>Ga0070699_100003511_pt1 | contig 13858 bp, 13 predicted proteins | sample KBSK1503metaG_FD_65473 | JGI IMG/M metagenome (GOLD analysis project Ga0070699, IMG submission 65473) | Corn, switchgrass and miscanthus rhizosphere microbial communities from Kellogg Biological Station, Michigan, USA - KBS K1-50-3 metaG | ecosystem: Host-associated > Plants > Roots >...
CCCGCACGCGACCTTGGGAGGCGGCACGAACTCGTTAGTCCACCCGAACGGGACCGCCCTCGTCATTCATGCCGATCCCGATGATCAGAGGACCCACCCGGGCGGGAATGCCGGGGCACGGATCGCCTGCGGCGTCATCGAGGTCCATTAGATGGGGCGCGGTGACGAGACCGCCTCGATGCGGAACACGGGATAGTCCTCGACGGGCCCGATCGCGCGCCGCCGGCGGCGTGGTTCAGATCCTGCCGGGGGCGACCCGGCAGGATCTCGGGCCCCGGGTGTCAGCGGATGCCCTTCTCGATCAGCGGCACGAGCCCGTTGATCGTCTTCGGCGTGACGACGTCGGCCCCGGTGTTGATCGACAGGCCCGCGAAGCCGTATCGCTTGGAGAGCACACACTGCATGACGGGCAGGAAGCCTTGCAGATAGAGCTGCTGATCGAGCGTGACCGTGATCCACGCCTTCTGGAGACCGTCGATGGTCGCCGGCGACAGGTCGATGCCGCCGACGATCACCTGGCCGGGCTTCTTGCCGGCGGCCTGTAGCGCCTTCGGGATCACCGAGGTGACGCCGCCATGCTGGGTTCCGATCGCCTTCACGTCCGGGTTCTTGGCGAGGTAGGCGGTCAGAACCGGAACGGCCAGCGAGCTGTCGGCATTCGCCTCGGCCGAGATCTCGATGTAGTCCACCTTCACGCCCGCCTTTTCCAGCGTGTCCTTGAGGCCCTTGTCGGACTGGCCACGCTCGGCCTCGCCGAGAAGGCCGTAGACCAGGGCCTTGTCGCCGGGCTTGAGCCCGGCTTCGAGCATCTTGGAGGCGGTGATGGCGCCGCCTGCGTACAGGTCGACCCCGGCGTAGCCCGTGCCCTGCGAGCCGTACATCTTCTGGATCCGGGTCAGCGGCGAGTTGCCGACGGTGATGAGAATGCCCCTGCCCCGCGCCTGCTTCACGAGCGGCTCGAACGCATCGTTGCCCGGATGGCCCATGATCTCGATGCAGTCCGGCTTGGCCGCGACCGCCTGGCGGAATTGCTCGAGCATCTTTTCCGGCTGCCAGGCCGAGTACTGCTCGATGAGCTTGATCCCGAAGGCGTCGGCGGCGGCGAGCGCGCCGTTGGTCCGGGCCCAGGTCGCGCCGTCCCCGGCGTTGCCTCCCATCTGCATGTACATCGTCAGGCCCTTGCCGAGCGGCTCCGCCGCCGGCGACGTCCCCACGGCCGCCGCCAGAGCCGCGACGGCGGTGATCGTAACCAGGAGTGCTCTTCGCATGATCGCTCCTCCTCTGCGCTTCGTTTAGCCTGTCCTCGGGACACGGCCGTCCCGCGCCCCCTGTTCGGAGCGCTCCCCGCGAGCGCCCCGCCGCCGGCCGGCGCCGCGCCGGCGCCCGGACCCTCTGGCCTCAGTGTCCGGGCCGGAGCCCGAAGACCCCGGCGAGCTTGGCCCGTCGCTGCGGCTGCTCCATCGTCAGGTGGAAGATGACGGCGGCCAGAAAAACGAGACCGACCACCGCCCGCACCCAGAAGCCTTGAATCCCCGTCGCCGTGAGGCCGGCCTCGATCATCGAGATGATGAAGGCGCCGAAGAACGTGCCAACCATCGTCGCCTGACCACCGAGGATCGACGTCCCCCCGATGAAGACGGAGGCGAGGGCGATCAGGAGATAGCCTTGGCCTTGCGTGTTGAAGAAGTTCCGATTCTCCAGGGTCAGGAGGACGGCGGCGAACCCCGCGAGGGTTCCCATCAGCGTGAAGAGCTTCACGCGCTCCCGATCGACGTTGACACCGACCACGCGCGCCACGTTGGCGTTGTCGCCGATGAACAGAACGTGCTCGCCGAAGCGGTGCCGGTTCATGATGAACCAGAGGAGGATCGTCAGGCCGATCGCCCACAGGGCCTGCAGCGGAAACTCGCCGATCTTGCCCACGAACACGGCCCACATCGACGTGTCCTGCACCGTGCGCAGGCTATAGGAGGTGCCGCCGGAGATGACGGTCGTGATGCCGCCCCAGAAGAACTCCGTCGCCAGCGTCGTGATGATCGACGGCACCCCGACGTAGGCGACGATCAGCCCGTTGATGAGCCCGATCAGCGCCCCCGCCGCCACCGCGGCCAGGACGGCCGGCCACACGAGTTGGTGGTCTCGGTACAGCATCGCTAGCACGTAGCCGGAGAAGGCGATGACGGAGGGGAACGACAGGTCGATCTCTCCCGCCGCGATGACGAACGTCAGACCGAGCGCCAGCACGAGCACCGGTGGGACCGTGGTGAGAAACGACATGTAGATGGGGAGTCTCAGAAAGACTTCCGGCGAAGCGACGATAAAGCAGGCGATCAGCACCACGAAGACCACGATGATCGGCAACCCTTCGACCCGATCCAGCGTGAGGCGCGGACTCACCCGGCACCGCCCATCGTCCGCTTCTGGAGGTCGAGGAGGAAACTGGTGAGCTCGGTCAGGGTGATCTCGCCCCGCTGGAACGTCGCCGCCACCTCGCCGCGGTCCAGGACCACGAGCCGGTCGGCCAGCTCGTGGACGTGCGCCAGGTTGTGCTCGATATAGACGCAGGCGCGGCCGCGGGCCTTGATCGAACGCACGAAGTCGAGGACCTTCTGGACTTCACCGATGGCGAGGGCGGCGGTCGGCTCGTCGAGGACCACGAGATCGGCGTCGAAGTGCATGGCGCGGCCGATGGCGATGCCTTGCCGCTCGCCGCCGGACAGCTTCTGCACCGGGCTGTCGGCGTCGAAGCCGGCGCCGCGGAAGCCGATCTGGTTCTTCAGCACGTCGTTGGTGATCGCCTTCTGCCTCTTTATGTCGATGAAGCCCAGGCGATTGGTGATCTGCCGTCCCACGAAGAAGTTGCGCCACAGCGGTTGCTTTTCGCCGAGGCTCTTCTCCTGGTAGACCGTCTCGATGCGCCAGTCGTGCGCCCGCCGTACCGAATAATGTGACAGGTCGATCCGCTCGTCCCGGATGTAGAGCTCGCCGGCGGTCGGCGTGACCACTCCCGTCATGATCTTGATGAGGGTGGACTTGCCGGCGCCGTTGTCACCGATGAGGCCGACGATCTCGTCGCGGCCGACGGTAAGGCTCACGTCGTTGAGCGCGACGACATTACCGTACGCCATGCGGATCTTCTCCAGCCGCACGATGTGGCGGTACGTCCGCTCGCCCATGGTCCTGGCTGCCCCTCCCGGGCTCGAGTCTCCCGGATGATACCGCGCTCGATGGCATTGTAAATCTGGCCCCGCGGGCTCCGCCCGCCCCGCCGCTCCCTGATCCGGCGATTCGCCTCTTCCCCGGTCTCGATCCGGTCGGGACCCGGTCGAGTTCCTTCGCCGGTCGACGACTCGAGCACCGCCGGGAGGCCGGCCGATTCGCGATCTCGTCCACGGGGAGGAGGGCTTTGTTGGCCACGTGGAACGAATCGCGCGACGGGACGTTGGCAGGGATGACAGATCGAACTCACTTCCGAAGGGAGGAGAAGAGCATGCGCCACGAATTCGAAGCCGAGCGCCGGAGCCGGGCGAGGGTTGGGACGCGACCGGGGGTCAGAGCCATCGCGGCCGCGAGCGCGTTCCTGGGGGTCCTGGTCATCGCGGCCTGGGCCTTAGCGGGGCCGGCGCCGCGGGTCGCCAAGCGCGAGACGGCGGCGGCGACGGAGAGCGCCGCCACCAAGCTCGAGGTCCGGATCAAGGACTTCGCGTTCCAGCCGAAGAGTCTCGAGGTCCCGGTCGGCGCCACGGTGACGTGGACCAACGCCGACGAGGACGCGCATACCGTCACATCGTCGAGCGGCGCGTTCTCGTCGCCGGGCCTCGACAGCGGGGAGACGTTCTCGCAGACCTTCACCGCGCCGGGCACGTACAGCTACCACTGCGCGCTGCACCCGCGCATGACCGCCCAGGTCGTCGTGAAGTAACCGGGAAATCCTTACAAGGAGACCACCATGTCAACGGACATCAGGCTCGATCACGCGGACTCCCGGGAGGCGCCGGCCGGCGACGGCATCGACCGTCGCGGATTTCTCGAGTGCATGGCGTGGGCCGGGACCGGACTGCTGTGGACGGTGAGCGGCGGCGTGCTCTCCTCGAAGAGCATCGCCGAGGCCGCCGCCGGCAGCGAGGTCCCCGGCGACTTCAGCTTCGCCCAGATCAGCGACACCCACATCGGGTTCAAGGGCGAGGCCAACAAGGACGTGATGGCGACCCTCGATCTCGCCCTCGACCGCATCAACGCGCTCAAGGCGCCGCCGGCCTTTCTGCTCCACACGGGCGATCTCACCCACGCCCAGAAGGCGGGCGCGTTCGACACGGTCGACCAGCGCCTCAAGAGTGTCCGGACGAGCCGGGTCTTCTACGTGCCGGGCGAGAACGATGTTTTCGCGGACGGCGGCAAGGAGTACCTGAAGCGCTACGGCGCGGGGACCCTGGGGAGCGGGTGGCAGAGCTTCGACTACAAGGGCGTCCACTTCGTCGGTCTCGTCAACGTCGAGAACTTCAAGGCGGGCGGGGTCGGCAGCCTGGGCCCGGAGCAGCTCGAGTGGCTCGCGCGGGACCTCGAGGGGCGCGGGAGCAGCACGCCCATCGTCGTGTTCGCCCACGTGCCGCTGTGGGCGGTCTATCCCCAGTGGGGTTGGACCACGGCCGACGGCGAGCAGGCGCTGTCCGCCCTCCGGCGGTTCGGCTCGGTGACGGTGCTGAACGGCCACATCCACCAGATCATGCAGAAGGTCGAGGGCAACATCCGGTTCCACACGGCCCTCTCGACGGCGTTTCCCCAGCCGGCGCCGGGCACCGCGGCGGCGCCGGGGCCGATGAAGGTCCCCGCGGAGCGGCTGCACGAGGTGCTGGGGGTGCGGGACGTGACGTTCGTCCAGGGTCGGAGCGCGCTGGCGGTCGTCGACTCGACGCTCGGCTGAGCTGTCGAGCCGTACGATGAGGTCCCCCAGACTCGGATCCTCAGGCGTCAGCTGGGGCTCCGAAAGCATTCGTTCCCGCAGCGGAAGGGAGTGTTGGGGAACGATTGGCCCGGTTGGACGTTTGCAGCAGCGGAGGGCTCGCGGGGACGCATGAAAGAACGGGTCAGTCTCGAGACGCGCCGCGATCCAACGGCGCTTTGGTTGGCGGTTCTTCTGCTGATTTTCGCGCTCATCACTCTGACCGTCGGCCTTGTAGCCCGGCAAACGGTTCGTGCGCCGTACGCGACCCCTTTCTGGCATCCGTTCTTCAGGGGTACCCGCCAGATGAAGGCGTGGCTGACGACAGGGGCGGTCGTGCTGGCCTGTGGTCAACTACTGACTGCCGCACGCATCTACGAGTTGCTGCGCTTCCCGCCGAGGGGGCGCCTCTACCATCGTGTCCATCGCTGGTCAGGACGCGCGGCGATCCTGCTGACTCTGCCGGTGGCCTACCACTGTGTCTTCCTGTTCGGATTCGGCGCCCGCAGCCCGCGCGTCTTGATTCACTCGTTACTCGGCTCGGCTCTCTACGGGGCGGTGGTCGTCAAGGTACTCATCGTTCGTTCGAGCGGGTCCGCGCAGTGGGTGCTCCCCGTTGCTGGAGGGCTCTTGTTTTCGATCCTTCTCGGACTGTGGCTGACTTCCGCGCTCTGGTTCTTCGCCGGCGCTCTCTGACCGTTCCCCGCACGCGCTACCGGCTGATCTGCGCCTCTCGCTCCCTCTCCATCTGCACCAGCAGGCGACGCAGGATCTTGCCGGACGCCGATTTGGGGATCTGCTCGGTGAATTCGAGGTATCGGATGCGCTTGTGCGGCGCCACCCGTTCCGCGACGAACGCCATGATCGCGTCGGCTTTCGTCATGCGCGACGTCTCGTCGAGCTTCAGCACCACGAACGCCTTCGGCACCTCGCCGGCCTCCTCGTCCGCTTTCCGGATCACGGCGGCGTCGAGAACGGCCGGGTGGGTCAAGAGCACTGCTTCGAGCTCGGCCGGCGCCACCTGCAGGCCCTTATACTTGATGAGCTCCTTCGTGCGATCGACGATATAGAACCAGCTCTCGTCATCCACGCGACCGACGTCGCCGGTGTGATACCAGCCGTCGGCGTCGATCGAAGCCTCCGTGTCCTCCGGCCGGTTGAGGTAGCCCTTCATGATCTGAGGCCCGCGGATCAAGAGCTCCCCTTCGCGGCCCTTCCCGACCTCGGCGCCGGTGGCGACGTCCACGATCGTTACCTCGGTATTGGGAATGACCAGACCGATCGATCCGGGCTTCACCGGCGCGTTCCGCGTGGGGGACAGATGCGTCACCGGGCTCGCCTCCGTCATGCCGTAGCCCTGCACAACCGGGCACCCGAGCCGTCTGCTCAGCTCCCGCGCCATCTCCTCTCCGAGGGGCGCCGCGCCCGAGAACACCAAGCGGACGCTCGAGAGGTCAAACTGACTGACGGCTGGGTGTTTGACCAGGCCGAGTACGATGGGGGGCACGATCGGTGCGACCGTCACCCGGTACGTCTGGATGACGCTCAGGAACTCCTGCATGTCGAAGCGCGGCAGGCTGACAATGGTGGCGCCGTTGGCCAGCCCTAGCTTCATGATGACCACCATGCCGTAAATGTGAAAGAACGGTAGCACGGCGATGACGATGTCCCGTTCGCCAAAGCATTCCCAGTTCTGCATGCCCTCGCACTGGCGAAGATTGGCTACCAGGTTGTAGTGCGTGAGCATGACACCTTTCGGCAGGCCCGTCGTGCCGCTCGAGTACGGCAGGACGACCACGTCCTCGCGCGGATTGATGCGCACGGACGGCGGGCTCGGGGGCGCGTCGAGCAACTCGCTGAAGGGGCGGGCCCCGTCGGCTGTCCCGAAGACGTAGACGTCCTCTACGCGGGTTTTCGCGGCCGCCTCCTTGGCCTTGTCGAGGAACGGCGGGACCGTGATCAGGAAGCGCGCGCCGCAGTCCTTCAGCTGGTTGGCGAGCTCGCCGGCGGTGTAGAGCGGATTGACAGTCGTGTTGATGCCGCCGAGGGAGGCAACCGCGTTGAAGATCACCGCGTACTCGGGCAGGTTCGGACTGTAGATCGCGAAGACGTCGCCCTTGCCGAATCCGCGACGGGCCAAGCCGGTCGCAACGCGGCGAGTGCCGTTCGCGAGCTGGCCGTACGTGAGCGTGCGGCCACTCGGCCCATCGATGATCGCGGGCTTCCTGTCGAGCCGCTCGGCGTGGCGCAGCACGTACTCCGTGACGGACACCTCCGGGATGACGACGTCGGGGCTGGTGCTCCGGATGATCACGCAAGCTCCTCGTCGTGATTGGCGACAGCGACGGAGCTACCGGGTGTCAGGTGGGGGTTGAATTGCGGAATCGCGGGCAGGGCTGCGGACTCCATCGCTATCATTCTGTCACCGATGCCACCGCGTCGTACCCCGCCCGGTATGCCCGCTCAAACTCCGGTCCGTTCACCTGGAGCGCTCTCGGCGACACGTGGCCGGGGTCGACCCGGGCCTCTATCACGTCGCAGGCAGGGTTGGGCGAGTAGATGGCCGCGGTGTCGGTCACATTGATCGCGAGAATCCGAGCGGGACCGAATAGAGCGCACGCGTCTTGGACAGGCACCGCCGCAACTCGGTCTTCTTCCGGGTCGATGAACGTGGGGGGCGGCGAAGGCTGGGCAAGGGCGCGGGCCAAGCCGGGAAAGACGAGGGGATTGGCGATACTTCGAGCGACGGCCAGCGCAAGGTTCCCCTGGGTCAAGATGATGACGCGCGCCCCGTCAGTTTCGACCCGCAGGGAACCCGTCGCGAACTGAACCTGTCCCAAGTCCTCGATCCGGAGCCCGCCGAAGTAGACGTCGAGAACCCGCTGAAAGCGGTTGAGCTCGAGAGGGTCGGGCGCGTTGACCCCAATGGCTCCACCGACGAAGCAGCCGACGCACGTTCCCAGGGCGGCCGCACTGGCCTTCTCGGACCGTGTCGCCTCGGCGTACCGACTGATCAGTCCCCAGTATCTGGCCCGGAGGTCGGCGTCGGGCGCGGAGGCGTAAAGGCTTCCGACGAGAGCCCCTATGCCGTTCCCGACGACGCAGTCGACGCGCCCCGCCCTCGCCTTTGCGGCATCGAGCGCACCGAGGTGGGCCAGCCCCTGCCGACCGCCCACGGAGAGGACGACGCACAAGCGCACCGTTACGCTCACCGGGTCCGAGGTGGCGCGGTTGCCGGCGGTATCGCGGACGACAGCGGTGAGGGTATGAGTCCCCCTCGGGGCGGGAGCGGTATTCCAGGAGACGGCATAAGGGGCGATAGAGACTTCGGCGTCGAGATCCACGCCATCCAGCTGGAACTGGACTCCGGCGACGCCCAAGTCGCTGGTGGCGGTGGCAGCGACGGTGATGGTGCCGGCGACCGGGGCCCCGGCGGTCGGAGCGGTAATGGAAACGATGGGTGTCAGGGCGACCGGTGGACGCGCGGGAATGACAGGCGGGCCGGTGCAGGACGTGAGTGCAACAATCAGCAGAAGGAGGGGAACATGCCGCGCGGACGGCCCGCGGTTCATACGCGACTCCACCAAGGCAAACGCGCCACCCCGGTCAGGCGGAACGAATAGGCCCTAAGGACCTGAAGCGGCGATACTCTAGCTCTGCGGCCGACTGAAGATCAAGGGATCCCTGGATCGGCGATGCCAAGGCACTCCGTCATAACCGCGCGGTTCCGCCTGCGTGCTCGTCGCGCTCCGCGGCCTGAGACTGGGGAGGGGACGAAATGGGGCGCCGGATAATCAGCGGTTTATCGCCGACATCTCCGAAGCGGCGGCGCCTTCGAGGGGCGTCGCAAGGCAGCGCTGGCGACGAGGCTGCGAAGACTGGCTCGCGCGGCCTCGACGTCTATCACCAAAACGGGACTGTCGATTGGCCGGCGATCGCTGCCAGCGGGTGGTCGTTCGCGATTGCGAAAGCGACTGAGGGCGAAACCTTCGTTGATGACCAGTTCAGCGGGAATTGGCCCGCGATGAAAGAAGCAGGTCTTATCCGGGGGGCGTATCACTTCTTTCGTCCTTCGACGGATCCTGGACGACAAGCCGAGCACTACCTGGAACGTGTTGGTGCTCTTGAAGTCGACGATCTGCCGCCCATCGTCGACGTCGAGGTTACGGATGGTCGACCTGCGAACGAAATTCTAGATTCACTAAGACTATGGATTGATCGGATTGGAGCGGCGTCGGCGCGCAGGCCAATCATTTATACCTATCCGTTCTTCTGGGGGAATCAGCTCGGCAATTCGCCGCGGTTCAGTGAATACGCGCTGTGGATCGCTGACTACTCAGCGAGACGTCAGCCTCGCATCCCTGGCGGATGGAGGGCATGGAGTATCTGGCAATACTCGGCCAGCGGAAGGACCAACGGGCTAGAGCCGCCCGTCGATCTCAACCGTTCCAACGGTCCCATTACGACGGTGATCGAGGAGTCCCGCACGTGAGCCTGATCTGATGCCAGGGCCTGGGACGATTGCAGGCTGACGCGGCGCGGTAGGGTCCACCCATGCGCATTCCCCTCGCGGCAGGCGCTTGGCTCGACTACGACGCAACCTGGCTTTCGCCTAACGAGGCCGACGAAGCGCTGGAGGCACTCCGCGATGAGCTCACCTGGGAGCAGCGGGAGATCGTGCTCTTCGGGCGGCGAATCCCTCAGCCGCGTCTCATCGCCTGGGCCGGTGACCTCGGCTACCGATACTCGGGGCAGACGCTCGAGCCGCGAGCGTTCACGCCGACGGCGGGCCGGCTCCTCGCGCGCGTGCGCGCCCAGATCGGCGTGTCGCTCAACCACGTCCTCGCAAACCGGTATCGCAGCGGCGACGACAGCATGGGACTGCACGCCGATGACGAACCGGAGTTGGGGCCGGACCCAATGGTGGCCATCGTATCCCTCGGGATCGCCCGGCTCCTCGTCGTCAAGCCGCGGCGGAAGGCAGACCATGAGCGGCACGACCTCGAGCTTGGCCACGGCGCCCTTCTCGTGATGGGCGGGACCTGCCAGCGCCATTACGTTCACGGCGTGCCCCGTCAGGCCGGCCGCCAAGGGGAGCGCATCAGCCTGACGTTTCGGAGACTTCTCCGGGCGCCGTGACCACCGCCCGACCGGCCACTTGTTCAAGGTCGGAGTCGGACGTAGTGGCCAGGATCGCTACAGCGTTGGCGGCGGCCGTTTGTTCGTCCAGGGCTGCGCGGCCTCGAGTTGCGCCGCCAGGCGCAAGAGCGTCGCCTCGTCACCGAACGGCGCCACGAACTGCACGCCCACCGGCAGCCCCGCGGGGGACCAGTGGAGCGGCACCGACATCGCCGGGTTGCCGGAGGTGTTGAACGGCGAGGTGAAGGCGATGTCGGCGAAGAGGACGTCGTGAAAGGCGTCGGTATCGGTCCTCATCAGACTGATCACGCCCAACTTGTGGGGAGGCGTGCACATCGTGGGTGTGAGCAGGATGTCGTAGCGGGTGAAGAAGCGGCCGACGACCCGGCCCGTGCGATGCAGCACGTCGATCGCCCCGGCATAGTCGCTCGCGGAGAATTGGCGCGCATACTCGGCGTATCCCCAGGTGATCGTCTCGACATCCTCCGGCGTCGCTTGGCGGCCGAGCACCGCCTCCGCCCGCTGGAGCGCAGCGCGGGTCTGGGCGGTGACGATGATCCCGACGGCCTTGCCGCGCGCCGCTTCGTCGATCGCCGGCGAGGCCTCTTCTACGTGGTGGCCAAGGCTCTCGCAGAGCTTTGCCGCTCCGGCGACCGCCGCGACGCATTCCGGATCGACCGCGTGGCCGTTCCACGCTTTCGTGGTGACGGCGATCCTGAGGTGCCCGGCGTCGGCCCCGACCTCGGCCAGATAGGGACGGCTCGGCGGCGGCGCCCAATAGGGGTCTCCGATGTCCGGGGCCGAGGTCGCGTCGAGGAGCGCCGCGCTGTCGCGCACGGAGCGGGTGATGGCGTGACTGGTGGCGAGGCCGCTCCACCTCTCGCCGAAATCGGGGCCGTAGGGGGTGCGCGCGCGCGTAGGCTTCAGGCCGAACAACCCGCAGCAGGCGGCGGGGATACGGATCGAGCCGCCCCCGTCAGTGGCATGTGCCATGGGAAGCACGCCCGCCGCAATGGCCGCGGCCGAACCGCCGCTCGAGCCGCCGGCGCTGTGCTCGGGGTTCCAGGGATTGCGGGTCGCGCCGAAGAGCCGGGATTCAGACGAGGTGGAGAGGCCGAACTCCGGAGTATGGGTTTTGCCGAAGATGACCAGGCCGGCCCGCTTCAGGCGCGCAACGATCTCGGAGTCATGGTCGGCAATAGAGTTGCGGAAGATGCGGGAGCCGAAGGTGGTGACGGTGCCGGCGTACAAGGCGCCGAGATCCTTGAGCAGGTAGGGCACGCCGGTGAACGGACCCGAGGGCAATCCTGTGGCGATCGCCGCCTTCGCCTCATCGTACATGCGGTTGACGACCGCGTTGATGGCGGGGTTGCGCTGATCGACCCGCTCCATTGCCACCTCGAGAAGCTCGCCCGCGCTGACCTGGCGCGCCTTCACCAGCCCGGCGAGGCCGATGCCGTCGTAGCGGTCATAGTCCGTCAAGGCGGTCATGTTCGCCAAGGTCGCCCGAACAGCCTGGGACCCGAAGCTCGGGGCGCCGTTGGCGGCGACCACGACGGCTGCCACGCCGGTCGCGCGCAGGAACTCCCTCCTGTTCAATCCTGTCGAAGCCATCGGATGTCCTCCTCCTTCTCCCACTGCTTTTACTCCAAAGCATTCTTGACCGCGATTCCCGAAAAGTACCACAACGATCGGCGAGCCCATCCCGCCCGGCACGGATCAGAAACCGGCCTTGACAACTCCGGGACAGCAGCGCAGAGTCTCGCCATTTCCCGCATCGTCGGGCCCTCGGGGAGGGGAGCGATGTCCCTGGAGTGGATGCCCGGACAGCCCATCGGTGTCCGCCGTGGCCATCTGGATGGTCGGCCCCGGCGCTCGTATCCTCGTGCGCCTCCCTCTGACGTTTTTCATTCACGAAAAGACGCAAGGTGCCATGCCATGAGGGCGCAGGAGAGGAACGGGACATCGAGAGAGGAGGCGTGCGATGGGCACGTACTTTAGTGAGCGAGAGTTCGAACAGGTCGAACCGGCGGAGAACGCGTTTCGCTCGCCGATTCCGACCCAGGTCATCTCGAACGGAGAGTTCAACCCAATCCCCCAGACTCCCCGGCAGAAGCAGGTCGAAGCATGCATCAAGGAGCTGGCCGATACGTACGGCGCCAAGCTCGGCATGGACCGGCGCCAGTTCCTGCGCACCGGCTGCGGCATGGCGGCGGCCTTCCTGGCCATGAACAGTGTGCATGGCAAGCTGTTCGACGTCTCCGAGGCGGAGGCGGCCGATGTGGCGATGGCTCAGGAGCGCGCCGGGGCTTTGCAAGGCCAGTTCGTTTTCGACGTCCAGACCCACTTCGTGCGCGACGACTACACGCAGGAGGGGTTCCTGGGCTTCCTCAAGCATGGGGCAGAGATCTGGAAGACCGGGGATCCGAACAAGATCACGCTGTACAACGTCAAGTTCGAGAACTACGTACGCCAGATCTACCTCAACAGCGATACCGCGGTGGCGTTGTTGAGCGGCGCGCCCTTCGACGACAAGTCGTGGGAGTTTCTCACCAACCAGGCGATCGCGGAAGCCGTGAAGATGGTCAACCGGACGGCCGGCAGCACTCGATTGCTGGGTCACGCCGTCGTGACCCCGGGGCAGCCCGGCTGGATGGACGAAGTGGACCGCGCCCTCGCCGAGCGTCCCCCGGCCAGCTGGAAGATGTACACCATCGGTGACCCGCTATCGGCCAAGACGATGCACCCGTTCCGGCTTGACGACGAGCAGTTGATGTACGGGTTCTATGAAAAGATCGACAAGGCAGGCATCCGCAACATCTGCATCCACAAGGGGCTGATGCCGGCGGACTACGAGGAGAGCTGGGCCGGAGTGTGGAAGTACCAGACGCCGTGGGATCTCCTCAAAGTGGCGAAGGACTGGCCACAGCTCAACTTCATCATCTACCACGGCTGCTTCCGACCGTGGATGGACGCTGCCGGGGCGGCTCTGGCCCACTTCGAGAAGACCGGCGACATCCAGTGGGCTACCGACCTCGCCCGAGTGCCGGAAACGACAGGCACCCAGAACGTGTATGCCGAGATGGGCACCAGTTTCGCCAGCACGGCGGTGGTCGACCCGCTTCTCACGGCGGCGCTGCTGGGCACCTGGATCAAGGGTCTCGGCGCCGGCAACGTGGTGTGGGGCACCGACTCGGTATTTCACGGCTCGCCGCAGTGGCAGATCGAGGCCCTGCGCCGGCTCGAGATCCCTGAAGACATGCGGAAGAAGCATGGCTTTGCGCCTCTCGGTCCGGCCAACGGCCAGGTGAAGAGCCAGATCCTCGGGCTCAACTCGGCCCGGTTGTACAACCTCAACCTGCGCGTCGATTATCCTCGGCTGACCGAGGACAAATTCGCGCAGATCAAGCGGGAATACCGTATGGCCGGCGAGCTCGACTCGCTGCGTGACAACGCCGCCTACGGGTACATGGCGAAGCGGTCGGCGTAGGCGCCGAGGTCGACCGACGGGCTCTACGCGGCGTCGAGGCGGCAGTCTCGGCTAGAGGCTGCCGCCTCTGCGCAGTGCTACCCGCGAACCCTGGCGAGGCCCCTGGAGGCGCCGATGGTTCCGACGGCAGATGTGGTCGTCATCGGGTGCGGAGTAACCGGCTGCAGCATCGCCTACCATCTCGTCCAGGGTGGGGTCCGCAATGTGATTGTGCTCGAGAAGAATTTCCTCGCGTCGGGCGCAACGGGGAAGAGCTCGGCCTGCATCCGGCAGCACTATTCGACACCGGA
>Ga0070699_100003514_pt1 | contig 13852 bp, 9 predicted proteins | sample KBSK1503metaG_FD_65473 | JGI IMG/M metagenome (GOLD analysis project Ga0070699, IMG submission 65473) | Corn, switchgrass and miscanthus rhizosphere microbial communities from Kellogg Biological Station, Michigan, USA - KBS K1-50-3 metaG | ecosystem: Host-associated > Plants > Roots >...
GAGATTGAGGCACGGATTTACGTCTTCCTTGACGGAGGGCGAAGCCCGCTCGTTTCTTCGCTATGCAAAGAGACAAGGCTTCGAGCGACTAGCGACCGCCCTCCGGCTGATAGCGCCGGAAAAGTAGGCTCCGACGCCGAAGGGCGCACGTTCCCTTGTTCTAGGTCGTAGCTTTCGGGCTCGTACTGGCCGTCGGGCTGGTCGGTGGCGGCTTAGCGCGGATACGCGGGCAACGCCGGCACGTGCGGGCGATGCTGCGAGACACCGTCAAGCCGGCGACGGGGGCGGAAGGGCGACCGTCCACGCGGTCAGCGCGGCGCCGGCGGTCGTTCCGGCTGGCGCCCGCCCGCGCGGCCGCTCGAAGATCTCATACGCCTGTCTAAGAAACTCGCGTGCCTTCGAGAGGTCTCCTCGCGCTCGCTGCAAACGCCTGTAGCCGGCGAGTGAGAGGCCGAGCTCATTCTCGGCGCCGATCTCTCGCAACACCTCGATGCTTCGTTCGAACAAGGACGCCGCGAGCGGCTCCGCCGGGCGCTGGCCCCCGCGAACCTGGCGCCGCATCGATCCGCCCACTCCACGAGGTCCTCGAGGAGCACCTTCGCTTTCTCGTGCTGGCCAGCCAAGACATATGCGTTGCCGAGAAGCGGTGCTACCAGTAGATAGCCCAGCTCGTGGCGAACGGCTCGGACGAAATGGACGATCGACGCAAGAGTGTCGAGCGCCGAATCGACCTGCCCCGACCCGCATCGTGCCGCCGCGAGGTAGAGCCCCCGCTCACCTCCGACGATTCACCTTGAGAGGGTCGCAGTTCGCTCCTTCCCAACCAACGGGTCGACGACCAGCCGATCCTCGGCCCTGACAGCAGGGTGATGACGCGACAGCTCCTGGCTAACCAGCCGCATCACGGCATCGCGGGACTCCGCCGTCGGCACCTTTCCCCTGATGGTCAGGACGACCGGGGCGCGGCGCCACGTTGATCCGGTCGCGACAGCGGTGATGGGCAGGGTCACAAAGTCGCGGAGGAGCGCATCAGAGACACGAGCCTGCACCGTTAAGGCGTCGGCCTCCCGCTTGCGCTTGGCGTCGTAGAGCTTCACCCCGACGCCGAGCACAAGGAGCAGGAGGACCACGACCGCCACCAGCGCTGCGGAGCCACCCCAGTCGGCAGCTGATGGCGTCACGGTTGTGGCACCACCCCCGGACGTCTGCGCCGAGGCGCGCGCTGGAAAGGCCAAGACCGGAAGGAGTGCAGCGACGCGTGAGGCCGATGGAGCAAGTCTCATGGCAATCCTCCTCTATCGAGCCGAGTTTGGCGCCAGAGGATGGGGCCTGCGGAACTTGGACCGCGCCGCGGATTGGAACACCAGGGGCCTCCTGCGCCCTGCGGGCCGGGCGGTTGCTACTCGGTAGATGACCGGAGGCTAGGCGGACCGGTCAGACCTGTCAAGCCGCGGCGCGATAACCAAGCGCCGTAGGCAGTCCCTTAGACGGTTGCCCGTCGGGTCCGCCCATCCCGCCACCTGGCCCGTATATCCATTTGAGGGTGTGAGGAGGACTGTCGGCTCACGCGTTCATCACCTGAGGAAGAACCGGGCGGCTTTTGCCGTCGCGCTGCCAGGTCTCGCCTGCGCATGCCTCAAGGATGGAACACGGGTCGCCATCCGGTTCCTCGAACCCGCTGATCGACAAGTGCTCACCGACATGTACGGCAGGCTGGGCGAGCATTCCAAGTATCAGCGGTTCTTCGCCTGCCCCACGCAGCTGCCCGCGTCCCCGAGCCCTCGTGAAAAGCTCCCTCGCCCGTACTCTGGGTGACGTGAGCCGGGTTTCCCGAGTGGCTATTCATAACGGAGCGCCTCAATCGGGTCGAGGTTGGCGGCCTTCCGCGCGGGGTAGAACCCGAAGAAGATGCCGACCGCGGCCGCAAAGCCGAAGGCCAGGACGATCGTATCAGGCGCTATCAGCGTCCGCCATTCGGCGAAGTAGTTGATTGCGCGTGAGCCGGTGAGACCGGCCGCGACGCCAACAACGCCACCGATCGCCGAGAGAGTAAGGGCCTCGACGAGAAACTGGAGGAGGATGTCCCGCTTTTGCGCCCCCACCGCCATCCGGAGTCCGATTTCGCGCGTCCGCTCGGTTACCGATACGAGCATGATGTTCATAATCCCGATGCCGCCCACTAGGAGCGACACCGACGCGATGGCGGCCAGTAGGTAGGTCATGACCTGCGCAGCCTGTTCCTTTGTCTCAACTATATCCGTCAGATTGCCGAGCTTGAAGTCGTCGGCATCGCCCCGCTGGAGCCGGTGGCGCTGCCTGAGCAGCTCGCGGAGCTGCGCTTCTGCTTCGGCCATGTCATCAGCGTCCCATATCTTGATCTCCACTTTTCTGACCGAACGAGGGTTGGGCTGAGGCGCGCCCAATACCTTCTTCTTTGCCGTCGACAGTGGAATCAGAATGAGATCATCCTGGTCCCAACCATCGGTGCTCTCCCCCTTCGGGGCCAGCAGTCCGATCACAGTGAACGGGACCTTCTGGATCCGGACGATCTGACCGAGCGGGTCGGCGTCACCGAATAGGTTCAGGGCGGTGGTCTGCCCGAGAACCACCACCTTGGTGGCGCCGTCGACATCCTCGCGGCCGATCGATCGACCGGCGACGAGCGGCCAGTCGTGAGCCTCGAGATAATCGGCGGTCACGCCGTAGATGTCCGTGGACCAGTTGAGGTTGCCGAAGACAACCTGCCCTTTGGCCTTCATGGAGGGCGCCGCAAGCTGCACGGCCTGGATCTCTTGCGCGATGGCTGCCGCGTCGTCCTCGGTGAGCGTGTACTGGGTGCCCTGGCCGAGGCGGACGCCAGTGGAGGTCACGCTGCCGGACGTGGCGACGATGAGGTTTGATCCGAGGCTCTCGATCCGCTCGGTCACGCTCGCCTGAGCTCCGGCGCCCACGGCCACCATGGTGATCACCGCGCCGACGCCGATGATGACGCCCAGCATCGTTAAGGCGCTGCGAAGCTTGTTGACGCGCAGTGTGCGGATGGCGATCCGAGCGCTTTCCCAGACGTTCACGCGACCTCCTCCTCCTCGAGCTGTGCCTGCGCGACCGTGGCGTCGCGCGGCGAGAGAATCGGCTCGTCGCCGAGGAGGCGGCCATCGCGAAAGGTCAGCACCCGGCTCGCAAAGGCGGCGATATCTGGCTCGTGCGTGACAAGCACAATCGTGAGGCCCTGGCGGTTGAGTTGCTGCAAGAGGACTAGGATCTCTATGCTGGTCTGGGTGTCGAGGTTCCCCGTTGGCTCGTCGGCCAGCAGCACGGCGGGCTCGTTGACGAGCGCGCGGGCGATGGCGACGCGCTGTTGCTGGCCGCCCGACAGCTGGCTCGGGTAGTGGTGGGCGCGATCCTCGAGCCCGACTGCGGCCAGCCGCTCTCGCGCCCGGGCACGCCGCACATGCGGCGCCAGCCCGGCGTAGATCAGGGGCAGCTCGACGTTCTCGAGGGCGCTCGTCCGGGGCAGGAGGTTATACGCCTGGAAGACGAACCCGATCTTCCCGTTGCGGATCCGCGCGCGCGCAGCCGGCGACAGGCCGGCGACATCCTCGCGATCGAAGACGTAGCGGCCATCCGTGGGGCGATCCAGACACCCGAGAATGTTCATGAAGGTGGACTTCCCCGAGCCAGACGGGCCCATGACCGCCACGAATTGGCCCCCGTCGACCTCGACGCTCAGGTCGCGGAGGGCATGGACGGTGTGTGGACCGAGCCGATAGTCCTTCGTGAGCCGTTCGGTGACGATCAGCGCCATGGCTCAGCGTTGGAACCTCGGCGAGTGCTCGCTCGAGCTCACCTTCTTCCCGCCGCTCCGACTGGCGACGCCAACTACGACCTCCTGGCCCTCCTTGAGATCTCCCGCACGAACCTCGGTCACGCTCCCGTCGGTGACGCCGAGCGTAAGCGCGACGGTGTGGAGCTCGCCATCTGCCCCCGGCGCCCACACGCGCCCGGTCGCGCCACTGTCCCCACGCTGAGCGGTACGCTCCATCTTGCGCCTGTCCCCGGCCCTGTCCTTGGCCCTCCCCTCCCATCCGGGTGGCCGGAACCGCAGGGCAGCGTTTGGAACCTTGAGAACGTTTGGCTTCTCCTCGACGATCAGCTTCACATTCGCGGTCATACCGGGAAGAAGCCTTCCGCCGGGATTATCGACGGCCACGATCACGATGTAGGTGACGACACTCTGGACGACCTGGGCGGCCTTGCGGACCTGCACGATCCGGCCCGTGAACGTCTCACCGGGAAATGCGTCTACGGTGAACCCGGCGGGTCCGTTGACGCGAACGCGCCCGATGTCGGCCTCGTCGACGTTGACCTCGATCTGCATCTTCGTCAGGTCCCGCGCGATGGTGAAAAGCGTCGGCGCGGAGAGGCTCGCCGCGACCGTCTGCCCCACATCCACCGCCCGCGACACCACCACGCCGTCGATCGGTGCGCGGATCGTCGTGTGCTCGAGGTCAAGCTGCGTCTGGTGTAGCGCCGCGTCCTTCTGCTCGACCTGCGCCCGGCTCGTCTCCAGCATCGCTTCGGCGACGCGCAGCTGCGCTTGGGCGGATTCGATGGCGCCCGCCAGCGACTCCTCCTTGGCGCGCGCCGCGTCGAGCAGGGCGTCTGCCCCGTCGTAGGCGACCTGGGCCGTGTCGTATTCGCTCTTGGAAATCAGTCCGCGCTGGTAGAGCGCGCGCTTCCTGCCGAGGTCTCGGTTGGCATCGGCACGGATCACCTGGGCGCGCACCGTCTGGGCCTTGCCCTCGGCAAGGGCGTAGCGTGCGTTCCCCACCTCCGTCCGCGCCCGCGCGACCTGGGCGTCCTGGTTGAGGACAGTGTGCTTGGCGGCGTCGACGTCGGCCTGCGCCTGTCTCACCCTCGCCTCGAAGATCGCGGGGTCGATCTGGGTGATCACTTGGCCGGTCCGCACGACCGAGTTGAAATCGGCGAAGATCTCCTTGATCTGGCCCGAGACCTGGCTTCCCACCACAACTGTCGTGACCGCGTTGAGGTTGCCCGCCGCGGAGACCGCTGCGACGATGGGACCGCGCTCGGCCCGCTCGAACCGGTACATGGGGTCTTTCGTCCGGCCTTGCGCGACGAGGTACCCCCAGACTCCGGTTCCAACGACGCTGGCTATCAGGAGAACCAACGGGGTACGCCTTAGCAACGGATGCCCGAGTAATCGAGTCGTTATCAAGTCGTTCACCCCCTTGATTTCGCGGAAGCCGGGAAACGAATCTTCGACGGGGATCTACTCGAGATGGAGTCTGCTTCACCATCGAACCGCCGACGCTCGGCGATGACGGAGCATGGAGCGTTCATGAGAGGCTGTCGAGAGCCTGGAACCATCGCTCGACTTCTGCCAGCTCCGGGAATCCCGAATCGGCGTGCTCCCGGAGCAGCGCCGGCACCGGCCAGATGACGCGGTTGCCGTAACGCGCGCGCTCCGTGGTGTCGAAGATGAGATAGAGCTCCGGAGCTGAGGCCAGTGACGGTAAGAGGAGTCTGAGTGGTTTCCAGACCCATGGAGCTCGATGAACTTCCGGGAGAGGGCAAGCCCGAGACCGGTCTCACGAAGATGAGCCACTTCATGGCGTCGCCGCCTCCCCGGGCAGCGGTGGCCGAAGCACGTCGAACCACCGGTCGATCTCCAGGAGCATCGGCACGCCCCAGGCGGCACGCTCGTTCAGGAGTGCCAGCGCAGGCCACACGATGCAGCTGGCGCTGCGCGCGACCTCGGAGGTATGGAACAGGATGTTGAGCTCGGCGTCGTCCGCGAGACGCCAGCCCGCGCGCTCGATGCGCTCGCGGTATCGGCGCCAGATCGAGGGTCGCGCCTCGGCGGGCGTGCGATAGAGCAGCGTCGAGACATCGAAGCCGAACGGTCCCACGCTGATGTGGTCCCAGTCGATCAACCGCGCGCACACGCCGTCGCTCGTCAGTGCGACGAAGACGTTGTCCGGCCACAGATCTCCGTGCAGCAGCGTGTCGCGCCCGCCGACGTCTTCCAGAATGCGCACGCGGCGTGGAGCGTCGTCGAGGAACGCATACAAGCGTTCGAGCAGTCGCATCCGGACGGCCGCAAACTGGTCGGGCGCGTCCGCGCGATACGTCGCCAACGTTTCCAGGAGCGCGATGCCGTCCCGAAGGCTCGAGGTGAAGAAGTGCGCTCCGTGATCGCGACCGTACCAGCGCACCTCCGCCAACAACGGCTGACCGACGGCCCGGGTGTGCAGGTCGACGATCAGATCGATCGCCGCGTCCTCGCAGCACGGCTCCGAACGCCGCGTGAGCGTTTCGCCGCCGAGGTCGTCGTACACGTGCCATATCCAGCGTCCCTCTCGCTGCGCGGCGGCCGCCAAGAGGCGTGGAGAACAGTCGAGGAGGCCGAGCGCCGGAAGCCAGCGACTCTGTAGCAGGCGATCGGTGTGCGCGATGGCCGGCCGGTGACGCTTGAGGATGAAAGAGCGTCCAGGCTCGGTGCCGAGCCGCAACCGGTAGACGGCCTTTTTCAGGAACTCGAGCCGAACGGTCCCGTCCAGGCCGGCCACGTTGCCCAGCATCCCCTGCAGGCCCTCGCAGAGCTCCGCGGCACCAGGCTCGTGCCGGATCGTCAGCGACCGACCGAGTAGCTCGTGCCACCCGATCGCGTCCGTGTGTTGACTCACCAGTTCCGCCATCGTCGCTCTCCGCCGCCTGCTCAGCCGACGGCTCGCTCCATGACGTGAGAGACGACGCGACACCCGTCGAAGTATTCCTCGGCCAGCTCCCGGGCTCGACGACAGTGGTGCTCGTAATCGGCCTCGACGGCGACGAGCGCGCGCGCCGCCTCGTCCTGTGTCCGGAATCGAAACAGGCCGTCAGCCTCGGGTAAGAAGCGGCTCGGCCCGGTGTGTTGCACGATCACCGGCTTGCCGCTCGCGAGATAGCAGACGGTGCGATCACTCGTCCAGCCGTTCACGAAGAGGACGCAGTACGGCTTGACGCAGCTGAATTCCCCGCGCGATCGCTGGATGTAGTCGCGATACTGCTCTGGCGTTGCGCTCACGTCCGAGGCTTCCCGGATCCTCCAGCCGAACGGCTCCAGACGTCCTCGCCATTCGTCGAGATGTTCGCCGAGACAGGCGGCGAGCTCGAGCTTGGCGCTCGTCCGGGATGCCAGCTCGGCGTGCTGCAGGTAGGCAACACGCTTCTCGTTCGAGAACGTCATGCCCTGGAACTGGAACGTCCCGCCCCACCAGTGCGTGATCGTCGTATACGGCGCGGCGGGGTCGGCGCCGGTCAGCGGCCACGCCGGCAGAAAGACCGGCGGCGGCGTGTAGTGCCAGCGCAGCCCGGCGTCGGGAAACCGGGCATCGGCCGTTCCGACGGTTTCCCCGATGGTGAAGTACACGTCGTGCGGAGCGAGCGCGATGTCCCCGGTCGTGATCCATGCCTGCAGCAAGCCCGGGTCCGTATCGATGAAGGCCGAGCGTCGGAATCGATTCACGACCCACGCCGGCTGCGAATGCGAGAGATTGACGAGCAGGTCGGCGGCCGCCGCCGCGTCGAGATCCAGACATCCCTGCGCGACGTCGTCCGGAACAGCCTGGCGGCTCGTCGCGTACAGGGTCAGGACGTCTTTGAATCCATAGCTGTCGAGTCGCGACTTCAGCAGAGCCACGCACTCGCGGACGTTGGCGCCGCGCCAGCGACGGCGGCGCGCAGCCGAGTCGTCGGCGGGACCGACGTCGACCGCCTCGAGCCAGAGCACCCGGTAACCAAGCGCGCGTAGTGAGAGCGCCCAGTTGAGATACACCCAGAAATGACCACCGCCTTGCGGATAGCCGATGGTGTTCGCGGGGGCCAGGCACACCGTCAGGCTCATGGGCGCGCCTCGCTCAGCGGCTCGCGACCCGACGCCTCGTCCCAGCGCTGTCGCGAACGGCGCGTCGAATGTGCGACCCAGCCAAGCGCGGTCAGCGCGTGCGCCATCTCGGCGTCGTACAGCCGCAAGTTGAGGATCGACATCGCGGCCCAGTCGTACGCGAGATTGACCGACTCCCAGCAGATTGCGGCCACCGCCCGAAACACGGTCCCGCACTGGCCCAGGCGCCGCAGCGCGCCGGCGTCGACGTCGGGCCAATGCTCGCGCAGCACCGACGAGTAGCTCGCGAGGTCGGGATTCGCGGAGAGCCGGCTCGACGGGACGACGAGCTGAGCCAGATCGACCGCGGGAACGCCCCAGCCCGCTTGTTCCCAGTCGAAGACCATGACGGCGGTGCCGCTGTCGCTCTCTCGCAGGCGGATGTTCGGCGCATTGAAATCGCCGTGGACAAGCGTCTCCGGGATGCCGTCACATACCCGCGCAAGGCGATCCCAGCCGGCTTCGAGCTCACCGAGACGCACGAGCATCGCGTCGATGAAGTGGGCGTCTTCAGCGCTCAGCACGGGGTTGTTGAGGTGAAGGACGATGCGCTCTCGCCCTTGCCGCAATTGCTCCACGTAGCGTGCAGGAGTCACGTGCGGCAACCGCGCCGTCGCGGGCAGGCGGGCGGCCGCGGTGTGCAGTCGCCCCAGCCAGCGGCCGACGAGGGCCCGGTGTTCCGGCAGCAGGAACGAGTATTCCCGACCCGTCGCGTCCTCCATGAAGACCCAGCAGGACGAGCCGTCTGGATCGTCGACGCATCCGTGATACCGAAGGAGGGGCAGGTCGAGCGCCGCGACGACGTGCTCGTAGACGGACCGTTCGATGGCAGCATCTTCCTTTCGTCGCCGCTTCGCGATGATCGACGTCCCGCCGGCGCCGACCGTATCGAGGCGATATACCAAGGTCTTCCACGTTTTCCCGGGCCGCGACCTGAGCGGGGTGATCCGCGACGGGACGGGACTGTTGGGCGCCAGCTGATGCCAGGCCCTGACGGCCGGGTGGGTGGCGAGGGTCGATCGCCGATCGCGGATGACGGCGGCCGCCACCGTGGGCGCCGCTTTCGTCGAGGGCGTCGTGTCTGCGACGACGTGCCCGTTCTCGAGCACGATTAGCCCCTTGCAGCCCTCCAGCAGTGTCGAGCGGTGCGTGATCAGGATGACCGTACGGCGGCTCATGAGCCGCGAGATCGCGTCGAGGATGGCCGCTTCGGCGCCCGCATCGACGGCGCTCGTCGGCTCGTCCAGGATGAGCACGGGGCTGTTCTTGAGAAACGCGCGGGCGATCGCGATGCGCTGGCGCTCGCCGCCGGACAGCTGAACTCCGCGCTCGCCGACCTGCGTCTCATAGCCCTGCGGCAGGCGGACGATGAACTCGTGCGCATTGGCCGCCTGTGCCGCGGCGACGACCTCGTTGTGGCTCGCCTCTGCCCGCGCGTAGGCGATGTTCTGTGCAATGCTCGCCGAGAAGAGCACCGGATCCTGCGGCACCACCGCGAACTGGCGGCGCAGGTCGTGCAACCGGAAATCGCGGAGATCGATGCCGTCGAGCAGGATCTGGCCTTCGGTCGGGTCGTGAAACCGCGTCAGCAGGCTGATGAGCGTGCTCTTGCCGGCCCCGGACGTTCCGACGATCCCGAGGCGCGTGCCCGGCTCGACCTCGAACGAGATGTCGTGCAGGACCGGACGCTCGCGGCCGTAGGTGAAGGAGACGTTGCGGAACGCGATGGCGCCGCTCGCAGCCGCCAGTGGGCACGCATGCGGTCGCTCCTCGACGTCCGAGGGCTCGTCGAGCAGGGCGAAGGCGCGCTCGGCACTCGCCAGGTGCAGCTGAAGGCTGGCGGCCTTCTGGCTCATGGTTTTCAGCGGCTCGAAGAGCTGGGTCAGATAGCCCATCACCACGAGCAGCTCTCCGAGCGTAAGCGCCCCGGTTTCGATGTGCCGGATGCCGATATAGAGGACGGCGGCCGTTCCGGCCGCGGTGAGGAATCCCACCAGCAGCGTGAAGCGGCCTTCGACTCCGGCTAGCCTGAGCCCCGCCCGCTTGCCCTCGCCGGAGCGGTGCAGGAAGCGCCGCTCCTCCTGCGCTTCCTGTCCGAACGCCTTGACGATGCGCAGGGCGCTCAGGACCTCCTGCACGATGGACATCGCCGCGCTCTCCAGCCGCCTGACTTCTTTTGATTGACCGCGGAGGCGCCGGCGGAAGACGTGGCCGGTTGCGAACAGCGCCGGCGAGATCGCGATGGCGACGAGGGCCAGCTGCCAGTCGATGCGCGCCGTGACGTAGAACATTCCCGCGATCGTGATCGCCGCCGACACGAACGGGATGACCCCGTCGATCAGGATGTAATGCAGCGCGGCGGCGTCGTAGTGGATGCGATACGTGGAATCGGACGTTCCCCGCGCGTCGTGATAGGCCAGCGACAGGCGCTGCACGTGGCCGAACAGGCGCGCCCGAAAGTCGAGCGACAGGTTTTCCTTGATGTAGGCACGGAGCAGTGTGCTGGCCAGGCTCTGGAGCTGGCGGAGCAGCGCGACGGCGAGCAGTAAGCCGACCGCGAATGCGAGGATGGCGCCGGGAGCATTGGCGACGGCATCCGGGACGAGCGGCTTCAAGATCCGCGGCAGCGGGTGCGAGCCGATGACGCTGTCCACGGCGATCTTCAGCGGAATCGGCGCCAGCAGTGATAGGGGAGTGGACAGGAAGCCGAGCAGCAACAGGGCACCGACGTGAGGCCAGTAAGGCCGGGCCTGGCCGAGCAGGCGCTGGAAGAGGACGACGTCCCTGCGAGCTGGCACCGTCACGAGCCTCGCGGCCTCCGTGGCCGGACAATCCGAGCAATCAGGGCGCCCGCCTCGGCACATTCGAGCACCACGCAGAACGCCACGGTAAGGGCCACCGTCCCGAGAATTGTTCCAACGGCCCACGCCCCCGCGGCGGCAGCACTGCCCGCGAGGGAACCAAAGGCGGTGATGAGGGCGATCCCTCGACGTGATGCGCGCGGCCACCAGCGAAAGCGGAGGAACTGCGTGCCAGCACCGTGATCCTCGACAGCCATGAGCATTCGAGCCGACCCAAAGAGCCCGCCGCCGACCTCCAGGTCCCAGCGGTCGTAGTCGGCCCCGCTCCGCAGCGCAGCCCCGACGGCCCTGAGGTCCGCGGCGATATGGCGGAGTCTCTGGTCGGGATCCTGCCAGCCCTCGCTCCAGAGGCCGAGCGTCCTGGGCCAGAGCAATAGCCAGGCTGGTGGCTGGAATCTCCGCCAGGGCGTGAGCCCGTGCGCCAGCCGACCACGCAGGCGAGCCAAGGGCTGGAGCACGTAGAGCGCAGCGATCAACAACCGCCGCCGTAGTCGATCCGCTCGGCGGGACGGTGCGTCGTTGAACGGAACACGGACCGCGCGCAAGCAGGCTTGCGTCAACGATGCGAGGATGACGGCGACGAAGAGCGGTAAGAGGAGTCTGAGTGGTTTCCAGACCAGGCTCAACGGCGACAGTCCCATCACGACCGCGGCCATCAGATACCATTCCGGCATCTGTGGCAGCGAGCCGAGTAGGCTCGGGGTCTGTTCATACAGGGATTGATACGGTGCGACGCCCCAGGTGCCGTGATAGACGCGGGCTGGGCGCCACCGGAGCGTGTGCGTAAGCCCGTTGCCGTAGATGCGACCGGTCCAGCGCGCGTGCCCCGCGAGGTTGTATTTCGCAGGCCACTTCCGCTCCAGCATTGCCTCCGCCCGGCCGTAGCCCGTCTGCTGCTTCCAGTACGTTCGCACCGAGTTCCGGCGGTGATGCCAGACCACGGCGGCGGCGCTGAAGCCCAGAGTCCACCCGCGTTCCCGTAGCTTCCAGCAGACGTCGACGTCGTCGCCGGCGGTGCGGAACTGGGGGTCGAAGCCTCCGATCTCCTCGAGACGTATTCTCCGGAATGCCATGTTGCAGCCGGGAAGGTGCTCCGCCTCGCGATCCCCCAGAAGGACGTGGGTCGGCCCGCCCGGCGCCCGCGCGACACACTCTGCGATCGGTCCGTCGCCTGGGGGGGCCATGTTCGGGCCACCTACCGCGGCGTGCGACGTGGAGAGGAATGTGGCGGCGAGGTACGTGAGCCAGTGCGGATCCGGGTAGGCGTCATCGTCGATGTACGCGATAATGTCGCCCGTCGCGGCGGCGAGGCCCGTGTTGCGCGCGCTCGCGAGGCCTCGGTTTTCAGTCTGGATCACTCGGCAGTCGTACTCGCGGGCGATGGTGGCGGTCGCGTCGGTGGATCCATCGTCCACCACGATGACCTCGTAGTTGGAATAGGTGAGTCGCTTCAATCCCTCCAGACAGTCGCGAATCGTGCGCGCACCGTTGTATGTGCACACGATCACGGAGACCCGCGGCCATGGCAGTTTCGTCGGGAATGGCACCTCGGTGAACGCTTCGCGTACCGCGTCCAGGGCGGGCTTGGGCGCTCGTTCGACGCGCGTAAGGCCGAATGCCCAGTCCGCGACGTTGTGACCCTGCCGGTACCACTCGTCGGTCCAGGAGAATACGACCACCCCGGCGCAGCCGGCCGCGAACGCCGTGCGCACCTGCCAGTCCAGTGACCACGCCTGCATCAACTCGCCGTTTCGTAGACCATCGAGGCCCAGCTCGCTCATGATGAGCGGCCGCTCGCCGGCGATGTTCTGCAGGCGCCCAAGGTACGCCTCGAACCTCACCTGGGACTCGAGATAGACATTGAACGATACGAGGTCGAGGAATGGGAGGTGGAGGTACTCCGTGGAGGGGTAGTTCACGTACGTCACGAGGCCGTCCGAGTCCACCTCCTTGACGACCCGGTACAGCCGGTTGAGATAGCGCTCGATGGCTGTGCGGCCGAGCCAGCGCGCCATCGGCGCCGAGATTTCGTTGCCGAGAGCGTAGCAGAGCACCGCCGGGTGACCGGCGCACTCGAGGACCTTCGCGCGGACCACCGCCGCGATCTCGGCGAGGGTTTTCTTCCGGTCGATGAGGAAGCCGAGATACTGTTCGGCCGACAGCCCCACGATGACCCGGAGACCATTCCGCCAGGCGGCCTCCAGCAGGGGGCGAGGAGGCATCGTGTGCGGGATGCGAACGGTGTTGATCCCGTTCGCCGCCATGTGCGCGAAGTCCCGCTCGATCACGTCGAGGTCGTGGTACTCCCGCCCACTCGCGTCCGGGCGGAACGCCCCGTAGCTTACGCCGCAGACGTAAAATTTCGTGGCGCCCACGAAGAGGAACTTGCCGCGCACGTGTGGCCGACTCTGCGGTGGCGCGGCGTGGGGCGTGGCTAAGCGGACTAGGCCCGAGGCGACCGTCCGGGGAAGGAGGAGGTCCTGCTCGACCCCGAGAGGAGGCGAGGACAAGGAAGCTTTTTGCCCTACCGTGCCCCTATCCTTCATAGCCGAGGACCTCTTCAGAAGCTAACTGCCCGTCCTCGCGGCGTTCCTTCGTCGGAGACGATTGAACGCCAGCGTAGGCGACTACCCAATTAGGGTAGGCGGCTACACCCATTTTCCCTTCCGGAGCTTTGGGCGCATAGTTTTCGTTAGCCTGTAACAATTTGTCAAGATCTATCTTTCGAGACCTGTGTCCCTTCGTTCACGAGCGATGTGCCTTCGTTCACGAGCACTCGGGCCTTGCACCATCGTGTGAAGTAGCTCGTGCCAAACGGCTGGTGACGGTCAGGAGAAACAACGCCCGGGACGCGGACTGGGCGGTCAGCCCGCTGGCTCTATTCGTCGACCTGAGCGTCGCGTTCCTGCGCCGCCGCCGGGACGTGGCGTATCCCTGACGGCTCCGCCCAGAACTGCGGAAGCTGTTGGTCGGGTTTGCACCCGGCGTCGGGCCGCGTTGGTCGGCGGCTGGAAGCCGGGATGCGCAGCCTCGTCGATATGCG
>Ga0070699_100003515_pt1 | contig 13851 bp, 12 predicted proteins | sample KBSK1503metaG_FD_65473 | JGI IMG/M metagenome (GOLD analysis project Ga0070699, IMG submission 65473) | Corn, switchgrass and miscanthus rhizosphere microbial communities from Kellogg Biological Station, Michigan, USA - KBS K1-50-3 metaG | ecosystem: Host-associated > Plants > Roots >...
CGACGAGGCCGTTCAGGTCACCATCGGGAACCTCGTGGTACCGCGCCGCCCGACATAGGACGGCGTGGACTCCTCGACGTCGCGTTACAAGCGCACGGCGGTCTCGACCGCTGGTGTGAAGTCCACAGCCCCGACGTCCGGGTCTCGCTGACGGGCGGTCTGATCGCCGGACATAAGCGACCTGGGAACGACGACCGCCCCCGGATCATCGAAGTGACCCGGCGGTACATCCGCGTTCAGCCGCACATCCCATGCATTCGTCGACCTGGCGCGAGGCGGTGATGGGGCCGCACTTCGGAGCGCAATCGGGCGTGCGGACCGATCCGGTGGCGCCATCTGGGCCCCGCTGCGGTACGCGCTCGGCGTCATCCCGGTAACACGCCGAAACGTCATCGTGAAGTGACTCGGCGTCCGAAAACCCACGGCCCGCGCGATCTCGGCGATCGGCACCTTCCGGGCCGCCAGTAACGCTCGCGCCTCCTCGACCCGGTGCCGGACCAGGAATCGATGCGGGGGCAGGCCGGTGCTGCGCTTGAAGAGTCGCGCGAAATGGTAGGGGCTCATGTGCACCACGGCGCTGAGCTCCGCCAGCCGAAGCTCTCGCCGCAGATTCTCCTGGATGTACTGCGCCACGCGTCGCAGCCTGTACGCCGGCAGTTCGCCGCCTGTCGTAGGCACGTCGGCCATAGCGATCTGATTCATGACTCGCCTCCGGATCCGGTGGTCGCGTCCAGCGTCGCCATGGCGTCGCCCAGCTGCTTGCGGAGAAACAACCGGGCCCGGTGGACGCGAGTCTTCACGACGGGGACGCTGAGGCCCACGAGCTCGGCGATCTCGGGATTCGACAGGCCCTCGACGTCACGCAGCATCAACACCGTCCGGTACTCGGCGGGCAATTCGTTGATCGCGGCCGTCAGCGCCACCCGCAATTCCGTCTGCACCGCTGGGTCATCCACGCGCGGCGACCAATCGGTCATGGGCACGACGTGGCGGCTCTGCTCATCGAAGAACGGCAGCGCCTCGTCCCAGGACAGGTCTCGACGCCGGCTCTGCCGGGTGCGGAGTTTCTGATAGGCCGCGTTCGCCACGATCCGGTAGAGCCAGGAGCCGAAGGCCGACTCACCCCTGAAGCCGTCGATCTTCCGGACCACGGCCCAGAACGCGTCCTGCACGACTTCTTCGGCGTCCTGCCCATTTCCCGTGATGCTTGTGGCCAGGCGATAGGCGCGGTCCCCGTACTTGGTGACGAGACGCTCCGCCGCCGTCGGCTCGCGCTGCCGAAGCGCTTCCAGAAGATCGCCATCCCGGTCTGCACGCCACCCAGCGACGACAGCCTTCTCGGGCTCGAGAGCCATTTGAAGACCCATGTCTCTATCCTCCGTACGCGGAGACAGATGAGAAGAAGGTCGGATCGCGTTCGATCTCCTGTCGTCGGCGGAATCCGGCCGGCCGCCTATCATGTCAGCGCAGAGCCGTCTGGACCGCGTCTAGCAGCGCACCACCGTGGAAGGGCTTGCCGAGGAAGGCGACGGCGCCAGCCGCGAGGCACCGCTGGCGCGTCTCCTCGTCGCCGTGAGCAGTCAGGACGACCGCCGGAACGCGGACGTTCGCGGTCGCGAGGTACCGGAGAAGATCCAGACCGCTCATCCCCGGCATCCGCAGATCCAGCACCAGGCATCCGGTGCTCTCACGCCGGGCGGATCTCAAGAAGTCTTCCGCCGAAGGGAACGTCTCGACTCGGAAGCCCACCGAGCGCAGGAAATTCTCGAGTGACCGACGCAGCGATTCGTCATCGTCGACGACGGAGATCACGCGCGCATCGCGTGTGTCCATGCGCTCTCGTTGAGCCTGAGTGAGCGTCGCAATCGAGTCCATCTAGCGCCAGGCTACGTCGTCGGGCGGGAAGCGTCTACCCTACGTTGGTCGGGTCGAGCTCTACCCTACCTTCGGAGGGTTCGAACCGCTGCCGGCAGGGGTGATTCCGAGCCGCGGTCCAGACACCCCGCCCGACGACGGGATGGATCGCGGGCGCCGCACAGCCCACCCAATCCTGCCCATCCGAGTGTCGTCACGCGTCGTGGCATGACTGATCCTCCTCTTCGCCGTCGATACGCTCCGGGTCTAGTCTCTTCGGGTGTCCACGCACCTCGGCCTCCCGAGGTCGGGCCCGGCAAGAGCGGTCCTGACCGACCTATCCCGCTGCGGTCGCCGGAGTGACGGGCAAGGGCGCTTGAGGCCGAACCGCATCTTCCCGACCTCGTACTTCGATCGGGTGGGGAGACTCCGCTCATGCGGGATCTTCGCCGCCGATCGGCAACGTGAACTGAAAGACAGCCCCGTGCGGCAGATTCGCCGTCGCCCAGAGCCGCCCGCCGTGGGCCTCCACAATCGAGCGGCTTATTGCCAGCCCCATGCCCATACCTTGAGGCTTGGTTGTATAGAAGGCCTGGAAGAGGCGGTCGCGACTACCCGGTTGCAGCCCAGGGCCCGAATCTCGGAGTGCGACCAGCACACCGTGCGAGCCATCTCTGGCGGAACCGATGAGCAACTCTCGCGGAGCATCGGCGATTCCACTCATCGCTTCGATGGCGTTGATCATCAGATTGAGAATCACCTGCTGTAATTGAATTCGATCGCCCAGAATGAGGGGCAGCTCATCTCCGAGCCGGGTGCGGAGCGACACGCCGTTGCTGTGCACTTCGCTGCGCGCCAGGGCTATGACTTCGAGTATGGTTTCGTTGACGTCGACCCAGTCCTTCCGCGATGGAGCTTTCTTCACGAGGGCGCGGATCCGGCCGATGATTTCGCCAGCCCGATGGCCGTCCGCGATGACAAACTCGGCGGACTGCCGAGCTTCCTCCAGGTTCTGAGCCGCGAGCCAGTGCAGGCACGCGGTGGCGTTGTTGACCACTGCGGCGAGCGGCTGGTTGATTTCATGGGCAATCGAGGCACTCATCTCTCCCAGCGTTGCCACTCGCGTGACGTGGGCCAACTCCGCCTGTGTATGGTGCAACGCATCCTCGGCCTGCGTACGCTCGATGAACTGCCCTATCTGGCTGCCTATGGTGGCCATCATGTCGAGCAGGTCCCGGTCGGGCTGCCGTATCTCGTGGCTGAAGAACTCCATGACCCCCAAGACTTCGCCGCCGAGCAGGATGGGAAAGCCGAACGCGGCGTGCAGCACTTCGCGCCCGGCGATCGGCGCCCGCAGAAAACTAGCATCACGGACGACATCGGGAATGTATGCGGGTGCACGGTTGAACCAGACTCGCCCCGGCAGCGCTATCCCGGGCTCGAAGATGCTCTCGCGGCTGGCGGCCTCGAATTCCGGGACCTCTATGGATTCCTTATGCCAGATCTCGACGCAGCGCAGCACACGCGCCTCGCGGTCGGTGCGCCAGAGCGCGCCCACGTCCCATACGAGGCACTCGCACACCGCCCGAAGTATTTTTGGAGTTGCCTCTTCGAGAGTGGCCGCCTCCGCGAGTATCTGTGTGACCGTGTGTTGCGCCAGGAGGCGCTGCTCGGCCCGCTTGCGCTCGGTGATGTCCTGCACGGTGCCGAACATGCGGCGGCGCCGGCCCGACTCGTCCCTCACCACATCGCCCTGACTGCGGACGAACCGTACCTCGCCGTTGGGCCGGACCACGCGGTATTCCACGTCGTACCGCAGCCCGCCTTGAAGCGCCTCCGCCACTGCTGCCGTCATTGTCTGACGGTCGGCGGGATGGATGCTCTCCTGAACCTCGTCAAACGTCAGGATGCGGTGCTGAGGCGGCAGCCCCAAGATGCGGTAAGTTTCGTCCGACAAGGTGTAACGATCTGTAGCGAGATCGCGGTCCCAGTAGCCGACGTGCGAGATGCGCTGGGCCTCCTCCAGTCTGCGCTCGCTTTCGCCCAGGCTGCGAAACATCAATAGGCTGGTCAGCGCGTCCTCCAGCCGTCGGCCGATCTCCTGGAAGAGCCGCTCTTCCTGCGGTGTCCAGGCTCGCGGATACGAGCACTGGCTGAGACCGAACACGTACGGTTGATCGCCCTTCGGGTGGAGGGCCATGACGATCCTGGATTGGACGCCTAGGCGCTTCGCCAGCTCGGCCGACAACGGATGGTGCGATCCCGGCCCGAATCGCACGGGAACGCCGGACGCCCTCACCGCTCGGAGCACACCGGCCACCTCCGGGTCCATGGGCACTTCGGCGCCCACGGCGAAGAGCCCGGGGAATTCCGGGCGAGTCCGCTCCATCTTCAGCTCGTGCGAGGGGGCCTCCGGGTTGCAGGGATAGAACAGCCACGCTCGATCGCAACTGAAGATCGACAGCACGGCGTCGAGCACATCGCTCATCATCTGCTCGAGGTCGTTCGTTCCCTGGATGGCTCGGTTAACCCGATCCATGCTCTCCAGGAACCAGAGATGGGCCTGACGCTCCTCCTCCGCCCGCCTGCGTTCTGTCACATCCATGGCGCTGCCGACGAACTGGACGAGATCGCCGGAGGTGCCGAACACAGGATGGCCGACGGCGTGGATCCACTTCATCGTTCCGTCCGGAAGAACGACGCGGTAATCCACCTCATAGTCCATCCGTTCACGGGCTGCTTTCTCGACGACTTCGGCGACCCGCCCTCGGTCCTCCGGATGAATGCGCTGGTGAAATTCGTCCCACGACGGCCGATCGGTCTGGGGATCGAAGCCAAACAAGCGGGAATGCTCCTCGGAGGAGTGGGTTTGCTGTCCGGTGGCGATGTCCCGTGCCCAACTGCCCGTATGGCTGAGCCGCTGCGCTTCGGCTAAATAGGTCTCGCTCCGCCGGAGAGCTTCTTCGGCGCGCTTACGATCACCGATGTCCTCGATGTTGGCGACGAACCCTGCCGGTCGTCCTCGCTCATCTGTCAATGGCGCGCACGCCAGGGCGGCGTCGAATTCTGACCCGTCTTTCCGCACGATCCGGATTTCGAAACCCGAGAATCCCGCGCCGCGATCGAGCCGTGCCAGGAGCGGCGTCCACCGTTCCTCGAACCTCTCCGGCAACGGAATTCGACGGCCGACGATCTCATCGGCTCGCCAGCCAACGAGCCGCTCGAATGCCGGGTTGCAGTGCTGGACCGTGTGGTCCCGGCGGAAGAGCACGATGCCGACCGGCGAGGCATCGAGGATCGTTTGCAGTTCAGCGGTGGTGCGCCGCAGCTCGCCCGTCCGTTCGGTCACCTTCATCTCGAGCTGATCGCGGGCTTGGCGGAGCTCTTCCTCTGCGCGGCGGCGCTCATGGATGAGGCGTGCGCTCTGGAATGCCGTCGCGGCGTGATTCGCCGCCACCGAGAGGAGCAGCTGGTCAGTCTCGGTGGGAAAGTCGGTGCGATCACAAGCGACGGCAACCAGACCGCCGTCGGCATTGACACCGACGGGAATGACGAGGCCGCGGCACCGCTCCATACCGCCGCCGACGTCCGGAATGATTTCCTTGCGCGAAAGGTAGACGGCAGCGAGGTGACGTTGCAGCCATTCCGGAAATGCCTTCCACGCGTCGCCCCGCGTGACCTCGGCGGCAGCACCGCCGTTGGGATCGCACAGCCGCACGAACGCGAAATCGAGGTGCAACGACCCGACCAGCAGGTCGGCGAGCCCGGCCGCGATGGCAGGCGGTTCCCTCCCGACCCACGCCGCCGGGATCGTCGAAAGCGCCACGAGATCCCTGAGCGCTGTTCGCAGCGCGCGGATGTCGCTGGGATCCGTGAGCATCAGCTCGCCAGGCGTGCGCTCTTGCGAACCGACCGGCGCTCCCGTATTTCGAGGAGGAACTGGTCAGGAGGAACGAAGAACGGGTTCTCCTGCAGCACCCCGCCGATGATCGCCACCGGGTGCGTCCGCATGACGTCCATGGCCACGCTCGAGCCGAACTTCGACAGATCGTATGTGCAGATCACCGGATCGTCGTACTTGGGGAGCACGTAGTTGAGCCGTGTCTCGTACTCGACCAGGTCATCGATACCCGGTTTGTCGAGCAGCGCCCATTCCATATGCGCCAGCAGCCTGGTGAGCGGGTAGCCCGCCGCTGCGCCCGACTGGAGTACCTCCTCGAGTAAGGCCAACATCGCATCCTGGTTGAAGCGATCTCCGCGGAGGTAAGCCTCCTGCCACGGCCGCACTTCCAGTTGGCCGGTAGCAGTTGCGCGCTCGACATTGATGCCTGCCTCCGCAAGCCACTTCAGGTGTTCGTCCCGTAGCTCAGGGTCGACGATGTGGAACCCCTTTTCCCCACCATCGAGCCCGTCTCTGATGAAGGAGCGGAGCACCCTGTGCTCCTCGTCGATACTGTTGAAGAACGCGCAAATGTGACGTTGCCGGCCGAGAGTACCGCCGGCGAACTGGACGGAACGGTCGCTGGCTTTCATATTTGACCCCCACGCAGACGGTCGAGCAGAGCGTTGGCTTCCCCCGAGGTGCGCATCTCCTCCCCGAGCGAGTGCGGGCACGCCCATCACACCGAGAACTCCAGATTTGAGGTGCCTAGGCTAGTTGACCGGGAGGGGGACGTCTACCCTACTTTGGTCGGGTTTGCTCCCTGCGATGTCCTCCGGTCAGCGCACTCCAAGACTGCCCTGTGCTCGGGGCACGTGCGGCCCTTTGCTCATTCTTGCGGAAAAGCCGCCGGCCAGCGGCGAAGTCGCGGCCGCACCGCCTCCTAAGGGAAGGAACGAGGACGCCGAGCGGCCCGTAGGCGGCGCCGGCGCCTCAGGTGGCGCCACAAACGGCGCAAGGAGGATCCAATGAAAGCAGCACGGTGTGGTCATGCAAGCGTCATCCCGATGGTCCGCCTGGCCAGCAACACATCAGGCGGCACCGCACGGAGACGAGCGGGGTCCCTCCTCGCCGTCCCCGGCCTCGTGCTGCTCACCCTCGCCGCCGGCTGTGCGCCCGTTCAAAGCCGGCCGTGGCATCCGCGTGCGGTGGGGACTCTGCTGCCCTCCAACAGGGATCGGGATGCAGGCGAGGTGGCAGCCGCCCCCAGGTTTGACCTCGCACGGTATCGAACGATCGCGATCGGAAACGTCTCTGTCGACGCGCCGGCCAGCTGGAGCGAGGAGGACCGACAGATCGCGTCGAGTGTCCTCGCGCACCTGCGATCGGATCTGGCGCAGAAGCTCGGGACGGCAGGACGCTCTCAACAGGTGATCGATCGCGCCGGAACGACGCCGGCTCCGGTAGCCGCTCTTCGTCTCGACGTCAGAGTCACGCAACTCGAGCTCGACCGGCTGGCGCCGACGGATTTCTCGAACTGGGTGGGCCCCGGGTCCGTTCAAATGGAGACACGGTTCGTGGATGTGGAGAGCGGCCGCGTCGTTCTGGTGACGGCAGACCGGCGGACGGCACGCCGGCAAACGACCCAGGCGCGAGATATCCAGGGGACGACGGCGCTCCTCGACGAAGCGGCGGACTATCTGGTCAGCGACCTGGTCAACTTCCTCCTCCGCTCGCGGGGCATGGAAGTCGCAACAGCGGGCTCGCTAGACTAGGTCGTCGAGCGGGAAGCGTCGACCCTACGTGGGTCGGGATGGCCCACTACTGGCGGAGGTAATTCCGAGCCGCGAGGCGAAGCGGACCAGGTCAGCCACGGATCCGGCCTGCATCTTCTGCATCACGTGGCCACGTTGTTCCTTGACCGTGACCTCGCTGGTGCCCAATTCGGCGGCAATCTGCTTGTTGAGGAGGCCGGCGACGATCCCGGCCAGGACGTCCCGCTCGCGCGGGGTCAGGGAGGCGAATCGGCCACGAAGTGTGGTGAGCTCCTGGCGTTCGCCGCGCGCCGCGCGATCGCGCTCGATCGCGTTTCGAACGGCATCGAGCAGATCCTGCTCGCGGAACGGCTTCGTCAGAAACTCGACGGCGCCGGCCTTCATCGCTCGGACCGACATCGGGATGTCGCCGTGGCCGGTGAGGAAGATGATCGGTAGCGCCGCGTCGGTGTCGGCGAGCTCCCGCTGGAGGTCCAGCCCGCTGAGCCCTGGGAGGCGCACGTCGAGCACGAGGCATCCCGGAGCATCGGGTCGGCGGGCGCGCAGGAAGGCCTGAGCGGAGGGGAACACCTCCACCCCCATCCCCACTGAGCTGATGAGTCTCCGAAGTCCGTCGCGGACAGCCGCGTCATCGTCTACGACGAAGACGATGGGCGCACCCGATGTCATCGGATCTCCGGCAAGGCGAAGTGAAAGGTCGCGCCATGATCCGGGTTCGGTGTCGCCCAGAGCCGTCCCCCATGCGCTTCGATGATCGAGCGGCTGATCGACAGGCCCATGCCCATGCCGTCAGGCTTCGTGGTGAAGAAGGCGGTGAACAGGCGGTCGACCGTGTTGGGATCGATGCCGACGCCGACATCCTGCACCGCCACCAGAACCTCATCCTCGTGCGGCCGCGAACGAATCACCAGCTCGCGCGGTCGGTCCCCGACAGCAGCCATGGCCTCGACGCCGTTCAGCACGAGGTTGATGATCACCTGCTGCAGCTGGACGCGGTCACCTAGTACCAGGGGTGACACCGGCGCCAGGTCAACCTGCAACGACACCTGATGGCTCAGCACCTCGCTGCGCACCAGCGGAACCACGTCGCGGATGACGTCGTTGACGTCCAGCCGTGTTCGGTGGGGTTCGGCCTTCGTCGCGAGCTGGCGGATCCGCTGGATCACGTCCCCCGCCCGATGGCCGTCCTTCACGATGGCGGCCAGCGCGTCGCGGACCATGTCGAGGTCGGGATCGGCCGCCGCCAACCAGTTGAGGGACGCGTTGGCATCGGCCACGATTGCGGCCAGCGGCTGGTTGACCTCGTGGGATATCGACGCCGCCAGCTCGCCCAGCGTCGTCACGCGGGTGACATGCGTGAGCTCCGCCTGGGCCCGCTGCAGGGCGTCCGAGGCCAAGACGTGCTCCGTGAGGTCGCGGTTGATCACGAGCGCGGCCTCCACCCGGTCCGAGTCCGGCCGCAGAGGCGAATAGCTCACCGCCATGTATCGCCGACCGAAAGGGTAGGCGAACCATCCTGCGTAACGGACCTCGCCCCCGGCGAAGCAGCGGTCCAGATTGGGAGCCGTCTGCTTGAAGACGTCCATGCCAACGATGTCACCGACGTGCGTCCCGATGATCCTCTCGCTGGGCATTCCCCAGCGCTGCGCATAAGCCCGGTTGACCCGTCGATACCGCCAATCTCGCCCGACGATGGTGACGCCATCCGGCGAGCTTTCGAACACTTGCGTGGTCAGATATTCCGCCCGCTTGCGCTCGGTGATGTCCGTAATGGTGACGAGCACGCTGTCGAATGGAGCGGGCGGCTGTGGAAACGTGATCGTCAACAGCACGGTCAGCCGCTGCCCCTTCAGAGTCTGGGCAGCGCTCTCGCCCTCGAAGGACGTCCGGCCCTCGGCGATGGCGATCAGCGCCTTCACGAAGACCTCTCGGGTCTCGGGCACGAACACCTTGTGCAGTGAGACGAGGAGCTCATCCTTGCTTCTGGCCGCGAACAACTTGACAGAGGCATTGTTGACGTCGACGATCTTCACCATCGTGATGGCTTGCTCGACGAACTGTGGGTGCACCGCCAGGTATTCGCCGAAATCGCGCACCCCTCTGGCTTTCAGGTCGTCGAGGGCCGCCTTGACCCGTGAGAAGTCCTCCTCCCAGATCGACACTCCCGTCGAGTCGAAGATACGGCGGTAGCGCTGCTCTCTCTCGCGGAGTTTCGCCTCCGCTTGCTTGCGTTTCGTGATGTCGTTGTTCGTTTCCAGGATCGCGACCGGCCGACCGTGCTCGTCTCGCTGCAGCGCCCATCGGCTGGCCACCACGACCTGGCTTCCATCAGCTCTGATCTGCGCGAGCTCACCTTCCCAGCGACCCGCATTCAGCACTTCCGCCTGGATTTGCTCGAACGGGACCGGAAAGGCGGTCTGCGTCAGGCGGTGAGAGACGTTGCCGACTGCTTCCGCTGCCGTCCACCCGTAAAACTCCTCGGCCGCGCGATTCCAGAACGTGATCACGTCGTTCATATCACGCACAAAGATGGTATCGTGCGTGAGGTCGAGCAGGCCCGCCTGTTCCCGCAGCGCGGTTTCGGCGCGCTTGCGGCCCGTGATGTCAACCATGACCCCGCGCAGCCGCGTCACGCGTTCGCCTTCCACCACCACGGTCACCAGGTTTCGCAGCCAGACGACGCGTCCGTCCGCCGCGATCATGCGGTATTCAAAATCGTGGTCGAGTTTCTCGCCGATTGCCCGTTCGCAGAGCCACACCGCCCACTCGCGATCCTCCGGATGAAGGTGATCCTTCCAGAATGTCGTGTCGGATAGCCAGCGTTCCCCCGGATACCCGAGGATGCGTTCGGCCTGGTTGCTCACGAACCAGAACTGAAAGGTCGTGGCGTCCGCTTCCCAAACAATCCCCTCGACCGCGTTGACCAGGTCCCGGAATCGGTGCTGCGCAGTCACGGCGTCGGCGACGGCCGCCTGCAAACGCTCGTTGCTCTGCTCGAGTTCCGCCGTCCGCTCGCGAACTCGCGCCTCCAGTTCCTCCCGGGCACTTCTCAGGGAATCCTCCGCCCGGCGTCGTGCAGCGCTCATCGTGGCCAAGAGCGCCGCCACCAGCGTGAAGATCATCAGACGAGGGACCTGCGCCATTTCGCTCTTCAGTGAATCGAACGGAGGCGTGACATAGTAGGCGAAGGCCAACGTGGCCAGAACCCAGGCAACCAGCGCCGGCCGCAGACCGCTGACCCAGCCCGTGATCAGGACCGCCAGGAGCAGCAGCTGAGCGGCCGCCAGCACCATAGGCCGCAGCCACAGCGCCAGGATCACCGTGGCCGTCACGCATGAAACGGCGACGCCGTATCGGACGACAGCGAACTGCGCGACGTGGCGTTGCATCTGGCGTCCCTCAATCGCGACCGGATTTCTCCTGCATGGTGCTCGAGAGCCCAACGGCACACTCCGTCGCTCGCCTTGGTGCCGCCGCCGGGCTACCGGTAGCTGGCTCTCCGCGTTCCTCGTGCCCACCGCGCCTCGGGCCGAATCTGGGCACGGCCATCACCCCGAGGAGAGAGCCGTCCGTACGGCGTCGAGGAGGGCGGCGCTCTGGACGGGCTTCTCGAGGAACGCCACCGCACCGGCCTGGAGCGATCGCCGGCGCGTCTCGGCATCCCCGTGAGCCGTCAGCACGATCACGGGCATGTGCGAACCCGTGGTGGCCAGGTGGCTTAGGAGGTCGAGCCCGCTCATTCCGGCCATCCGCACATCGAGGACCACGCAGCCGATACTGTCTCGATCGACCGACTCCAGGAAGGCTTCCGCCGATTCGAACGTCTCGACCGGAAAGCCCACCGACGTCAGCAGATTCCTGAGGGACCGACGCAGTGACGCGTCGTCGTCCACTATACCCACCACCCGCCCGTCGCGCTCGCGCATATGTAGTCGCCGGCCGTCGGTGACGGTCAGGGTCGACCTGGGCAATCCTAGTTTGCCGGGTGGGGAGCGTCTACCCTACCTTGGTCGGGTTCGGCGACCACGACGGTTCCACCCTCGTATTCCCTTCGGGGGATGGGAATAGTCAGCTCCCCGTAGAATCTTGCGACAAGAACCGAGCGACGGCCTGGCCAATCTCGGTCGGCGAGTCCTCCTGAATGAAGTGACTCCCCGTGACCGTGATCTCCCGCTGATTCGGCCAGGTCCGGCAGTACTGCCGTTGAGCTCCGGTCAGGATGACGCCCGGATCGGCGTTGATGAAGAGCTTCGGGATGTCGCTGGTGGCGAGCCAGCGGCCGTATCGCGCGACGATCGCCACCACGTCGGCGGGTTCCCCATCGATGGGAATCTCCCTGGGCCAGGTCAGGGTAGGACGGCGAGACTCGCCCGGCTCCTGGTAGGGACGACGGTAGACGGCCATCTCCGCCTCGGTCAGCCCACGTAGCACGCTGGCCGGGAGGATCCGCTCCACGAACACATTCTTTTGGAGCACCATCTCTTCCCCGGCGGATGAGCGGAGCGCCTGGAAGATCGCGCGCGCGGCTACCGGCCACTGGTCCCAGGTGACCGGCTGCACGATCGCCTCCATGTACACGATCCTGCGGACGCGCCCCGGGTAACGGCAGCCCCAATCGAAGCCGAGTGCCGAGCCCCAATCGTGGACGACCAGCGTGACCTGCTGATCGAGCCCGAGCGCCTCGAACCAAGCGTCGAGATAACGTGCGTGGTCCACAAATCGATACGACCCGCCCGGGGCTTTGCCTGACTCGCCCATCCCAATGAGGTCGGGGGCGAGGCACCGGGCGACGGATTCCACGTGAGGGATCACGTTCCGCCAGAGATACGAGGAGGTGGGGTTCCCATGCAGGAAGACCACCGGATCCCCCGTGCCCGTGTCCACGTAGGCGATCGCGCTGTCCAGGACCCTTACGACCCGGCGCCGGTAGGGATCCGCGGCCGGAATCGCTCTTTGAGTCATCGTCTCTCTCCCGTTCCACTTCCCTCGGCATTCCTGGAGCGGCGCCGTGCGCCTACTCAGCGGTCTCTTTGAATCGGGATGCCGTCCAGGACTTCGCTCATGGCTGGGTCCGCGTACACGCCGTAGGCATCCACAAGGGTGCCCTGAACGCCCCCCCTGCTCTCCAACGCGTATACGATCGCCATGTCATCCGGGTCCGAGATGCCTTCGAAGCGATGGAATTCTCGAATCAGGAGATCCTCCGTCTTGAGGACCTCCCCCGTGCTGAGCGCTCGAAGGCGACCGCCCACCACCCGGAAGCGCTCGGTGAACCCGCGGCGAGCGAGTTCGTCAACGGCGCCGCCGAGGGTCGCATAGGTCGCTGTGTGATGGTCCGTCCTGCTCACGGCCGCCCTGGTCACCCGACTCGCAGTGTACACTCGCGACCGCGGCGGTGCGGATTACACTCCCGCGGTTCCATGCTGATGCTGCGTTTCCTGGCCGGTGCGCGGCTGCGGGTCTTCGAGTGGAACGGGTCAGCCGCGGTACCAGTCTGGGGCGGCCTGGTCCAGGGAGTTCTTCATCTTGCGTCAGGTCGGCGAGACTGGTACTCTTCGCCCCAGCCGATCGATCGACTCGACCGCTGATTCGCACGCTCGGCGGAGATCACCCACGCGAGCCCCGTCGCCCGCCGGTGCGCCGGGCGACGGCCGGCACCAACACGCAGAGATAGGAGGATCAGGGACATGCCTCACCCATTCGTTCATGTGGAATTACAGACCAGCGACGTCGGGAAGGCACAGACGTTCTACCGCGAGCTGTTCAAATGGGACTTCGAAAAGGTTGCCGGAATGGATTACACAATGATCAAGGTGGGGTCCGGAACCGGCGGCGGGATGATGAAGAATCCGGTGCCCGGTGCCCCGTCGCACTGGCTCGCTTATGTGGGCGTCGACGACGTGGCCGGGGCCGTGAAGAAGGCGAAGTCCCTGGGCGCCAAGGTCCTGATGGACGTGACGGACGTCGGCGGCCATGGTCTCATGGCGGTCTTCACGGACCCGACCGGCGCTCCGCTCGCCCTCTGGCAAGAGGTCAAGAAGAAGTAGTCGAGACGGTTTCGGGCCGTTACCGTACGTCGCCGACGCTCCTGATTCGTGGCGACCCTGGAGGGGCGGAATCGCGCCGCCGTCTTCGAGCACCTCGAGCGGTACGTGCGCCCGCGAGCGAGTTGGCGGATCAATAAATCCGCTCGGCCGTACCCGAACGGGACTCCGAGACCCCTCCCCTCGCCGATCAGATAGACTCTCCGCTCGAGCGATATCGGATCGGGCCTTCTGGGTGTGCCTCGCGACGTGGCCGGGCCGAGGTTCTTTTGGAGGAATCGTCATGGCAGCACTCAAC
>Ga0070699_100003516_pt1 | contig 13846 bp, 15 predicted proteins | sample KBSK1503metaG_FD_65473 | JGI IMG/M metagenome (GOLD analysis project Ga0070699, IMG submission 65473) | Corn, switchgrass and miscanthus rhizosphere microbial communities from Kellogg Biological Station, Michigan, USA - KBS K1-50-3 metaG | ecosystem: Host-associated > Plants > Roots >...
AGATCATGTCGCCTTCCTCAGTCCGTGGTGCGCGAGCTCGAGACTCTCCATCACCACCGGGGACGTTTGGGCATCCAGGTCAGATGCCATCCATTTGACCGGCAGCGCGTACTCGATCTGCCACGACCACATCCTTTCGTTGGCTTCGTTCTGAAGCCGGATCCAGATGGTCTTTCGTTTGACCTCGCCATCGGCTGCCGCGAGCGCCCATTTCCACAAATCGTCGAGAGCAAGACCACGCTCGAGAACAACGACGGGGTAAGAAACCTGAGTGATAAGCTTGTGCTCGTACTCAATGACACCACCCTCGCGATAGGATTCGTATTTCAGCTCGCGAGAGAGACCCTTGACGCGCGTGAAGCCACCACTCGTGATTCCCTCGATCTCGAGCAGAAAGCGGAATCCGCGCAGGGGATCCTGGCGTGTCATCGCTGCCTGCTCCTCACTTCGAAAGGATTAGCCGGAGCACCATCGAGGACGCGGTTGATCGCAGAAATCTCGCGACACCAACGTCTGCGTTCAGGGTGCTCAAGCTGCATGATCTCTGCGTGAGACCAATGGAAGTGCCATGCGATAAAGGCCATCTCCTCGTACAACGACTTTACGGGATAGGCCTTCATGCTTCCCCCACGGCAGTAAACCTCCGCAGCGTTTTGCTGCCGCCGGCCCATTGCTTTTCGGCCGCAAGCTCCGGTGCGGCTTCCTCGTCGCCGGCGTTGAACTTCTCATAAAGCCGCTGCAGATAGGCGAGATCCGAAGCGTATAAGTTTTCAATCACGCCCGTGTGGATGTCGGCCAGATCACCGAGACGTGTAACGACGCGCGCCAGAACGATCACTGCGAGATAAGCTTCGTTTTGTTGCACGCGAGGATCGCGCAACGGCAGGATCTCGTCGGCGGCCGTGGCCAGGCGCATCGTCCCCCGCCGGTGTAAAGTGCCCGCCTCGTCCACGTAGCCTTTGGGTAATTCGAATTCGATCTCGGTCTGGAAACCGGAATGGGTAGTGGTGCTCATCGTAAGTCCCCCTTAAGCCACACGCTCGATGCCTTCATTGGCCAGCTCGAGCAGTTCGATCAACACCTCGTTACCCTTGGCGTTGAGATCGCTTGGGTCGTACTTCACAGGCCAGGCGTCTGTAACAACAAAGCGAGCGCTATCGGTGCCCGCCTCGTCCTGCACCACGATGACCACTTTTTTGCGCCGGTCTTTGATTTGGCCTGCCGACACCTCGGCATGCCACTTGAAAAGATCGAGCGCGGTGCCGCCGGTAGTCAGGCCCCATTTCAGCGTAATATTTCCGTATTTCGTGAGGCCGCTAAGTTTTCGTACATGCGGTGGGTCAATGCCTTCGCGGTAATCAACGGCGTCGATCGTCGTTTCGGCGATCATCACTTCACTGAAACCGGCTTGCGTGATGTTGTCGATCTCGAGCCGGTAACGAAAATTGCGTAGAGGATCGATGCGTGCCATAACGTTAGCTCCTAGCGCTGGGGCTCAGCAGTGTTTTGGAAGATGCGGAAAATAACGAACTCCGCTGGGCGAACAGGCGCGATGCCGATCTCGCAGATCAGGCGTCCGTTCAGGATGTCGTCCTGGGACATGGTGGTGCGATCGATGGTTATGAAGAACGCTTCTTCCTCGGTGCGACCGAAGAGCGCGCCGGCCCGCCACTGCGAACGAAGGAAAAGTCGTATGGTGTCCTTTACCCGCGCCCAGAGCCTATCGTCATTGGGCTCGAAGACGACCCATTGTGTGCCGTCGTAGATGGAGTGTTCGAGGAAGATGAAGAGTCGCCTCACCGAGACGTACTTCCACAGCGTGTCAGACGAAAGCGTTCGGGCTCCCCAGATCCGTATTCCGCGTGCGGGAAAACTGCGGATAACGTTTACGCCTCTCGGATTCAAGACGCCCTGAGTGTTGTCGTTGATATCGAAACGAACATTCAACGCTCCCCGCACGATCTCGTTTGCTGGTGCTTTGAAAACCCCGCGCTCAGTATCGGTGCGGGCATAGACGCCGAGGGCATGTCCGCCCGGTGGTATGACGCGACGGACACCGCTTTGCGGATCGGAGGCAACAATCCAGGGCGCGTAAAACGCGGCGTAGGATGTATCCCACTTATTCGTATTGCGTGGGTCGAGGTCCGACGGCTCGGCATTTTGATCGCCGTCGATCACTGCAAATCGGAACCTCATCCTTTCGCAGTGGTCGATGACGGCCCGTACGATGTCGGCTCCGTTGTCCGGCGGATGTGGCGCATACACAAGGGCGACGTCTCGGTAAGGATCGAGCTCCAAAGCCTGAAGCCCCTGCTTCTGGTCCCGCCCACCAGCGACCAGCCCTTCAAAGTCGTCTTTGCTGAGCGCATTCGCGTCGTTCGCGCCGTTCTGATCCAGGAATTCACCTTCAGCCGGACTGGCCGCCGGCTTGGTTGGCGTGCTGACTGTAGCTTCGAGGAAGGCCAGTACTGAGACTGGCTGATTCGTTCCCGTGTCGATTAGGCGTTTGGTGAAGTAGTTAGAAGAATTCGGATCAACCGACAAGTCGTCGTAGTCTTCCGCATATTGCGGGCGCGGCAAAGTTGTGCGGTTGGCCGGTAGGAACGGGTCGAAGGGCTGAAAGCCGGTTGGCAAGATTGACCAGTAAGCTAACTTCATACGAAAGCCGCTGTTACCATTCGCGTCCTTCGTAGTTCCATTTTCAAACTTGACCCAGACTTTCAGCCCCCAAGCGCCGGGACCGGAGGCGCTTACCCTAAAATCGCCAAGAGTCTTTGTGGCTGTTGTGGCGCCGTCGCCTACGATACGGCAGACGTAAAGGCGCTTGCCTCCATTTTCAAAGAATCCGCTGACGGCGTACGGCATGTAGCGATTGTCGGCAAAAACGCCGCCGAACCATCGATTGTATTCGGTATAGCTCGTTACTAGTCTCGGTCGAATGGGTCCGCGCTCGGTTTCTCCCAGAAAGGCCGAAGTACTTGTCGGCACTCCCTCGATTGGCTTTGGACCGCGTTCGATCTCTTCGACGTAAACGCCGGGTGTTAAATATTCAGGCATGATGATTCTCCAGGTTTAGCTCAGCGAGTTTTACGTCAACTAGATTGAGACGACCGCGGTGAATCATCGTCATCGTCCTTATCGTAGTCGCAGCAATTAATGACGCTTGGAATCGCGCCCTTCGCGTTGGTTTCGAATTCCTTGGGCCACGCGGGACCGAGTTGCTTCTCAAAGTTGGTGATCTTCGTCTGCACGCCTTTCAGATGTGTGTCCGCCTTGCTGAACGCCATCTGCGCCGGCGCATAGCGGTTCTTGACGAGACAGCAGACGAGGTCGAAGTACAGGCTCGGGTGGATCAAGTAAGGCTGCGGTCCAATCAGTCGCTGGCGGAAACTCAATTCACTGACGTTGCGTCCACAGCAATACTCCGACACGCGGTCGTCACACTCGCAGAACTTTGTGTACTTCTTGTCGATGGTCGTCTTATGGACACTCGCCGGCGGTGCGATCGCCAGGTGCATGGGTATGAGACGCAGGAACACATCGTAGATGGCTTTGCCCGGCTCCGTCCCGATGACTCCACTGGCGGCGTCGTGAAGTGTCTTGTTCTCTTTCAGCCTCGTATCAATCGTAGCCACCGGTTTTTCCCAGGCTGCCAGGATGCCCTTCATGCGGTTGAGTGTGCGTTCCTTCGCAGTCCTGTTGCGCGTAGACCAATACTGCAAGTCATAGAGGTCGTGAACTTCTGTGTAGAACTTGCCATCGTCGTTAAGCCATTTCTCGGCGTAGTGAAGTTCGTTGAGCAGCGGGCAGACGTGGCAGTCGAGGATGCAGCGCCAACACGGCACCGCGCACACCAGCTTTCGAATGAGTTCCGCAATTGCCGTGTCTTGTTTCACCCACTCCTCGAGGAGGTCTTCATATGCGTCAACCGTGTAGGCCTGGCGGGCCGCCTTGGCCTTGGTGAGCAAATCGTCGAGGTCTTTCTTAAATTTGATGGCGTCGCCATTGGCGTCGAGGTCGACCCCCTGGGCCGCGATCAAGTCTTCAAGACAGTTCGGAGTAGAGTCCGGCTCCGTCGGGCATTTGCAGCAAGCATCTCGAGGTGGACATTTTTCCGGCGGCTTCAGATACGGTGGCGTAGGATCCGGAAGCGGTTCACACTTTTCGTCCTTTTGGGGCGGAACAGGCTGGGCGGCAGGATGCTCAGGTGGCGGAGGGCACTCATGGCCGGGGTGCTTTCGCGTGTAGTCAGTCATAGCATTGTCTCCTAGTAGCGAACTCAGGGTTGCAACTCGTCCCAGGCGAACGTCAACGCACTTAGTGTCGAGCGGTCCGCGACGCGACCTTGCAGCAGTTTTAGATCGGAAGAAGTACGTTCGTTTGTGTTGCGACGCGCCCGCAGTCGTACAGTGAGCTTTCGGTCCGCATCGAGGTCCGGCACTGCGGTAGGAGCGAGGCGCAATATCGACACGAAGTCGCCGTTAGAATTTGTCCGCGAGATTGTTGGCGCGTCGTGCCAGGTGACGTTGTCATCGTCGAGCCAGCGAAGCATGACTTCGGCATCTTCAACCGGGACAGGAACCTGCGGAGAAATGACTTGTTGTTCGATCAGCGTGCCGCGTATCCCAGTAGTGCCGGCCGCGAACGGATAGTCCGCACGGGGTTGAAGCTCGATGGTGGTCAGCGGTCGCTTTACGTCAGCCGCCGAAAGTTCAATGCTCTCGTAGGGAAGCACACCCAGATCGAACGTGACCTTCTGCAAGTTTGCTAGATCTTCATCAAGCCAAACGAAATAGCCGCTTGAGTTCAGGATCGGCTCGCCTTGCAGTCCGTCGGCGACGACCTTCTTCACCCCCTGGCTGACTCGATGCAGTGTCACCGCATCAAGCAATTCAAGGGCGAACAGCACACGCCGGTCGTTAGCCTTTTGCAACTGGACTTCAAATGGCCGGCTCATGTCGTGACCTCCCCAAGCCGGGGCCCTGCTGACAATCGATCCTCAATTACGGATGCCGCTAACGACGGTTCGTGCTGTGGATCGATCCAGACTGGAGTTGCGAGGTAGGCGATCGACGTCCGATAGTTTGCCGTTGGAAACAGAGTCCAGATGCGACTAGCGTCCTCTGTTGAGAGCGGCTCGAGAGTTACGTGCACGGTTTGGTTTTTGATTATCAACTCAGGATCTGCCTGCATCTCCTGCATGGCGAACCCGAGCGCCCTCAGCAACGTCTCTTCGCTGGAGCCTGGTAATGTTCCGACCGTGACAAGAAAGTAGAGGTCGAGCGGGAGTGAATTCCGAAATACTACAGCCGGCGGAGGCGGTGTACTCGACACTACGGAATGCTCGCGATTGCGCAAACTCGGATTGGGCACGATCCGGTAGAGAAAAAGGATGAGCGCAGCGCCACTGGCGTCAAGATCATCGAGCGGTCCCACAAAGACAGTGCCGGGGACAGTCGAGTTGATAAGGGCGGTCTCCAGACGTCTCTTGAAGGCGTTACTAACGTCGATAATCGAGTCAGCGCTCACGCAGCTCTCCTTGTCCCAGTCAGATCGAGCTCGATTGGCGGCATGCCGAGCTTGCCAAGTTCCCCGCGCGTCGCGTGCGCAACGTGCTCGATGCTAATTAGCTCATCAGCGGCTACCGCTATGAACGCAGCGCGCAGCGTAATCTGCCGAATCTGACCTCCCGTGAGGTCGACTCGGCGCGCGAGTTGACGAAAATCCACGTCGGTGAGCTGATGCGATTCCTCGGGGAGACACTGACGCCAAATCTTCTCGCGCGCCTCAATATCCGGTCGCGGAAAGTCGACAATAAAGCGCAGGCGTCGCATGAAAGCGGGGTCGAGATTCTTTTTCATGTTCGAGGTGAGAATTGCGAGTCCGTCGTACGCCTCCATCCGCTGAAGCAGGTAGGCCACCTCGATGTTTGCGTAACGATCGTGTGCGTCCTTGACCTCACTGCGCTTGCCAAACAATGCGTCGGCTTCATCGATGAGGATCGCTGCGCCCGATCTCTGCGCGTCGGTGAAGACGCGATCGATGTTCTTCTCGGTATCCCCAATGTATTTGCTGACGACTCTGGAAAGATCCAGCCGGAGTAACTGGATCCCCAAACATTGGGCCACTCCCATTGCTGCCATCGTCTTGCCAGTTCCACTGGAACCGGAAAAGAGCACCGCGACGCTGCGTCCATAAGGAAGCTGCCGGCGAAACTTCCAGCCGTCGAGCACCCGTGGCGCCAAACGAACGTTGTCGACAATCTCGTTCAGTTGTTGCTTTCGATCTGGCGGTAGGACCACCTCGTCCAGACTGAAGATCGGTTCAACTCGGTCGATGAGGTGAGATATTCCTTCTGAGGCCAATTCCTTGCAGGCGGTAGCAAAGCGAGCCAGCGAAGGATCGTTGATGCCGTATTCCTTCTGACGGCTGCAGGCGAGCCGCATCGCATGTTCCAGTCCATCGAGGTGCAACGGAAATTGACCGACCAACGCCTCAGCCGATCCCCTGCTGAGGTAAGCACCAGCTTCCGTTGCAGCCACGTGCATCGCCGCAACGCGCGCAGCCATCGGCAGCGCAGGTTCACCTTCCAACTTGTAAGAAGCGGTACCAAGAAGCTGTGCGATGCGCGCCTCATCGCGGCAAATTACCGCAGCCTTACACCCAGTGCGGTCCAACGTTGCAAAAAAGAGGCGCAACGTATCGGTTTGTGCCTCAGTGCCGTCCGCTTTGGTGACATCAATAACCAGTGGATCGCCTGTCAGCCTTGCCATGCGCCCGATGCGCTGAGCACACTCTTCGATTTCGATGACATCAATACTTGGCAGCCGCATCGCATCGACACGAATAGGTTTGACGTCGTTGGTGAGCGCGCCGAGTTCGAGCAGGGCTCGCCACTCAGCCGAATCATCGCCGTCGAGCAGGACCCATTGCGTCGCGTCTGAATTTTGAATCTTGTCGATTAATTGAGCAGCTCTTGCTAGTTCATCCTCGCCTCGCAGGAGACTGGCCCCCGACCAGGGCGCGAGCTGCAACGTGCGTCGCACGCGAGGGTCGTTTTCAAGCGCGCTACTTTCACTAAGCAGCCATTGCGCGAGAAAGGGATCTAGTCGCAAAGGCTCATCCGCAGCCGTCGGTCGACCTGCGTACCCCTCAAAAACGAGCCACTGTGCCAGGGAGCCATCATTGAATAGCTCGCTCCGTTCGCGTGCCGTCATTCCGAGCAAACTGCTATACAACCCAATAGTGCCGACGCGACGACTCATATCGTCGAGCAAGAATCCAATACAACGCTGATAGCGGAGGTCCAGCTCCGGCGCCAGCGTGAGGACCATCATTCGGAATCCGAGTGGCCCAAGTTGAAACACACGAGCGGCCACAGCCAGGGGCTCGGCGTTTGTATCGGCTGTGGCGAGTCCATCGTCGAGTGCCGCTTCCGCGTCAAGGAGTCTTGGCTCCTGGTTGTTAAGACGGTGCCCTGCCGGTGCATCGAAGGATTGCAAGAGTGTCGCACGTGTTACCGATAAGCCGTGCACATCGCCGTTTTCGTCCGAGACCCTCTCGATTGTGTCACGCAACAGAGAGTGGACCCACTCAATGGATGCCTCCAACAGATGGCGTTGGGTCGAAACTTCGGAAGGTTGAATCGTATCTTCGGGCGCCGATTTGATTGATCGCAGTTGAATGCTCACAACCCGTTCTCGTTTCTGCGAGCCAACTGCGTCTACCAGTTCACGAAGTGAATTTAGCAGTGCGTCAAGTCCGGGATTGCGCAATCCAATTTGCACAATGTCGTCAACGACGTCGACATGCATCACCACGAGGTCATCGCGTAATGCCAGCCACCGTTGCGCCAGTTCATTTGTCTCGGCGGGAGTTCCAACCAGCACCAATGCACAGCGGGCCCCGGGATCGATGGATTCGAGGTTGGTATCTACTTCTTCTACCGGTACGCAGCGACTTTCAGCGTCAGAGCTACTCTCGATAAGATTCATGTCACGCCGAGCCGCCACAGATCTGGCGATAGCCTCTGCTTTCACGTCCCGCGATGTGCTAACCACTAAGACATTGATGCTCGACACTGCTCAGTTCTCCGTTAGGGCTTTCTCGACGCCTGCTTATCGCAGAAATGCGGCTCGCTGCCTATGCTGCGTAGCGGCTCAAAAGAGATTCATAGTCAGTAGCCTAACGATTTAGTTCTAACGGGCAGCACCAGCCATCCCATTTGTTATACCTTTGTAGATCTAAGGATCGACGTTGCTCTGTGAGTCACTTTTCCATCTGTTGATGATCCACGCGCCGTGCCCTTTGAAGATTTGGAGTATTCTATTGGTGATGAAACTTGGTACGTGATGATTGGAATGTCCTCAATCGGTGGTCTATTGTTTGTTTCATTTAGATATAGCGACGAGGTTGTGCGACTCATCTTGGGCGGCCGTGCGGAAAAGTGGGATGGTGAAGGTCTATGAAGACGAGAGCTTAGCGAGTGTCTAATGTCGCGATATTCGATCCCAGGAAGTTTAAGGGCTTGCCGCGCGGATCTTTTTTGGCAGGAGCGGCGAAACCGAACCTCGAAAGACAAAGGTGCGAATTTCAATTCTTATTGATCTTGATGTTTTGAATTTCTTCAAGGAAAGCGCTTCAAAAGCGGGAGCACTCGCTTATCAAACACAAATCAATCAAATCTTACGCGCGCATGTGGAAGGCAAGGAATCGGTTGACGCTAAGACGCTGGCTCAAGATGATCGATTCATACGCGCTATGGGTAAACGCGTGAAACAACTACCGTCATAGCAACGAACGAGTGCCTGAATCTTTGTCACGCTATAGTCACGTGATTCGATGATAATAGATCTCAAATGCTTCAACAGTGTGCAATTCTCGTTGGTCCAGTAACTGCGGCAAGTTGTAATAAATGTTAAAGTTACGTAGCTAACTGCTACCAAACGCGCGCAGCGCGGGGCCCGTCTCGAGTCTCTCAGCCACTCATGATCTTACGATATGCCACAAACAAGTCGGTGAGCCGATCGGCGGAGGCAGGATCACTCCGCGCAAGCAAAGTGATAAGCTCATCGCGACCGGCAAACAGTGACTGCATGCCTTGTCGTTGGGCCCGTGTATAGTTCGAAGTGTCCCCCTTATCCATTTCTGTACCTAAGGACGTGAAGAACTGACTGACAGCCTGGCGGGCTGGCTCATAGTCGCCTCGTCGCGCGTCAATAGCTGCTGAGGCAAGACTGCTCTGCATCGTCACCATCATTAATTGGTGCTCGGTATCAACCAGACTGTTGCTGGCCGCTCGAGCTCTGAGCCACATCGGGACAAAACCCAGCAAGAAGATTACGAGCAGTACTCCAGCATAAATGAGGAAGCGCTGTGCTCCGGGCCTTGATTTGACCGGTTTGGGTTGTACCTCTTCACTCATGATGTCCACCTTACATGACGACCGAATAGGTTAAGTTAGAGTCATGCGATGTTAACCGGAAAGCCGAGCAGCCACAACATACGCTGCTAGACCCTATGTGTGTGTTACCGCACATACAGGAATGTTAGGATTTCCTTAATTGAGGCTCATAGAGCCTTCTCATTGTCCGGATATGAGGTTAGGGCGCTGCTGTGCTGAAACAGGGTGGCGCCCTTTACTTTCATCCACGCTCAGCAAAACTTAACTAAAAGCCGGCACGATTTTCACGCGGCTTGGCTTCGTTGACTTTCAACGTTCGCCCGCCTAGTTCCTGGCCGTTGAATTTCTCAATCGCCGCTGCGCCTTCTTCCTTCGTTGACATCTCAATGAAGCCAAAGCCACGCGAACGACCTGTTTCACGATCTTCAATCAACGATACGCTTTCGACTGTGCCCGTTTGCGCGAATAATGTTTGTAGCTCATTGCTCGACGTCTCAAACGAGAGATTACCGATATAAAGTTTCATAGACATAAGTTTCTTACCTTTCCCTGTATAGGGTCGCTCACTTCCAGAAGACTTCTCTCCCTCGGCGAGTTAACAGAAGCCTCCATGATGAACATGGCGGCTTCCCAATTTGCCACCGAATTACATGTCCATGCCGCCGGGCATTGCCCTCGGCTTGTCATCGTCCTGTAGCTCAGAAATAAGCGCTTCCGTCGTGAGCATCAGCCCTGCGATTGAAGCAGCGTTTTGCAGCGCGCAACGTGTCACTTTAGCGGGATCAATGACACCCGCAGCCACCAGATCTTCAAACTTTTCGGTTACTGCGTTGTAGCCGATGTTTGGGTTCTTCTCTAAACGAACTTTCTCTACAATCACCGCACCTTCTTTGCCGGCGTTTGAAACAATCTGACGCAGCGGCTCTTCCAGTGCCCGCTTGACGATGTTGACACCAATCTGCTCGTCTGGGTCGCCGGCGGGTCCGTCCTCGTTGTCCTCGAAGAGTTTGAATTTGTCGAGCACTTTCGCGGCGCGAATGAATACGACACCGCCGCCTGGCACGATGCCTTCTTCTACTGCCGCGCGCGTTGCGTGCATCGCATCTTCCACTCGCGCTTTCTTCTCGTTGAGCTCGGTTTCCGTTGCTGCACCGACGCGAATTACTGCGACGCCGCCTACGAGTTTCGCCAGCCGCTCTTGCAGTTTTTCGCGATCATAGTCTGAGGTAGAGTCGTCAATTTGAGTTTTCAGTGTTTTCACACGGGCCTGCAAATCGATCGTCTCGCCACCACCATCGATGATAGTCGTGTTCTCTTTGTCGATCGTCACACGTCTTGCAGTACCCAGATCTTCAAGCTTTACATTCTCGAGTTTGATGCCGAGGTCTTCGCTGATGACCTTGCCTCCCGTGAGTACCGCGATATCTTCAAGCATCGCCTTACGACGATCACCAAAGCCTGGCGCCTTGACCGCCGCGACGGTGATCGTGCCACGCAGTTTGTTGACCACGAGAGTTGCCAGGGCTTCGCCTTCTACATCCTCCGCGACAATCAGGATTGGTTTGCCCAACTTAGCGACCTGCTCAAGAATGGGCAGCATGTCTCTCATCGACGAAATCTTTTTTTCGCTGAGCAGAATGACTGGATTCTCAAGCACCGCTTTCATCGTCTCCGCATCAGTTACGAAGTAGGGCGAAAGGTAACCGCGATCGAATTGCATCCCTTCGACAACTTCCAAAGCCGTCTCCATTGTTTTTGACTCTTCGACGGTGATAACGCCATCTTTACCAACCTTGTCCATTGCCTGGGCAATTAACGCACCGATACTGTGGTCGCCATTTGCCGAAATCGTGCCGACCTGCGCGATCATGTCTCCAGTGACCGGCTTCGACATTTTCTTGATCTCTCGAGTTGCGCGTTCGACGGCTTTATCGATGCCGCGCTTCAGAGCCATCGGGTTCGCCCCCGCGGCCACGGTCTTCACGCCCTCGCGGAAAATAGCCTGCGCGAGCACGGTCGCAGTGGTTGTGCCGTCGCCGGCAACATCGCTGGTTTTCGAAGCAACTTCGCGCACCATCTGCGCGCCCATATTCTCGGTTGCGTTTTTCAGCTCGATTTCTTTCGCCACTGTCACGCCGTCTTTCGTGATGGTTGGGCTGCCGTATTTCTTATCGAGAACAACGTTGCGCCCCTTTGGTCCGAGGGTGATTTTCACTGCGTCGGCGAGCTGATTCACGCCGCGCAAAATTGCAGCTCGTGACTCTTCGCCATGAACTATTTGCTTTGCCATAATCTTTGTCTCTTCTCCTATTTAAAGGTGTCACGCAAACGCATAGTTTGCGGGTTGTCGAACATAAATTTTGCAAACGTCAGCTTGCGTTGTGCCACAACCTATTTGCGCTTTTGGCCGCCTGCGGCCGCACCCGCGCGTGTGATGATTCCCAGAATCTCGTCCTCGCGCATAATCAACAACTCTTCGCCGTTGATCTTGATCTCTGAGCCACCGTACTTGCCAAACAACACGCGGTCGCCTGCATTGACATCCAATGGCTGGCGCGATCCGTCTTCCTTGTATTTGCCAAGGCCTGCGGCAATCACTTCGCCTTCCTGGGATTTCTCTTTTGCCGAGTCGGGAATGATGATGCCGCCGCGCATCTGCTCGCCTTCATCAATGCGTTTCACGATCACGCGGTCGTGCAGTGGTTGAATATTCGTCGTCATAACTTCTTTCAATCTCCTTTTGTTTCTACCAGGAGTTAGAGCTGCGATGCTGCGAATCGGTAAGCCCTTGTCGCTGCGTTAACAAACGCCCGATAATGACAAACTAATAGCGCGGGTAAAGACCCTTAACTTTGGTAGTTTGAGCTGTAAGTTTCAGACGAATCTGGCGGGTCCAGAAGAGCTGAGAATGGAGTTAGCTGGTCTCGGTTCGATCTAACCTTACGCTTCGTAGTGCTATATGTCAAAGGAAGGATATAGCATATACGCACTATATCTGCGTAGCGAGTGAAATAAGTTTTCTTCGTTCGGGTATTGGGTTCATTTGAGCCACTCGCTCCCGAACCTAAAATTGCGCACCAACTCGCCAAAGGCGCCAAAGAGAAACGTCAAACCCAGGGCGACGAGGAATACAGCGAACGCGAGGACGAAAATCGACGAGAGACCGCGTCCCTTATAAGTCCTAACCGTGGCCCATGCTGCACCACCTAACAGGATTACGCCTATTGCGATTTCTATAATTCGCATAGCTCTTGTTTACTCTACGCCCTCCTTTGTTCGTCATCATTGTAAATGACACACCGCCTGCGATCACAGCTGCGGCTATGTGCGTTAAAGCACAGACCTCCGTTCGCGGAATTGCTATACGATTGGACCATGAAAAGGCGAGAAAGTAGCGAGAGAGTCAAAGGTGGAAATTACTAATACATTTTTTGCTGAAAAGGATCAGCAGCCGCAGCTAAGCCTAGTTGAGGTCGGAGCAGACAAAGGAAGCTTCAGACAACCAACTGCAGCAGAAGTATCTACTCTTACCTTTTTTAAGTTGCGCTACGCTCGCAGTCATGCACAGGAATTGAGCAACGAATTCGCGCGTCTCTTAAATCGCGGATCATCGCTTGAATAGATATTCATTACACTTCGAGATAACCTCATTAGGTAAACCCATAGTTGCGTGATAGGGTACGCGTCGAACCGAGTTCAAGCTTACTCCCTTCTCAGCTCCTCTGGAATCACCCAGATCACCTGAAGTCTATAGCCAAACAACCGAAGGAGCTAACCATGTTTACACGCCATGTCATAATGGAACTGAAGCCGAACGCCACCACCGAGTTTACCAACGTTGTTGAGAGCAAGATTTTGCCACTCCTGCGTAAACAAAAGGGATTCCGCGATGAGATCACTTTCGTCGCCCCAGACCGCTCGGAAGCCATAGCCATCAGCTTCTGGGACACTAAAGAGGAAGCGGAGGCCTACAATGACTCCGCATATCCGGAGGTATTGAAGACCCTCACGAGTTTGGTGGAGGGAACGCCCAGAGTTGGGATAGCTGAGCTTGCCACTTCAACGCTTCACAAGCTCGCAGCAGCGAAAACAGCGTAAAGCGGACGTGATTTCTAATCAGAGAGGGTGGCCATCCGCCCTCTTTTCTTTGTCTGACAAAATTGATCCTGCATCCAACATCCGCGACATCACTGCTGCCACACGTCTTCTAGCGCTGCGATTTTTCTTACCGAACGAGACTTAGCACGAGCCTTTTATAATTGAGAATCAACTGCCAAGGACTGAAAGGCCGATCTGATCTCGGCCCGTTTGGTTCTATCTAGCGAAATCACAACGCCAGCGGTATTGCGTTAGTGCTCCGTCGACCTTCGTCAAACCTCAGAAGACTTTCTTGAACGCCCTGGTGAACCAGTTGCCCGCACTCTTCGCGCCTTTCGCGGTCTT
>Ga0070699_100003521_pt1 | contig 13842 bp, 8 predicted proteins | sample KBSK1503metaG_FD_65473 | JGI IMG/M metagenome (GOLD analysis project Ga0070699, IMG submission 65473) | Corn, switchgrass and miscanthus rhizosphere microbial communities from Kellogg Biological Station, Michigan, USA - KBS K1-50-3 metaG | ecosystem: Host-associated > Plants > Roots >...
ACCAACGGCATCGAGTTCGCCAAGAGCCCGGAGTTCGCGAAGGCCGCCGCCGAAGCGGGCCTCCGCTACGCGTACCTGCAGTTTGACGGGATCGGCAACGCCGCCAACTCGCACCGCCGCGTCGGCAATCTCTTCGACGTCAAGCTGCGCGCGATTGAAAACCTGTTCCAGGCGGGCGTTGACATCGTGCCGGTCATCACGATCGTCAACGGCGTCAACAACGAGCAGGTCGGCCGCGTCATCGAGTTCGCGCTCGACAACCCGAAGAAGATCAACTTCCTGTCGTTCCAGCCGGTCAGCTTCACGGGGCGAGACGAGGAGATCACCGACGAGCGGCGGCAGGCGCAGCGCTATACGCTGTCGCACCTGGCGCACGACGTGAAGAAGCAGACCGGTCTCGGCGAGCCGACGCGCGACTGGTTCCCGATCTCGTTCATGGGCACGTTCACCGACTGGGCCGACGTCACGCACGGCGCGGAGAAGGAATTCGGTCAGCTGACGTGCGGCTGCCACCCGAACTGCGGCGTCGGCATGGCGGTGATGATCGACAAGGAAACCAAGGAAGCGGTGCCGGTGACGGCGTTTCTGAAGGCGGAGCGGCTCGCGAAGGACGTCGGGGCCGTCACTGACGCCGGCCGAGGCCGCACGCTGTCGAACCTGGGCATGGCGCTCGCGCTGATGCGCAACTACGACTCGTTCAAGTCGCCGACGCACTTCAAGCTGACCGACCTGCTGAAGAAGTTCGACAAGACGTTCGGCGCGACGAAGTCGGCCGAGGCGGGCAAGTACGGCCGCGTCGAGGGCGATCGCACGCAGAGGGACATCGAGAAGCGGCGCGCCGATCGCTGGAACTTCCTGTTCATCGCTGGCATGTGGTTCCAGGATCTCTTCAACTACGACTTCCGCCGCACCGAGATGTGCATCATCCCGTACGCGACGCAGCAGGGTGAGATTTCCTTCTGCGCCTACAACACCGGCATCGGCTGGCGCAACATCATCGAGAAGATGCACATGACGGCCACGCTCACCAAGTGGTACGAGGAGCACGGCCGCCACGAGATCTTCGCCGGCGGCAAGGCGGTGCCGCTCAATTCAACCGCGCATTCGCTGAAGCTGAACGAAGAAGCGGTGCGCGCCGGCGCGCAGACCGACCTCGACGAGCTCGGCATCGCGAAGAACGCGCGGGAAGAGAAGATCCTGGCGCGCGCGAAAGATCACGAGAAGCAGATCGATGTGAAGTACAACCAGGAAATGGCGAAGCTGTATCGCCAGCACGTGCTCAAGGAGCAGCCGACGATTCAGATTCAGGGACTGGGCGGAAAGAACAAGGCGTCGGAGCCGGCAGCGGTGTTACACAAGCCAGTTTCTAGGTTCGGGCGTCGTCCGTGTCAGCGCGCGCCTTTCACGAAGGCGACGGTCTTTCGATCGGGTGACAGCGCGGGCTTGGTACAGTTCGCGCCGTCGCCGCATTGGCTCACGTTCTGCGGCTCTCCGCTTCCGCGCTTCACATACACGTCGGTCCACCGAATCTCCCGGCTCAAGCCGCGCCGGCTTTCCGTTTTCACGAAGAGCGTGGCGTCGCCGTAGATGCGCTCCTGAGCGCGCGTCTCGGCGAGGCGGGCTGCTTCGGTCGCGTCGGTGAGCGCGGAGCCGCGTGCGCCGCGCGAGTTGTGCGTGAGCGCACGCCAGGCGATCGCGTCCGCCTGACGCACGGCGTCGCGCATCCGCGCGGCTATTTGCGCAGCGCTATCGTAGAAAGGAATCGCTTCGTCCCACCGGCCCTGCATGCGGTAGACATGGCCGCGCTTGATCAGGCCGAGGGCGAGTGCGGGGCTGTCCCCCGAAGGCTGAGGAGCCCGCGCCACGCGCCGGTGGCCCTGATACCTGTAAGCCCACGCGCGAAAAATCCATAAATCCGTTCAAGGCCCCTGGCCGGCCTCTCCACTTTTGCATTTCCTTGCGTCCGACGTGGCGAAAAACGGCGATAGTGTTCGCCTTCGGCCAAGGAGGGTGATTGATGCGGCGAATGCTCTGCGCCACGCGCTGGTTTGTGACTCTCGGTGTCGTCGTTCTCGGCGGTCTCGCGCCCGCCCGGGCGCAATCAACGGCCACGCTCCAGGGCACGATTACCGATACACAAAACGCGGTCATGCCCGGCGTTTCGGTCACCATTCGTCATCAGGCGACCGGCATCGAACGCGCAACGGTGACCGACGCGGCCGGCCAGTACGTGGCCGCCTCGCTGGCACCCGGTCATTACGTGATCGTGGCGCACATCGAGGGCTTCCAGGATCAGACGCGGGAGGTGGATCTCGGTCCGGCGCAGACGATCGAGGTGAACCTGCGCCTCGGCGTCGCCGCGCTGGCGGAAAACGTGACCGTCAGCGGCAGCTCGCCGCTCATCGACACCGCAACGGTCTCGGTCGGACAGGTGATGGCCGAGAAGACGGTCCAGGAGATTCCGCTGAACGGCCGCCACTTCGTCGACCTCGGGCCTCTGATGCCGGGCGGGATTACCGCGCCGCAGAACGCCGGCCTGAGCGCGCCGCTTCGCGGTCAGGGCTCCTTCTCGTTCATGTCGGCGGGCAACCGCGAAACCTCGGTCAACTTCATGATCAACGGCATCAACCTGAACGACCTGTCCAACTCGCAGGTCACGTTCCAGCCGTCGATCAACACCGTTTCGGAATTCAAGGTCGACAACTCCACGTTCAGCGCCGAGTACGGCAGGAACTCGGGAGCGATCGTCAACGTCGCGACTCGGTCCGGCAGCAACAACCTGCACGGCGAAGCGTTCGACTTCTACCGCGACGACAAATACGATTCGCGCAACTACTTCAACCCGCCGCCGGCGCCGCAGTCGGTGTTCAACCGCAAGCAGTTCGGCATCAACCTCGGAGGACCGATCGCGAAGAACCGCACGTTCTTCTTCCTCAGTTACGAAGGCCTCCGCCATCTCCAGGCGGTCGACCTCAACTCTGGAACGCTGACCGCGGCGCAGCGGGCGGGCGTCACCGATCCACTGGCGAAGAGAATGCTGCAGTACATTCCGGAAGCGAACGACTCGACCGGCACGCGGTTCATCGGCTCGGGGATCGCACCGGTCGATCTCGATCAGTACACGCTGGATCTACGCCACAGCGCGAGCCAGAAGGACGACCTGCACGGGTACTACGCATTCCAACGCGACATCCGTCAGGAGCCCAATGCACAAGGCAATACCGTCCCCGGCTTCGGCGACGAGCGCGGCGGACACCGGCAGGTGATGACGTTCAACGAGACGCACGTATTCGGCCCGGCGCTCGTGAACGAGGCGCGTGTCGGGTTCAACCGGTTGAACATCAGCTTCAATCCGCTCCTGACAGGGCTGAACATGGCCGATCTCGGCATCAACACAGGCGTGACGACTCCGTCGCCGCTGCCTCAAATCACGATTTCGGGTCCCGGGCTGAACATCGGCGGACCGGCGGGATTCCCCAGCGGCCGCATCGTGACGACGTTCGCCTTCGGAGACACCGCGACGTATCTCCGCGGCGGCCACATCGTCAAGTTCGGCGGCGAGTTCCGGCGGGTCAAGCACCACAGCTTCAACCTCGATCCCGGAAGGTTCGCGTATCCGAGTGTCGCGGCGTTTCAGTCCGGCTTCGGGAGCTCGTTCAACATCACCCTTGGCGATCGGTCGTTCGACGCGTTCGTCAACGCGTTCGGCGTCTTCGTGCAGGACAGCATCACGCTCGGCCCGAACCTCAAGGCGGACCTGGGGCTTCGCTACGATTACCTGCCGTCGCCGACGGAGGCGAACAACAAGCTCGTCATGTTCGACAAGACGACGGCCTCGTTGCTCCAGATTGGTTCGGGCGTCAATCAGATCACGAAGAACGGCAGCGACTTTCAGCCGCGCGTCGGGTTGATCTGGAATCCGACCGGCGACGGCCGGCTCGCGGTGCGCGGCGCGTATGCCGTGATGATCAACCAGACCAATACCGGCTACTTCACGGGTGAGACGGCCAACCCGCCGCTCTCGACGCCGCTCTCCGTCTCGGCTGCCGGCACGGCCGCCAGCAACGTGAAGCTCGACACCGCGTTCGCGCAGGCGGGTGCCGGCGGCCTGGCGCCGAGCACCACGGATCCGAACTTCCTGCAGGGCCGCATGCAGACGTGGAACGTCAACGTCGAGCGCGAGTTCGGCGGCACGGGCGTGATGGTCGGTTACTTCGGATCCTACGGCGATCGGCAGCGCATTCCGGTCAACATCAACCAGTTGGTGACGCCCGGCGGCACAGTGCGTCCGTTCCCGCGGCTCTCGGCGTCGAGCCCGATTCAACCCGGCGCGGCGCTCGGAAACATCATCGAAATCCAGAGCACCGGCTGGTCGCATTACAAGGGCCTCTGGGTCACGGCGAACCGTCGCCTGTCGAGTGGACTGCAGCTCGCCGGCTCGTACACGCTCTCGAAGTCGACCGATACCAACTCGTACGACGGCACCGGCGCGCAGGACAACGGGTCGCTGCAGGACAGCACCAACATCGCGGGCAGCGAGGCGCTGTCGGACTACGACGTGCGCCACCGCTTCTCGCTGAACGCGAGCTACGACCTGCCGTTCAAAGGCAACCGCCTGAAGGACGGCTGGCAGGTCGTGGTTGTGGAGCAGGCTCAGACCGGAAGCCCGCTGAACGTGATCACCAACATCACGACGATCACCGGCACGGCGTCGGTGCGCCCGGATTTGATCGGCAGTCCGGTGATCACGCCGACGCCGAACCTCGACGCGAACGGCAACGTGATCAGCTATCAGTGGTTCGCCGGCAACACGGTCTGCGACCCGCGCGTCGCGGGCTCGTGCACGTCGTCGTCAGTGTTCGCGCTGCCGTACTCGCCGAACGGCGTCTCCCACTACGGGAATCTCCCGAGGAACTACATCATCGGTCCGAGATTCGGCAACACCGATTTGTCGTTCATCAAGAACCTGAGGCTGGCGGGCAGTACGCGCGCGCAGTTCCGCGTCGAGATCTTCAACCTGTTCAACCAGCCGAACCTCGGTCAGCCGGGCCGCACGGCCACGGTCGGCAGCACGTCGTTCGGCGTGATCAGCAACACGCGCTTCCCCACGGGCGATTCAGGATCGGCGCGGCAGGTGCAGTTCGCGGCGAAGTTCTTGTTCTAGGACCGCCTGACGGCGGCGAGCACCAGCGACGGATCGTGAATCGTCAGGTTCACCGATCCGCTGGCCGCCGTGAAGCGGATTCTCACGGCGACCGCCCCTGCGGGATGGAAGGCGCGGTCGCCGACGTGGATCAGCCCACGTGCCGTCGCTCCTGCTCTCATGAACGACAGCTGTCCGCGATCGAGCGTGACATCAATCCACTCCGTCGGCCCACGGCCGAACACGTAGCGCCCCGTCAGCGACGACAACTCGTCGGCGGAAATCGGCGCGCTCGCCGGCCCGCCCGCGTCGCCGAGCGCTTCGAGGTAATCGAGCACCGGCTTGGCGGCCGGCCCGCCGGCTTTTGCGTGCGACAGCAGGCTGATGCTGTGCGGGCCTGGAATCCGCTGCGCGCCCGGATTCGCCGCGATGAATTGCTTCACCACGTCGAGCTGACCGAGCATCGTCGCTGAAAAGAGCGTGGGACGCGCGCCGCGCGCGATGAGGTACTCGGCGATCGCCCGGTTGCCGACGTGGGATGCGGCGCCCAGCGCATCCTCGTAGTCGCCGAAGCCCCAGTCCCACGCCGCTCGAGCCAGCGACGGATGCGCCTCGACGAGCTCGCGGACGCGTGTCACGTTGCCGTGTGCAACGGTCACCATCTCGCGCACCATGTCGGGCGCCTGGCGCGGAAAGATGTCGGACACGGGCACCGCCTCGTCCTGCTGTAAAGCCGCTGCGCGTGAGATCGACAGCGTCGACGCGGCGATCGTCAGGAATCCACGACGCGAGAACAGATGACGCATGACGTTTCCTCCACAGGTCGAGTGGTCTGGTAGGTCTGGTGTCGTTGTAGGCAACCTTCGGAGGAAACGCAAGCCAGGCGCGGCGAGTTCGTGAGAGGAAATGGCTAGTGGATCGCTTGCGTCAGAGTTTGGCGAAGAATTCTGACGAAATGCGGCGGGCGACGTCCGACTCGACGGTCAGCGGATCGTCGAGCGCGCGCTCCACCCGCGTGACCCAGAGATGGGTCTGTTCGGGAAGGCGAATGAGATGCGCGAGGATGCGCACGCGTCCGCCGCTCTGTTGCACCTGTCCGACCACGATATAGCCGGCGTTCAGCGAGGCGCCAATCGCGCGGAGATCGCGCCGCTCGCGCGGCGCGCGGAGCGCCGCGGCGTTGCCAATCACCGAAAAGCGCCCTTGACCGGTGGCGGTGAACTCGGCGACGACCGCGTCGGTCAGGTTTTGCGCGAAGCGGTCGAAATCGGGCGCTCCGGTTTCATTGTCGAACGGCACGATGGCAATCGTGCGGGCGGTCGCCGGCGCGCGCCGGCTGCTCCACATCCACAAGGCGCCACCCGCGAGAACCATGACGACGATCGCGGCTGCCCAGCCCCATCGTGCGGTCCGATTGCCGTCGCTCGACATGCGGCGCGGCGCATCGTCGACCGTCGCGATGAACTGATATCCACGCTTGGGCAGCGTTCGAACGAACGCAGGTCGGTCGGCCGAGTCGCCGAGCGCCGACCGCACCTGTCCGATGGCGAACGTGAGGTTCTTGTCGAAGTCGACGAACGTGTCGCCGCCCCAGATTCTCTCGCGCAGCGCGTCGCGCGTGATCACCTCGCCCGCATGGTCGACGAGCATCGCGAGCACCTGCGCGGGCTGCGACTGCAGGCGCACGACCTCGCCGCCGCGCCGCAGCTCGCCGGTCGCGGTGTCGAACTCGAAATCGCCAAAGAATTTCTTGTGGGTCATTCCTGCCGCGCGGGCACGATGGCCGGACCGGCGGCGACGGCGGCAATCACCTCGATCTCGAGCATGAATTCCGGTCGCGCGAGGTGCGCGACCTGCACGAGCGTGCTCGCCGGCGTCACGTTGCCGAAGTAGAGCGCGCGCACATCGCGAATCACCTGCACCTGGCTCATGTCGGTCGTGTAGGTGTTCATCTTCACCACGTCGGTGAACTTCGCGCCGGCGGCCGAGAGCGCGGCCTCGAGGTTCTTGAACACCTGCTCGGCCTGCGCCTTCATGTCGCCCGCGCCGACGACCGCGCCGCTCTTGTCGAGTGCAATCTGGCCCGAGATGTAAATCGTCTTCACCGGACCGGCGACTTCGACGACGTGCGTGTAGCCGGTCGGCGTCGAGAGCGTCGGCGGATTGGTCCGCTTCACGCGCGGCGCGGCGCCCTGTGCGAAAGCCAACATGGGCGCCAGCACGAGCATCAATGTGAGTAATGAACGCATTGTGATCATCTTTTCTTGATTTCGCGTGGGGCCCACCCCCACGCGCCGACCTAATCGCCCCAGCGACCACACGACCTACCTGGCCCTCCCGCCCTTCCTGCCGGTCCCGCCCTTCTTAGCTGGCGGGGCGGGTTTGTACTCGATCATCACGTTGCTGATGTCCGCGATCGGGCGGCCGGGCTGCGCGAACGTGGCGGTGCCGTCCTGGCGATCCACGGTGAGCTTCTCACCAAGGATGCTGACCTGATCCTCGCCCTCGGGAATCGTGATGGCGATCGGTTCGGTTCCGGTCGGCGCCACCGCTTTGACGCCGCCGGGGCCCGCGCCGCCTCCGATGCGATCGAGCAGATCGCGCACGGTCCGGAATTCGCTTTGCACGATCGCCCGGCTGATCAGCGTGTTGTCCATCGTCAGGACGCCGATGCTCGCCGTGTAGCGCGCGAACGCACGGTGAGCCTTCACGTCTTCTTCCGAGTAGGTCTGGCGGTTGTGCAGGTCGAAGGTGAGCGTCACCGGCCCTTTGTGCGGCGGCAGCTTGATGAGGATGCCCGCGGCGGGATCGCGCTCCGTCATCACGTCGCAGAAGTTGATCTTCGTCGTCACGCCGACGCCGAGCGGCGTCGGGCAGATCATCTCCGGCGCTTCGTTCTTCAGCACGGGAGGCGGAGGCGCGGCGGGCTTTCGCGCCGGGCGGCGCGTCTGGGCAGTCGCCGCGATCGCGCAGAAGAACAGGAAAAGCGTCGCAACCGCTCGCCTGAAAGGCTCGCGCTCCATCGCCTGCTCTTACTGCGTCGATGACGACGAAGATTTCAATTGCGCGTCGAAGAATTCTTCGACGCGGTGCCACGCATCGCGGAGCACGTGCTCGCGCGTGAAGTAGTGGAACTCGCCCGGGTACGTCATGAAGGAAACGAGGTCGCCTTTCCTGTTCCGCAGCAGCTCGTCGATCAGCCGCACGGAGTGGAGGTACGGAACGTTGACGTCCGACGTGCCGTGCAGCACCAGCAGCGGCCGTACGAGACGATCCACGTGCGACAGCGGCGACGCCTGCGCGTACACTTTCGGATTCTGCTCCGGCGTGCCGATGCGGCTCGCGGTCCATCCGCCGTGATACGGGTCCTCGTAGTACATCACGTAATCGACGACGCCGGCGACGTCGACTGCGGCGCGATACAGGGTCGGCTGATCGGTCACGGCGATCAGCGTGAAGAAGCCGCCGTAGCTCAATCCCCACACGCCGACGCGATCCATGTCGACGTATCCGAGCGTTCTCAGATAGTTTGCCGCCATCCACGCGTCCTTCGCGTCGTTGCCGCCGACATCCATGTAGACGCCCTGCCGCCACGCGCGGCCGTAGCCGATGCTGCCGCGATAGTCGGGCGCGAAGACGACGTAGCCCTTCTGCAGCAAAAATTGATGGTAGCTGTAGTAGACGGCGTAGTTGCGCTGCACGTGCCACCCGTCGTAGTTCTGGTTCACGCCGTCGCCGTGAATCCACACGATCGCCGGATGTTTCCTCGTGCGATCAAGGTTCTTCGGGACGAACAGCCAGCCAGGCACCGGCTGGCCGTCGGGACCCGGATAGTGGACGAGCTCCGGCTCGACGAACGCCGCACGATCGATCGAGCTGGGCATCGAGTCCGACAGCCGGGCCGATTTCCGCGTGCCGACGTCGACGATGAACAGGTCCGCAGAATTGTGCGGGTCGGTGTGCTGATAAACGATCTTCGTCCCGTCCGGCGACCAGACCGGCGACGTGTCGGTGCCGCGGCCGCTTGTGATCATCGTCACGGACGCGTGCGAGGGATCGCGGCCGATCGTGGCGATGCCGATGTGGCGATCGCCGGGACGATCAGGCTCGTTCGCATCGAATGCGATGCGCGCGCTGTCGCGCGACCACGCGGGACGCCACGCCTCGAATTTCCCTTTCGTGATTTGAATGGGTTCGCCGCGGGCATGTTCGCCTGAAATGTTTGCGCGACCCGTCGCGGATAACGGCGACGCCATCACGTACAGATGATCCCAGCCGTCGCGATCGCTCAGGAACGCGATCCATCTGCCGTCGGGCGATGGCAGCGCGGCCGGTTCGGCGCCGCCGGGAATGCTCCAGAATTTTTCGTCGACGTCCTCGTACACCGTCTTCGGCTCGTCGCCGGAGATCGACGCGAGCGAAATGGTGCGCCGCTTGTAGTCGCTCGACTGCCGATCGAACACGACATGGGTCGCGTCGAGCCAGCGGCGTCCGACGAACCCGCCACGGACCGTCATCGATGTCGGCGGTCCACCCGAAGAGGGCACGACAACTGTCTCGCCCGGTACCGTCTCGTTGATCGTGTAGATGATCTTGCTGCCGGAGTACGGGGGTGTCTGCTCGTGACGGATGATCTTCGGCGCATCCGCGAGGAGGAGCGTCCGCCCATCCGGCGACCAGCTGACGTTACCGATCGTGCGGTTGTCGGCGCGAATCACCAGCGACTCACGTCCATCCGCGAGCCCCCGCGTCACGAGGCCGCTTCCGGCGCCGCGCGATCGCACGAACGCGACACGTGTCCCGTCGGGAGACGGCACGACGCTGGTTTCTGCATCCGGCGTCGACCACACGGCGGCCGGCGATCCGCCGCGAATCGGCGCCTGCCACAGATCGCCGCCACGCACGAAGTACACGCGCGCGCTGTCGGCGCTCCAGAAGAAGCCACCGCTCACGCCGTCTAAGAAGTTCGTCAAGGGCTTCGCGTCGACGTAGATGTTCGCGACGCCGGCACGCTCCGACAGATACGCGACGTGCACGCCGTCGGGCGACCACGATGGACTCGACGGATGACGGATCTCGATCAGCTGCTCGATGGCGAGGTGCTGGCTCGGGAGCGGCTGCTGCGAAACGAAGAGCAGCGCGGCGAGTGCGACAAGAAACCCCTTCATGTCAGGACAGTCTATACCCACCGTAATCCAACTTTTCGGACTCGTCCGTCAATCGGGAACGGTCGGCTCAAAGACGATGACAGCCCGGTTCGGCACTCTGCTACATTGGCGCGAATCGCAGGAGGAGCTGCATGAGAAGTCTGATCACGTTCCTCGCGGCGCTGCTGCTGGTCGCCTCGACCGTACCCGCCGCGGCGCAGGTGCAGACCGGAAGCATTCTTGTCAGAGCCACCGACCAACAGGGGGCCGTCGTTCCCGGTGCGACGGTGACGATCACCAGCTCGGTGCTGGTCGCGGGATCGATGAACGGCTTGACCGATGCCGCAGGAGTTTATCGATTCCCGTCGCTCGTACCTGGCACCTATAACGTGAGGATCGAACTGTCCGGATTCCAGACGATCGTTCGCGAAGGGATCGTCGTGCTCGTCGGCCAGACGACACCGTTAGAACTGCAGTTGAAGGTCGCCACCGTCGCGGAGACGGTCACCGTCAGCGGCGCGTCGCCGGTGGTCGATACGACGAGCGCCAACGTCAACGTCAATTTGAGCGAGCAGCTGCTCCAGGGTACGCCCGGCGGACGCGACATCTGGGCGCTGGTTGAATACAAGGTCCCGAGCCTGACGATCACGCGACCCGATGTGGGAGGTACGTCGGGAGGCCTGCAAGGCACTTACAGCGCGCGCGGGACGACGAGCGCGCAGAATTCGCAGTACCTGAACGGCATCAACGTCGGCGATCCAAGCGCCATCGGAGCCGCCGGCTACTACTACGATTTCGACGCCTTCGACGACATCCAGGTGTCGACCGGCGCGCACGACATCACCGTTCCGACCGGCGGCGTCTTCCTCAACATGGTGACCAAGAGCGGCGGCAACAAGTGGGCGGGGCGCACGACGTTTGCCTGGGAGGGCAGCGGCACGCAGAGCTCGAACATCGACGACAACCTGCTGAAATACGGGTTTCTGCCGACGACGAACAAAGTTGACTTCGTCTCGGACGTGAACTTCAGCGTCGGCGGTCCTCTCGTCACGAACAAGCTGCGCGCGTTCGGATCGCTGCGCGACTGGCGCGTGCACGTGAACGTTCCGGCGGCGTTCTCGGCGACGGTCCTCGATCAGACCAACATCGATTCAGGATTGCTGAACGTGACCTTTCAGCTGAACGACAACAACAAGCTGACCGGCTTCTACTCGCGGCAGCGTTACAGCAAACCCAATCGCTTTCTGCAGGCGCCCACGACGACGCTCGTGAAGGACTCCACGAGCGACGAAGAAGACATCTTCAACGTCTATCAGGCGTTGTTGAACACGATTCTCAGCAAGAACTTCTTCGTCGACGCCCGACTCGGATACAACACCATTCTGTTCCCGACCTATTTGAACGGCAGCGCACAGTCGCTGACGGACAACGCGACGAACATCATCACCGGCAACTACACGGCAAACACCGTCCGGCATCGTCCGCGCCTGCAGGTGAACGCGACCGGCCAGTACTACGTCGACAGGGCGCTCGGCGGCAGGCACGAATTCAAGTTCGGATTCGATCAAACACATGCGGCGGGTCGCGTCGAAACCACACGTTTCGACGATCTGACGACGAATTGGAACAGTCAGACCGGGGTGGCGCAGAACGTCACGCTGTACGCCACGCCATTCCAGACCGCCACGACACTCGACGTGACGGCGCTGTTCGCGCAGGACAGCTATTCCCTGGATCGACTGACCATCACCGGCGGCATTCGATACGAGCGCCTGCACGGCTATCTGCCCGATCAGTCGAGCCCTGCGACTCGATGGACTGCGCTGGGCCTTCCGGCGTTCCAGAACGTGCCGCGCTCGTTGTCGCAGACCGACGTGGTGACGTGGAATACCGCCGGTCCTCGAATGAGCGTCGCGTACGATCTCACCGGTGACGCCCGCACCGCTCTGAAGGGTTCAGCGGCGCGGTACTACTACGTCATCAGCACGACCGGAACCCCGCTCGATGCGCTGAATCCGAATTCGACGTACCAGGCCACCTACACGTGGAACGACGCGAACCACGATCTCGTCTTCCAGCCGGGCGAGCAGACGGGCATGCCGGTCATCACGTCTGGCACGACGACTTCGGTCGATCCGAATTACCGGCGGCCGTACACCGATGAATACACGCTCGGCGTCGATCGCGATCTGGGACAGGCGCTGAAGGTCAGTGCGGTGTACTCGTACCGGCGTGAGCGATATCAGCAGGGAACGCTGAACGCGAGCGGCGCGTACGCGGCCAGCCTGACGACGCGCGCCGACACCGGGCCCGACGGCGTCGCGGGCACAACCGACGACACGACGTACGGGTTCTTCGATCGAGTCGCCAGCGGCAACCTGGTTGTGGTGACGAACGATCCGACGAGCGTTCAAAGCTACAAGGGCCTCGAACTGACTGCGAACAAGCGATTCACGAACCGCTGGCAGATGCTCGCGGGGTATACGTTTGCGCACACGACCTGGAACAATTTCTCCGTGCCGAATCTGGCGACGCCGAATCCGAATAGCGCAATCAATCAGAACGGTCCGGTGGTGACGAACCAGTACGGCACGACAGCCGGACAGACAGGCGATCGTCCGCACCAGTTCAAGCTGACGGGCTCGTACATCCTGCCGTGGCAGAACGTCGAGGTGGCGGCGAACTTCCGATCGCAGAGCGGCATCGCGCTGACGAGATTCATCAATACGCGTCCGACTGTCGGCGGGACGTTCAACGTCAGCGTGGCGCCGGTCGGCGCGCTGCGGCTCGATCCGGTGACGACGCTCGATCTGCGCGCGAGCAAGCTGATAAAAATCGGCTCGCAGTCGATCGAAGGATCGGTCGACTTCTACAACATCGCCAACGCGAACACGATTTGGGATGCCCGCACCGGCAGCGGCACGCTCTCGTTCCTGCAGGGCGGCGATCCGAACGGCGCGCGCAACGTCCTGCCGCAGTTCGGATCGCCGGCCTCGGTGCTGGCGCCGCGGATCATCCGCTTCAACGTCGCGTTTCGGTTCTGAGACGTCAGGCCGGTCCTGCAAGTCTGGCAGGTCGGGTGGGTCAGGTGGGACCCACCCGACCTAATCCTCTCCGACGCAGGCCAGTGCGGTCGCGCGGTCGGTCACGCTGGGCAACGCGCTGCGCAGTTTGATCAGCTCCAGGAATTCGATTCGCGTCCGCGCGTTGTTGCGGAATGCGCCGAGCATCGCGCTCGTGACGGCGAACGAGTTCTGCTTCTCGACGCCGCGCATCGACATGCACAGATGCGTCGCTTCGACGACGACCGCCACGCCGAGCGGCGCGATCTTGTCGCGGATGGTTTCGGCGATCTGATTCGTCAGCCGCTCCTGCACCTGCAGGCGGCGCGCGAAGACGTCGACGAGCCGCGGGATCTTGCTCAGCCCGATCACCCGGTCGCTCGGAATGTACGCGACGTGACACTTGCCGAAGAACGGCAGCAGATGGTGCTCGCAGAGGCTGTAGAAGTCGATGTCCTTGACGATCACCATCTCGCTATAATCGACGGTG
>Ga0070699_100003522_pt1 | contig 13840 bp, 9 predicted proteins | sample KBSK1503metaG_FD_65473 | JGI IMG/M metagenome (GOLD analysis project Ga0070699, IMG submission 65473) | Corn, switchgrass and miscanthus rhizosphere microbial communities from Kellogg Biological Station, Michigan, USA - KBS K1-50-3 metaG | ecosystem: Host-associated > Plants > Roots >...
GTCTCGTCCGGCGCGACCGTGATCACGTCGGTGGACATGATCTCGGCCACGTAGGTGCCGTCCAGCAGCACGTCGACCGGGGTCGAGCCGAGCGCCTCGAAGAGGGAGGGGGAGAAGAGGTGGTGCCGGAGATCGCGGTCCGTCACGACCCCGACCAGCAACCCCTCGCGGCTCACCACCGGGAGATGGCGCACGCGCGCCCGCTGCATCCGCACCACCGCCTCCAGGCACGACTCTCCGGTGCCGATCGTCACCACCTGCCGGCTCATCAGCTCTCTCACTTGCATGGGATCCTCCTCGCCCAGCTCGGGGTCCGCTCCTCCACGACACGACCAGCCCGACGAGTCCCAGCACCCCAGTGATCCCGGATTGGCTCGATCATGTCGCCGACCCCGCGCCGTCGGGGAGGCTCGACCGGATCGCGGCTACGAGCCCCGCCGCCGCGAACGGCTTGGCCAGGAATGCGGTCGCCCCGGCCGCGAGCGCCGCGTGGCGGGTCTCGGCCGACGGGTAGCCGGTGATCACGATGACCGAGGGCGGCACGGGCATGTTCCGGGCGGCCCGCACCACGTCGAGGCCGCTGCCGTCCGGCAGCCGAAGATCCGAGATCACGACATCGGGATGCTCGCTGGCCACCGCGGCCACGCCGGCGGCGCGCGTCGTGGCCACGACGACGTGGTATCCCTGCCGCCGGAGCAGCCGCTCATAAGTGGCCAGGAAGTCGGCCTCGTCGTCTACGACCAAGACCCGCTTGGCCTCGACCGTAATTGGTCTCATGGCGGTCACGCCCGCGACGGGCTCCCGGCCAATCGCTGGATCACGAACAGTACGCGCTCCGCCGCCGCGTGGGGGTCGTACACGTCGGTCCGGATCGAGAGATCGGGTCGCACGGATTCCTCGTAGTCGAGCGCGATGTCCGGCCCCGGCGCGGCCGGCGCCGTCGCGGTCTCGAACGTTAGCCCCCACCGGACGGCACGCTCCCGCTCCAGGCAGATCTCGGTCGGGCAGAGGAGCTGCACCTCCGCAAAGCACGGGATCAGGGCCCGCGCCGCTTCTCGCCACGCGCGCCGCCCCGCGGTGGCGTCCACGATCACCGACACCCGCGCCTCGGTGAGCAGCTTCGCGGTATAGGCCAGCGCCCGGTGGACGAGGTCCTGCTCGGCGTCGTCACCCGGCCGATCGTCCAGGAGGAAGCGCCGTACCGAAGCCAGGTCGAGCAGGCGCACCCGGGTATCACCCTCCCGCAGGGCCTCGGTCACCCGCAGGGCAAGCGTGCTCTTGCCGCTTCCCGGCCGGCCGGTGATCCAGATGGCCCAGCCTGGCTCACGCTCCGGCGCGGCCGCTTCGGTCCCGGCCGCGACCGCGAGCCCCGCCGCCAGCCGCGCGACTCGCCCCGCCGCCTCGTCCACACTCTGCTCGCTGGTATCGATCAGCAGCTCGGGGGCCAGCGCCGGCTCGTAGCGAACGTCCACGCCCGGCACGGTGGCGCCCGGGCGCCCGGCCTGCCCGTAGATGTCACGCGGGGCGGGGCCGGGCGTGCGGGTGCGCTCCCGCTCCTGGCAGACCTCAAGCGGGCAGACGAGCTGCACCTCGGTGAAGCGTGGGACCACGGCCCGCACCAGATCGCGCCAAACACGCCGGTGCGCGGTGGCATCGATGAGCACCGGCGTATCCGCCTCGACCAGCGTGACCGCCATGTAGCCGAGCGCCCGGTAGACGACGTCGCGCGCGCGGTCCGTGTAGCGAGGCTCGGGGGTGATGCACTTGCGAATCTCGTCGAGCTCGAGTCGCTTGACCGGCTGCGCCATGGCGCGCAGCTCAGCCTCGACGGCCCGCGCGATGACCGACTTGCCGCTGCCCGGCAGGCCGGTGATCCAGATCGCCCAGCTCATGCGCGCCCTCCGAGCAACTCCGGTATGCCCTGTGCAACGAGGGGACCACCGGCCATCAGGCTGCGCGCGAAATCCAGCAGCGCCGCCCGGGTCTCCGGTGCGAGCGAGGGATACCAGCGCGGGTGGCCGAGCACCAGGGCGCGGAAGGCGAGAAATGGAGGCATCACCTCGAGCAGCTCGTAGTCCTCGGAAGCGCCGAGGTACTCGCCGAGGAACACCCGGAACAGCGTGAGGAACGGCTCCGCCACCCCCGGGCGGCCATCGAGCACGGCCTTGCGCAAGCCGAAGAACAGGTAGTTAATGCCGAGCGCGCTGACGTCGTCCGCCGGCTCGCCCCACTCCCCGCGGCTTCGATCCAGCGCCGAGAACTCGACGCCTTCGCGAAACAGGAGGTTCCAGGGGTGGAAGTCCCCGTGGACGCAGGCCAGCCGCCGAAACCGGCCTCTCAGCCGCCAGCGCCATGAGACCGCGTCGTGCTCCAGGGCCTCGCACACCTCCGGCGGCAGCAAGGGGTATGGGTGCGGGTAGCTATCGAGAATGCCCATCAGGCACTCGCCGTGCCCGACCAGCTCGCGAATCCGGCGCTCGTACAGCGTGGGCTCGTCGCGTTTGACCGCATGGGCGCGAGCTAGAAAAGAGCCGAGCTCACGGGCGCGGGACAGATCGAGACTAGTCACCGGGGCGGTCAGGAGCCGGTCGAGATCGAGCCAGTAGAGCCGGCCTTCCGCCTTCTCGACGAGCTGAAAGAATTCCGTCGAATCGCCCGCCGAGACCAGCGCGCCGGAGCCTCGCATGAACCCGACGTCTAGGCTGCGGACGTGAGCCGGGAAGCTGTTGTAGGCGGTGTGGCCATAGAGGGCCTGCCACGCGCGGTCGGCCGGGTAATCGTGACCGAATCCCTGCGCGACCCGGGTACGAGCCATCACGAAGCGCCGTATCGATCCGTTCACGACGCACTCGATCTCGAAGGGCACGCCGTAGCCGAAGCCCTTGGGGTCGTTCCCGTCGGCATCCGATCCACCAAGCGGACGGAGACCGAGAATCTCCACTGGTCCACGGAGGACACCGGCGAGATAGTCAGCGAGCGCGGCTTCCACGTCGTTACTTCCCTCTGTCTGTGAGGACTGGACAGGGCGACACGGCGAGGACCCGGCTCGCGACGCTGCCCAGGAACAGCTTGGCGAAGCCGGTGCGACCGTGCGTTCCGATGACCACCAGGTCGGCCTTCTTCGAGCGAGCCGCTCGGGCGATCCGCTCGTGCGGTACCCCTTCCAGCAGCAGCCCTCTGGCCCGCGCCCCTGCTTGTCTGGCCTTCTTTACCAGCGCGTTCAGGTGCTTCTGGCCGTAGGCCTGTGCCGCCGCCATGTCGTCGTAGACCTGAGGGGACACGTAGCCATCGGCGAGGATCGGGACCGCAGGCGAGAGGACGTGTGTCAGCAGCAGCTCGGCCCTATTACCCTTGGCCAGCTCGACCGCCCGCTTGAAGGCGGCCGAGGAGGCACGCGAGAAATCGGTAGGGTGCACGATGCGTCGAATGCGGCTCATCGCAGGACCTCCGCGCGTGGTGTGGGTTTACCCTCCTTGACCGGGGAGGCCTCGTCCCGTCCGGCCGGCGGTTCCACCGGCGCTCCGCTAGCGCGGACCAGGAGGATCGGCACTGTCGTGCCGCGCAAGACGGACTCGGCGACGCTGCCGAACACGACCCGCCCCAGCCCGCTGCGGCCATGCGTGGTCATCACGATCAGATCCACCTTGTGGGCCCGCGCCGCTTCGACGATGGCCGAAGCCGCCGGGCCATACCAGACCTGGGTCTCGATCTCGCGCACGCCATCCTTCTCGAGCTTGCTCTTGAGCGCGGCCAGGTACTCCTCGGCCTCGCGTACCGCGATGATCTGCGTGCCGATCACGTCGGCGCCCGGGATAATCCGCGCGTTGGCGGCTCGGATGAGCAGAAGCGTGGACTCGGAGTGCGCTACCTGGCAAGCTTCGGCGATGGCCGACTCGGCCATGTCCGAGCCATCGAGCGGGACCAGAATCTTGTTGGTCTTCATCGTATTCCTCCTGGGAATGGATCTGGTGCATCGGAGGTGCCACGAGAGACCGCGAGGGAAATCGAGGACTTGAACGCGCCGCGTTCGAGCGGCTCCCGGGGAACCGCCGCCCCGCTGGGACAGCGCCGCCCCGGGTGCTAGTCCTTCAGGCCGTACTTATTGATCAAGCGGTGGAAGGTCTTCCGGTCGATCCCGGCGGCCTTCGCGGCGGACGAGATATTGCCGTCGTGGCGCGCGAGCAGATCGCAGAGGTAGGAGACCTCGAGCACCTGCAGCCACTGATCCTTGGCCGCCTTGAGCGTGAGATCGGCTCCGGACGGGATGTCGCCCGGCGGCCGGGCTCCGGTCAGACTCGGCTCCGGTGAGGCAGGGTGCGCGTGGAGGACGTGCTCGGGCAGATCCTTCACCGTGGCCTTTGGCCCATCTGCCAGCGCACAGGCCCGCTCGATCACGTTCTGCAGCTCCCGCACGTTGCCCGGCCACGGGTAGCGGTCAAGCGCCTCCGCGACCGCCTCGTCCATGCCGGTCATCCGCCCCTGCCCGTACCGCTTGAGGAAGGTGTGGGCGAGCAGCCGCACGTCGCCGGCCCGCTCCCGCAGCGCGGGCAGGCGGATCGCGATCACGTTGATGCGGTAGTAGAGCTCCTCGCGGAACTGCCCCCTGGCGATGGCCTCGGCCAGGTTTCGGTTGGTGGCCGAGACCACCCGCACGTCCACGTCCACCAGGCCGGTGCCGCCCACCCGGCGGATCTGACGCTCCTGCAGGGCGCGCAGGAGCTTGACCTGGAGCGAGGCGGGCAGATCGCCGATCTCGTCGAGAAAGAGCGTGCCATGGTGGGCCGCCTCGACCAGGCCGGTCTTGGTCCGCACCGCCCCCGTGAAGGCGCCCTTCTCGTGGCCGAAGAGCTCCGACTCCAGCAGCTGCTCCGGCAGCGAGGCGCAGTCCACCGGCACGAACGGCCCGCTCGTGCGCGGGCTGTTGGCGTGGATGGCGCGGGCGATCAGCTCCTTGCCGGTCCCGGATTCGCCCAGGACGAGAATGTTGGCCTCCGAGCGGGCCGCTTTCTTCACGAGCTCGAACACCTGGGTCATGGCCGGGCTCCGGCCCACGACGTTCTCGAGCCCCAGCGTCTGCTGCAGCTGCTGGCGGAGGTTGCGGTTCTCGATCTGGAGCCGGCGATGTCGCAGGGCTCGGTCGACCGCGACCCGGAGTTGGTCCACCGTGAAGCTCTTCGGGAGGTAGTCGAAGGCCCCTTCTCTGACCGCGGCCACTGCCGACTCGATGGTCGCAAACCCGGTGAGCATGATAACGGGGAGCGCAGGGTCCAGGTCGTGAGCGTGCCGCAGCAGCAGCATGCCGTCCATCTCCGGCATCTTAAGGTCGGTCACCAACAGGTCGGGATGCTCCTGCTCGAGGACGACCAAGGCGGCCCGCCCGTTCGCGGCGGTCACGCAGGTGTGGCCCTGCAGGGAGAGGATGCGCGAGCAGTTCTCGAGCATGTCGGGCTCGTCGTCCACCAGCAGGATCCGCGCCGGGTTCATTTCTCGCCGCGATCATCGCCGAGAACCGGAGGGAGATCAAACACCCTAAAATAGACGTCCGCGGGGAGCCGACAAGTGGAGCGAGCCGACCCGTCGGGAGGATCGTGGTTCACGGCCGTCGCACTCTATTTTCGACTGTCCTTCGCTGGGTTTAGCTGTCCGGTGTCTCAGCCGATCGGAAGATGCCTCCAAGTTCTGCTTCGGATCGCCGGAGCGCTGATGTCCTCCAGCGTTTCAACACGAGTCCTCCGATGAAAACCAACACGACCGATCTGCATGGAAGCTGCCCAATCGTCGGCGGCATCGGAGGCCGCGCCGGATGCTCCGTTTGAACGATCGGTGTTGATTTGCGCACATCGTCGTGCACGACCGTGGGTCGCAAAACGTGGCGCAGTCGCCGCAGGCGAACATGCTGTTCGTGTTATGTCCGTGCGGGCTCTCCCAGGATGGTCTCGATCCGCGCCAGCCGTGTTGCCCCGTTTCGCCGGCGGACGACACGACGGGACGGATGCCAAGATTATTGGCAGCACCCGAGACGCCGCGAATGCGCCGTGGGCGCCATCGGTGTTGATTTGTGCACGTCGTGGTGTAGGTGCACGCCGTTATTCGGCGGACACGTCGATGTGGTAGCGCTTCAGGCGGCCGTAGAGCTGAAACCGGGTGAGACCCAGAAGCCGGGCGGCGCGCGCCTTGTGACCATGCGTGCGCTGGAGCGCGTCGATGATCGTCTTGCGCTCGAGCTCATCCAACGCCATGGGGTCCGCTGGCCGCACGGGTTCGGATGGCCTCGATGGGGTCGTTTGTTCCGAGGGCAGCGGAATGGCGAGGTGGGCGGCGGTGACTAGAGTCGCTTCGCAGGTAATGAGCGCTCGCTCGATGGCGTTCTGCAGTTCGCGGATGTTTCCGGGCCACGGGTGACGCCGCAGTAGCTCACGGGCATCCCGGCTGAGCGTGACATCACCCTTGCCCATCCTGGGCGCCAGCGTCCGGATGAACGCTTCGGCGAGGAGCAGCACATCGTCCGCCCGTTCACGGAGCGGGGGCAAGTGCACGTTGAAGACGCCGAGTCGGTAGAAGAGGTCAGTCCGGAACCGCCCGGCGGTGATCTCGGCCGCCAAATCACGGTTCGTCGCCGCGATCAGGCGGATATCGGCCTTGAGCGTTGCGGTCCCACCGAGCCGCTGGAACTCTCGCTCCTGCAGCACACGGAGGAGCTTGACCTGCACGGCGGCAGACAGTTCGCCGATCTCGTCGAGGAAGAGTGTTCCGTGGGCTGCCAGTTCGAACCGTCCAGGCTTCTGCCTGTCCGCCCCGGTGAAGGCGCCACGCTCATGGCCGAATAGCTCGGACTCCAGGAGGGTGTCGGGCAGCGCTGCGCAGTTGACCGCGACGAACGGGCCATCGGCGCGGGGACTGGCATAGTGAATTGCACGAGCCACCAGCTCCTTCCCCGTTCCGCTCTCCCCGGTGATGAGCACGGTCGTCTCTGTGCGCGCCACTTGAGCCGCCCGGGTAAGCGCCTCGTGCAGCAGCGGGGAGCGACCGATGATCTGCTCGAACCCATAGCGATGGTATAGCTCGGTGCGCGCGATCTTCAGGTTCTGCTCGAGGGTCCGCGCGTGCCGCTCGACGGACGCGAGCCGACGCTGTTCCTCAGCCAGCCGCTGGTGCTGGATTCCAAGGACCACCCGACTCGCGACCACGGTGGCGACCTCGACGTCCACGCTGTCGTACGAGCGGGGCTCGTGCTTGCCAAAGAAGAGCGTGCCGCCGACCTCGTCGCCGAACTGCATCGGCACCCAGAGACAGCTCTGGAGCCCGGCGGTGAGCATGATGCGGTCGCCTGCGAAGGCCAGATTGAGTTCTCTCGAAGCCTCGTCGAAGAGGACCGGACGGCCTGCCATCAACGCCGGCGCGTACGAGAAGTCTCGGGCCGGGATGCGCTCAATGCCGGGCGCTGGAGGCTCCCCGGCCGTTCCAAAGAACGCCCACTGCCAGCCCGATGTCTTGAGGATGATCACGCCCATCGCATCGAACGCGATCGCCGGCCGAAGAGCCTCCCCGAGCGGCGTGAGGATCTCACGGAGGTCGAGGGTCGTACCGAGCATCTTCGTGATGCCGGTCAGCAGCTCCATCCGGTGGCGCCGTTGCCGCTCGCGATAGAGCAGGGCGATGACCTCGATGAAGGGGCCGATCATGCGCGCGATCCTGCGCAGCCGCTCGGCATGCACGTCGCCGTAGACGGCCGCGACGCGAGTCGCGGCGCTGAGCTCACCAATCACGCGGCTGCCACTGAGCAGCGGCACGAACACAGCCGACTTCAGTCCTGTCGATCGCAGCTCCGCCGCATGAATCGCGAAGCGCGGATCGGCCGGGAGGTCGGCGACGCAGATGGCCTCTCCCTCGAACACCGGCGCCAGCGGTGAGTCGGCGACGGGAAATCGGGTCGCGCCCCGGAGGTCGGGCGTGTAGCGTTCAGAAGGGGGCAGGAATCCTGGTCCGCCATGCTCCGCGAGGACGGAGAACGTCCGCCCGTCGTCCGAGAGGTAGTTGATACCGAGCCTATCGTGGGGCACGAACGGTTGCAGCGCCGTCGAGAAATCGGCGAGGAAGGCTCGTGGCTGGAACTCGCCGTGGAGCGCGCGCGCGATGGCTGCGAGGCAGACAAGCAGGTCGGATTCCGGCGGCGCCGTCGCGGCCCCTGGCCTGGGAGACTCCATGCGTGTCCCGGCGGTATCTTATCCGACAATCACCTCACATGACAGAGGGGTGCCATTCACGTCATGTTCACTTCGCCGAGGCGGCGTTCTGACCGGTCCACTGCGTATCGCTCAGGTTCCAGCCGCCACCGAGGGCCTTGTAGAGCTGGACGAAGGCGATCAGGCGATTGGCGCGAATCTGGGCGAGCGTGTTCTTCGCCGGATAGAGCTGCTGCTGGGCTTCGAGCACCTCGTAGTAGCTGGCCAGGCCCTGGCGGTATCGATCCGTCGCGTGCACGACGGCGTCCTCGAGGCCTCTCACGGCCGTCGTCTGTCCCGTCTCGGCATCGTTCAGCTTGCCGAGCGTGGTGAGGACGTCCGAGACCTCCCGGAGCGCACCCAGGACCGCCTGCTCGTAGTGGAGCCGGGCCTGCTCCCATTGCGCGATGGACGCGCGGTACTGCCCCGTGGTGCGGCCGGCGTTGAAGAGCGGCCCGCTGAGCATCCCGGCCACCGCCCACACCGTGGCCCCGCCGCCCGTGAGGGCGGACAGCTCAGGGCTGGCGGCCCCGAAGAGCGCGGTCAGGCTGAGTTTGGGGAAGAACTCCGCCTTCGCCACGCCGATGCGGGCGTTGGCGGCCACGAGCTGCTGCTCCGACTGACGCAGGTCAGGCCGTCGCTCGAGTAAGGCCGAGGGCAGCCCCGCCGGCACCGTCGGCGCCACGGGCTGCGCATACATCGGCTGACCACGCGGAATCGGGCCGGGCAACTTGCCCATCAGGATGCTGATCTGGTTTTCTTTGGCGACGATGCTGCTCTGTAGTTGCGGGATCGTCGCTTGCGCGTTGCCAAGCGCTCCGAGCGCGCGCGACGTCTCGAGCTTCGACGCTACGCCGAGATTGAGGCGATCCAGAAAGAGGTCGTACGTCCCCTGGTACGCTTCCGTGCTGCTCTGCGCGATCTGCAGCTGGACGTCGAGCGCGAGGAGTTGGAAGTACGCCTGGGCCAGGTCGCTGACGAGGGTCAGCCACACGCCGCGCCGCGCGTCCTCCGTGGCAAGCAGGATGGCGCGCGCCGCCTCGTTCGAGCGGCGGACACGGCCCCAGATATCGAGCTCCCACGACATGGTCAAGGTTCCCGAAAAGAAGTCGTCCGTCTTATGATCGGTGCCGTCGGGGAGGTTCAGGCCGCCGAGCGGGAGCCGCGCCCGTCCCGCCCGGGCGTCATAGTCGAGCGACGGGAAGAGATCCGATCTGGCGACCCTGTGATTCGCGCGCGCCTCCTGCACCCGGGCCGCGGCGATGGCGGCGTCGTAGTTATTCCTCAGCGCCTCCTGGATCAGCGCCTTCAGGGTCGGATCTTGGAACGCCTCCCACCACGGCGCATCGGCGAATGACCCCGCTTCGACCGTGGCCTGCCCCCGAAACGTCTCCGGCCTTTCGACCGCGGGCCGCTTGTAGTTCGGCCCGATCGCGCAGCCGCCCAGCAGCGCGGCGGCGACGATGGCGGTGATGATCCAGGCGCTTCGCGACTGCCTCATGACCGTGTGTCCTGTCCGCCGGCGATCGGTGCCGGCAGCGCGTCTCGCATAGCCGGGTGACTGGAGGGCCGCTGTCCGAATCGCTCGCTCACGTAGAACGTCACCGGAATGATGAAGATCGCAATCATCGTCGCCGCTAGCATGCCGCCGAGCACGGTGGCGCCCAGGATTCGCCGGGAGTTCGCGCCGGCGCCCGTGGACAGCACCAGCGGCAACACGCCGAGGATGAACGCGAACGCCGTCATGAGGATCGGCCGTAACCGCAGTCGCGCGGCCGCAAGCGCCGAATCCACGAGCGTGGCGCCATGCTCGTATTCCTCCTTGGCGAACTCGATGATGAGGATGGCGTTCTTGGCCGCTAGACCGATCACCATGACGAGGCCGATCTGCGAGAACACGTCCAGCCCGAAGCGGGCCACCCACAGCGCGCCGACCCCGCCCAGCACCGCGATCGGCGTGCCGAGCAGCACCCCGAAGGGCAGCGTCCAGCTCTCGTACTGCGCGGCCAGTAGCAGGAACACCACCAGCAGCGAGAAGCCGAAGACGGCGGCGGGCGGGATTCCTTCCTCGGCCACCTTCTCCTGGAACGACATGCCGGAGTAGTCGAAGCCCATGTCGCGGGGCATCGTCTCCGCGAACACCTGCTCCAGCGCCCGCATGCCCTGCCGCGTGCTATAGCCGGGCATCAGGACGCCGTTGATCTGGGCCGCCCGGTACTCGTTGAAGCGCGTGGTGAACTCCGGACCGTTCACCTCGCGCATGGTGACGAGCGTGGACAGCGGCACCGCCTGCCCCGCCGAGTTGCGCACGTAGAACTGCCCGACGTTCTCCGGCCGCGTGCGGTACTGACCCTCGGCTTGGACGTAGACCTGCCAGACCCGTCCGTACTGGTTGAAGTAGTTCACGAATGCGCCGCCCAGGAACGTCTGCAACGCCTGGTACACCGAGGACAGCGGGATGCCCTGCTTGAGGACCTTGTCGCGATCGACCTCGGCGAAGTACTGCGGCGTGCTCGGCAGCAGCGTCGTGAAGAGCAACGCGAACTCCGGACGCTTCCGCGCGGCGGAGAGAAACTTCTCGGTGTTCTCGGCCAGGAATGCCGGATCCTTGCCCGCGCGATCTTCGAGCATGAAGGTCACGCCTGCGGACGTGCCGATGCCCGGGATGGCGGGCGGTGAGAACGCGAACGCCTGGGCCTCGGCGACGCCGGCGAGCCGCTGGTTCAGCCGCTGAATGATCACGTCCGCCGTAAGGCCTTCCTTGTTCCGCGCGTCCCAGTCATTCAGCGTGATGAAGTAAAAGCCGTTGTAGGTCGTCGTCACGAGACTCAGCAGACTGAAGCCGGCGATGCCCGTGTAGTACTTGATGCCCGGAGTCGTCTTGAAGATCTCGTCGAGCTTGTCGCTGACGGCCGCGGTGCGATCGAGCGAGGCGGCCAGTGGCAGTTGGACGTTGACGTAGAAGTAGCCCTGGTCCTCGTCGGGCACGAAGCCGCCGGGCAGCCGGGTGGCGACGAGGCCGGCGCACGCCGCGACGACGAGCACGAGGATCATCGAGAAAGCCGACTTGCTGATCAGATGTCGGCAGGCGCCCACGTAGCCGTCGGTGGCTCGACCAAACCAGCGATTGAAGCCACCGAAGAACACGCCGAGCGGACCGCGCATCGGCTTTTTCGGCCGGAGCAGGAGCACCGAGAGCGCCGGACTCAAGGTCAGCGCGTTGAACGCGGAGAGCAGGACCGACACCGCGATCGTCACCGCGAACTGCTGGTACATCCGGCCGGTGATGCCGGGGATGAACGCGGTCGGAACGAACACGGCGGCCAGGATGAGCGCGATCGCCACGACCGGTCCGGAGACCTGCTCCATGGCCTTCAACGCGGCATCGCGAGGCGACAGTCCTTGCTCCATGTGGTGCTCGACCGCCTCCACCACGACGATGGCGTCGTCCACCACGAGGCCAATGGCCAGCACGAGGCCGAAGAGCGAAAGCGTGTTGATGGAGAAGCCGAGGAGGGGGAAGACCATGAAGGTACCGACGAGCGCCACCGGCACCGCCAGGGTGGGAATCAGCGTGGCCCGGAAGCCCTGCAGGAAGAGGAAAACGACGATGACGACGAGGATCAGCGCCTCGACCAGCGTCTTGACTATCTCGTGCATGCCCGCGCTTACGGCCAGCGTCGTGTCGAGCCCCGTCACGTAGTCCAGATCGGCGGGGAACCGTGCCTTGATCTCGTCCATCAGCTTGGTCGCGCCGCGCATCGTCTCGATGGCGTTCGAACCCGGCAGCTGGTAGATCGCGACGATGACGGCGGGCTTGCCGTTCAGGCGGCCCCGGCGGATGTAGTTCTGCTCGCCGAGCTCCACGCGGGCCACGTCCTTGAGCCGCACCAGCGAGCCGTCGGCCTTCGCGCGCACCACGACGTTTTCGAAATCGGCGAGGCCCGCCAGGCGCCCCTGAGCCCGCACGGTGAAGGTAAACTCCTGAGGAGACGGGGCCGGGTCGCCGCCAAGCTGCCCGGCCGGGTTGACCGTGTTCTGTGCCTGCAACGCGCTCGCGATCTCGTTGACGGTGATGTCGAGCTTCGCCAGCCTGTCGGGATTGACCCAGACCCGGAGGGCGTACTTCGACGGGCCGAAGATCACCACCTGGCCGATGCCGGGCACGCGCGTCATGGGGTCGTTGATGTTCACGTACGCGTAGTTGGCGAGGAACAGCGGGTCGTACGTGCCCTTGGGGGAGTACAGCACGAAGACGCCCAGCGGGCTCGTGACCGACTTTTTCACGGTCACGCCCTGGTTCACCACGTCGGACGGGAGCTGCGAAGCGGCTTGCGAGTACCTGAGGTTCGTGAGGACCTGATCCACGCTGGCGTCGGTGGTGACGTCGAAGACCACCCGCAACTCGGTCTGAGCGCTGCTGCCCTGGTTGATCGAGTACATGTAGAGCATCCTGTCGACACCGCTCATCTGTTCCTCGATCGGGGTGGCGACCGACTGCTCGAGCGTGACGGCGTCGGCGCCCGGATAGCGTGCGGTGAGCAAGATCTCGGGCGGCGCGATTTCCGGGTACAGTGCGACCGGCAGTTGCATCAGGGCGACGAGACCGATGATGACCATGAGGATGGAGATCACCATCGCGACGATCGGCCGATTGATGAAGAATCGTGCCATGATGAGCTGCTACCTCCGCTCGCCGCCTTCGGTCGGCGCAGTCGGCGCGAGGCGAACCTTCTGCCCCGGCCGCACGCGGTCGCCGCCTTCGACGATCACGCGCTCGCCGGGCTTGAGGCCCTCGGCGATGACGTACAGCGTGTCAACGCGGGCGGCGACCTTCACCGGGCGCAGGTCCACCGTGTCGTCGGGCTGGATGACGGCGATCTGTCGCACACCCTGGACATCCTGCACGGCTCGCTGTGGCACCAGAAGGGCGTTCTTCTTCACCTCGACGATGGCTCGCACCTTGGCGTACTGGCCAGGACGCAGCACACTGCCGGGATTCGGGAACACACCGCGCGCCAGCACGGTGCCGGCCGTCACGTCGACCTGCCGGTCGAGTGCGACCGCTCGTCCTCGCGACGCGTACGCACTGCCGTCCGCCAGAATCAGTTCCAGCTCGATCTCCCGATTCGCGCGCGGGTCGGCCCATTGGCGGAACACGGCGAGCGCGCTCTGCTCGCTAATAGGGAACTCCGCGTAGATCGGATCGACCTGGGAGACCGTCGTCAGCGGGTTCTGATCGTTCGGGCCGACGTAGTCACCGATGTTGGCCACGCGGAAACCCGCCACGCCGGAGATCGGCGAGAGCACTCTCGTATAGCCGAGGTTGAGCTTCGCGTTGGCGACCGCGGCCCGCGCGGCGGCGACATTGGCCTCCTGCGTCTTGACGTCGGCCTGCGCCTTCTCAAGAGCGGCCCGCGTGTTCGACACGTTGGCCTGCGCGTGCTGTACCGAGGCGCGGGCGGCCGCGACAGACGCAATGTTCGCGAGGTTGTTCTGGACCGCGTTATCGAGCTCTTGCTGGCTGACCGATCCGCGCTGGGCCAGTGGCGTATAGCGGGCGGCGTCGAGTTCGGTGCGCCGCTGGTCGGCCGCGGCCTTCGTGACCTCGGCTTCGC
>Ga0070699_100003523_pt1 | contig 13840 bp, 10 predicted proteins | sample KBSK1503metaG_FD_65473 | JGI IMG/M metagenome (GOLD analysis project Ga0070699, IMG submission 65473) | Corn, switchgrass and miscanthus rhizosphere microbial communities from Kellogg Biological Station, Michigan, USA - KBS K1-50-3 metaG | ecosystem: Host-associated > Plants > Roots >...
CCGTCGGCCAGCGGCACGGTAAACCAGAAAGTTGAGCCTCGACCAGGAGCACTCTCGACCCCCACCTGTCCCTGGTGCTGCTCGATGATGACCTTGGCGATGGCTAATCCCAGGCCCAATCCTCCATCTGCTCCCTGGTACCCGGGCACTGCTGCTTGATAAAAACTCTCCCACACCCGTTGTTGCTGTTCCGGCGTCAACCCTGGTCCCTGGTCACATACCGATACCCGCGCAATGGTTCCCGTTACCTCCAGGCACACGGATACCACCTGGTCAGCCGGCGCGTATTTAAGGGCATTGGTCAGGTAATTGGTGAGCACCTGCCCGATGCGACCAGCATCGGCGATCACCGGCACCACCTCGTCTGGCAGCAAGACCAGCTCGATCTGACGCGTGCGCGCTGCCTGCTGCTGATTGGCGACGGCCTTCTGGACGATCGTGACGAGATTCTCCCGTTGCAACGACAACCCAAATTTGTGCATCTCCAGCCGGGACAGCTCCAGCAGTTCCTCCACTAAACGGGTCTCGATCTCTACCTGCCCGCTCGCCTGCTGGAGAACCTTTTCGATCTGGCCAAGCAGCCCTTCTGCCTCGGGTGGAAGGGACCTGGGACGGAGGTCGATCTGCATCAGTGCCAGCTCAATCAAGCCCAGGATCGCGGTGAGCGGCGTCCGCAGTTCATGGCTCACCATGCTCAGAAACTCCTGCTTGCGCCGCTCAGCTGCTTTGCGATCGGAAATGTCGAGGATCACCCCCAGCGCGAGACGGCGCTCCTGATCAAGCAGCGTTCCCGCCGCCAGGACGTGCACGCTACTGCCGTCCTTGCGCAGGTATTCCCACTCCAAGGGAGGCAGGGCTCCTGTAGAGAGAAGGGGCGTCATGACCTGCGCCAGTGTCTCGTGAGCATCTGGGGGTATCAATGGGCTCCAATTGAAGGTCTCAGCGAGCAATTCGTCTCTGCTGTAGCCAAGTATCTGCGCGAAGCGGTCATTGATTTCATAGATGCGCCCGTCGAGATCGACCACGATCACTCCGAGAATGTTGGACTCGACCAGCGAGCGCAGCTTCTGCTCGCTGTACTGGAGTTGCTGCTCTAAACTGCGTCGCTCGGTGATATCATGCAAGTTCGTCACAATAGCCTGCACGTCTGGGTCATGTAACAAATTGGTCACGGTGGCTTCCACCCACCGCCAGGCGCCATCCTTATGACGGCCGCGAAACTGTTTTGTATCCACCAATCCAGGGGTGGCAAGCAGTTGCTGAAAAGTGTGTGCAATAGAAGGAATATCGCCAGGATGAATGACATCAAATCCATTGATTGTCATGAATTCTTGGGGAGTATATCCCAGGACACGCTCTATGGCAGGACTGACATAGGTAACGGTGCCCTCCGGCGTGAGGAGCGCGATGGCATCAATACTGTGCTCGATGAGTGCACGGAACCGCCGGTCGCTGTTGTGCGTAGATGCTTCTATTGACATACGTTCCTCCTTTCAGGCGTTTGCTGGCATGTCGCTTGAGCTCATGGCTTCTGGTCGCAAGACTATCCACCTAAGGCGAAACGAGATGGTTTGTTCTCGCGTGAAGAGAGGCATGAGCAGCAGCGGGAAGTGTAAAGCAAAAGCAGCTTCCTTCTCCTGCTCGACCTGTACTCTCTACCCAGATGTGTCCATTCATCGCTTCCACGAGTTGTTTACTGATGTAGAGTCCCAGGCCACTCCCTCGCGTCGTCCCAGCAAGGTCACGCTGGAGCCGCACAAATTTGCCAAAGAGCAGGGGAAGTTCAGTAGGGGGAATACCAGGGCCAGCATCTTTCACACTGATACACACCTGCGCAGGAGGGTCAGTTCCCCGTGCACTACTCTCACTCGGAGCCGCACCGATGACCACGGCTGTCTGTTTGGGGCAATACTTGAAGGCGTTCGCAAGCAGATTGCGCAGAACCTCGCGCATATATTGTTGATCGGCCAAGACGGTCAAGTGTTCAGGGATATCCAGGTGGAGACGGTAGTCTCGCTTGTCCCGTGGATCAAGGTGTTCAAGTACTTCACGCACCACCTGGACGACCGAATAGGCTTCGATCTGAGGAGGGTTCACCTCACTGCTAGCTTGTGAAGCATCGAGCACCCGGTTGACCAGATGCATGAGTTCTTGACAACCCTCCTTGACATAGTTGAGGTAGGTCGCTTGCGTGGCGGTATCCAGGTGCCCGTGATAGTCGCTGAGCAATTCGATGTATCCAGATACTTCGGTGAGAGGGGTACGCAACTCGTGGCTCACATTCGCAAGAAATTGATCTTTCAGTTGGTTCAACTGCCGTTGCTGTTCAAGGGCGATGGCCATCTCCTGCTCGGCCTGCTGAGCCTTGATCTGAGCAGCCTGTGCCGTCTCCAAGGCCTGTGCCATCTCCAAGGCCTGGCGTAAGAGGCCGATGATCGCTCCCTCGATCAACAATGCAAGGCAGCCGCTGAGAAAGGTCAAGAGAAGCGAACGTGACCACAGGATGCCACCGCCAGAGAGGCTATTGAACACAATCAGTGCCAGAATAGTACAGCCGAGACTGATGAGTGCCCCGCGCGGCTTCAACATCCAGGCGGCAACTGCGACAGGTATGGCGAGGATGCTACCGTTATGCGAGGTCAGAAAGACCGACGCGAAGATGGCCACGCAGAGCAGGTAAGACAGCACGACAATAGTGAGGCGCACCCTGGCGGGCAAGTCGATGAGGAGAACGGGCAAAGTTTTGTGAGAGTGCATGCCTCTTTTCTCTTTCTTTTTCAAAGGATTGTGCCGTAGTGTAAGTTTTGCACCTATCTTTGCAGACAGATCATGTTGCTTTCAATGTATAGATCAATACGCTTTGTGATTCTCACCGCGTAGTATAGCATTATTTTTCATTCTTTTATGTTAAATTCCTGTTAATGTCTGCAAATGCATATCAGAAAGACTCGAAGATGATTCTTGGGGCAATGTAGACATTTGGAGATACGACTTCTCCTGTGAGCGGACTTGGGCTGCCTTGACCGCTGTCCTGGCTGTCATGCTGAGCGCAGCGAAGGATCTCTGCGTCCGTCGCGCCAGACCCTGCGCTGCGCTCAGGGTGACAGGCATTCTCTCCAAACGTCTGCTGATGTCCTTCCCCTCTTGACAAACTAATCATATTAGTATAATATACTAATATGATTAATTAGTAGGCTAATATGATTAGCAGAGAGGATACAGCAAGCTATGAAAGTGAGAGCTTCCAGCAACCATCTTTTTCAATTGACCCACCTGGGCGCCATCAACTGCTACCTGGTACGCGAGGACGATGGCTTTACGTTGATCGACACAGGCTGGCCTGGTAGCCAGGCGCAGTCGATTATGCAGGAGGCACACAAACTGGGTCTCCCGATTGTACGCATCGTGCTGACCCATGCCCACATCGATCATGTTGGCTCACTCGACGCGCTGCATGATGCGCTGCCCAATGCCCAGGTAGCTATCAGCGAGCGAGACGCGCGTTTTCTGTCCGGCGACAAGAGCCTGGACCCCTCCGAGCCGCAGGTGCCCCTGCGCGGCGGCTATACTGTCTGCAAAACGAAGCCGGCGCTCCTGCTGCACGAAGGGGATCGCATCGGCTCACTCGAAGTGATTGCCACACCAGGACACACACCAGGCCATATCGCTTTTCTCGATACCAGGGACCGCGCAGTGATCGTCGGCGATGCCTTCCAGACGTTGGGTGGCGTTGCCGTTTCAGGCACCATCAAACCCCTCTTCCCCCTGCCGGCGCTGGCTACCTGGCATAAAGGCTTAGCCCTTGAGAGTGCGCGCAAATTGCTGGCGCTCCAGCCCTCCATGCTGGACGTAGGACATGGCCACATGCTCAGCCATCCCCAGGAGGCCATAGAGCGCGCCATCCGCGTCATGGAACAGTCCCTGGCGAAAGAGGAAAGGAAACGATCGCGTGTCGCATAGAGTGGGACTGGATCAGGCGAGCGTCGTGGAGGCCGCGGTAAAGCTGATAGACGAGGAGGGCCTTGACCAGCTCTCTCTGGGCCGCCTTGCCGAGCGTTTAGGCGTGCGCACGCCCTCCTTGTACAATCACGTCGCGGGATTGCCCGGACTCAAGCACGACCTGGCGCTGTACTGCTTGCGCGATTTGCTTGCCCGCATCCTGCGCGCGACCGCCGGGAAATCACACGCGGAGGCCATCGTCGCGCTCGCCAATGCCTACCGGGCCTATGCCGGGGAAGCACCCGGGCGCTATGCCCTCACGCTGCAAGCACCCGATCCTGGCGATCAGGAGGTGCAGGCCCTCGCGCAACAGGTGGTGGATGTTGTCCGGGCCGTGCTTGCGCCGTACAGGCTCAGCGAAGAAGACGCTATTCACGCCATTCGCGGCCTGCGCAGCCTTGTGCATGGCTTTCTCTCGCTGGAAGTGGCGGGAGGCTTCGGTATGCCAGTAGACCTGGACGCAAGTTTCCACTGGCTTATCAACCTGTATATCGCCGGTCTGAGCCGATCGACTGTGACCGGCGAGCAGGAACGTATTGCAACAGGGAATGAGACGCAGGCGCCTGCATGAATACGCATCGTTGCGCAGGAAAGGCAGGTAACTTTCGACCTGCTGGTTAAATTGGCCATCCCCCATACTTCTCAATCACCCTGTCAATCTCGCACATCAAGCGGCTCGTCTCGGCCAGGATCGCAATGATCTGCTGGTAATGTACCAGCTCATCATCACTCAGCCTACGTCCCTTGCGATCCTTTAGCCACTTGTTGCAAATTTGATAGCCACCAATAGAGAACCTCCAGGCAACTAATGGCACATCATCGAAATATTGCGTTGCATTGATCCATAGGCACCCCATTGCTTTGCGTTCGCTCTGCAGGATGTAGCGTACTGTCTCAACACGATTGTCTCCGGGCATGGGATAGTTCGAAATCACAGGTATATGCTCTTCCATCAAGTGCAAACCAATCAGTTTTTCTCCAAGCTTGCATAGCTCGCGGAAGAGATCAGTATTCGCAGTCAAAGGCAGGCGCGGGAAGTGTATCTTGAGGAAAGATGCATAGCGCCGGCGATAGGCAGGTGAGTAGAAAACGGTATACATATAAGCAAGTACATCTTCTGGCCCGAAAGTATGCCTGAGATCACCTCGACCATCCGCTGCCCAGCTCATACCCAGTCTTGCAGCGAAAGCTGAGATGAATTCAGGTGCAAGGTTCGCTCTGCGAGCATCTGTTGCAGCACCGCCATAGAGGTAAAGCGGAAAGAGATTGTTTCCGCCCCGCCGGAAAAGGTTAAACTCCGTAATATACCGTGTGCAAAAAACGATATCCCATTCACCCTGGTCGATTACCTGCCCGGCCCGGCCGATTGTGAGGCCAATATTCTCACCGGCCAGCATGTGGCGCATCACGCGCTCGCGCCGGTGCACGGCGACCTGCCGGTTGAAGACCGTCCAACGCCTGTCAAAGGGGCGGTACAGGATCTCAGTGGTTTCGCTCTGCCACGTTCCCTGTCGGAGTTCGCTTTTTGCAGCGTCATACTGCCACTGGTCCTGAGAGCATAGGCGGAACAGCCGCCGCGCTTCATCTTCTGCCCCGGTAGAGAGAAAGCGTTCAACCTTGTCGATTGCCTCTTGTCTAGTCCAGGAGATGGCGAACTGGTCGTGACAGGTAACGATACCAGGAGCCGGGTCGCCATTCGGCCGGAATATAGCGGGCACGCTCCATCCTGTCTCGTATTCAGCTAAGTACTGGCTATCTCGCGGTGTAAAGAGATAGAATGGAGCCTGCGGATTGAGGAGCGTCCATGGCGTACTGGCGAGTTCGTGTTCTGCCAACCAGAAGTGCTTACCGCCGGTCAGAACGAGATGTCCCCGCGTGTCAGGCTCGTAAACTTCTCTAGGCCCCCACAGGTCTGCATGGTGAACTGTTGCGAAAGACGCTTGCTCATCAGGTGCATCTTGCCATTTCACGAAGATGCTGATTGCTACACCCTGTTGGATGTCAAAAACGTTCTCATCCCTTGATCCACCGGGAGCCAGTTCTTTCTTTTTACTGTTACCATGCAGATCAAGAATATAGATGTCATCGAAGCTCTGCAGCAGGCTGCGGCGCATGCCGCGGAAAGTAGGATTATCCAGGTAGCTGTGACTGGTGACAAAGGCCAGGATGCCATGACCTGTTTGTTCAATGTGCCACTGCGCAAAGCGTATGAATTTTACATAGTCGTCACTCAACCATTTTGCTTGAGCAGGCTTCTTCAGTTCTGGGCAGCCTTCCTTATAGCTATCTAACAGGCCGGTGATCCACTTACCTTTATTGAGCGAATGTCCTACATACGGGGGATTGCCAAGTATGACCAGCACATCGCGCTTCTCGTAATGCAAAACGCTTTCCACCTTATCCAATGTGTTAGCCAGGTAGATGTTCAGGCGTTCACCCTCCTCAAAGTTATAGGCCCAGTTGTGCCGTTCCGGCTCCGGCAGGTCCAACGCGGCAAGTTGCGCGCTAAGCTTGAGGTGCGCCATCATGTAGGGTGCCATCAGTAACTCAAAACCAAAGAGGTGTGGCAGTAAATGCTCGTGCACATAATCCGGCCATCTCCCGGTGCTGCCCGTTTGTCGAAACGTATCCCGGATGCGCTTGATTACGGCGTGTAAAAAAACTCCGCTACCACACGCGGGATCGAGAAGTGTTACTCGAGAGTGATCCTGGTAGTTAAAGTGCGAGCGAAGCAGAAAATCTATTGAACGCACCATATAGGAGACGACGGGCTCGGGCGTGTAATAGACACCGCGCAAGTCGCGCAGTTGCGGATCATACTGTCCCAGAAACGTCTCGTAGAAGTAGATCAAGGGATCTTCCTGGTATGGGCCCCGGTCGCAGTTCTCCAGCACTCTATGAATGTCGGTCTCCGTCACCAGGCGCACAAGTTCGTCCACATAACCGGTGAAAGGTTCGTTGCCCAATTCTGCCCAGGTGGTTGTACCAGAAAGCTGCTTCAGGAATGAGCTGGTATGGGGAATCGGGCCGATAGCACCCTGGCTTTGGAAATATGTTGAGTCTAATTGGATGTAGCGTGCGGCAAAAAGCCCATAGGTGAGCGTCTGAGCAAACATATCGCCGAACTGTGCCACCGGCAGATCAGAGTTCAATACTTCCCTGAACGACTCGAATATGTCGCGCATCGCGCTGGAAGCAGCGCCATTCTCAAATGCTGCAATGGCGAGATCGCGGATTTTGTGCGCAAGGCATGCCATATGCTTCGCTAATTCTTCAAGCTGACGATGCGGCCCGATTCTGGTACCTGCACGATGGACTTGCTCGCTCTGCTCCATATAGTTCTGAACACCTTTTTATGCTTATACCCTAGTGTAGCAAACCGACTCAATACCATGCCTTGGATACAGGATACCTTTTTTGTCCTCTGAGAGAAAAGACGGTCACCTCTCTATTACTCAAGTACCGATTCGATGATCTCCAGGTGAATCCAGTGAGCTGCGTAAGCACGGAAAGGAACCTTCGTCTTCAGACCGTACTGGGAGGTAGCGTAGGTGAGACCCCTATTGCCTGCATTGATGAGCTCTCTCCAGTCTCTTCCAGGTGCGAAGTATTCCCGTGCCACCGAGAGCACCAGCTGCTGACTCGCGTATATCAGCCGAAAATAGGCAGCCTCGCCTTCCTCAACGAGGCGATGGTCGGGGGCCTCATTGAGGCGCTCAGCGCGCCACTTTTCTGTATCTCTGCGTGCTACCATGTGGGCAAGTTGCTGCTCTTCCTCCGGGCTGAGTGCAGGGTACTGTTCAACCCTCCGTTCCATCTCGCGAAGAACGCGCTCGTTCTCGCTCTCGTCAACAGGCGGTTTTTGCACTTTGAGTCGCCCGACCCCAAGTGATTGAACTATCCCACGCACGATGCCATACCCATATTCTTCGCTCTGCAACGCGTGCAGGATCTGATGTGGGCTGATCGCCGTTTCTCCGCGATCCCGCGCCTCCCTGCCAGCCCGTGCAAGGACTTGCTGTGATTGTGGAGTGAGGGGAGTGCCTGCATCGGGGTCTGGTCGACCTTTTCCACCCAGGAAGAGCAGTCCTGCTCGGACACGTTCAAGTGTCGTTCCTCGCTCGATCAGGGGAGCCGCGGCACTCCCTTCTCGCAGGATGCTGAGCAAGAGGTGCTCAGCCCCGATATAGTGGTGATTGAATGAGAGAGCTTCTTCTTTCGCCAGGTCAAGGACGCGCTGCCCTTGCTCCGTATAGGTCGTGACTGGTTCATTCACAGGTTCATTCATCAGAGAGAGACTCCTTTCCTCTGCTTCAAGCAGGGCCGCATGACGCAAGGCACGCAGTTGCAACACACGCACATGGCTCGCACTCAATCCTAATTCCTGCCCCACCTCTGCCGCAGTATATCCCTGTAAGTACCGCAAGAAAAGCACCTGGCGCTCACGCGCAGGTAACACATGCAGCAGGCGTTGCACGCGCTCCTGTGTCTGCGCATCATCCAGCTGTTCAAAAGGAATAGCAGCGTTGTCCTCGATCATCTCAAGAGGAAAGGAGGGGCTTTTCTGCTGCTCTTGCCAATAATCGGCGATGGTGGTGCGAGCGGTGGCATAGAGCCAGCTCCGAACCGGTCCCATCCCACGATCCTCTAACAGCCAGCGAAACGCCTTGAGAAAGACCATACTGGTCAGATCATCAGCCACATCGGGCTGTCTGACTTTGCCGGAGATATAGCGATGGACCTCGGTGAAGTGTTCCCGAAAAAACGCTTCCATGAGAGCACGTCGCCGCTCATGCTCTTCCGAGAAGGATGATCCCATAGCTGCTTCTTGTTCCTCCTCGTCATAGCCTTTCACTCATTAGAACAGTCTCGCGTTACAGTCTCTCTCCACTTCTCCTTCTCACCTTCTCTTCGATCTCGCGAAACGTCGCTTTGGGATGCTGGAGTCTCTACTCAATCATCCTACTGGGCGCCTCTTCGCTGTTCTGCTGCCACTCCGCTTTCTTCTCTTCTAGCCCCATGAACAAACGACTAGCCAGAGAATAGCATTTTCATCCTCATGTGTCTCGCTGTGCGACATGGCGCTTCTTCTGTCATCTCGCAAAACTTTGGGTCGCGCCGCCATGCGTTATTAAAAGGAATTCAATGTGGGACAGTGGATCAGAAACGGAGTATCGCTAGAAACGCTGCAAGCAGAGATTGCAAAGTGCGATGTGTTGTGTGCCAACTGCCATGCGGTTGAGACGCAAAACGAACGTTACAGGAAGAAAGGGATACACTTTTAAAGAGGAACCTGTCCAAGGACTCGAGCCTCGACCCTTTGTTTCTTGCTGCCATCCAGCCTTCTGCGCATCTTGACCATCTATGGTATACTGTTCTCGTGCCGATGTAGCTCAGTGGTAGAGCTCTCGCCTTGTAAGCGAGTGGCCGTCGGTTCGAGTCCGACCATCGGCTTTTTTCTATCACAGCTCGTAATCCTTTGCCCAATGGACATTCTTCTCCTGATTGGTGCGTGTCGGACCCAAGACCCCCATCATATTCCCCTTTCTCTACACTCACCCAAAGCTCCATTTCGTAGAGCTTATCTTGAAGTTATCCACAACTTAGAACATTTGTCCACATGTTTATCCACATTTCCAGGAGTCGTGTTCAGGTGGGACAAGAACCTGGCCTGATTATTTTTATCCAGGGCTATGCTCTCTCTTCAGTAAACAGCATGTTTACCGTAAGCCTGCTATCAATTACGGGTGATGCAGCTCTATGCACTTTGGTATTAGGATACGTGCCGGGCAAGAGAAAGCGGAAAATCACATTGTAAACACAATTATCAAAACTTTGTAAAAACCTATTGCTTCTTGCAAAATTAGCTGGTATAATCTCCGAAGTTGTAGAAAACAAATTATTCCTCCTGCTTCATAGTTTTTGCTACTGATGTGTTGTAGCGTTCAACGTATTGGACTTTTTTGGAACAAGAGGTTTCTTATGGAAACGAATTATGACTTCAGCCGTTCTTCCCTACTTGCAGAGCAATACCAGCGCGAAATGGAACTCTACGCTATTGCACTTCAGGAAGAAGATCAGGAAGAACGAGAGGAACGCCTTGGTCTTGTTCATCACGCCTGGCCATTGACATGCGCCTGTTTCCAATCTCAACTCGAGTCCAGCGATGCACCAGATTACACTTCAGTGGCTCTTGCGCGTCAGTAATCTGTATTTGCAAAAGAATATGTAGTCACAATGCCTCATCCACCTGAACTTACGACGGATGCACTTAGCTATCAAATACCCGTGCAGTTCGGAATGGTGTACTGGGTTAATTTCGGTTATCCATCGCTTCCCCCAGGCATCGAGGAGAAACGTATCCTCGACTGGCATCCAGCTTTAGTAGTTTCAGGTGATCCTTTCTGCCGCCACGCGGGCGCTGTAAACGTTGTTGCTTTAACCTCGTACCGCGGCAAGCTTCGTCCTTATCATCATCTCCTCTTAAAACGAGATTACCCCTTACTTGACACGGATAGCCTGGTGAAGACAGAATTAATGTATCCTGTATTGCGTAGCCTGCTGGCCGACCAGTATGCTATCTGTAGGCTCAATGATGGCGACCTGCGTGCAATTATGGGGAAGGTCGCCAACAGCCTGGCGATTACCATGTATTATGCATTGCATTAACTTTGTTGCTTGATAGACGATTGATTGGATTGGGTGGCTCATGAACATGGACCAGGAACAACTACGACTCCTGCCATCCGTCGATGAACTGTTGCAATCTCACACGGGACAACAACTCATCCACCAGTACTCCCGCGCTATGGCGCTGCGCGCTGTACGTACGAGTATCGCCCAGGCACGTGCACAAATCCGTAATGGCGCGCTTCGCCCCTCTTCGGAAGAACTGCTCATGGCAGCTGAGCACATCCTGGAGCTTGTACAGCGGCCCAACCTACGTCTCGTCATCAACGCCACCGGTGTCATTATCAATACGAACCTGGGGCGCGCACCTCTAAGCCAGGAGGCACTGCAAGCAGTACAACGAGTAGCCGGCGGCTACTCTAACCTGGAATATGCATTAGAGGCTGGAGAACGCGGCTCCCGCCATGCACATGTTGCTGCTTTGCTCTGCGAATTGACAGGCGCGGAGGCCGCTCTCGTTACAAACAACAACGCGGCAGCGGTATTGCTGGCGCTCAGTGCATTAGCCGCCGGGCGCGAGGTCGTCATCTCGCGCGGCCAACTGGTTGAAATTGGCGGCGGCTTCCGCGTACCCGATGTGATGCGGCAGAGTGGCTGCCAACTGGTAGAGGTCGGCACAACCAATCGCACCCGCCTGAGCGATTACCAGGCGGCTATTAACGAGCGCGCTGCCTTACTATTAAGTGTTCACCCCAGCAATTTTCAGATTACAGGCTTTACCGAATCTACCCCGCTGAGCGCCATGGCTGAGTTGGCCCACCAGCATGGGCTGCTGCTGATGGACGACCTGGGTAGCGGGTGTTTGCTTGCCAGCGAACATTACGGTTTAGGACATGAGCCGATGCCGCAAGAGAGTATCGCAGCCGGCGCGGACGTGGTGTGTTTCTCCGGTGATAAACTGCTGGGTGGCCCGCAGGCAGGTGTCCTCTTGGGCAAGGCCGAGGCGCTGGAACGTATAGCCAGGCATCCACTGATGCGTGCCGTTCGTATCGATAAAATGACTTTAGCCGCCCTCGAAGCAACCCTGCGCCATTACCAGCGCGACGAGGCCGAAACCCATATTCCTATCTGGCGCATGATCTCGGCCTCGCCTGCGAAGATCGCCAGCCGCGCTACAAGCTGGACCGCCAAACTCCAGCAGCATGGCATAAAGGCCCGTCCGCAGCACGGTGAGTCAACCATTGGAGGTGGATCGCTGCCCGGGGACACTCTTCCTACCACCCTGTTAGCTCTCGATGCCGGGGATGTACCCATGCCCCTGGATGAACTGGCGAAGCGTTTACGCCTGCGCAGTACTCCTATCATCGTCCGCATACTGCGTGGCAAGCTCCTGCTCGATCCACGCACTGTCCTGGAAGAGCAAGATAAAGAGCTTTTACAGGCTCTGATGGAGGAACTTTGGGAAGAAAGCGGGCTTCCTCAAAAAATTACCGCGCAAAATGAGCGCTAGTTGCACCATATTTCCGGTGTGAAAGGAGCTTTCTTTCTATGTCTCTCTATCGCTGGAGGGCTACTCTACCCTTTACCATCCTGCTCATGTTCCTATTGGCCGCGTGTGGAAGCTCCAGCACATCTCAGGCATCACCAACACCAACGCCAACACCGGCAGCTGGGCAAGCATTGTTGACAAAGGCGGCACAAAAACTCAATACAGCTAAAACAATGCACGCTATTTTCGACATAACGATCGCCGGTCCGGGCCTCAATGGCACCGTTAATACCGAAGTCTGGAATGAATCGCCGGGCAAAAGCCGCACAGTCGTACTTCAGTCCACTATCACACAGGTACCCACGGGTTCCATTACCGTTAGCGACGGCAAGCAGAGCTGGCAATATGACCCGGTGAAGAAGGTTGTTTATAATGGCCCCGTCAACAGCAATAACAGTACTACCGGCGCCGGGTTAGGTCGAGATCAGAACCAATTTATCATGAACATTGTGCAGTCTGTCTTTACACACGGCAACGCGACCCTGGTTTCTTCTAACGCCAGCGTTGAGGGACACGCCGCCTATGATGTACGCGTCGAGTCGACAGCGCCGCGGCAATCGAGTAGTACAAGATCAAATACCTTCAATTACAATGGTGATGCTTATATCGATAAAACAAGTATGCTTCCCCTCCGGGTAAAGCTTACCATCCCGGGTTTAGGGCAGGTGACGCTTGATCTACCCACACTCGAACTGAATCAGCCGCTTGCTGCTGATCTCTTTACCTACGTGCCTCCTGCTGGCGTCAAAGTTCTTCCTTTCCCTAAAACAACTACAGCAGACACAGGTACTATCACCCTGGCAGAGGCACAGCAGCAGGCAGGCTATCACCTGTTAAGCATTCCAGCCACTCAAAGCCAGTATCAATTACAGGGCATAGATGCACTCGGTGCTCCAGGTAACCAGATTTTTACGCTCAATTATCTCAAAGGGAAAACCACGTTCGCAATATCCGAGGGAAAATCCCTGGCAAACTTGCCCGGGTCAGGTCAACAGGTTAGCCTGCGCGGAACCAAGGCGACCCTCACAACTTCGAGCGGCACAATGACGCTCACCTGGACAGAGAAAGGCCTGGGTATTCAGATCTCAGGCCAACTGAGCAATGATGAGATAGTGGCTATTGCGAATTCGTTGTCCTAGCCAGCGTCTCCTTCACTACCTCGGCCAGCGCCTTGATAAACAACGGAGAGGTATTCAGCGACTCGATACGCGCAAACTGGATACCATGTTCTTCGGCCTGCTGTCGCGCTGCAATCTCGATGTCGTAGAGAATCTCAAGGTGGTCGGCCAGGAACTGTACTGGCGCAATCAGTACGTGCTTATGCCCGGCAGCGCTTAGTTCTGGCATGACGTCAGCAAAGTCCGGCTTGAGCCATTCCTCGGGAGTATGGCCCGCGCTCTGGTAACAGAACATCCAGCGCTCAGCAGTAAGACCAACCAGTTCGGCAACCCTGGCTGCTGTCTCGTGGAGATCGTTGATGTAATCCGGCTCTTTCTCTACCACGCGCTTGGGCATGCTATGCGCCGTCAACAAGACAGGGACACGTTTCCGCACCGCTGCCGGAAAACGGTCAAGCGCCTGTTGCACACGTTCGGCCAGCGCTAGCAAGAAATAGGGCTGCAGGTGCCAATCCCCGGCGATCTTCAGTTCGAGATCATCGCG
>Ga0070699_100003524_pt1 | contig 13836 bp, 8 predicted proteins | sample KBSK1503metaG_FD_65473 | JGI IMG/M metagenome (GOLD analysis project Ga0070699, IMG submission 65473) | Corn, switchgrass and miscanthus rhizosphere microbial communities from Kellogg Biological Station, Michigan, USA - KBS K1-50-3 metaG | ecosystem: Host-associated > Plants > Roots >...
CGCAGCTCGCCGCGGTGTGGCGCGCCTACCACGTGTACGTGGCCGCGTCGCACGGGAACATCGACCACCAGCCCGCGGTCTACCTGATCGACCCGAGCGGCCGGGAGCGGACCCTCTACCTGACCCAGATGGCGTACGCGGGCGCCGGCCAGCAGGCCGAGCTGATCGCCCTAGGCCTGTCGCGCCTGCTGCCCGCGCCCCACCCGCCTCCCCTTCCCCCTTCACTGCGCGGCGGGGTGCCGATGACGTTCGCCCCGACCGTCGGGCCCGGCCAGCTGGCGAGCCTCCCGGTGATCGGCGGGGATCGCGCCGCGGGCCGGGTCCTGCTCGGCCGCGGTCACCCGCACGTCGTGGTGTTCCTCGCCAGCTGGGTCAGCGAGTTGTCCGACCTGCCGGGTGAGCTGCGGGTGCTCGCCGATTACCAGCGCGAGGCGCTGCGCCGAGGGTGGCCCACGGTCGTCGCGGTCGACGAGAGCCAGACCGAGACCGCTCCCGGCGCGCTGTCCCTGCCGCTGGCCCAGGCCGGCGGCGGAACGCTCGGCTATCCCGTCGCCGCCGACGCCAGTGGCCGGGTCGCCGACGGGTACGGGGTCCAGGACCTGCCCTGGATCGAGGTCATCTCGGCGAGCGGGCGGATCGTCTACCGGCACGACGGCTGGCTTCCGGCCGCCTCGCTGGCCCGCGCGGCCGCCAGCGCTGCCGCACGGCCCGCCGGCTAGCCGTGGCCCGTGGCTGGTTCGTTCCGGGCGCGAGCGGGCACAATCCAGCGACACCACGGGGGCGGCCTCAGCCTGCTCCCGGTCGGGCTCGGCGCCGCGGGGGCGGCGTCGTGATCATCGGGGGGAAGTTCGTGAATAGGACGGTTCTGGCAGCTACAACTCTGGCCGCGGGCATCGGGCTGCTGGCGGCGGCCGGGTGCGGCGGCAGCGCCAACGGCGCGGCCGCCTCGAAATCCGGTACCGAGACCATCAGCGGCACGCTCAAGGGCGAGGCCGCGATGGCGCCCAACCCGGTATTCCATCTGACCTTCAGCGGGCCGGTGAACACCACCGCCACCTTCCCCCTCGGCACCGCGCCCAGGAAAGGCCAGACCCATACGTTCAAGACCGCAGCGGGCAACTTCGTGATCGTAACCGGCACGAGCTCGACCACTCAGCGGCTGCTGTCGACCGTGACCTGCCGCTTCGAGTTCTCGACAACCGTTCCCTACACCGTGTCCGGCAGCCGGAGCACCGGCCAGTTCGCGGGCGCGTCGGGCAGCGGCAAAGCGCTGGTCGGGTTCGCGGGCGACCTGCCGAAGCTCAGCGGCGGCAGATGCAATACGAGCACCACGGCGGTGCCGAAGGTGAACACGGTGGTCAGCACGTTCAAGGCCGCCGGCCCGCTGACTCTCAGGTAGCGGCGGCCCGGCCCGGTAAACCGGGGCGGCGGCCAGCCCGCCGGCCGGGCGCGCCGGGACGATCAGGTATCGCCGGGTTCGTGCTGGCCTGGTCAGCGCCGGACCGATAACGTGCGGCTGTGACCGATACGACGTGGCTGGACGCCACAGCGCAGGCCGACCTCGTCCGCCGTGGCGAGGCGAGCCCCGCGGAGCTGGTGGAGGCGGCCATCGGCCGCATCGAGACGGTGAACCCGCGGCTGGACGCCGTGATCAGGACCCGGTTCGACCAGGCGCGGGCCGAGGCGGCCGGCGGCCCGCCCGACGGGCCGTTCCGTGGGGTGCCGATCCTGTTCAAGGACCTGGGCTGCGAGGTCGAGGGCGAGGCGACGGCCTTCGGCGTCGGACCCATGCGGGACCTGCCCTGGCCGGTGACGTCCTACCTGGCCGAGGCGTTCCGGGCCGCCGGCTTCGTCGCGCTCGGCCGCACGAACGTGCCGGAGATGGGCACCACGGTGACCACGGAGGCCCGCAGCTTCCCGGCGGCGCGCAACCCCTGGGACCCCGGCCGCTCGCCCGGCGGCTCCTCGGGCGGGTCGGCCGCGGCGGTGGCCAGCGGCATGGTGCCGGCCGCGCACGGCAACGACGGCGGCGGGTCCATCCGCATCCCGTCCAGCGAGTGCGGGCTGGTCGGGCTCAAGCCGACCCGGGCGCGCGTCAGCCAGGGGCCGATGATCGGCGAGCAATGGGCCGGCGGCACGATCGACGGTGTGCTGACGCGCACCGTGCGTGATGCGGCCGGCATCCTGGACGTCATCAGCACCAGGGAGCCGGGCGACCCGTACTACGCCCCGCCGCTGCCCCGGCCGCTGCGCGATGAGGTCGGCGCCGATCCCGGCCGCCTGCGGGTCGGGGTGCTTGACCGGCCGGGCGCAGAGGGCTATCTCGATGACCCGCAGTGCCGCGCCGCGGTGGCCGGTACCGCACGCCTGCTGGAGAAGCTCGGCCACGAGGTCTCGGAGTCCGCGCCCGAGGCGATGTTCGATGAGCTGTTCGGCCGGCACTTCGTCACGATCATCGCCGCCGATACCGAGGCGACGTTCCGGGAGTTCGAGACCATGCTTGGCCACCCGATCACCGAGGCCGAGATCGAGCCGCGCAACGTCGCCCACCGGCGGGCGGGCGCCGCGCTGGACGCCGTCACGTACCTGCAGAGCCGGACGTGGATCGGGATGTGGGCCCGTCGGATGGCGCGCTGGTGGACCAGCCACGACCTGCTGCTGACGCCGACCCTGGGCGCGCCCCCGCCGGAGCTGGGCTGGTTCACCGCGGAGGGACCGGGGGAAGAGGGACGGCGGATAGCCAGCTTCATCCCCTACACGGCCCAGTTCAACATGACCGGCCAGCCGGCCGTGAGCCTGCCGATGCACTGGACGCCCGACGGCCTGCCGGTCGGCGTGCAGCTCGTGGCGGCCTACGGCCGGGAGGACCTGCTGGTCCGGGTGGCCAGCCAGCTCGAGCAAGCCGCGCCCTGGCACGAGCGCCGCCCGCAAATACACGCCTAGGCCGTTCCCGTAACGGGCCTGCCGCCGCTGCCGCCCGGCCTGACCTGGGTCACCGCGCACGACAGCGCCCGGATCCGGGCGCTCGCGGAAACCGCCCGGTCGCTGCGCCGGCCGGCCGAGCCAGCCTCGCGCGGCTGCCCCCCGGGCCGCCAGTCGATTGACCGCCCGGACCCTCGACCAGGCCCTGGCCGGCTAACCCCGGCGCTTCCGGTAGGTCAGGCACTCGTCCAGGTACTGGCTGGTCCGCGCGGTAAGCCGGGCCAGCCCGTAGGCGCCGAGCACGGCCCGCTTGACCATGTCGTCGGGGGCGCCCTCGAGGCCGAGGTACCTGATCAGCTTGGCCACCTCGCTGCGCGGAACCTCGGAGAGCTGGCGCGGGCCCAGTTCCCGCACCAGCACCGTTGGCTTGCCCGGGGCGTAGAGCGTTTTCTCGTCCAGCGCGTCGATCTCGTCGTCGAGCTCCCGGATGCTGCCGGCGCTCAGCGCGTCGCGCGTGGCCGCGTGGAAGGCGCGCCGCATCTCCGGGCCGACCCTGCGGCCCCCCGCCGCGAGCGTGTACAGGCGGTACGCGCGCTCGGCGTGAACGGGCCCTTCCGCGGCCACGATCTCCCGGAGCCCGGCCATGACCTCGGCCAGCGGCGCGGTGTCCGGGTGCGGCAGCGCGCGGTTGTCCCATGCCTGGTAGGGCAGCAGGGCCGGGCCAGCGCGGCCGCCGGCCGGCCCGGGCGGCGTGCCGGGCTCAGCGGCCGGCGCCGCCGGCTCGGCGGCCGGGGCCACGCGCTCAGCGGGCTCCGCCGCCGGCGGGGGCGCCGGTGCCGCGGTGGCGGGCACCGGGTCAGGACTCCTGCCCCGGCCGGAGGTCTCGCGCACGACCGGCTCGGTCGTCCGGATCGAGAACCAGTCACCGGTGGGAATGCCGAGGCCGGCCAGCCGCTCCCAGAGCGGGAGCAGCGCCGTATCCGGGTCACTGTAGAACGCGGAGCCGCGGATGCGCTCGAAGGTCCAGCCCGCTCGCTCGAGGACCTGCTGGCGGGCGCGGTCCTTGTGCCAGACGTCAGCGCCGTGCCAGCGGTCGCCGTCGCACTCGACCGCCAGCCGGGCGTGCGGGCCCTCGACGACAACGTCGATGCGGTAACGGCCCACTCTGTGCTGGACGGACACCTTGAGGTAGCCCCGCGCCATGATCTTCTGCAGTACGTCGCGCTCGAACTGCGATTCGCACGAGTCCAGCAGGTCGGCCGGCGGCACCGCGGCCTCCCCGCCGTCGCGGCAGTAGCCGATGAGGGCCCCGCGAAGGTCGCCGTCGGGGAACTTGTCGGGATCGACGGAGTAGACGGTCCACATCTGCTGGCGTGCCCGCGACGCGGCCACGTTGACCCGCCGTATGGCGGCGTTGCCGGTCATGGCGGCCACCCGGCCGGACGGGACGCCCGGATCGACCGCGACCACGGCCGAGATGATGATCACATCTCGCTCGTCGCCCTGGAAGCTCGCTGGCTCACCGCAGCGCAGCCGCCTCCGGTCCATGGTCTCCGGGCCGACCCGGTCGTACAGCTTGTCCCAGATGAGCTTCGACTGGGCGGACCCGAGCAGCGAGATCACGCCCATGTCCATGCCGTCGTAGTCGGGGTTCGCGCAGAGCTCGGCCAGGAGGTCCACCACCGTCTCGGCCTCGGGCTCGTTGATCATCCCGCTCCGGTACCCGTCCAGCACCTTCACCGCGCCCAGCGGCGACCAGCCGGGACGCGGTGGCAGGTCCCGCAGCGGGATGATCCGGTTGTTGTAGGCGTGGGCGTTAGAGAACCCGATGATCTGCGGCAGGCACCGGAAATGCTCGGTGAGCATCACAACGCCAGGGAATTTCTGGAACGCGAGATCGTACAGGCTGTTGTCCGGGTCGAACAGCGTACGGTACTTGGGAATCATCGCCAGGTGCTCGTCCAGCAGGCGGAACACGTGCTGCCGGTCGAGGCCGACGTTGTCGGGGCTGGTCTGCTTGTCGTCGCCGACCACGATGGTCTTCCTGGCCAGGGCGAGCAGCGGCACTGCCTCCAGCCCGATCTGGGACGCCTCGTCGACGACCAGGACGTCGAAGGGCGGATCGGTCTCCGGGCGGAAGCTGGTGAGGGCCCGCGCCGCGGGCATGATCCACACCGGGATAGCGTCCTTGGACTCGTTCAGCGCGGCCCGGATCTGCTGGTCTCCCAGGTTGTCGGCCAGCCGACGCCAGGCGCGCTCGCTGACAAGCTCGGCGATAACGCGACGCCGCTGGACCGACAGCTCCTCGAGCCGGGCCTGCAGCTGGGCCGGGGTCTGCCCGCCGAGCGCCTGGCGTACCCAGCAGTCCAGCTGCCGCCACTGCCAGGCGGCGTCGAGGTCGCCGGGATCCCCGGCCGCGGCCGGGTCGGCGAGGATGCGGGAGGTCCAGACCGGGGCGGCGGCAGACAGGCGCGCGCGCAGGTCGCGCAGCCAGCGTGCCTGCGGGCCGATTTCCTGGAGGTCCCTGAGCTCCTCCCGGAGCCGCTGCCATTGGGCCAGGTCCTGGCGGGAGAGCGCGTCGATGAACAGGTTCCACAGGCCAGAGGCGGCGGCCGACCGCGCGCCCTCCCGTAGCCACTCGTCGAGACTGCGGAACCGGAGCGACAGCTCTTGCACCGCGATCTGGTCACACGCCTGAACGCAGACGTCCGCGAGGCGACCCAGGGTGTCCGCGTCAGCGGCGGGCGGGCTGCTGACGCCGATCGCGGCCAGGTCCGCGCGCAGCCGAGCCCACGTGCGCGGCCAGCTCAGCGCCCTGCCCAGGTCCTCGAGCAGGGGTCCGAGCACGTCCTCGGGCACGGGCGCCTCCAGCTCGGCGCCACCGACGCGCGCCACCTGGTTCTGCCAGCTGGTCCGCATCCGCCCGCGCAGGTGCTCCAGCGCCGCCGCCTGAAGGCAAAGGTCAATATCCGCGACGGTCACCGGCTGCCTGCCGTCGACGGCACACTTATCCAGGGCCCGCCTGGCCTGGCTGGCGAACACGCCCAGCTTGCCGAACTCCGACAGCCGGTCCTTGGCCTGCTGCAGCCCCTCGATCAGAGAAGGATCGATGATCTCTGGGATCACGACCCGGTAGGCCGTGAGCAGTCCGCGCAGCCGGAGCGCCTCCTGCCGGTCACCGGACAGCTGGGCGCAGAACGACAGCCAGTCCCGGGCGAGCAGCGGATCAGCGGCCTGCTCCCGGGCATGGCCCAGCCAGGTGCCCGCGATCTTGGCCATCCACTCCATCTCGGCATGACACCGCGCGGCGAAGGCCTGCAGGCCCTCGCGGCCGCAGCCGACAGCGAGGTCCCAGTCGAAAACGGCGTCGCCGAGCGAGCGCACCGAGGCCTGCAGCCGGGAAAGCTTGGCGAACCGCTCCTCAAGCTCGGCGGCGAACGGGATCGCGGTCAGCTCGGGAAGCTCGCTCGCACAGGCGTCCGCCCTGCCCACGCCCACCTCACGGATCAGCCGGAGCAGCTCCCCCAGCTCGCCGGCGGTGACCGGGCGCGCGGTCGCCGGCGTGATCAGGTCATCGATGTAACACAGCCTCGGCACCTGCGCGGCGACCCACCGGGCCGCCTCGGCCCTGGTCGGCGTCTCGCCCGCCAGCCAGTGTCCCGGCAGCCGCTCGACCTCCGCCTCGCGGGTGGCCAGCAGCGCCTGGGTGGCGACGGCGATGCCGCGGCTGGTCGCGTCCAGATCGCAGGTGAGCTGCCGGATCCGCTCGTCCGCGAAGTCCTTGTCCTGGCCGGCGACCCGGGCCTGGATCTGCCCGATCGCCGACTCCAGCTCGCGGCGGCTCTCCGCGTCCGCGCCGAGCACCGAGACCGTCAGGTCCCTGATGCCGGCCGGGATCTTCCCTGCCAGGGCGCGCAGCGCCTGCTCCTTCTCGGCCACCACCAGCACACGTTTGCCGTACGCGACATAGTGACTGATGATGTTGGCGATCGTGTGCGACTTGCCCGTGCCCGGCGGGCCCTGCACGGTGACGCCCGTGCTGTGCTGCGCCTGGGTGAGGATGGCTTGCTGCTCCTCGTTCGTCGGCAGCGGAAGCAGCAGCGGCTCGGCCGCCGCGTGCCTGCCGCCGTCGGCGGCAGAGGCCAGGCTCGCCAGGGCCGACGGGGAATCCGACACGACCGCCTGCAGGGGATCGGGCACCGCCGCCGACTGGTCCCGGTACAGGACCCGCATCCGGTCGAGAAAGCCCTGGTAGTCCGGCAGCCGCCGGCGCATGTACAGCACCCAGCTCCCGTCGACCACGGCCGGGGCCCCTGCTGCGGGCGGCGCGGCCTGCTCGACGACCGTGCCCTCGTGGTCGATCGCGCGCACCAGCCGGCGCAGCAGGTCCCCGAGCGCCCGAGCGTCCCAGAGGTCGGCGCCGCCGTCGCTCAGCGACTGCCGGATGGTCATGAACGCGGCCCGGTCGGCGAGCGAGAGCGCGGCCAGGCACCGCGTCTCAACCTCAGGCGCGCCGGCCGGGCACACGCGGATCCGCTGGGTCGCATGATCCTGCTCCACCTCCACCGGGACACAGATCAGCGGGTGATCGACCACCTCGCCGCCGGGCCGCCAGCGCAGCCGCCCGAATCCCCAGACCAGCTCCAGCGACTCCCGGCCCATGGCGAGGAGCTCCCGCTGGTGGAACAGGTCGCGGTGCAGTGCCTTGGCGGGCGTCACCTCGGCCCACCGGGCAGCGAACGGCTCCCAGACGGCCGCGATCCACCGGCCGGCCGCCGCCACGAGCTCCGGTTCGGTGCCCGGCGCCGCATCGTAACGTTCCGTATCAAGGGTTATCGCCCGCACTCCGGGCCGGGACTGCGGACTGATCGTGGCGCTCTCGCCCAGCAGCTCCACCAGCTCCGCTGGAACTCCCGGTGGCCGCGGGAGATCCAGGAAGTCGACGGCCAGCCACGACTCGGCGGCCGGGGACAGGCCGATCCCCGGCACACGGGGCAGGTCGCCATCGCGCAGCAGGAAGAGGTCATACTTGCCGATGTCGTAGACCGGCGGGTTCCGGCGGGCGTCGTAGTCCGCGAGGAAGTCGATCAGGCTGATGGTCCGGGCGCGTTCCTCGGCGCCGGGCGGCATCGCCGGGGGCCGGGGCCGGTCCGAAGAACCGCCCGCCCCGCGCGCGACCGCATGCGAGTTCTCCACCTGCGTACCCACCCCCCGGTGTGCCGCCAAGCCGTTCAGACGAGTCTCCCGGAATCGGCCGCACTCGGCGCCCACTATGGCAGATCCCGCAGAAGCAGGGTCAACTCCACGCGATCGTGGTCAACACGGAGGTTTGGCCGCGTTACGGCGCGCAACGTCGCCGGGCCGCGGATGGCACCCTTCGGGACGGCCAGCTGGCCTCGCCGGACGTATGAGTCGCCCCCTGCCGGGAAGACCGACGAGATGAGCACCGGGGAAGGAGGACCCGACAGGTCGTCAGGCTCACTCGCCGCGTGGGTGGAGGCCCATGTCCCGCCGGCCTGGCGGCGTCCGCGGCGGCTGGTGCTCGTGGGTGCGGTGCTGGTGGCCGTCATCGAGCTCATCATCGTGACAAGGCCCCCTGCCACCACCCTGCCGCGCCATCCAGCGCCAGGAACGACTGTCTTTCAGGTTGGCCAGCGAGTGGTGCTGCGTTTCGTCCATTCGACCGGGAGCGTGCACCTGCGTGCCGGGCCGGCTGGCCAGGTCAGCATCACAGAGAACCGTAACGGCTTCACCGGTGCCATTCACACCGGCTACCGGCAGCAGGCAGATGTGATTACCGTCACCGTCTCGATAGACAATGGCCTCCCCCTGGCCACGTGGGTGGACTTCAACGTGGCGGTACCGCAGGACACGAACGCGAATGTCACAACCGGGGCGGGCACGCTCAGGGCCGCCGGCCTCACCGGCAATTTTGTGCTGCAGGACACCAACGGATCGATCTGGGCGGCCAACCTCAGCGGCGTCATCGCGCTGCAAACGGCGAGCGGATCCATCAACACGAGCCACGTCAGCGGCCAGGTCAGCGCCATCACGAACAACGGGACCATCACGACGATCTCGACACGCCTACGCGGGCACTCGCTCATGCAGGCACAGAACGGCACGATCAGCTTCCACGGCAGCCTGGACCCGGGTTCTCACACCGTATTCAGGAACGCTAACGGGGCAACCGGCGTCACCTTGCCGAGTGGCTCGTCGGTTCTTCTGGACGTACGCACACACTCTGGGTCGATCAACTCCGGGTTCTCAGCTGTGCGCGTGGTGCCTGATTCGGGCGGGCGCGCCGCCCGTGGCCGCGTCGGGCGGGGCGCGCCGGCGCACCTCAGCGTCCAGACCATGGGCGGCTCGATCGATCTCCACCAGGGGACCTGATTACCGCGCGGGAGCACGCCCTGCATAGTCCGGTCAAGCGCGCATGGCTGGTTACGGGGATGGCAGGAAGCGTAGTTGCCGATAGAAGTAGCAGGACCGAGTTTGACCGGCAAGCGACGGCGAGCTTGCCAGGGCGCTTACGGGATCATTCCCGGAAGTAGGTTGAAATGACTCAGGCACGTTCCCGGTCCGGCCGGGCCCGCGGATCCACATCCCGCCCGGACAACCACATCATCGTCCTGTTCGGGGCCACGGGCGACTTGGCCAGGCGCAAGTTGCTGCCCGGCCTGTTCCACCTGGCGGCGGCCGGCTTGATGCCGGACAGGTACCAGATCATCGGCTCATCTCGGAGGAACCTGACCGATGAGCAGTTCTGCGAGCTTGCCCGCCAGGCGATCGCCGAGTTCGGGCCGGGCAAGCCCGTCGGCCAGGCGTGGGAGACCTTCCGGCGCAGGCTGTCCTTCGCCAGCGCGGAACTGGGCCGGACTGCTTGCCTCGTGGCGGCGATCGATAGCGCAGAGCAGCAGATCGGCGGAGTGCCGGGACGGCTGTTCCACCTCGCCGTCCCGCCGGCCGCCTTCGAGTCAACGGTGACCATGATCGGCGCCGCGGGCCTGGCCCGCGGTTCCCGCGTCATCATCGAGAAGCCGTTCGGGACCGACCTGGCCTCGGCCCGCGCTCTGAACCAGACCGTGCACGCGATCTTCGACGAGTCACAGGTTTTCCGGATCGACCACTTCCTCGGCAAGGAGTCGGTCGACAACATCCTGGCCCTGCGGTTCGCCAACGGGCTGTTCGAGCCGGTCTGGAACCGCCAGCACATCAGCTACGTGCAGATCGACGTGCCCGAGACGCTCTCGGTTGAAGAGCGCACGGCTTTCTACGACCAGACCGGCGCCTACCGGGATATGGTCGTCACCCACTTGTTCCAGGTTCTCGGGTTCGTGGCCATGGAGCCGCCCACCTCTTTCGACGCCAGGCACCTGCGCGAGGAGACCGCCAAGGTCTTCGACGCGCTCAAGCCGATCGACGTCCGGCACGTGGTGCGCGGACAGTACGCCGGCTACCTCGACGAGCCTGGCGTGCCCCAGAGCTCGCAGACCGAGACCCTGGCCGCGGTCCGGGCCGAGATCGACCACTGGCGCTGGGCCGGAGTTCCTTTCTACCTGCGGTCAGGCAAGCGCCTCGCCGCGAGCCGCCAGCTGGTCACGCTCGGCTTCCACGAACCGCCGCTACGAATTTTCCCGGCCTGCACACCGACCTCACGCAGGCGGCGCAACGAGATCACCGTCGACTTCGCCGATCCCGGCTCGATCACCGTCGGCTTCCTGGCCAAGGAACCCGGGGCCGAGTTGAGACTCGGCGCCGCCGAGATGATCTTCCGCTACGGCGACTCGTTTTGCACCGCCTGCGGCCTGGAGGGCTACGAGCGGCTGATCCTGGATGCCATGCTCGGGGATCAGTCCCTGTTCACACACGCTGACGCCATCGAACGCCTGTGGGAGATCTCCGCGCCGTTGCTGGACAACCCGCCCCCGGTGGGGCCCTACGTCCCTGGCTCATGGGGTCCGCAGCCCGCACTCGACCACCTCGTCGCGCCGTACCGCTGGCACCTGCCCGGCGTTGGCGCACGCCGACCGGCCCGGCGGACCACGGCCGATAGTCCGGCGAGCAGGTGAGGCGGCAGGGGACAAGTCAAGTATTCCCGGCTATGGGCGGTCGATGGCGTCGCCGGCGCCGACGGGTCCCGCGAGCCAGTCACTGACTTCCTTAACCCCGATCGCGCCGGCGATGCAGAACGCCGGGATGCTGGCAAGCAGGTACCGGGCGCCGTAGCCAGCTGTCGCGGCCGACGTGACAATGAGCACCGCGCCAGTCAGCCACGGCAGCAGCGCCGGGCCGCCCAGGCTCCGCCAGGCCAAGGCGATGCCTGTCAGGCCCGCCAGCACTATCAGCGCGAGCAGGGGTCCCGGCAGGACGACGAAGCGCTGGTAAGCACGGATCCATCCGGCGAACGGCCGCACCATCCGGGTGCTCGGATCGCGGCCGCCGTTGTAGGCGTAGCCGTCCCGGTAGTAAGGCAGCTGGCGGTTAGCACCAGCAAAGGCCCGCAGCGACGCAGGCGTGGCCGCGGGGAACTCGTAGTTTCTCTGGGAGAACGACGCTACGCTGCCCCTGAGCTGCAGCTCGAAATCCTCCGTCATGGACTGCCAGACCGCGGTCAGGTATGCCCCTGGCTGCGCCTCGATGGCGCGCAGGGCGAAATTCGTGGCCAGGCTGTTGACTTGCGAGTCGACCTCCGAACCACCCGGCGGCTTGACGTTAATCGGCGACTTAGCGCTCCAGGCATAGAAGTTATAGTCCGGCCGCTTGGCGGGCGGCGCCGGAATGCACAGCCAGCGCTCATCGGCCGGCGGCTTCATCACCGAGCACTCGGCGAACGTGCTCGCCCGCGAGTACAGGAACACCCCTGTGCTGCTGGTTAGGCCAAACGACCCATTAACCTGGTCAAACCACCACGCATAGGCAAGCACCGGGACCGTCAGCGTCACCAGCATCGCGGTAATGCCCGCCAGCAGCCTCGGCACAGAAACTCGCCTGGCGAGCTGGGTGCAGAAGTACAGGCCGAATGGAATCGCCAGCAGAACGCCCTGCTCCCGGTCCAGGGCGGCCCAGGCCAGGACCAGTCCGGCCAGGGCACATACCAACACCGGCGGCACCGGCCGCCACAGCACCATCACCACCGCGATGGTGACCAGCAGCCCGAACAGCGTGTCGCTAAGCACGAAATGCTCCATCTGGAGCTCGTAGGCCGACACCAGCACGGGGACGGCCGCGAAGCTCGCCGCCCAGCCTGCCATCCCGTACCGCCGCAGCAGCACGTAGACCGCGACGCCCATGGCCAAGCCCATGATGGCCTGTATGGCGGTAACCAGCCGCACGCTGTGAAAGGGCTCCAGCGACGCCAGGAAGAATGAATACCCAATCGGCCGTACGCGATAAGGCGAAGGCTGGAGCGCGGCCCGGACATAGGGCAGGCTGTCGTCGAACCACAACGCGGGCGGGTAGCCGAGCACCACGATCACCCGTGCGACGACGGCCACCAGCAGCATCGAGCAGAACAACGCGTGCTCCCGAGGCACAGCGACCAGGGCGGCCCAGACTCGCCCCAGCCCCGCCGGGGCCTCCACCGCGGCCGGCCGAGGCTCCCCCGAGCCGTCGTCCCGCGGCCGGGGCTGCCCTCCCGTGCCTGTGCGCAATCCGGCAGGACGACCAGTAGAGCCGGCGGAGTCCCGCGCCCTCCTCCCCTGGATCAGCGCGCAGATCCTGGCTACCGCCGCCGCGCACCAGGCCACCCGGATGACCTGAGAGCTAGACATGCGTGCGGCTCTCCTCAGGATGCGTGACAAGCCCGCTGAACCCGAGCGGGCCCGTGTATCAGCTAGGTCTATCCGTCAACCTGGCTTCCTGCCATCCCGGTAATCAGCCATAGTCCGGTCACGCCCGCACATGGGTGGTTACCGGGATGGCGGGAAGCCCGGTCGCCGATATAACTGCCAGCAACGCGCTAGCACTGCAAGGGAGGACCTGCCATGTCCAACGCGGTTGTGATGACTGGATACGGGCCGCCTGAGGTGCTGCAGTGGGCCGAGGTCCCGCTGCCGGAGCCGGGCGCGGGACAGATCAGGATCAAGGTCAAGGCCGCCGGGATCAGCCCCACCGACCTGGCCCTGCGCGCCGGCTACCTCAAGGACATCCCGCTGCCCCCTGATGCCGTGCTCGGCTTCGAGGCCGCCGGCACCGTCGACGCGGCCGGGCCCGCCGTGACCGGCGCCTGCGCCGGCGACAACGTCGCGGCGCTGCTGTTCGGCCTGGGCGGGTACGCCGAGTACGCGCTGGCGTCGATCTGGACCCGCAAGCCCGACGCCGTCTCGTGGACCGACGCCGCCGCGCTGCCCAGCTCGGCCGAGGCCGCCGCCGGCGTGCTGCGCCAGCTGCACCTCACCAGCGGCGAGACGCTGCTGCTGATCGGCGGCGGCGGCTCGGTCGGCATCATCGCCACCCAGCTCGCCGTCGCCCGGGGCCTCCGCGTGATCAGCGCGGTCGGCGAGCACGACGACACCCTCGCCCGCGAGCTGGGCGCCACCCCGGTACGCTACGGCCCCGGCCTGGCCGGCCGGGTCCGCGCCCTGGGCCCGGTCGACGCCGTGCTCGACGCGGCCGGCACCGGTGTGCTGGCCGACGCGATCGACCTGGCCGGCGGACCCGGCCGGGTCATCACCTTGTCCGACCCCGCCGCCGCCGACTTCGGCGTCACCCTCTCCCAGCCCACACCCGACCGCGCCCCCGGCGCCCTCGACGAGGCCATCGCGCTGCTGGCCGAGGGCCGGCTCCGCCTGCGCGCCCACACCACCATGCCCATGCCCCAGGCCGCCCAGGCCCACCGCCAGCTCGAGACCGGCACCATCCACCAGCGCATCATCCTCACCCTCCCCTAGCGCGCGCGGCACAGCCGCGGCC
>Ga0070699_100003525_pt1 | contig 13831 bp, 16 predicted proteins | sample KBSK1503metaG_FD_65473 | JGI IMG/M metagenome (GOLD analysis project Ga0070699, IMG submission 65473) | Corn, switchgrass and miscanthus rhizosphere microbial communities from Kellogg Biological Station, Michigan, USA - KBS K1-50-3 metaG | ecosystem: Host-associated > Plants > Roots >...
GTCAAGGCCATCACCGACGCGACCTAGCTCGCGCCCAGCCGGTCCGCCAGCTCGAGGAAGCTCCCGGCCACCACGTCCCAGTCTCCCTCCGGCGCCAGGTCGGTGGTCTGCCCGGGGCCGTGCTCGAGCGGCCGCGGCACGAACGCGGTGCGCAGCCCCTCGCCCTGCGCGGCCCGGAGGTCGTAGTTGTGCGCCGCCACCAGCATGACCTGCTCGGGCGGCAGGCCGAGCAGGGACACCGCGGTGCGGTAGACGTCCGGATGCGGCTTGTAGCGGCGCGCGTTCTCGGCGGTGATCACGCAGTCCCACGGCAGGCCGGCGAACTTGGCGAGCCGCACCATGCCGGTGAAGCTCGCGTTGGAGAGCGGGCCGATCACGTAGCGCCGCTTCAGGCGGGTGAGGCCGGGCACCGAGTCGGGCCACGGGGCCAGGCGCCAGCGGGCCTGCACGAGCGCGTCCATCTCCTCCTCGCGGAGCCCGGTGACGCGGTGGCGGGCGAGGGCGGCGCCGAGCGCCTGACGGTGGACGCTCTCCATCGTCATCCAGGGCGCCGCGCCCGAGTTCACGCGGTCCAGGATCGGTCGCGGCTCCGAGTCGGCCAGGACCGCGTCCCACGCGACGGTGATCCCGCGCGCGCGTCCGAGCGAGGCGAGCGCCTCGAGCACGCCGCCGCGCCAGTCGACGACGGTGCCGTAGGTGTCGAAGAGGAGGGCGTGGACCTCAGGCGGCATGCCGCGGGCGGCGCCGGGAGTACGTGAAGGCGGTGAGGATCAGCACCACCAGCGCGAGCTGGGTGAGCACGCCCTGCCACGTGGGATACACGCCGAGCGACGGGATCGTCGGCAGGTCGAGCGGCTCGACCGGCAGGCGCCCCGCGTGCTGGAGCGCCGCGATGCCCTTGCCGGCCAGCACCACCGCGAGCACCGCCATGAGCCCGGCGCCGACCCCGAAGAACCAGCCGACCGGCAGGCGGAGGCCCATCTTGAGGATCAGCCAGGCCAGCAGCGCGAGCCCCAGCGCGGCCGCCCCGAACCCGCCCACCACGGCCAGGCGCCCCGACGGGCCGGCCTCGATCCAGAGCGCCTGGTAGAAGAGCACGGTCTCGAAGGCCTCGCGGTACACCGCGAGGAACGCGATCGAGGCGAGGGCCCAGCGGGTGCGACCGGAGAGCGCGGCCTGCACCCGGGTCTCGATGAAGCTCTGCCAGCGGGCCGCGTGGGAGTGGCGGTGCATCCAGAACCCCACGTAGAGCAGCATCGCCGCCGCGATCAGCGCGGTGACGCCCTCGGTGACCTCGCGGCTCGCCCCGCTGAGCGTGACCACGAAGGAGGCGGCCACCCAGGTGATCGCCCCCAGGGCCAGCGCGGCGATCCAGCCCGCATGCACGTAGCGCAGCGCCTCGCGGCGCCCCGCCTTGATCAGCATCGCCACCAGGGCGGCCAGCACCAGAATCGCCTCCAGGCCCTCGCGCAGCAGGATCACGAGCGCGCTGCTGAACGTGGTGGCCGGCGAGAGTCGCGCCGCGTCGAGCCGCTGCCGCGCGGTCTCGATCATGGCGAGGATGGTGCGCGCCTCCGTCTCGACCGCCTCGCGCGGGGCGCGCGACTGGATCAGGGTGCGGTAGCGGAGCATCTCGGCCTCGACCTGGCTCTTGAGCCCGGCGTCCACTCCGCTGAGCTGCGCCTCCACCAGCTCGAAGCCATCGAGGTAGCTCGTGATCGCGAGCTGGTGCGCGCGTGCCACGTCGCCCTGCCGGTAGGCCGCGAGGCTCTCGCCCACGAGGCGCGTGCTCAGGTCGAGGGGCGACTCGCGGACCGCGGCGAGCGCGCCCGGGTCGCCGCGGAGATAGGCGAGCACCGCGACCCCGTCGTCGCCCGCGCGGGCCGCCACCTCCTTCGGGGTGGCCATGACCAGGGCCCGCAGATCGCGCAGCTCGCCCCGCCCGGTGCCGCCCTTCCAGAGGGCCGCTCCGCGCTCCCGGTCGGCGGGTGGCGTCCCGAGCGTGCTCACGTAGAAGGCCAGCGCCCACCGCTGCGTCTCGCTGAGCGGCGCGAAGCCGGTCATGGCGGTGCCCTTGATGCCGAGGGTGATCGTGTTGTAGAGGCCGAAGAGGCTGTGCTCGCCCATGCGGGCCTGATTCGTCAGGTCGGCGGGCGGCGGGTTCAGCCCCTTCGCGGCGGGGCCGTCGCCGCGGCCGGTGGCGCCGTGGCAGACCGCGCAGTGGGTGGTGAAGTCGGCGGCGGCGGGGCCGAGATCGGGGATCTGGCGAGGGGCGACGCGCACGTCGTAAAGGTCGATGATGCGACGGCGCAGATCGCCGGAGATGGCCGCGACCTCGTCGCCCGGGCGCTTGTCCCGGATGGCGGCGAGGAGGCCGGCGGCGGTGGCCTGGAGCGCGGCGCGCTCGGGGCGGGCGGGGAGCCCGCCGATCAGGCCGCGCACCGAGGCCGCGAACTCGACCTGCTCGGCGTACTCGCCCTCATCGAGGACCCTGCCGTCCTTCACCGCGCCGGGATAGTCGACGGCCAGGTAATCGAGCGCGTGCAGGATGAGCGCGAAGGGATCGGGCTCGGCGGCGGCGACCGCCGCGGCGGGGCCGATCAAGAGCAGGAGCGCGAGGAGCGCACGCCGGAGCCGCATGGCGGGCTGGCCGCGGGTCAGCGGCCGGCTTCCCGCGGCGTCACCGCGATGGCGAGCTTGCCGACGCCCCCGAGCCGCGCCGCGTCCATCACGTCCACCACGCGCCCGTGCAGTACCTCGGTGTCGGCCTCGATCACCACCGCGAGGTCGGGCTCGGTGCGCGCGCGGGCCTGGAGCCGCGCGGTGAGCTGGGCGGGGTCGATCATCTCGTGCTCCCGATCTGTGACACGAGCGCCTCGGTGACTACTTGGTCAGGATGAGCTTGTCGGCCTTCGTGATGTGGAGCCGGTACTCCTGCCCCCGGTGGACGATGACGATCTCGCGCCGGCCTCGGAAGAGGTCGGTGCTCGGGATGCGGACGGCCGGGCTGGTGCTCGCGCCGCGGGCGACCGATCCCTCGTCGGAGCCTTCGATCACGCGTCCGATTCCTTGATCTGCTGCGCGAGGTAGTGCCCCTCGCCGACCTGCTTGATCAGCTCGAGCTGCTCCTCGATCCAGTCGATGTGACCCTCCTCCGACTTGAGGATCTCCTCGAGGAGGTCGCGACTGCCGTTGTCGCCCGCCCCGCGGCACACCTCGACCCCCGCGTTGAGCGCGGCCACCGCGCTGCGCTCGAGCTCGAGGTCGAGCCGCAGCTGCTCGGGCACGGTCTGCCCCACGTTCACCTTGCCGAGCCGCTGCACGTTGGGCACGCCCTCCAGGTAGAGGACGCGTTCGATGAGCCGGTCGGCGTGGCGCATCTCACCGATCGACTCGTCGCGGAGCTTCTTCCACAGGCGCTTGTAGCCCCAGTTCTCGCACATGCGCGCGTGGATGAAGTACTGGTTGATGGCGGTCAGCTCCGCCGTGAGGATGTCGTTGAGCAAGGTCACCACCTGGTCGTGTCCCTTCATCGGCCGCCTCCGTGAGGACGTTAGTGGACCGCAGTCGCGCCACTATACTGCCCCTCACGGACACGCTCGACCAGGCCTTCCAGGGCCTCGCCGCAGGCCCCGCAGTCGCCCCCCGCGCCGCAGCTGCGCTCGATCTCCTCGACCGTGTGGGCGCCCGCCGAGATGACGGTGCGGACGGTGTGATCGGAGATGCCGCGGCAGAGGCAGAGGATCACGGGCGGGTCCTGCCGGAGCCGAGAGGCGACCTGTTCATTCGGGCTGCTTTCCGTTCACCCTTAGGGTCGTGATAGCCAGCGGCTTAGGTATACCTAATCGCCGCGGAGGCTGTCAACCGGGAAAAGCGGGGGCGGCCGGGCTCCGCCGGGGCGGGGGACGGGCGCCGGATCCGGCGGGCTAGAGCACGTGCAGCAGGGGGCGGGCCCGGAGCGTGCCCTCCTGCCAGAAGCCGCTCGCCCGCAGCTCCTCGAGCGCCTTGTCCGCGTCGACGGCCCGCATGATCGCGAGGGTCTCGCCGCCCGGGAAGAAGCCGCCGAAGGCCATCCGGCCCGCTCCGCGCGCCTCGATCAGGGCGAAGGAGGCCATCTCCACGTCGGGGGCGACGCCCTCCGCGATCATGACCGGGCGTGAGCCGTCGGTCACGAGCGGGGGCAGCTCCCACGGCTCGAGGAACTGGGCGAAGCTCCGCGATCGGTAGCCGGCCCACGCGCCCCCGGTGAAGTAGGGGTCCTCCTCCACCAGCCGCCGAAGGTCGTCCGGCTGGGGGACGCGGTAGAAGATGTCGGCGCCGCGCCCGTCGGGCGAGGGACCGCCCCCGATGACGAGGCCCTGGGCGCGCAGGCCCATCAGGCGCTCGAGGTGGGCGCGCCGGTGCGGCTCGCGCCGGGCCACGTAGTCGCCCGTGGTGTCGATCGCCACATGGTAGACGATCATCCGGTCACCCAGCCGCCCGCGAACGGGATGACCTGGCCCACGAAGAAGTCGGCGTCCTCCGAGGCGAGGTAGACCGCGAGGCGGGCGGACTCCTCGCTGCGCGCGAGGCGGCCGGCGGGAATGTTGCGGACCATGCGCTCGCGCCTGACCGGGTCCGCCACGAGCGCGGGCGGGAAGTAGGTCGGGTTCTCCACGTAGTTCTGGGCGATCGCGTTGACCTGGATGCCCTCCTTCGCCACCTCGCGGCCCACCGCCTTGGTGAGCCCGTTCACCCCGGCGCGGGCCGCGGTGTAGGCCGCGTAGTTGGGCAGGCCGGGGAAGGCGGCGGCGGAGGACATGTTGATGATCTTGCCGCGCCCGGCCGGCCGCATCACCCGCAGCGCGGCGCGCAGGCAGAAGAACGGCTCGTCGAGCAGGCGCGCCTGCATCTCGCGCCACGCCGCGTCGGTGATCTGCTCGACCGGGCTGCCGGCGGGCGGGTGCGCGTTGTTGTTGACGAGGATGTCGAGTCGCCCGAAGCGCGCCACCACCGCCTCGACCAGCCGGTCCGCCTCCGCGGAGCGGCTCGGATCGCCGCCGAGCGTGAGCACGTCGCGCCCGAGCCGCTCCGCGATGGCCGCGAACGGCTTGATCGCGGACGGCTCGCGGTCGTGCAGCGCGACCGAGGCCCCCTCGCGGCAGAACTCCTCGGTGATCGCGGGCCCCATGAAGTGGCTCACGTTGGTGATGAGGGCGACCTTGCCGGTGAGCTTCATGGCCGGAAGCCTACTCGGGGCTTCGCGGCCACGCAAGGCCGTGGTACCGTGTGGACGCGGGCAAGGGAGGTGCCGCGGCCGTGGGCGAGGAGCTGCTCCAGTCGTTCAAGGCCCGCTACCCGTTTCCGCTCGACGACTTCCAGCTTCGCGCCATCTCCGCCATCATCGACGGCAAGTCGGTGATCGTGTCGGCTCCCACCGGCTCCGGCAAGACCCTGGTGGCCGAGTTCGCCATCCACGCGGCGCTGCACCGCGGACGCCGCATCGCCTACACCACCCCGCTCAAGGCGCTCTCCAACCAGAAGTACGCCGACTTCGGGCGGCAGTGGGGCGCGGAGAACGTGGGCATCCTCACCGGCGACGTGAAGGTGAACGCGCGCGCGCCGGTGGTGGTGATGACCACCGAGATCCTCCGCAACATGTTCTACTCGGGCGGCCTCGACGGCCTCGACACGGTGGTGCTCGACGAGTGCCACTACATGGGCGACGAGGGGCGGGGGACGGTGTGGGAGGAGATCATCGTCAACTGCCCGAAGGACGTGGCGCTGGTGGCGCTCTCAGCCACCGTGCGCAACGTCAACGAGATCGCGGACTGGATCAGTCTGGTGCACCGGCCCATCGTGGCGATCACGCACCCGCACCGGCCGGTGCCGCTGCAGTACCTGGTCGCCGACCTCTCCGGCGAGATCCACACCTACGACGCGGTCCGCCAGGGCAAGGTGCGCCTGCTCGGCGAGGAGCGCGACAGCGGCGGCTACAACGACCGCGGCCGTTGGTACACTCGCCGCGTCGTCGATCCCACCGTCATGCTCGACGAGCTGGAGAGCCGCGGGTGGCTGCCTGCGATCTACTTCATCTTCAGCCGCGCGGGCTGCGAGCGGGCGATGGAGACGGTGCTCGCGGAGGGCAAGCCGCTCCTCTCGCGCGAGCAGCAGCGTCAGGTGGACGAGGCGATCCGCGAGCAGATCGGCGAGACCCCGACGATCTCGGAGTCGCCGCTCAACCAGACCATCTTCCAGGCCCTCGGCATGGGGGTCGGGCTCCACCACGCGGGTATCCTGCCCACCGTGAAGCGCTTCACCGAGCTGCTCTTCGAGCGCGGCCTCTGCAAGGTGGTGTTCGCCACCGAGACCATGTCGCTCGGCATCCACATGCCGGCCAAGAGCGTGGTGCTGCAGTCGCTCACCAAGCGCACCGACCGCGGCTTCCGCAGCCTCACCCACAACGAGCTCACCCAGATGGCGGGGCGGGCCGGGCGACGCGGCATCGATCCGGAGGGCAAGTGCGTGATGGCCCTCGACGTGCGCGACGGCTTCGACGACATGAAGCGCGTGGTCGGCGGGCCGCCCGAGCCGGTAGTGAGCCAGTTCAAGCTCGGCTACGGCTCGGTGGCGCTGCTGCTGTCGACCGGCAGCGACCTGTCCACGATCCGCCGGATCGTCGAGTCGTCGTTCGGCCAGTACCAGAACTTGAAGCGCATCCGCTCGCTCGAGAGCGACGTGGCCAGCCTCGAGATGGCGGTGGCCGACGGCCGGCGCTTCGAGGCGCCCTGCGGCGACTTCTTCCGCATCGGCCGCTACCGCGCGGTGCGCTCCGAGGTCGAGGTGGCGCGCATGGCGCGCGGCAAGGGCGGGCGCCGCGGCCGGTCCGCGTCCGAGGCCGAGCCGGGCCGCCTCGCCCTGGTGCGCCGCAAGAGCGGGGCGAGCCTGGGCCTGATCGTGGGAGTGGACCGCCGCCGGCATCGCAACCTGATCCAGGTGATGCTGCCCCACGGCGGCACCGTCGCGATGAAGGAGGGCAACGTCAAGCGGGTGTTCTGGCAGACCCCGCCGCTGCACGTGCCGCGCGACTGGGAGCAGCGCACCCGCGGGCTCACCGAGCAGATGGGACGGCTCTCGGTGCCGGAACTGGTCGAGCGCGAGAAGAGCCACGGCCCCGAGGGCGCACTCGCGGCCATCGAGTGTCACCGCTGCCCGTGGGGCTCGCAGAACCGCTGCGAGCAGGCCTGGAAGGGCCTCGAGGGAGTGGAGCGGCAGCTCGGCCAGAAGCGCGAGATGCTGGAGGCCTTCCGCAACGCGTACTGGCAGGAGTTCCTCCGGGTCGTCGAGGTGCTCGAGCGCTTCGGCGCGGTGCAGGACGCCAAGCTCCTGGCCAAGGGGCAGATGATCGCGGGCCTGCGGCACGACAACGAGCTGCTGGTGGCCGAGGTGGTGGATCGCGGCATCCTCGCCGACGCCACGCTCGCGGAGGCGGCGACCCTCTGCTCCGGGCTCATCGAGGAGTCGCGCTCGGGCGACGCGGCGGTGGCGCGGCTCTTCCTCAAGAAGCGCCCCAAGCTCAAGCGCAAGCTCCAGGAGATGGAGTCGGTGGCCAACACCGTGCTCGAGGTGCAGCGCCGGCACGGGCTGCCGATGCCGGTCTCGGTCTCGACCGGCTTCATGCCGTCGGTCTTCCGCTGGGCCTCGGGGGAGGACGACTGGGGCGCCATCGTGGAGGAGTCGTTCGGAGGCCACGAGGGCGACCTGATCCGGGCCATGCGCCGGCTCATCGACGTGCTGCGTCAGCTCGGGGAGGCGCCCGAGGTCGAGCCGGCCTTGGCCGCGCTGCTCGCCCGGGCTGCCCGGGTCATCGACCGCGGCATCGTGCTGGAGTCCGCCCTGATTTGAGGGGCCGGGGGAACCCCGGCGATATAATGGGCGCCATGCGGTGGCTCGCGCGATCCTCCGGACTGGCCGCGGCGGCGCTCGTCGCGGTGGCGTGCACCTCGGTCACCCAGACCACCCTCGAGCGCACCACCCGTGGGCCGAACGCGGAGGAGTTCTTCATCGCCCAGTCGGTCGCGTCCAACGGGCGCCCGCCGTCCTTCGACGAGAAGCGGGTGTGGCAGGACCAGATGGACGAGAAGGTCTTCAAGTACCTGCGCGAGCATCCCGAGCTCGAGTCGACGTCGCGCTACAGCGAGTTCCGCTTCTGGCGGCAGGTGGCGCCGGGCAGCACCCCCGGCGAGGTGAAGGTGCTGCTGGGCGAGCCGCGCGAGCAGACGATCGACCCGGCCCTGATGGGGGCCCTCGGCGAGCAGCACTGGACCACCATCCGCCCGACCGCGAAGGAAGCGTGGGTCTACCCGCTCGGCTGGGTGGTGTTCTTCGACGACAAGGGCGCGGTCGTCGACATGCTCCGCAAGGTCTCTCCCCTCGACGTTCGCGACGAATAGCCGCGTGCTAGACTTGGGCGTTCTCACGACGCCCATGCCGAGCTCCGTGCCGTCCATTGCGAAGTCGAAGTCGAAGGAGAGGCCCGCATGATCCGCTCTCATCTCTCGGTCACCAAGCAGACACCGTCCACCGCCCGCGCCCTCGTGGCGGCCGAGCACCCGCTCGGGGCCGAGGTCGGGGCGGAGATCCTCGCCCGGGGCGGCAACGCGATCGACGCGGCGGTGGCTACCGCCTTCGCGATGACGGTGGTGGAGCCGTTCATGTCCTCGGTGGCGGGCGGGGGCACGATGCTCGTGCACCTGGCCAAGCGGGGCGAGACGGTGGCGATCGACTTCAACGTGCAGGCGCCCGCGGCGTGCCACGAGGGCTGCTTCGAGCTGGGCGAGGGCGTGGCCCAGGCGCTGTTCCCGTGGCGGCAGGTGGTGGGCGACGCCAACAACTTCGGACCGAAGTCGGTGGCGATCCCGGGCTCGGTGGCCGGCCTCGCGCTGGCCCTCGAGCGCTTCGGCACCATGGAGCTGGCCGACGTGGTCGCCCCCGCGGTCCGGGTCGCGGAGGAGGGCTTTCCCGTCGACTGGTACGTGACGCTGACTACCGCGCCCTACTGCCAGGAGCTGGCCGCCTTCCCGGAGACCGCGCGCACCTACCTGCGCGGCGGCCACTACGTCCACCGGCCCGCCTCGCTCGCGCCCGCCGAGGTGCTGCGCCAGCCCGATCTGGGCCGGAGCCTGCGGCTCATCGCCAAGGAGGGGCCGGCCGCCTTCTACCGCGGGGCCATCGCGCAGGCCATCGACCACGAGATGGCGCGAACCGGCGGCTTCCTCCGCGCGAGCGACCTCGCGCGCTACGAGCCGCGCGTGGTCGAGCCGCTCACCGCGAAGTACCGCGGGCTCGAGCTGGCGTTCTCGCCCGGGGCCACCGGCGGGCCGACCGCGGTCGAGATGCTGAACGTGCTCGCCCAGTTCCCGGCCGCCAAGGTGGGCTACGACTCGCCGGCCGGCCTGCACCTGCGCGCGGAGGCGCTCCGCTACGCGTTCCTCGACCGCCTGCGCCACCTGGCCGATCCGCTCGCGGTGCGCGTGCCCTGGCGCGGGCTCGCCTCGCGCGAGTACGCCGCCGAGGTCGCGGCGGGCCTGCGGGCGTCGGGCCCGCGGAGCGAGGCCAAGCTGCCCGACGCGTGGGCCCACGACGTGGCGGTGGGCGGGCTCGGCCGGGGCAAGACCGCCGCCCCGCGCGGCCGTCGCCGCGTGCCCACCGAGGGCGCCGACTGCACCACCCACCTCTGCGTGGTGGACCGCCAGCGCAACATGGTCTCGCTCACCAACACCGCGGTCTCCCTGTTCGGCTCGCGAATGGTCGTGCCCGGCACCGGCATCCTGCTGCAGAACGGCATGCTCTGGTTCGACCCGGAGCCGGGGCGCGCCAACTCGGTGGCGCCGGGCAAGCGCCCGGTGGTCAACATGGTGCCGGCCCTGGGCTTCCGTCAGGGCGAGCCCTATCTCACCGTCGGCGCGCCGGGCGGCCGCAAGATCGTCTCGGCCATCCCGCAGGTGATCGCCAACATCGCCGACGCGGGCGACACCCCGCAGGAGGCGATCGAGGCGCCCCGGCTGCACACCGAGGGCGGCGAGCTGTGGGTCGACGACCGGGTGGGCGAGCGATCGCTCGCTGCGCTTCGCCGGATGGGCCACGACGTGGCGCCCAAGCACCAGAGCTACGGCACGCTCTATTTCTCGCGTCCGGTGGCGATCCGCGTCGGCAAGCGCGGCCTCGAGGCGGGCCTCGACCCCCTCTGCGCGGCCGCCGCCGCCGGCGTCTGACCCGGGAGGCGACGCGATGGCCGAGATCAATCTGACCGCGGCGTTCTCCACCGTGCCGGCGCCCGAGCAGGAGGCGATCCGGCGCCTGCTCACCGACACCATCGAGCAGCTCGCCCAGGAGGACCGGAGCTTCACCCGGGCGCGGGTGGTGTTCACCGAATCGGACGAGCGCTGCGGGCTCACCGCCGAGCTCGACGGGGTGAAGAAGGAAGGCGTGCCGCTCGCCATCGACATCGAGCAGCTCGAGGATGCGCAGACCGGAGCGGGGGCGCGCGCCCAGCTGAAGGAGGCGCTGCGGCTCTACTTCAGGCGGGTGATGGGCAAGTGACCGACGACCGCGGCGTGCTCCTCTTCGTCCACGAGGGCGCCACCTTCAAGGTGGCGGAAGGGGTGCAGGCGCCCAAGGCCGGCTCGCTCCTCTTCTGTCGCCACGTGCACGCGCGGCCCGGCGAGCGCGTGCTCGAGATCGGCACCGGCATCGGCATCGCGGCGGTGCGCGCGGCGCGGGCGGGCGCCCGGGTCATCGCCACCGACGTGCTGGAGGCGGCGGTGCGCTGCGCGCGCGAGAACGCGGCGCTCAACGGGGTGGCGGACCGGATGGAGGTGCGGCTCGGCGACGGCTTCGAGCCGGTGCGCGGGCTCGTGTTCGATCTCGTCTGCACGAGCCCGCCCCAGATGCCGACGCCCCCCGACCGCGAGCGGAGCGACGCGATGGCCGCCGCCGACAACGGCGGGCGCGACGGCTTTCGCCTGCTCGACCGCGTGATCGCGGAGGCGCCCGCCCACCTGCGGCCGGGCGGCCGGCTCGTCTTCACGCTCTTCGGCTTCCTCGGCGTCAAGGCCGCGCTCGGCAAGCTCGCGGAGGCGGGGCTCGAGCCCGCGATCATCGGCCAGGAGACCCAGGGCTTCCCGCGCATCGGCTACGAGCGCCTCGAGCACATCCGCGCGCTCGACGCGGAGGGCACGCTGCCCCCGAGCGGGTGGCCCGCGACGGTGGAGCGCTACGTAGTGCAGGGCACGAAGACCAGGGAGGATGCGCGATGAAGCCGGCCCGCTCGCTCATCGTCAACGCCGACGACTACGGCCTCACCGCCGGGGTGAGCCGCGGCATCCTCGACGCGCACCACCGCGGCATCGTGACCAGCACCACGCTGCTGGTCAACCGACCGGTGGACCCCGCGCTGATCGACGCGCTCAAGGCTTCGGGCCTGGGTGTCGGCCTGCACATGAACCTCACGCTCGGGCCGCCGGTCGCGCCCGCGAAGCGGGTGGCCTCGCTGGTCGACGGGGAGGGGAGCTTCGTGCGGGATGCGCGCGAGTCGGCGCGGCGGGCCCGCCCGGACGAGGCGCGGATCGAACTCGGGATGCAGATCGACGAGTTCCGCCGGATCATGGGGCGCTTCCCGACCCACCTCGATTCCCACCACCACGTGGGCCGGCAGGAGCCGATCCTCGACCTGGTGCTCGACTTCGCGCGCGCCATCAAGGTGCCGGTGCGGACCCAGGACGCCGAGGTGCGCGCGCTGGCCCGCAAGCAGGCGCTCAAGACCCCCGACCATTTCATGGGCGAGTCGGGGCCGGACGCCTACTGGTCGTCCGAGCGCGTGCTCGCCCACCTGCGCGAGCTGCCCGGCGGGGTCACCGAGTTCATGACCCACCCCGGCTACTACGACGACGACCTCGCCTACAGTCGCTACGGCCGCCAGCGGGAGACCGAGGTGACCGGGCTCACCGATCCCGAGGCGCGCGCCCTCATCGAGCGGGAAGGGATCAAGCTCATCCACTTCGGGAACCTGTAGGGCGTCCCGGCGGTGAGCGGGGTCACCATCGGGGTGGACGTGGGCGGCACCACCGTGGCCGCCGGCCTCGTGACCGCGGACGGGCAGGTGCTCGAGCACGTCCAGGCGCCCACCCACGCGCGCGGCCCCGGGAGCGCGCTCGAGACCATCGTGGAGGTGCTCGACCGCCTCCGCGATCGAGCGCGGGCGCGCGGCGTCGCGGTCTCCGGTGTCGGCGTCGGGATCCCGGGCACGGTGGACGCCGAGCGCGGCGTCATCGGGGTAGACGTCAACTACGTGCCCGAGCTGGCCGGCGCGCCGCTCGCCGAGCGTCTCGGTGCGCGCGTGGACGCGCCGGTCTTCGTCGACAACGACGTCAACGCGCTGGTGCTCGCCGAGTGGGCGTGGGGCGCGGGCCGGGGCGCCCGCTCGCTGGTCATGCTGGCCCTCGGCACCGGGGTCGGCGGCGGCATCGTCCTCGACGGCCGCCTGCAGCGCGGGGCGGCGGGCAGCGCCGGGGAGCTCGGTCACGTGCCCATCGCCTTCGACGGGCCGCCCTGCGTCTGCGGGGGCCGCGGCTGCCTCAAGGCCTTCGTCTCCGGCACCGACATCGCGCGGCGCGCCGAGGAGCGGTTCGGCCGGCCGGTCGGCGCCGCCGAGGTGTTCCAGCTCGCCGCCACCGGCGAGGCGGAGGCGGCCGCGATCGTGGACGAGGTCTGCCGGGCGCTCGGCGCCGGCCTCGCGGTCATCGTGAACGGGCTCAACCCGGAGCGGGTGCTGCTGGCCGGCAGCGTCGCCAAGTCGCTGCGGCCGCTCGAGGCGCGCATCCGCGCGAGCCTCGCCGACTACGCGTTCGCGGCGGCGATCGCCGCGACCCGGCTCGAGATCCTGAGCCTCGACAAGGACGCGACGGTGCGGGGCGGCGCCGCGCTCGTACGCTACGAAACCGATCGACGGAGGACCAGGGCATGAAGGCGATCACGCTCCACGGACCAGGCGACGTACGGGTGGAGTCGGTGGCGGACCCGCACATCGTGGATCCACCGACGTGGTGCTGCGCATCACCACCAGCGCGGTCTGCGGTTCGGACCTGCACCAGTATCACGGGCGGGTCGCCGGGCTCGACCCCGGGGTGGTGGTGGGGCACGAGTTCATGGGCGTGGTCGAGGAGGCGGGCCCGGCGGTGCGCCAGTTCCGGAAGTGCGACCGGGTCATCGCACCGTTCTCGATCTCGTGCGGGTTCTGCGAGTGGTGCCGCATACGCCTGCCCACCCAGTGCGTCACCACCGGCCGCGCGGTCTTCGGGGGCCGCTTCGGCAAGCAGTATCCGGGCGGGCAGGCGGAGGCGATCCGGGTGCCGTTCGCCGATCACATGTGCGAGCGGGTGCCCGCGGGCCTGGCGGACGAGGACGTGTTCTTCCTCGGCGACATCCTCTCCACCGGCTACGTGTGCGCGGAGAACGCGGGCATCCGGCCCGGCGACACGGTAGCGGTGTTCGGCGCGGGTCCGGTCGGGTTGCTCGCGCTGCAGTCGGCGCATCTCTTCGGCCCGAGCCGCGTGTTCGTTGCCGCTGATCCAGGCGGGACGGCTCGCGCCGACGCGGATCATCACCCACACCATGCCCCTCGCCGACGCCCCCCGCGGCTACGCGATCTTCGACCGCAAGGAGGAGGGGGCGATCAAGGTGATGCTCAAGCTCTGATCTGGCCGGAGCCCGCCCACGAGCGCCGAGTCATCTCGGCGCTCGTGAGTGCCGACCGCGAAACTCTCGGTCAGTGAGTTGCTGCGCCAGCCGCCGC
>Ga0070699_100003526_pt1 | contig 13830 bp, 12 predicted proteins | sample KBSK1503metaG_FD_65473 | JGI IMG/M metagenome (GOLD analysis project Ga0070699, IMG submission 65473) | Corn, switchgrass and miscanthus rhizosphere microbial communities from Kellogg Biological Station, Michigan, USA - KBS K1-50-3 metaG | ecosystem: Host-associated > Plants > Roots >...
GGTATTTCCTCGCGTTCGATGAGCTCGAGGGTATCAGGATCGGCTCCGGCGCGACAGGCCTTCTCGCAGGCCATCTCCCGGGCTTCGACGAGGACGCTCTCGCGCGAACGGCCCTCCAGGCGCCAGATGCGGTCGACCTCGCCCGAGACCTGCGCGATGGCGGCCCCGATGGCGTTCGCGCAATCGGCGTGCTCTGGCCGCACGATCTCCGAGGCGCCAGGGAGACGGTCCGGTACCAGGAAACTCCCGCCGCCGACGGCAATCACGGGCACGCCTGCGGGACTTGTCTTGACGCGGTCAATGCCCTCTGCCAGGAGACGTAGCGCCGCGCCAACAGCCCGCTCGACCAGCTCCGGTGCCAGGTTGCGCACCCGGTCGGGATTGCCCAGGTGGGTGATTCCGGCTGCCACAGCGATGTCCGTCAGTGTGAGCGTGTCACCGCCAAAGACGCGGGCCGCAGTCGTGAGCAGGTAGCCGACGCTGCGTGGCCCGACCGACGCGCGCTTGCTTTCAGCCCGCACGATGCTGCCCCCACCCAGAGCGAGGGAGAGGATCTCGGGCATGCGGAAGTTCGTCCGCACGCCGCCGAGTGCAATCGCCACCGAAGACGGGCGCGGAAACCCGTGCTGCAGGGCACCGATATCGGTGGTCGTGCCACCCACATCCACGACCACCGCATCCCCGAGCCCGGAGAGTTCGGCGGCTCCCCGGATACTATTGGTCGGGCCGGAGGCAACCGTGAGAATGGGGGAGCGCAGCGCCTCATCGAGCGCCATGAGGGTGCCGTTGTTCTGGGTCAAGAAGAGGTCGGCCACGATTCCGTGTCGCGCGATGGCTGCACGAAAGGCCTCCACAGCGCGCGCTATGACCCGCATGAGCGCCGCGTTGAGGACGGTGGCATTCTCGCGCTCCAGCAGACCCAGTGTCCCAATCTCGTGGGAGAGCGAAATGGGGACGCGCTCTCCCACGGCTTCGCGTAGGAGAGCGGCGGCACGGCGCTCGTGTTCGGGGTTAACCGGTGCAAAGACGGAACTCACCGCGATGGCGTCCACTTGACCGCGCAGATCTCGCCCGACCGTGCGCAGGTGCGTCTCGTCCAGTGGGCTGATTTCGCGACCGTCGAATTCGCAGCCGCCGGCGACGATGTAGCTTGCCTGTCCTACCAGGGAGCGGAGATCCTCCGGCCAATCCACCAGGGGAGGGAGCGCCAGGGTCGCGGGCGCGCCGAGACGGACGATGCCGACGCGGCCCAGGTGCTCTCGCTCGATGATGGCATTGATGCACTGGGTGGTGCCGAGCATAGCCGCGCTGATACGCGCGGAGGGCTCGCCACTAGCCAGCACCAGGTCAACGGCCTGAACGATGCCCGTCGTCACATCAGGAGTAGTCGGGGTCTTGGCCTTGGCCAGCACGTGATGATTGTCGTCGAGTACGACCGCGTCCGTATTCGTGCCGCCGACATCGACGCCCAGCCGTAGGTTCTGCATCAAGGCACTCCCCCTCTTCTCACAGCGCGAGAACGCCGCCTACCAGCCCACTTGCGGTGGTTTTGCCCCTCGCCGCACGTAGGGTAGCACCGCGTAGGAGCGAGGAGCGAACCAAGAAGCGCAAGGTCGCGGCACGGGTGCATGAGTGGGTCGGCACGCTGATCTCACGCAGGCGGTTCAGGGAGGATCATTTTCTCATAACCCGGGAAGTAATGCAATGGTGTGCTTAACCGCTGAGCATGCTCTCCAACAAACTCCCTTTACAGCATAGCACAGTTTTCCGCTGTGGAACAGAGCATTTGAGCAGGTTCAGTCGAAAGCGGCTTTGCTCTCATGCTAAGATGCAGTGATCAAGATGCCATTCGGGTAAATCGCGCGGATAGGTTTTCTTGGCTTGTGCACTCTCAGCCAGGTCAATCTCAACCGTTGCAAACGGTGCCTGGCGCGAAGTCGAGGCCAGCACGTCTCCATCGGGGCCGACCACCAATCCACGTCCACCAAACACGTGATCTTGAGCACGGTTGGACGAGAGCACAAACGCCCCTGAGGCAATCGCTGCCATGCGGGCAGCTACCACCCACCGCTCATGCCCGCCTGTCGCGCGTGGCACTGCAATTATATTGGCTCCCTGCCCGCCATAATACCTTGACCATTCATTAAACATGACCTCGCTGCAGATCAGAAAGCCAATCGCCATCTCCTGCACTCGGGCCAGCGTGAACTCGCGACGGCCACGATCAAACCAGCAGCGCTCGTAAAAGCCCTTTTCGTTGGGGAGATAGTACTTATCATGCACCCCGCGAGAGCCATCTGCAGGGGTCCAATAAAAACCACGATTGAGCCGCAACCCTCCCTCGAGCACCGAATGCGTCCCAAGGACAACCGATGCAGACAACTCTCTCAAACACTGCATCATCACCTCATGCGCCTTTTGAGCCCTCTGCCAGACCTGAACATCAAACTGTGGCGTGGTCGCGATCCAGGGATAAAATGGCAGTTCTGGCAAAAGCACGAGGTCGCTCTGCTGCTTGCTCACATAGGCGGTCAGCTCTAGCCAGGCTGTCTCAAAATCTTTTCGATCATCAGGCAGTTCGCAAACAGTCACTCGCATTTTCTCTCACCTGCTTTTTCTCACCGAACACAAAGAAGGAGACCATCACCTCCCGCCTCCTTCTACCATACCAATCTGCCCTCAGTCAGGCAAGCACCAATTGATGGGAATCCAGAGGAGCCAATGAACCGCCCGTAACCGCCTCACCTGAACATCCTGGCCCTTCGCCAAGAAGGTGAAAACAGGACAGTTCAGACTGCGTGATCTTGAGCCGACCTGCTTGCCCATTGTGGAGGACAGGTTTTTTTGTTAGGCGCTCTTATTGCTGCTGCATGCCGCGATAGAGGTGGAGCGCCTCGGTCAGCCGCTGGCGCGCTTCGGGGGTGTACGGCTCGCATTGAAACATGATGTGCTGCACGCCGAGTTCCGCATAGCCGCGCATGGCCGCTGCGATCTCCTGCACCGTCCCGGTCAGGGGATGGTCGAAGAAACTCGGTTGCTTGGCTTGCAGATCGGGGAACCACAGGCCGATGAGCGCCGTGATGCCAACCGTCGTCGGATCGCGCCCGATCTCGCGGCACGCGGCTTCGAATTTGGCGAGCGGCTCGGCCATGGTTTCCGGGCTGCCCATATAGCCAGTGTTCCAGAGGTCGGCATACTGTGCGGTCAGCTTGAGCATGCGTCGACCCTCGCTTCCCACCAGCAACGGCGGCCCGGCTTCCCGCGGACCGCGCGGCACGTCGTCGCAGTTGCGCGCGTGATAGTACTTTCCCGCGAAATCGACATGCCCTTCCTGCAGCAGTGGTTTAAGGATCTGCAAGGCTTCTTCGAAGCGGTCCACGCGATGATCGAAGGGCAACCCGAACGCGCGATACTCCGGCTCGTTCCATCCCGCGCCGACACCCAGGATCAAGCGCCCACCACTCACCTCGTCGGCGGTCGTCGCCATTTTCGCCAGGATCGCCGGATGGCGGAAGGCATTGCACAGCACCAGCGTGCCGATCTCCACGCGCTGGGTCGCTTCGGCTAGCGCCGCCAGCATGGTCCAGCATTCCCAAATGCCCCGGGTCGGCTCGCCAGGATTGCGATAGAGGAGGTGGTCAGCGAGCCAGATGCTATCGAAGCCATCCGTTTCCGCCTGGCGCGCGATGGCGCGGATCGTCTCATACGGACGCTTGCGGTTGGTTTCGCGGTCGTTCGCCTGGAAGACCAGCAGTCCAATCTTCACGGTTTTCCCTCAACTTTCTTCGGAACACGAGAGCTCCCTCCCAGAAGTGTCCTGCTCTGCAACCCGCAACCCTTGCTCACCCTGTTCATACGATCTGTAAGGGAGTGCTCGTCCATCTATTTCAATGGTACTCTGAAATGGGGAGAGAATCGTTCCTAATTGATCGTGTTATCGCGCAGGAGCATGAAAATGGTCTATCGCCCGACGACTCGCGTGCTTACCGTCTTAGGTGACATAAAGCATACAATGGATCTGGAAACGGTCTCGTTGAAGGATTTGTTTCGGTACATCAGCACATCATACTTTGCATCTTTGGGCCTGCGGAAGAACCCTCTTCTGTCACATCGGATATACTAAGAGGAAAAAGATCTTGTCTGTGCCAGCGGAAGAAAGATTCCATGAGGAACGTATGCCTGATCGCACGATTCGCTTCGGTTTAACCCTGCCCAATCGCGGCGTCATCATCGGCGCCACGACCGTCGAGGAGATGTTCGCGCTTGCTCAAAAAGCCGATGTGGCCGGCTGGGATTCGGTCTGGGTGGGCGATTCGCTCTTCGCCAAGCCGCGCCTGGATGCGCTCGTCCTGCCGGGTGGGGGCGCTGGCCGCCCGCACCCGGCGGGTGAAGCTCGGCCCGGCCTGCTTTGCCAGCACCCCGCTACGCAACGCCCTGCTGCTGGCCTATCAATGGTGCAGCCTGGATTTTCTCTCCGGGGGACGCACGATTTTCGACGCCTGCCAGGGAGCGCCTGGCCAGGGCGGCGGCAACTTTGAGCAGGAGTTCGCCGCCTTTCAGATCGATCCGGCCTCGCGCATGCGCCGCATGGAGGAGGCCATCGAGATCCTGCGCCTCACCTCCTCAAAGGAGCACGCCAGCTACCAGGGGCAGTACCACCGCTTCGACGATATCAGCGTGCTGCCGCGCCCGGTGCAGCAGCCCATCCCGATCAGGGTCACGGCCAACCCGGTTCCGCAGTACCCGAAGATGGCCGAGCGCGCCCTCAGATGCGTCGCCAGGTACGGCGATGGCTGGATGACGACCGGCAATACGCCAGAGTCCTTCGCCGAGCATCTGGCGACCATCCGGCGCTATGCACAGGAGGAGGGGCGCGACCTCGGCCCTGCTTTCGAGGCCTGCCTGTACTTCAACATCAACGTGAATGAGGATCGCGAGGCGGCCTTTGCGGAGAGCAAGCAGTTCCTGGATACCTATTACTCTGTGGACTATCCTCGTCCCTATCTGGAGAACTGGGTCGCCTTTGGCTCTCCCGGGGATTGCATCGAGCGCCTGCGGTCCTTTATTGACGCAGGAGCGACCACGATCACTTTGCGCCTGGTTGGCTACGACCAGAGCCGCCAGTTTGAGCGTGTGACCAACGAAGTGCTGGCCGCATTCTAGGAGTTAACGATGATTACCCGTTTCGATCATGCCGTGATTGCCGTGCGCGATCTGGATGCGGCCATCAGCGCGTACCTTGCGCTGGGCTTCGAGGTCAGCCCCGGCGGGCGTCATACCGGCCTGGGCACCTACAACGCCATTATCCGCTTCGGCCTGGATTATATCGAATTGCTCTCAGTCTACGACCGGGTCGAGGCCGAGCAGGGGCGCGGGCTTTCCGGCAAGGCGTTGCTCAACTTCTTTGAGAAGCAGGAGGGTGGTCTGGTCGGCTACGCGCTGGCGACCGATGACATCGAGCAGGAGGCCCAGCGATTCCTCCACACCGGTTTGCAGGCACAGGGGCCCTTTGCCATGCAGCGCATGCGCCCCGATGGGCGCCTCCTCTGCTGGAGCTTGCTCGTGCCGGGCGGCGTCCCCTGGCGCCGCCCGTGGCCCTTCTTCATTCACTGGGGTGTGCCCGACGAGCAGCGGTTGGCGTGGGAGAAGCCGGGTGCGCATGCCAATGGCGTCGTGAGCTGGACCGGCATTTCTGTCGGGGTGCAGAACCTGGAGAGCGCCATCGACCTCTATCAGCGGCAAATCGGCCTGGCGCCCTCGCACAGCGACGACATGCCTGCCCTTGCCGCGCGCCGGGCCACCTTCCGCGTCGGCCCCGCCAGCATCGAGCTGCTAGCGCCGGTCGGCCAGGGGCCGGTGCAGTACCTGCTTGCCACCGCTGGCGAGGGACCCTTTGAGGTGCGACTGGCCGTCAGGGATCTGAACCAGATGCGCGCATTTTTTACGCAGCGCGGCCTGCCTTTCACCCCGCCACTAACCGATCCGTCAGCCCTCGTGCTCGGGCCCGAGCAAGCCGTGGGCGCACGTCTGGTACTGATGCAGCAGGCCAGAGGGTAACAGGAAGTGGTCGCGTCGGTCTCTCCTTGCCCCGCGCGACGGGATTCCGGAGAGTGCCAGGCTGATCGATGGTGATCTGGACGATTCTGAGCAACCTCGGACTGTATGTGCTAGCTCGTCATCTGGAAAGACCAGCCGATGAGGCCGTACGCCCTCTTTCTTTTTGTACCGCCTGCTCGACTTCAAAACGTGAATATGTACAGAGGCCCCTGCGACGGCTCTCCGCAGGACAGAGGTCATCCGGAGACAAAGTTCACACGTAGAAGGCAGGTTTTCATAGCATGGGATTGATGAGCCTACAAGAGGATGTTTCCTCATGGTGGCAAAAAGGACATGCCTGGTTGGCCGAACAACTCAATGATACGAAGCCGGGGGGAACCATCGCCTCATTGGAGGGGTGCGAGCGCTGGCCTTTTTACTCGTTTTCACCTTTCATCTCTATCACGCTGGTGTGTGGGAGTATGACGGCAATGCATTTCTCAGCTCGTTTCTATTAGTAGGAAATATCGGCGTCACCCTCTTTTTTGTCCTCTCAGGTTTCCTGCTCTTCCTGCCCTATACGCAGGCGCTGCTCTTTGAAAAAGACTGGCCGCCGTCGAAAATCTACTATATCCGTCGCGTGTTACGCATCTTCCCGCCTATTTCTTTTCACTCTGTATCCTGGTCCCGCTCATGCAGCCATCTTTCCTCCAGCCTCACAACTGGGGGCAGTTGCTCCCATTTCTCACCTTCACCATGGGATTTTATAATTCCTCCGGCTTAATCAACGGACCGTATTGGAGGCTGACTATCGAGTTTCAATTTTACCTGCTCCTGCCACTCATTGCTCGCGGCATCTCAGGGTTGACCCGCCGGGCGCGCCCGGAGAAACGCTTGTGGGTAGTGCTCGCTTCGCTCTTCGCCATCATCATCTGGGGTCTGGTGACTGCATGCTTCGGATCGTACTTTTACAATCATCCAGATCAGACGGTGCTGCTACCGCGCGCGCTCTTCAACGTCGTCCTCTTCATCGTGTATGGCGATCGGAGCAAATTCCTGGAGGATTTCGCGGTCGGGATGCTGATCGCGGTTGTCTACGTTGCCATCAAGCATTCACCCCGAACAGATCACTACGTCCACCTGCTGCGGCGATTTCTTGTCGTCTGCCTGATCTTTGCTCTCGCGCTGTACGTCTACTCCGCCGTTCCAGACTATACCTGGCCCCTGATCCCCAGCGTGTTCCATCTCTTCCCCTGGTTGAACGAGTTCGGTTTTGCTCTATCCTACGGGCACCTGGTGGCGTTTGTCCTGTTCTTTAGCCCCGCCGGATGGCCCGGGCGCGTGTTTTCGTGGACGCCACTGCGCTGGCTGGGGATGATCTCCTACAGCCTGTAAATCTGGCATCGCCCGCTCATCCAGATGGTAACCGCGCATCTCGGCCCGATGTTGAGGCGCCTGCATCCTGTGCTGACCATCAGCCTGTTCTGGGCAATCGCATTTATGGGGTGCGTCGTGCTCTGCTTTTTCCTCTTCGTGCTCATTGAAAAGCCGGGCATGCGCCTGGGCGAGAAACTGCGCCAGCAGATAGTGCTACAAGAGGCCAAAAAGCGAACGAGGACCGCCTCCCAGGCCCATACTAATTCACGCTGAGCATCTCATAACGCCAAGAGAGGACTGTGCTTGCCCTGCGACCTCAAAGGTACAACAACAGACTGTTCCCGACCGGCTCCTGAAGCAGTCGCTGCCCGCATTGCCTCACGTAACTTCTGCCTCTGCCATCGGTTAGAACGCTCTTCGCTGCAAAACGTGGTCTTCACCTTTCGCACATCCAGGCCTCTTATAAAGAGGTGCTACCGGTATCTTTGACATGAACAGAGGCAGATTGTGATCTTACCCCAATTCAGTGGAGTCTGGAAACAGAGGGTGAGACCCAGGGGATCGATCTGGGTCTGAAACGGCTTGATCAAGGCACAGATGCTTGTAATGCCTCTCCTCACTTGTTCGTGTTAGGCAGAGCAGTTCCATTCAGTAATGTAGCGGCGAAGAGTGGTAGACAGACTGCCCCCCTTGCCTTTTCGGCCGGCCTGGGATATAGTTGGAGTAGCCTCTGATATGGTTAGAACATAATGCCTAATATGGCGTGTGACATACTATGTCAGCGGTGCGTATCGAATGACTAAAAGTGCTAGATGCACTTGTGGAGCCGATTGGTAGCGAGCGGGCGGCGATCCTGAGACAGACTGCCTTCCAAGCAGGCTGTCGCGGGTTCGAGCCCCGTCTCCCGCTCCACAGTATAGACCGTCTCTGTGCAAGCCGATCACAGGCCGCCTGGGAACAACCAGGCAGTGATACGGCATGCGAGGAGGCGGTTTTGTTTTGCTAAAAATGCGTGCAGCGACATCCTGCCTCAACTTTGGGCAATACCCTGCCTTCGCAAGGACGCGAAACCCTGCTTTTTGGCAGGCGACATCCTGCCTCGATGAGGATGGGACTCCCTGCTTTCGCGCATACGCGACTCCCTGCCCCTGCCTTATCGCCGTCCGGTTCTCTCCAGGTCGATTGGAAGAGAAGTCTAAGGAGGTAACAACCAATGGCAACACCAGAAGGACCGCAGAGTTCCGCATCGACCGGACAACCCAAAGCAACAGGAAGCACAAAGGGGACGACTGGACGGACCAGGCGCGTTGGGCCGGGGTCCAAAGTGACCGAGGCACGCGCCACCGCCCAGCGCGCCAAAATCGACGCACAAGCAGAGCAGCGCAACGATCAGACGGTTGAATCAGCGAGTGCTATGAAACGCAAGCTACACGGCGGGAAGAAAGAGCAGCAACGTTTGCGAACCTTCCGGCGAACCAATACGACGATTGGGCGCGCGATCGACGACTACCTGCTTGATCATATGGGCGGCAATTCGAGCGACAAAACGCTGGAATGGCACCGCACGGCCCTCGGGCTGATGCGAACCTACTTTGAGAAGGAACGCGGCATCACCCTCGTCGCTGAGATCGACGCCCCAGACGTCAACGCCTGGTTCGCGCATATGCGCACGAGTCCAGGTGGGCACGGCAAGCCTAGAGCCGAACGCACGATCCAGACCTATGCCCGCTCCGCCCGCGCGTTCTTCCACTGGCTGGTGCGCCGCGAGACCATCGTGAGCAACCCCTTCGATCGCGTGACCTTTCCCAAGGTCGGCAAGCCGCTCATCCAGACGATTGATGCCGAGGAGTTTGAACGGCTCTTGCTCGCCTGTACTCCTCCCAACGAAACCGGGCCGATAGCCGAACGCGCTGCGGTGCGCAACCGGGCCATCCTGTGGGTGTTCTACGACACTGGCATTCGCGTCTCGGAACTATGTGGGCTGCGTGTCGGCGATTTTGACCGCCGGCATGGCATCCTCACCGTCACCGGGAAAGGCTCCAAGGAGCGGCGCATTGCCATGGGCAATAACTGCATGCGTAACCTCTCGTACTACCTGGATAAGCATCGGCCCGATGAGGAAGAGTTGGCCGAATGGGGCAGCGCCGGAGAAGATCACCTGTTCCTCTCCGAGACGCGCTTGCCGCTGACCAAGAACGGGGTGACACTCCTCTTCAGACGCATCCGCGAGCGTGCGGGGATGACGGGGAAACGCATCAGTCCGCACATCTTCCGGCATTCCTTCGCCATCCGCTACCTGGTGCTCGGCAACGATCCCTTTAGCCTGCAGGAACTGCTGGGGCACGAGGACATGACCACCGTCAAGAACTATATGCACATGATGAGACCATCCAGTCGCAAAAGCGCAAGTATAGCCCAGGGGACCACCTGCCCTCGCGTATACCAGGGCCGAGAGAGTCGCGACGACGGGGTTATCGGGCCAGAGGACAGAAGAAGCGCGAGGAGTGAAGGACATGGTGCCCTTGTCGCGTTCCTCTAAAAAAGGACGCGACCCGGCAGTTGCCGTATTCCTCCAATCAACGTTCAGGCATTTGCTGCCGCACGCTCATGGTGAGCGGCAGCGCTTGTCCCTGTTGTCGTCGGGGCTTGGTCCCGCGATGAGATAGCCCTGGTGGAGCATGCAGGGAGAGCGCGCACGCCTACACGATGTGATTGACGAACAGGCGACCACGCGCCATGACCAGCTTGAGCCGCCGCTGTGGATCGGTGAGGACGCCAATATCTTGCAATGGGTCACCATCAACGACGAGCAGATCGGCAGAGGCTCCAGGAGCCACGACGCCTATCACGCCCTCCACCCGCAGTAAGCGTGCGGCCACCGTCGTCGCCGAGCGCAGAATATCTGCTGGTGGCTGCACCTGGTGGCGGAGCGTGAATTCGCTGAGTTGCTCCTCGTGCATGCCGCCCAGCAGATCTGTCCCATACGCCATCGGAACATGCGCCCGATGCGCTAACTCAAGCGCATGCAGGCCCGCATCCAGGACATCGAACACTTTCCGATGACTGTGTTCAGGCAGCCCAAACTCGCGCCCGCGAGCGGCAAGGGCAGAATAGGTCGCCAGAGTCGGCACATAAAAGGCACCATTCTTTTGGAAGAGGGGAAGGCTGCTCTCGTCCATGAGATTGCCATGCTCGATACTGCGCACTCCGCACTCCAGGCCGCGATTGATGGCCCGCGAGGTATAGGCGTGTCCCGCTACATAGAGGTTGGCGGCCTCGGCTTCCTCGACGGCGGCACGGATCTCCTCGCGCGAGAACTGGATCGAATCAACGTGATTCGTTGGAGAAGCGACCCCGCCGCTCAGCATGAGCTTGAGATGGGATGCGCCGCGTCGAATCTCCTCGCGGGCTACCTTACGTACTGCATCGACTCCATCACAGATGACTCCCAGGCCGGAGCAGCAGGAACAGGGATCATATGCCTGCCTGCCCGGGCCGCGCACATCACCATGCCCTCCCGTTTGCGAGAGTGCTTTGCCACCAAAGATGAGGCGCGGTCCCTCCAGGTAGCCCTCCTCGATGGCCTGTGCCAGACCATAGTCGGCTCCGCCTACATCGCGCACCGTTGTGAAGCCGCGCCGCAGCATGCCCACCAGCACGTGGGCCGCTCGCGCCGTGACATAGGTAGGAGACCACTCGGCTAGCTGCGCAAGGTTTGCGGTGACGGCGGTCACATGCACATGGGCATCGATCAAGCCGGGCAGCAAGGTCATGCCAGCCAGGTCAAAGCTCTGCACATCGCCGGCGTGCACCTCGGCCCCTCCGACCTCCAAAATGCGGTCTCCCTCGACGAGGACCGAGCCATCAGGAAGATAGTCGCCGCGCTCGGCATCCAGGATATTGGCGTTCCGAAAAAGATAGCGTGCCATCTGTCCTTTCTGCTTCCTTCCATGCTTGGAACCTATGAAAGGGTTCACTGATGTCCCGCTGAAATCGCGAGAAAAAGAGAAGCTTCCTCTCTTTCGATTCTGCTCTGTATTCCTCGTGTTTGTCAACCCTCAGGTGGTCCATTGCGGGAGGATCCGCGTAGATCGGGCAGCGGCTGTTTTCGAGGCGGATGCTCACGAGACTGACCATGCGGTGCTCGTCAGTCACGGTGTCAGCCTTGCGCTGTAGGGCACTGATCTCGGCTCCCTGTCTCTTGTATGCGTGGGCCGCGTCGGATCACCAAAAAGGATCATAGGAGGTCATTATGCATGAGCCTTTTGCTCTGGTCACAGCGTCTCGTGCTGAATAGTTTGCCAATCGTGTTGTGTGTTCGCGGCTTCCCGCGCTTGCGTTTGGGCCTCGTGTTCCCACACACGATGATGTTCTTGCTGCTTCAATCGTACCCAGATGTGCAGCCTTTTGCCAGGTTGTTCGGAGAGGCGGACCGACCAGTCTTGTCTACCATCGTAGAGCTTTGCGTCGGCAGGTCTCAGGCCACAACGGCTTCGAGCCAGTCGGTCAACTCCACCAGTTTGAGATGGCGCGGGTGTTCCGAGCGATCGAACGGGTCACTCACGACGATCTGGCGCAGCTCGGATTTGCTGTAGACATCGCTGAACATGCCGTAGAGTAAGTCCAGGAAACGCTCCAGGTCATCATGGGTATAGCCTGCCGGACACGAACCAAAGGTTTTGAGCAGGCGTTTGCGTTTTGCCGGTGTGATATCTTGCATGCCTTTCATGTTCTCACTCGACACGTATCGCCACTACGATGCAAAACTCAGGAAGAGGACGTCAACCGGTGCATGGGTATGATGCTCCTTGGGTATACATCCGTCTCTGTGCAAGTCCAAACAACGTTCGTATTCGCTTCAGGTTGACGTCTCCTGCTTCCCAAGCTATGCAAAGGAGCGGACGGCTTCGCAGAAGCCAAGGGTATGATAGCGTACTAGAACAAATATACTACACAGCATCATCACTTTTCTCGCTTCTGTGACCGAATTGTTGCAGCACATGAACCGAGTTTTTCTGTGAGATGTGCCGATTTTTTGCGTGAAGTGTTCTATCGCCAACGTTCCTATTCCAGCCGGATGTGAATAGAATTCCTGCTGAGGGCAGGAGTGTGAGCACCAATACTTGTAGTATGAGCGCCAAGCTAAACTTGGCTCTTCCTAGTTTTTGGTGGGTGCGCCACAGATTTTTGCAAACAATGATGGTAAATAGCGCGAATGTTCGACGATGTGTGAGGTGAATGGGAGGAAATCGGTGCGAAACATGGGAATCGACCTTGCAGACCTCCGTAAAATGGCTTGAGAAGCGGGCTGTTGCACGCAGATGTTGTACATTCGTAGAAGAGAGACTTCCGCAACACCCATGCTGGGCTTTCGTCAAGGAAGGCGCAGGCACATTGGCTGATCTTTCCCACACGAAAGGCGGGCCGAGGATGGAAGCAACATCCAAATAGCCGTTTTCTTTCTCGGCTCGTAGAATAGATACACGTGCAAATTGCAAGAAAATCTCCGCTCTCCATCAGTCATCCCGAGTGCAAGAGGGAGAGAAAAGAAAGGAAACACCTATGAACACACGTGATCAGCACCAAAGGTCGCCAGATGTTGGAGGAACTCGGTCATGAGAAAAGTTATTGTACTCGAATTCATCACCCTTGATGGTGTCATACAAGCCGGAGGCGGGCCAGATGAAGATACCAGTGGTGGCTTCAAGTATGGCGGGTGGCAAGCTCCATATTCCGACGATGTTATTGGAACCGTCATGAATAAGCAGATGAGTATGCCGTTTGATCTGTTGTTAGGGCGCAAAACCTTTGAAATTTGGGAACCCTACTGGCCGAAGCATGCCGACATATGGCCGGGCGCCAGTACAGCGACCAAATACGTCGCCTCGAATACCATGACTTCTAGCGAATGGCAGCCCTCCGTGTTTTTAGGCGGAGACATTGCGGAAAAAGTCAGCCAACTCAAGCAGCAGGAAGGGCCGGATTTGCACGTGTACGGAAGTGCAAATCTCGTTCAGACGCTCATGAAGCATGATTTGGTCGATGAGTTCTGGCTCAAGATCTACCCGCTGACGTTGGGCAGTGGAAAACGGTTGTTTGTCGATGGCACCATTCCAGCGGCGTTCAAGGTGACGGAGAGCCAAGTCTCCCCAACTGGCATCATTATCGTGAATTACAAGCGCGCAGGCGCGGTTACAACCAACTCGGTGTCAGGAAGCAGACATCCCTGAGGTCGCGAGGAGCATTCCCAAACCCCATACTTGCTTCGACCGCGCATCACGCGCGAACGGGGAAAAATCGGCAGATTGGTTGTAAATTTGGGAATTCCGTGAGCGCAAATTTTGATAAATCGGTGAGCGATCTGCCCTCTTTCTGAGGAAAGACCCACTCACCGATTTATCCTGATCCCATCCATAG
>Ga0070699_100003527_pt1 | contig 13829 bp, 7 predicted proteins | sample KBSK1503metaG_FD_65473 | JGI IMG/M metagenome (GOLD analysis project Ga0070699, IMG submission 65473) | Corn, switchgrass and miscanthus rhizosphere microbial communities from Kellogg Biological Station, Michigan, USA - KBS K1-50-3 metaG | ecosystem: Host-associated > Plants > Roots >...
CTCCGAGGAACCCTTTCAGGGTTGAACGCAATGTGGGATTGAGATCCCAGGGTTGTCGCGCTTCGCGCTCCAACCCTGGGCTGAGGTTAGCGAACGCCTTCGGCGTTTGAGATAACGCAATTCCGTGCTTCGTGAGCTTCAGGTTAGCGAACGCCTTCGGCGTTTGAGACCTAAGGTGAAAAAGCGAATTTTGTCCTTCTTAAACTTCAGGTTTGCAAACAGACAAGCGCGCCTCGGCGTTGTCAGAACATCACTTCGCCCTGATCTTCAGCAACACTATCTCCGGTGGGACGCCGAAGCGGACGGGGATGATGCTGGTGCCGATGCCGGTGGTGACGAAGAGGTGGTGGTTGTTTTCGAAGACGTGGCCCAGCACGTAGCGATCGCCGTATTCGGACGACTCGACGACACTCCCGATTAAAGGCAATCTGACTTGTCCGCCGTGGGTGTGGCCGGCGAGGAGGAGCGGGACACGCTGCGGCAAGTCGGGAAAGATGTCCGGGTTGTGTGTCAGCGCGATCATCGGCTTCCCTTCCGGCACCATCGCAACTGTATCGGCAATGTTCTGACGGCGCGTCCACAGGTCTGCGAGACCAACTAGCCAGAGCGTCGTTCCACGCACGTCAAAGTGTATGACTTCATTTTCCAGAACCTGAATTCCATTCTTCTCCAACCCGCGACGTACCTGCACGCCGCTGTACCACCAGTCGTGATTGCCGAGCACTGAATAGACGCCGAGCGGCGCGTGCAGGTCCTTCAAGATCGCGCCGAAATGTTCGGGCTCGACGCGGCGCGTTACGCGGCCGTTGCTGGACATGTAATCGCCGAGGATGACGATCAACTCCGGTTGTAGTTGATTTGTGCGTTCGACGATCTGGCGCAGTTTATTATCGTCGATAAACCAATCGTCGGCGTGAATGTCTGAGAGAACCGCGATCCGCAGTCCATCGAGCTCGTGCGGCCAGTTGTCGATCTGGATCGTTTGCTCGCGAACAACCAGCCGGCCCGGTTCGATCAAAAATGCCCAGAAGGCCATTGCGGCAAGCAGCAAAATGATTGCGACAAACAGAACTCGCAGCCTCTTACTCCAACGAGTAGCACGCCGGATTTCGTTGTAGAGAATAAACAGCAGCCCGAGAAGAATGGCGATGGAAATGACGAATGCGACGGCCATACCGGTTAAATGCTGCTAGTAATCTATCACGCTGCGCCGCCGGTTCTGCTATCTTATGGCGACCAAATCCGATCCCGGACGGAAAATCGATGAAGACAAAACTCTCCATTCTTCCACTGCTGTTGTGCTGTGTGCTCAACGCGTTCGCGCAAGCTCCTGACCGCCAGTTCATCCGCACCGACGCCAGGGTGATCGCGCTCACGCACGTGCGCGTGATCGACGGCACTGGCGCGGCGGCTAAAGACGATCAGACGATCGTTATTAACGAAGGGAAGATTCAGTCGGTCGAGCCGGCCGCAACCGCGAAGATCCCGGCGAACGCTCAGACACTCGATCTCAATGGCTACACGGTGCTGCCCGGTCTCGTGGGAATGCACAACCACATGTTCTTTCCGATGGGTGGCTCGCCGCCGATGTATTCGAACATGGGTATCAGCTTTCCGCGTCTTTACCTGGCCCTCGGCGTCACGACGATCCGGACTACCGGCAGTGTCGCGCCCTACTCGGATCTCGAAATCAAGAAGTTGATAGATGCGGGACGGATGATTGGTCCAAAGATGCACATCACCGCGCCGTATCTCGAAGGGCGCGGATCGTTTACGCCAGTCATGCACACGCTCACGGGTCCCGACGATGCACGTCGCATGGTGAATTTCTGGGCTGACCTCGGCGCGACTTCGTTCAAGGCGTACATGAATATCTCGCGCGCCGAACTGCGCGCAGTGGTCGAAGAAGCGCACAAACGCGGGCTCAAAGTCACCGGCCATCTCTGTTCTATCGGATACAAAGAGGCTGCCGAGATCGGCATCGATAATCTCGAGCACGGGTTGTTTGCGGATTCGGAGTTTGTGGCGAACAAGCAACCGGACCTATGTCCGCAAGGGGTTTCGACTAGCCTGCGGCAACTCGATCTGAATGGCGCGCCGGCCCAAGAGATGATCCGCACGTTGGTGTCGAAGAACGTGGCGGTCACATCGACGTTGCCGGTCTTCGAAGCCGGCGGCGCGCTGTTGGCGCAGAGTGGTATCGGTGCGAGTAGTGCGCTGTTGAATCAACGTGTTTTGAATGTGATGTCGACCGATGCTCGTGTGCGTTACCTGCAAGCGCGCGCACGCGTTTCGCCGGAGGCGAACTTCCTGCCACTGATGCGCAAAGCGATGGACTTTGAACGCGCGTTCGTAAAGGCGGGTGGGTTACTTATTGCCGGACTCGATCCAACGGGTAACGGCGGCATCGTCGCCGGGTTCGGCGATCTGCGAGAGGTGGAATTGTTAGTCGAGGCAGGGTTCACACCAACTGAAGCGATCATGATCGCGTCACTCAACGGCGCTAAGTTTCTCGGCGAAGACGCCCGCATCGGTTCGATTGCAGCAGGCAAACAGGCAGACTTGATGGTCGTGAAAGGAAACCCTGCCACGACGATCAGCGATATCGAAAACGTCGAGATCGTCTTCAAAGACGGCGTTGGCTACGACAGTGAGAAGCTGATCCAATCAGTCCAGGGCTTAGTAGGTATTCGATAAAAGCCATCCACAGATTACACAGATTCTGCGTAATCTGTGGATAGTTTGTGGCTAGTTCTTCGTCATCTTGAGGCCGGTTACGGTGGCTTCGGTGTTGTGCGCGAAGCGAATGCCGTAGATACCGTCAGTCGATTTGAGTTTGCCGGTTGTGACGAGGGCTGACTTGTCGTAACTGGCGACGACCTTGTTGTTGATCGAGCACTCAACCTTGTCGCCCTTCACCGAGATCGCTATCTCCTGCGTCACTGGCTGGCCCACACCAGCAGCTTTGTTCACGGCCGGATCTTCCGCACCTCGCCCGTTCATCTGAAATGGTTCTGGTCCAAAACCGCGCACGATGAACTTCCCGTTGCCATACGCAGCACAGTAGAGATAACTCTGCTGGTCCGTGCCGAGATCGTTTCCCGCGATCACGATGCCGTAAGGATGAGGATGATTGTTCAAGCTCATGTACTTCGGTTCGTAGAATGTGGCTCTAACGGTGTAATCGCCTTTCGCCGTGTTCTTCGGATTCCAGTAAGTCACTGCCGGTCCTGTCATCACGTGCAGTGCTTTGCCGTCCAGCGAGAGCTTGGCGCTGTTGAGGGTCAAACCGGCGGCCGCTTCTTTAGCGTCGATCTTTCCGGTCCAGCCGGGAACTGAAATCCCACCACCGGCAACACCAATTGAATTCTCGTTCTGAGCGGTTTGCGATAAATGCGAACTGGAGAGCGAGACGACTACGAGCAGAGCGAGAGCGAGTGCAGTAAGGTAGCGCATGTGCAAATCCTCCTGATTTGATTCCTGATGGGAAAGAATATGGCAGAAGCGCCCACTAATTCAAACTGAACGACCGGCAAAGAAAGCATTCGCGTCGCGGCGGAAGATGAAAAAGAGAATCACTGAAAATATCGCGACGTGCATCGCGAGCGTCACTGCGCCGTGCAAAGCACCGACGACGAGATGAAAAGCGATCCAGGCAACCAGCAGCAAACGAGCCCAGTTGCGCCCATAGAGCATAAACACGCCGGCAACAATTTGAAGGATACGCGAGAGATGAACGTACCAGTGACTTGGAATATCGCGCAACGGCAGCAAGCCGTAGACTAAGGCAATGCTGCCGAAGATTATGAAGAGCCAACTGATGATCGTGATCGAACGTGGCCGCGGGTTCATTTGGGCCACAGATTACACGGATCAGGGACTGATTTACTAACGTCCTCGGGTTTTTCGTCTGTAAACTAACGCGCCGCCGCCGAGTGCCAGCATCGCTAAGCTACCGCCACCCAACATTAGCCATTGATAACTTCGGGAAGACGATGCCGCCATCGTCTGACCGGTTGGACGTGCGCTTTGCTGATAAGCAGCGACCTCAGCATTCTGAATTGCAGCTTCCAAACGTTGCTTACCTGTCTCGAGTGTCTTGAGTTGGGCCAGCACGCCGTCTCTCTCGATCGCTAACTGACGCCGGCGCGCTTCACGTAATTCTTCCGGCCGGGTTGAACCGACTCCGGCCAGTGAACGCTCGATGTTTTCGGGTTTGATACTCTCGTCCAGTTGCGCCAATCGAGTCTGCAAAGCGTCCTCTTTGGTCTGCATTTCAAGCAACTGTGCCCGTAGTTTCTCGAGTGTGTCAGACGCATCCTGCGCATAAACACTGATCGACAGCATCAATAAACCCAACAATGCCAAACCTATTTTCCGTTTCATCTCCCTCCACCTATTTCCCTGTACTAGGTTAACGCGTAAGTTAGCCGCAAAAAAGCACAAAAGTCACAAGATAGTGTTCTCCTTGTTTTATGACTTTTGTGCCTTTTCGTGGCGCTACTTTATAAGCGTTTGATGCGACGCCAGCGCAGTGGATCGGTAATACCTAACGAGTAGTCGTCAAAACAAGCATGCACGCGGGCCTCAGCGGGAATCGCGCGTGTTGGCGTGATGTTGTATCTAACGAGGGAACCGCAGTCACCGGTTCCACGACCTTTAGTGTGAAAGACCAATTGCTTCTTTGCTACATCAAAGCTCGGCACACCTTCAACTTCTTCGACAAGCTTTGTCGAAATCTTGTTCACGTCGTCGTCATCGCCTTCATAAGTCTTGAGCTTCAACACTCGCGCCGGGGCTTTACTCGATTCCGAAAAGTACATGAAAAGATAACGTGGTTGATACGAACTCTCGTGCACTTCGATCTGGACCAGGTACTTCCCCTGTCCAAGGCCGTAAAAGACAAGCCCACTCTGCTCCGGTTCGTTGGTGGTGCGTGAACGTCGCCACTGGTCTTCAAGTTCAACGGGCCATCGCAAAACCTTTTGCCACGCCTCACGATCAGCAACTGTCAATTCAGTTTTCTTCCCTGGCGCCTGGCCCATGCAAACCAAGGCGCAGTGGACCAGCACAAATAGTGTAGTTGTGACGATTAACTCTTTGCTCACCAATTAACCTCCAGCGTCAATTGGGACGCACCCTCTTCTTCCGCCCATCTGGTGATCGCTATAACGTCGTCGAGATCGCGAATGAACTGATCCGCTAACGGCTCATCAGTAAACAGCCCCGTCCGCCGATAGGATTCGAGGATAACTTCTGCCTCAGGCCTGCGAGCGGCGACAGCCTCACGAATTTTTGTTGCCGCATCGCGCATCTGTTGCGGTGTGACCCACTGTACGTCGTCATCCTCCCAACCATCGGTCTTTAACGAAAGTATTGCCTCGGCCCCGAGTCCCCTAATGGCAGCCAACGCTTCCGGAACTTCTTCACGTATGGCCATCCAGTCGCCCCACGGCTTGTCGTCATTGTAGAAGCCAGGCTGTGAATCCAACTGTTCCTCAGTCATTCCCGGCCAGTAAGCATTTACTGTAGCACCCATATCTTCATCCTTCTTGTCATCTTCTAAAGCATCGCCATTGTATGAACCGGATCAACCTCACCGGGTAATTGCGGTTGCGCCTCAGCCAGGCATCCTTTGCGCGTTGCAGAGGTTTATAAGGTGAACCATTCACCTTTGTCTCGATGCCTCCCGACCAACCACCTTTGCTCAGACCAACATCGATCCAACGTTGCCCAAGCGGAGTGTTGAAAGGCACTTCGATACCCGTGTCATAACCCAGGGCGTCAAAAACGTCTCTTATGAAATCTCGGAAGTCGTCACCCGTCCTCTTGTTATCCATCGGGTTAGGCGGTCGGTAGCCTGGCGTAGTCTTCCTGATGCGACAGACACAGAATGCCAGACCCATCCGTTGCGCCAGTCTACGGACAACAAGCCATGCCGGATAGCCTACTATACTCGCCAGCCATGAGGCTGCGTAAAGGAAGATACAGGCAATAGCTCGGCCCAGTGCCCGTATCGCAGCCCAGGTGCGAAGAGCAATACGCTTGACCAACTGGCCATACTCCGCCAACACCGACAACCCAAGCGGGTCAATCAGGTTTACCGGATCGGCCTGGGCGTAGAGATACTTGTGGAGTGAAATCGGCTCATCGATGTAACCCGTGAACGGATCGATCGACGAGAACCGGCCGCGATCGGGACTGTAATGCCTGGCCCGGAGAAAATAGAGACCGAGATCGGCGTCGAAACGTTCGCCACCGTAGAGATACACGTTTGGCGTGATACCGGTCTGGGAAAGGAGTTTGCCAAAGGCATCATACGTGTAAGTATCAGTGACGACCCCCGACTCATCCGTCAGTTGTCGTACACTGCCGTGACCATCGAAGGAATAGAAACTGGTGGACCATGCGCCGGCGATTATCTGCCGCTGACTCACGATTGTGTTGCCGTAGGTGTACTGCCGCACCACCTCGCCATCCACCACCTCTTCGATGACTTGCGAGAAGCCGGTCGGGTTCATCTCGTCGACTAAATATCTGGTAGTGACGCCGCCCACGGTCTTGGCTGCCAGGTTGCCGTCACCATCGTAAGTGATTCGGACGGCACTACCCTGTGCTCCCTTGACGCGGTCCTCATAATCGTAGGTGTAACTGACGCCATCAGCGCTGCGAGTGTTTCCGTTCGCGTCGTAAGAATCTGACGTCAAACGATCGTTGGCATCATAAGACGAAGTTGCAGACAACACTCCAGCCAGTGATGAAATGCGCGACAGGCGATTGCCTACCGCATCGTGGGTATAATCGACGGTTCCGTTCTTAGCCGGGTTTGGATTGCCGGTAACTGCCTCACGTTTCAATCTGTAGATTGGATCGTATGTGTAGTTCACCGTGCGCCCGTCTTGCTCTGTAACAGAGGCCCGACGGCCAGTGCGGTCAAGTGTGAAAGAGTATCCCGCATGCGGTGTCGCCCCTTTGTTGACGACCATATTGACCAGGCGGTTCACAACGTTATAGGTGTAATCAGTCTTCACGCTGTTAGGCCGCAAATCGCTCTTCAGATTGCCTACCGCATCGTAAGTGTAGGTGTTGGTACCGACAGGCATGCGGTTGTCGATGACTGACTGGAGGCGGTTCATGTCGTCATAGGTGTAATCGACCGATACGCCCTCGGTGTTGGACGAACGCATGGAGAGAAGACTACCCGTGCGATCGTAGCTGTAAGTAAGCGTTCCCTGCGGTGTCTCCTTGGTCAGCAGCCGATCGCGGAGGTCATAGGTGTAGTTGGTAGTACCTGAACCGTCGCTCATCGTACGGCGCCGGCCCGTTTCGGTGTACGTGAAGCTGACCGTTGGTTCTGCGAGACTCGCATCCGGATGCTTGGCTATCAAGCGATCCATCGAGTCGTAGTCGTAGGTGTTCTGCTTGCCCCTGAAATCACGTCGCGTTGCCAGATTACCCATCTGGTCGTACGTGTAGAGATCCGACATTCCCAAGGGAAGGATGCGTTTAATTACGCGATTGAGGGCGTCGTACTCATACTGCGTGGTCCGGCCTAGTGAGTCGGTCGACGAGATTAGGTTGTTTTGGGCATCGTAAGTAAACTGCGTCGTTTGGTTGAGGGCGTCCACGACCGAAAGCATGTTGCCCTTGTCGTCATAGGTAAACCGCGTAACTCGACCCTCCTGATCGGTGCTGCTGATGCCGTGGCCCATACCATCATAAATGTTCGTCTCAGTTGTATTGTCAGCGTATGTTGTCTTCACTAACTGATCGCGAACGTCATATTCGTATTTTGTCTCGCGATTGTTGGCATCTATGAACGAGATTGTCCGGCCGGCCGCATCGTAAGTGAAGGCAGAAGGATTGCCGGAAGGATCGATGTTTCTGGTCAGGCGATCCGTACACCCACAGTTCGGGTCGTATTCGTAGGTGTAGGTTTTGTTCCGCTCGTCAGTCGCGCTCTTAACGCGTCCGACCTCATCGTAAGTGAACGTGATCTCACTGTCGTCCGCGAAGACTACCTTCGTCAACTGGCCGGCGTTGTCATAGCTGTAGGTTGTGGTGCGGCTAAAACTATCAAACGCTAGTTCGGGAGCCAGGAAGCCACCGCTCGGCGCGGGCCCGGTGATCGTCTCCGTCAGCTTCTGTCCGCGGAAGTTGTAGGTGTAACTCATTGAGGTACCGTCCGGATGATTAACGAGAGAGAGACGGTCCGCGGCGTCATACTCGAAAGTCGTTATTTGCTGCCTCGCATTTATCTCCTCAATCTTGTTTCCATTGTTGTCGTACTTAAATCTCGTCTCCTGGTTCAAGGCATCGATCACCGAAACCATTCGTCCGAGCGCGTCATAGCTGAAACGGCTAACACCGCGCGAGTCGGTCATCGTTAAAACACGGCCCATGTCGTCGTACGTGTAGCTGGTCACGTGGCCCATGGGATCAGTCTTGGAGACAACGTTACCAAAGGCATCGTAAGCAAAGCGAAATGTCTTGCCATTGCCATCCGCCATGGTCAAAGGATTACCGTGGTCATCCCACGTAAACGAAACTTGAGTACCAAGGTCGTCAGACATGGCTGTGAGATTGAAGCTCTCGTCATAGGTAATGGTGCGCACCTTGCCCAATTGGTCCGTAGTCGATGTGGGCATGCCATTCTGGTTGTTGACGTAACTGATGGTCTTGTTGAGTGGATCGGTGACTGACTTCAGATGACCATTGGCATCGTAGTCATAGGTCGTCGTCTTGTTCAGTGCGTCCGTTTCCGTCTTCTTGTTGCGATTTGCGTCATAAGTGTAGCTCCTGGTTCGGTTCAATGGATTAGTCTCGCTGAGCAGCAGTCCATTGGAATCGAATCGCTGGATAGTTGTGCCCGTGTTGTCTGGATGAGTGGTCGTTGTGATGTTGTTTACCAGATCGTAACTGTAGCTCGTGGTCTTACCCATCGCATCAGTGATGCTCTGGAGACGGCCATTCGGGAAATAGGTGTTGGTGGCCTCGGGATTGCCGCGGGCATCAATCCCCTTTCGAAATAGGTGCCCGGGATCGTACTCGTAACGCAGTGGAGTATCAGTTGCCGGCAAAGCGACACTGGTCAGATCACCGTTCCCATCATACGTGTAGCGGAAAATCTTGCCAGCGGGATCAGTGATCTGTTCAATCCGGCCTTGTGCGTCACGTGCAAACGCAACGCTTAGATTGCCGGCGCTGCTGGTAATACCATTCGCGCCAAAAGTGAGCACGTTTCCATCGAGGTTCTTGATCGATTGCAGTTGCCCGGAAGCAGTCATCGTGTACACCCGCCCGTAAGGATCAGTGTATTGATAAACCGTCGGACTGTAGTTGATATCTAGTGAAAGGAAGCAGGCGACTCCGGTCCCGGATCTAACAAGCAGTCCACAGCCGTTCGACGTCAGCTTTCCGAAAACACCGGGCTCAGGCGTGTAAGTTGGTTGATAGAAGAAACTGAACGGGAAACCGAATGACGTGGGATTGAATTGGAACGTCACACGCCTTCCTGTGCCTGGCTCCGTAATGGTGACATCGTTGTCAGGACTGACTTCGAGCCGTGGGCCAGACATCTCGAGTGACCAACCATAACCAAAGTCGCCCACAAGGTTGCGCTCGATACTGTCGTACCGGCGCGCAATTGTGATAGGAATGCCGCTGACCGGAACCGTCATGTCAGTTACTGTCAACGTCACGCGGCCTGGCTTGTTCTCACCGGTGACAGTAACTGTCACCTGACTGATCGTTTGTTGCCCATTTCCGTCGGTGCCGGTAACGCGAATGACGATGTTGCCGTTCGCAATCAAAGTCGTGTCGAGCGTGGCCAGGATCGTACCCGGGCCACCGCCGACGCCTGTTGCCAGCGTGGTAACTCCGGCTGGGTTGGACGCAGGCCAGTATTCAACAGTCGCGTTTGTCAGCGTCACGCCGGCGCCGACTGTAATCGGCACACTTCCAGTAACAGAACTATTGTTCAATGGCCCACCAATCGAACCTTGAACTACTGGCGGCGACTGGGCCGTTAGTGTCCAAACCATCGACACCGGCGGCGTACCGTTGACATTCGCTGTGGCAGTACTGCGGACCAACGCGGTGACGGTGTCGGTACCGGGATTGGTTCCGGTGTATGTGAACGTGGCAATGCCGGAAGTGTTTGTGACTGCGCTACCAGTGGTTGCGTTTGGACCAGTAACAGTGAACTCGACACCGAAGTTAGCGAGGGGCGTGCCGGCTGAGTTACGCAACGTTGCGCGCACTGACTGCGGTGTGCCGGTCACGTATGGACCAGGCGCAACAGCAGCCAGTTGCAGGGTTGCGCCCGTGAGCGCCGGCGACGCGTTGATAGTGATCTGAATGTCGTCGGTACCGATGCGATGTGTATCGTTGGCTGATAACCGCAGCACGTAGGTGCCGGGCGTCGAGAAGATCGCCTTCGTTATGGGGTTGTTGATTTCGTTAAAGGTGACCGCGCCTGGACCGCTCAACTGGCTCCAGAAGGTCGTTACTGTTGCGCCCGCCGGGAAACCATCATCGGCGACCGTGCCGTTCAGGCTCGCCGTGTTAGGCAGCGTGATCGTTTGATTAGGACCGGCATTAACGATTGGGGCTGCGTTTGCCGGCAGTGCCGTCACCATCACGTCATCGCTGACCGTATGTTCCGAATCACTGGCTGTTAAGCGCAGCACGTAAGTACCCGCAACGGTGAAACTCGCATCGGTCAACGGCGAGTTTGGTTTCGTGAAAGCCACGTCGCCCGGCCCGCTAACCTTGGACCACGTGAGAGCGAGTGAAGAACCGCGCGGGAAACCATCGTCGCAGGAAACACCGCTCAGTTTTGCAACATCAGGCAGCGTAACCGTCGCATCGTTGCCGGTCGCAACCGATGGCGGTTCATTAGCAACTAGCGGCAGCGTGAAGCCACTCGTGCCGACACTCAGATCGTAAAGCACCGGCGTTTCACCGCTTGCAGAACGCTTGAAGCTGACGTTGATCCTCAGAAAGCGTCCATTCGCAACACTCGGATCCGCGCCGTTCGTCACGGTCTGAGCTGGCCCAAAGGCGGTGCCGTTGGTGCTGCTCGCTACCGACACGGTGATCGAAGCGTCACCACACACTCGTGCTGTCCAACCGATGCGACCCCACTCAGCGCCAACGATGCCGCTGTCAAAGATGGTGCTCCAGGTGCCTGAACTCGGGATGCCGGACAGAGTACTGCCCGTCATGTCGCTGTAGTTGTAGAGATTGCCGCCGAGGTCGAGAGTGGTGAAGTCCACGGCGCCCACGTGCGTAACGCCATCCGGGCCGAGTGGACCAAGGTTCGGATTAATGCGCGAGACAGTGCGGCTGTTGTGGTTAGTGGCCCAGATCTTTCCAGCGCCGTCCACTGCCACGCCCGTTGGTCCACTCTGCACGGTGACCGTGCCAACATAGGTGCCGTCATTTTTCAGATGGCCCACCGTGGTGCGATTCAATGAGTGTGCCACCCACACGTGATCGTTCTTATCAACCACGCAGCCCTGTGCGAACGCGTCACCCTGGGCGAAGGTTCCCAGTAACGTGCCGTTCGGCGCAAACTTTCGGATCTGGTTGTTGCCAAACGACGTATTCCAGACGTTGCCGCCACTATCTATGCAAAGGCCGTAGCTTGGATGATTGAAACCTGTCCAGTTGCCGCCGTTTGGTCCAGTTAATGGCTTGCTCGTGTCCCACCGCAACATCGGGTTCGACGACCAAATCACACCCGACTTGTCGATCAAGCCACCATAACCACCGAAGCCAACCGTCGGCTCAGCGCGCTTGATCTGGCCCGTGATGCCGTCGAGCAAATCAAAGCGACGACCACTGGTGCCGCTCACCCAGATGTCATTGTCCTTGTTTACCGACACGTGGCGCGTGCCAAACGAGTTGACCTTCGTGTAGTGAATGATGCACTCGTCTGCCGCTGTGGAAACACCGCCGTTGGTGTCTGCGCCGCCGGCGTTTGTCCAGGCTTTGATATCGCCAAAGCCAGTGGAGGTCTCGATCAAACCGTTGCCGTTGCGATCGACGCATTGCCCGTTCTCGACGAGACCGATGTGCACGACGCTGTTGCCGGCGCGATTGGTGGCCCACACGTTTCCGTTTAGATCCACGGTCGTGCGCGAAGGATCTTTGGGCTGGCCGCTCGGCGAAGTGAAGTATTCACCGATCACCTGTCCTGTTGTTGTGTTGATCTTGACGATCGTGCCCTTCGAAGACACGGCGACCCACAGGAAGTCAAATTCGCGCGCTATGTGGTCCAGTTGCAACTGGTTTGCGACGTCGTGCACGGCGTTGAATGAGGTACCCTGATCGAAGTCGGCGTCGAGCGTGTAAGTGCGTTCTGTGAACGGCTTCGGCTTGACGACGACCGTCATTTCGTCGCTCGCGCTTAGTTTTCCATCAGACGCGGTGAGTCGCAGCACATAAGTCCCGGGCACGGTGAAGATCGCGGTTGCATTGAGCAATGTCGCATCCGGAAAGACAACTGGACCGGGGCCACTCACAAAACTCCAAATCGTCTCGAGCACGGAGCCGCGCGGCAAACCATCGTCCGTCGCTGAGCCATTCATCTGAGCGACGCCGGGCAGAGTTATCTCCTGATCCGGACCGGCATTCGCAGCCGGCGGCTGATTCAACAGCACGGTTACCGACATCTCGTCCGAAACGGTGAACTCGGTATCTGTTGCCGTCAGTCTCAGCGTGTAGACGCCGGGATTGGTAAACGAAGCGGTCGTGACTGCTGCGTTTGGATTGCCAAACACCACTGGTCCGGGACCGTTCACGACGGTCCAGGTTGAAGTCACCGTACTGCCGTGCGGCATACCGTCGTCGGTGATCACACCCTTCAGGAATGCGGGATCCGGCAGTTCGATTGTCTGATCCGGACCTGCATTAACTGTCGGTGGTTGATTGTTCGGAACCACCGTTACTTTCAACGTGTCGCTCGCGCTCAACTGTCCGTCTGACGCGGTCAGCTTCAGGATGTATTCGCCGGCGGTTGTGAACGTTGCGGTACTGATCGGCTTCGTGGGATCGCCGAACACCACGGGCCCTGGACCACTCACAACGCTCCACAACAGTGTCAATACACTTCCCTGCGGCAAACCATCGTCGCTCGCGATTCCATTCAGACTTACAGAATTAGTAGGCAGAGTTATGGACTGATCGCCACCGGCATCAACAATCGGAGGTCGATTCACGGGCGGCGGTGGAATGTCGCTTTCAGTGATCTGCAACACGCCGTTGCCGTTAATAAACAGGTAGTTGCACGCCACCGTGCCGCGCACCCGACCAGAACCTTCGATCGTGATCGTTCCCTGCGGCGCCCGGACGATGCCATACAGCACTGCATTGCCGCTCACTTTTAACGCATCGTCAGGATCCGCTGGACCGGTCGCTATCTTCAGCAGTAATCGCTTGGGATCGTCTGCGGCGCCGAGTGTCGAGCCACTCAGCGTGACATGGTTCTTGACGGTTAGCACGATTGGACCAGCCAGTCGCAACTCGCTGCTTCCGGTAAGGGTTAATTCTTCAAGGTTATAAACGGTCGGCGACTGCGAGTTCGCGACACCAAACACGAGCACATTCCGACCTGAGGCATTGAACTGCCCGTACGTACCGGGCGGCACCACGACCGTTCCGGCACTGCCGGAGATCGAGAGATTGCGCAGTGTTGTCGGATCCCCGATCGATTCGCCCACGTGGTTGATTGACACATCGCGCGTCCCCGTCGGTGCTGGTGGCGGCGCCACGTTCTCCAGCTCGATCGGATTGGTGCGCGCCACGACGTGTCGCAACTGTGA
>Ga0070699_100003528_pt1 | contig 13828 bp, 12 predicted proteins | sample KBSK1503metaG_FD_65473 | JGI IMG/M metagenome (GOLD analysis project Ga0070699, IMG submission 65473) | Corn, switchgrass and miscanthus rhizosphere microbial communities from Kellogg Biological Station, Michigan, USA - KBS K1-50-3 metaG | ecosystem: Host-associated > Plants > Roots >...
GGATGTGACCGCTTCTTGGGTCCGAGCCAGGCTTGACTCCAGACGGGCCAGATGGTTGGCGATCACCCGGTTGCGGGTCTCGACGTCGGGAGCCTGAAGCACGATCTGGATGTCTTCGAGTGGCATATCCAGGTCGCGGAAGCGGCGGATGACCTGAGCCGTGACGATCTGCTTTGTGGCGTACCGCCGGTATCCGGTGTCCACGTCTACATCGACCGGCTCCAACAGGCCAATCTCGTGGTAGTGGCGAAGCATCTTCACGCTCAGGTGCGTGGCCCGGGAGAAGTCGCCGATGGGCAGCGTTGAGTTCACGACCCCAGCTTGGGGACTCCCCCCATGGGAGAGTCAAGCGGAGGATCCGCCCTTGACCCTCCCATTGCAGGAGCAGAGAAGCTGGGCTCAACCGGCCACAAGGTCGGTCCGAGGAACAAAGGAGCCATCACCGATGACCAGCCAGCTGATCACCGCGCTGCCCCCGGTCGTTGCCGAGCACATCGCCGCGGTCAACGCCTTCGACAACGACCGTATCGTCGCCACCTTCGCCCCCGACGCCTACGTAAACGACGACCGCCGCGAGATCCGGGGGATCGAGGCCATCCGCAAATTCATGGCCAAGGAGATCGTCGGCGATCACGTCACCATGGAGGTCCGAGAGGTCATCGACCACTACGGGGACATCATCGTGCGAGCCAAGTACGACGGCGACTACGACAAGACCAACCTGCCCGACGAGCTGATCATGACCAGCTACTTCTCCCTGCGGGACGGGAAGATCGTCAGCCTCACCATCATCTTCACGCAACCCTCACCCTACTGACCGCGACCCGCACGCCCCAGGCTTGATCTTCGTGGACTTTGGGCTGATTGGCGCTGGTAGTGGCATTGCCGGGCCCGGTATTGGTGGTGGCGGCGCCAGGCGGACCAGCGCAGCCGGTGCCCGGCGCCAGCCGGGGGCAGGGGCCGGGCGTACTAAGTCGCGCCGAGCCCGAGGAGCAGGCCGTCGGCCGCGACGGCCGGGGAGCTGGTCACGAAGAGCGGGACGCCAGCCGCGGGCGCCGTGATCGTCTGCAGCAGCCGGGCGCCGTCGAGGCTGCTGACGGTCCCGAGCACCTGCCCCCGCGCTACTGGTTCGCCGGGCCCGACGGCAGGCTCCCACCAGCCCTCATCCGCGCAGCGCAGCCACAGGAAGCGGCGCAGGTGGGCGGGACCCGGGCTGGCATCCGGCAGCGCGGGGCCGGTCATGCCGAGCGCGGCGAGGATCCGGTCGAGCCCGCGGACGTGCGCGTCGACGGCGGCCCGCTCGACCAGGCCGCATCCGCCGGCCTCGGCGATGATCGCCGGGATGCCGGCTTCCGCCGCCGCCGCGCTGGTGGAGCCGCCGACCGCCCGGTCCGGCCCGGGCTCCTGGCGGATAACGTAGCCGAGCCCGTACGCGCTGGCCAGCTCGCGCGCCCTGGCCTCGGCGGGACCCGCGTCGTATAGCGCGAACGGCTCCAGGGCCTCGACCATGTCGCCGGTGTGCGCGTCGACCAGGGCGTCGGATCCCGCGATGAGCTGGGTGAACGCGTCGTACGCGAGGCGGTCGGCGAGGGTGCCCGCCGGGTCGCCGGGGAAGCACCGGTTGAGGTTCTTGCCGTCGTCGGGGACCACAAACGGGGTGCGGGCGCGGAACGCCGGCAGGTTCAGCACCGGCACCGCGACGACATGGCCGCGCAGGTCTCGTTCCTCGAGACCACGGGCCCAGCGGCGGACGGCGGCCATCGACGCGTACTCGCAGCCGTGCACTCCGGCCAGCACGACCAGGCGCGGGCCGTCGCCGGCGCCGGTCAGCTCGATGACGGGCACCTCCAGGCCGGCCAGCGTGAGCGTGTGACGGCGCGTTGTCGTGGGCATGCGTCGGTCCTCCTTGGCTAGGCCTTCATCAGCTGGTGCTGTTCCGCGATCAGGTGCTCCACGGCCGCGGCCACCCGGAGCAGGGCCGCGTCGGCGCCACGGCGCCCGGCCAGCTGCAGGCCGGCCGGGAGGCCCGCGATGGGCACGGGCAGCGACACGGCCGGGTGGCCGGTGAGGTTGTACGGGCCGGTGAACCGGCTCTCCCCGTGGTCCTCGCCGGTCCCGAACGGCGGGTCCTGTTCCGGCGCCTGGTAGCCGACGGTGGGGCCGGCCAGGACGTCGACGCCCGCCAGGCTGGCCTCGATCGCGGCGGTGAGCTCCGCACGGCGGCTCAGCGCACCGGCGTACTGGCCGTCGCTGACCGACGCGCCGATCGCCAGCAGGGCCCGGGTGCCCTCGGCGTAGCGGCTGGTGTCCCGGTCCTTGTGCACCAGGTACGCCTCCCGGGCCACGATGACGGCGAGCGCGTCGTCCCAGGCGGCCAGCTGGCCGAGCCAGGGCGCGGTCAGCTCGGTGATCCGCCAGCCCGCCGCGGCGAGCACGGCGAGCGCGCCACGGATGGCATCGCGCACCGCGGGTGTGACCGAGGGATCCGCCAGCTGGGCCACGAGAACCCCGACCGTGAAAGTTGCGGGGCCAGAGGGACTGGGCGTGGTGGTGTGGTCAGAAGGATCGGCGGGGGCGGCCAGGACGGCCAGCAGGTCCGCGGCGCCGGCCACGGTGACGGTGAGCGTGCCCGCGTGGTCGCAGCTGGGCGAGAGCGGGAAGACCCCCTCCAGCGGAAGGAGCCCGTAGCTCGGCTTGAGCCCGACGACCCCGCAGTACGCGGCCGGAATCCGCACCGAGCCGCCGGTGTCGGTGCCGAGGGCCAGGTCGCACACGCCCGCCGCGACGAGCGCCGCCGACCCGCCGGAGGATCCGCCCGAGGTACGAGACGGCTCGCGGGGGTTGCGCGTGTCGCCGATCTCGGGATGCGCGAACCCCGCCGCGTACTCCAGGCACTGGGTGGTCGCGAACACCTCGGCCCCCGCTTCCCGCAGGCGGCGCACCAGGACCGCGTCCGCCGCGGCCGGGCGGGGGTCGCTGGCCGGGCTGCCGCAGCGGGTCGGCACCCCGGCCACCGCGATGATGTCCTTGACGCCGACCGGGCGCCCGGCCAGCGGGCCGGTGCGAGCCCGGTCCGGCGCGCCGATCACCGAGCAGACCGCGTTGAGCGGCCGGCCGAGCCGTTCCAGCCGCTCGTGGGCGGCCAGCAGGTCGAGGTTCGCCATCGAGCACGCGCGCCGCCCCTGCTCAATGGCCCGTACGAGCGCGCCGGCCCGGGCCAGCAGGACGCCGCCTCGCTCACCGGGAAGGGCGGGCACGTCGGCCGGGCGGTGCCGCACCGCCAGGTCCAGGTAGACCTCGGAGTGCGGGTTGGCGGACCGCCGGCTGGCCTGCTCGAGCCGGGCGAGCGAACCGGGCAGGTCGGCGGGGTCAAAGCCGCCGGCCGGCGCCGGCGGCACCGGTGCCCCGGCCAGCACCTGCCGCGCCACTTCGAGCAGCAGCGGCCGGTAGCGCGGATGGCCCAGGATCTCGGCGGCCGGCCGGTCGCTGAGACCGGTGACCGCCAGCACCGCGTCCTGGGCCAGGCCGGACTGCAGGCAGCCGAGGATGTTCCCGCTGACTTGGACTCCGGGGGGGCCCGGGGGGTACGGGGGGGCGGGCAGCCCCCCCGTGCGGGGGGTCACCGGGGGGTCGCCCCCCGGGGGACATAGAGCCAGCAGGGCTCCGGCGATGGCGGAGGCGAGCAGCCCGATCCGTTCGGTACTAAGACCGTCGAGCTCGCCGACCAGGAGCGTCGCCCGGTCACCGCGCCGCACCACCCCGGGCCCGAGTTCGGCGGCGTCGAAGTCGGCCCACGCCGCCGCGACCCTGCTGACCTGGCCGCCTGCGGCGGCGGGGCTGACCTGGCCGCCTGCGGCGGCGGGGCCGGGCCCGACGGCGCCAGCGAGCAGGCCGGCGTCCTGGCCGTGGCGCAGGCACACGACGTACCCGGCATCGTCGAGGCGCGCGGCCAGCAGCGCGGCCGCGGCCGGCATGTCCCGGGCCCGGACGGCGACCAGAACCGGACCGGCCAGCCTGACCGGCAGGTCGTCCGGCGCGGCCGCCGGAATCGCGACGGTGAAGCTGCCCGCCGGTCCCTCGATGCGCAGCCCGCCGGAGCGCACGGCGGCCACGACGGCCGGATCAGGGTCGCTGACGAGCACATCGTGACCGTCCCGCGCCAGGCAGGCGGCGACCGTACCGCCGATCGCGCCGCAGCCGAGGACAACGTAGGGCACGGCGCGTAACGCTACAGCATGTAACCGGATAGCGGAACGTTACGACAGGGGGTGAAGCGTAACAACGGCGTAAAACCTTCACTCCGGTATCAAACTTGTATTTACAACCGGCCGATTTTCGATCATCTTGGCTTAGACAAAGGTTTGTTCTTCCTTCCCGCGTTGAGCCGCCCGCGGGGTCGGCCGCCGCCGTTCCTAGGCTGCCCGGACACTACAGGGAGTTACCGTGAAGCACCGGACCACCACAGCGATAACCCTGATCGCGGTCAGCGCTCTCGCGGCCCTGGCCGGCTGCGGGGGGTCGTCAGGCTCGAGCTCGCAGGCCGCCGCGAGCGGCGCGCCGACCCGGGGCGGGGACCTGGTCATCGCCCGGACCGCCGACTCGCAGTCGATGAACAACACCACCGTGTTCGACAACGAGTCGATCTGGATCTTCGAGCAGATCTTCCAGACGCTGTACACCGTGACACCGAACGGCAAGGGCGTCCAGCCCATGCTGGCGACCGGCTACACGGTCTCGGCCGACAAGAAGACCTACACGTTCACCCTGCGGTCCGGGGTGAAGTTCTCCACCGGCCAGCCGATGACCTCGGCGGACGTGAAGTTCTCCATCGACCAGGCGAGCGCGGCGGCCAAGGGCTGGGGCTATATCAACACGGCCATCAAGTCCGTGGCCGCGCCCACGCCGTCGACGGTCGTGGTCACGCTCAAGTACCCGTGGGCGCCGCTGCTCGCCGACCTGTCGCTGTTCTCCAACGGGATCGTGCCCGCCAACTACGGCGGCAAGAGCGAGACGCAGTTCTACAACGCCCCGGTCGGCACCGGGCCGTTCAAGTGGGACTTCTGGCACAAGGGCAGCGCGCTGAAGCTGGTGCGCAACCCCGACTACTGGGAGCAGGGCAAGCCGTACCTCAACAGCGTGACATGGACCGACGTGCCCAGCGACAACACCAGGGAGCTGCAGCTCAAGGGCGGCCAGGCCCAGGTGGACGAGTTCCCGGCCTGGTCCACGGTGGGCAGCCTGAAAACCACGCCGGACGTCACGATGAACCTGTTCAACTCGACGCGGACCGACTACCTGGCCTTCAACGAGCTGCGCAAGCCCTTCCAGGACGTGCACGTGCGCCGGGCGATATCGCTGGCCGTCAACCGGGCCGCGCTGGTGAAGGCCGTGCTGTTCGGCAACGGCAAGCCGGCCAACTCCCTGTTCCCGCCGCAGGTGCCCTACTACCAGGCGGCCACCCAGGGGCTCCAGTACGACCTGACCGCGGCGAAGCAGGAGATGGCCAAGTCCAGCGTGCCGACTGGCTTCTCCGCGACGATCCTGGTCTCCTCGGGCTTTTCCGACTACCTGACCATCGCCACGATCCTGCAGTCCGAGGTCAAGCCGCTCGGCATCAACCTGAAGATCCAGCAGCTCGACCCGAACACGGCGAACACGAACCAGCAGAGCCTCAAGTACGACATGACGCTGACGTACTGGACGATGGACATCCCCGACCCGGACGAGCTCGCCACCTTCGGCGTCGACCCCAACTCGGGAGCCAAGTCGTTCTTCACCGCCTACAACAACCCCACCGTGGTCAAGGCCACGCACAACGCTGAGCAGACCCTGTCCACCTCGGCCCGGCAGGACCTGTACAACACGGTCCAGTCGGATTCGGCGGCCGACGCGTTCATGGCCTTCCTCTACAACTCCCCCTACGCCTACGCCACCACCTCCAGCGTGCACGGCTTCTACGTCACGCCGCTCGGCAACTACCACCTGGAGAACGTCTGGCTCGGAAAGTAGGCCTGGGCAGGTAGCGAGGCGCTCAGATGGGACGAACCGGGTTCGTGGTGCAGCGGCTGCTGCTGCTCATACCGGTGGCCGTCGGGGTAACGATCGTCGTCTTCTTCATGGTCCACCTGATCCCGGGTGACCCGGCGGCGACCATCCTCGGCATCCACGCCACCCCGAAGGCGATAGCCCTGCTGCACCAGCAGTGGGGCCTGAACCGGCCGCTGGCCAGCCAGTACTGGCTGTTCCTCGACCGCCTCCTGCACGGCAACCTGGGCCAGAGCATTTTCTACGGCGGGTCGGTGACCAGCCTGATCCTGAGCCACCTGCCGCCCACCCTGTGGCTGCTCAGCTACGCGACCGTGCTCACGGTGCTGATCAGCGTGCCGCTGGCGGTGCTCGCGGCCAGCCGGCGGGACGGGATCCGGGACCACGTGGTCCGGGCCGTCCCCCTGGTCGGCCTGGGCATGCCCCCGTTCTGGCTGGGGTTCCTGCTGATCTACGCGTTCGCGATCTCGCTGCGGATCTTCCCGGTCAGCGGGTACGGTTCCGGCTTCACCGGGCACCTGCAGTCGATGTTCCTGCCCAGCCTAACCGTCGCATTGGCGCTCACCCCGGTGGTCATCCGCAGCCTGCGGGCCAGCATGCTGAACGTCCTGGGCGCCGAGTACATCGTCACGGCCCGATCCAAGGGCGTTCCGCCGCACCGGCTGTACCAGCGGCACGTGCTGCGGAACGCCGTCATCCCGGCCGTCACCGTGCTGGCCATCAACATCGGCTTCCTGGTCGGGGCGACCGTCATCATCGAGCAGATCTTCGCGATCCCCGGGATCGGCCAGCTGATGATCAACTCGATCTTCCAGCGGGACTTCCCGGTGGTGCAGGGGGTGACGCTGGTGTTCGCCATCATGGTGGTGCTGGTCAACCTGCTCGCCGACCTGTCTTACGCGGCGCTCGACCCGAGAGTGAGGTTCGACAGGTGAGCGCGATTGAAGTCCCGTCGGTCCCGCAGGGCCCGGAACCGGCCAGCGAGCCGGTGCTCGTGATCCGGGCCGAAGGCCGTGCGGCCAGCCGGTGGTACCGGCAGCCCGCGCTGATGGCCGGGATCGTGATCCTCGCCGTCGTCGTCGGCCTGGCCCTGGCCGCGCCGCTGATCACCTCGTACGACCCCATCGCCCAGAACCTCAACGAGACGCTGCTCGGGCCGAGCGCGCACCACCTGCTCGGCACCGACCAGCTGGGCCGCGACACGTTCACCCGGCTGCTCTACGGGCTGCGGCTGGACCTGCGGATCGGGTTCATCGCGGTGCTGCTCCCGTTCGTGCTCGGCACCGTACTCGGCTCGCTGGCCGGGTACTTCGGCGGCGGGGTGGACACGACCATCATGCGGCTCGTCGACATCGTGGTGGCGTTCCCGTTCTACGTGCTCATCATCGCCCTGGTCTTCGTGCTCGGCCCGGGCGAGCGGAGCATCTACCTCGCGATCACGGTGGTGGGCTGGGTCGCCTACGCGCGGATCATCCGCGGCGAGATCCTGGTGGCCAAGCGGCAGGACTACGTGACCGCCGCCCGGTCGGGAGGGCTGTCCAACGTGCGCATCATGCGCCGGCACCTGCTGCCCAACGTGATCAGCCAGGCGTATATCTACGGCATGTCCGACATCGTGCAGGTCATACTGGCCATCGTGACGCTCGGGTTTTTCGGCCTGGGCATCCCGCCGCCCACCGCGGACCTCGGATCGATGATCAACGACGGCCAGAACTTCCTGTCCACGCACTGGCAGCTGGCCACCATCCCGGGCCTGGTCGTGGTGCTGGTCGGGCTGGGGCTTTCGCTGGTCGGCGACGGCCTGGCCGACCTGCTGAGGCCGGGCCAGTGAGCGCCGAGACGATCCTCGAGGTCAGGGACCTGAACGTGCGGATCGCCGGCCGCCGCGGCGTCGTCCGGGCCGTCGACGGGGTGTCCTTCGACGTGCCCAGGGGCGGTGCCCTCGGCCTGGTGGGCGAGTCCGGCTCGGGCAAGAGCATGACGCTGCGCGCCATCCTCGGCGTGCTGCCGGCCGAGGCGCAGGTCACGTCGGGGCAGGTCCTGCTGGACGGGGTGGACCTGGTGCAGCTGCGCGGCTCCGACCTCAACCGGCTGCGCGGCCCGAAGATGGCGATGATCTTCCAGGAGCCGATGAGCGCGCTCAACCCGGTGATGCGGGTCGGCTGGCAGATCGCCGAGGGGCCGCAGGTGCACCTCGGGCTCAGCCGGGCCCGGGCGGCCGAGCGCGCGCTCGAGCTGATGCGCCGGGTGGGCATCCCCGACCCGGAGCGGCGGTTCCGCGCGTACCCGCACGAGTTCTCCGGCGGCATGCGGCAGCGCGTGATGATCGCGATCGCGCTGTCCTGCGACCCGGAGATCATCCTGTGCGACGAGCCGACCACGGCTTTGGATGTGACCATCCAGGACCAGATCCTGCGCCTGCTGACCCGGCTGTGCCGCGAGTCCGGGGTCAGCCTGGTGTTCGTCACCCACGACCTGCCCGTGGTCGCCCAGGTCTGCCGCGACGTCGCGGTCATGTACGGCGGGCAGCTGGTCGAGCGGGGTGAGGTCCGCGCGGTCCTGCTCGATCCGCGCCATCCGTACACGCTCGGGCTGGTCCGTTCGGCCCCGGACTTCGAGTACGTGAGGGAATCGCTGGTGCCGATCCCCGGCTCGCCGCCGAGCCTGGTCAGCCCGCCGTCCGGCTGCCGGTTCCACCCGCGGTGCGCCTTTGCCGAGGACGACTGCCGGACCAGCGAGACGCCGCTGCGGCCGCTGCCGGGCGGGCGGTCCACCGCTTGCCTGCACTACGAACGGGTCCTGGAGGCCGTCGAGGCAGATCGGGCCCGGCCATGACCGCCGTCGTCCCGGCTGAGCCGCTGCTCTCGGCCCACGACGTCTCGGTGTCGTTCCCGGTCGGCTCGCGCGCGGCCGCCCGGATCCGCGGCGAGGAACGCCTGCTTCGCGCGGTCGACGGCGTTGACCTGGAGATCCGGCGGGGCGAGGCGCTCGCCCTGGTCGGCGAATCCGGGTCGGGCAAATCCACGCTCGCCCAGGCCCTGACCGGGCTGCTACGCACCGACCGCGGCCAGATCCGCTTCGACGGCAGGGTGCTCCCTGCTTCGCGGTCGCGGGCGGACCGGCGCCGCATCCAGATGGTCTTCCAGGACCCGTACTCCTCGCTGAACCCGCGGCTGACCGTGGGCGGGATGCTGCGCGAGCTGCTGCGGGTGCACCACGTGGTCCCCGCGAACCGGATCCCGGCGTTCAGCGCGGAACTGCTCGCGCTGGTCGGGCTGAGCGAGGCGGACCTGTCCGCCTACCCGCGTCAGTTCTCCGGCGGCCAGCGGCAGCGGGTGGCGATCGCCCGGGCCCTCGCGCTGCGCCCCGACGTCCTCGTCGCCGACGAGCCGGTGTCGGCCCTCGACGTCAGCGTGCAGGCCACCATCCTCAACCTGCTGCGGAACCTGCGCGACGACCTCGGGCTCACGCTGCTGCTGATCTCGCACAACCTGGCCGTGGTGCGGCACCTGTGCGACCGGGTCGCGGTCATGTACCTCGGCCGGATCGTCGAGGTCGCGCCCACCGAGGAGATCTTCAGCGCACCCCGCCACCCCTACACCCGTGCCCTGCTGGCCGCGATCCCCCGGCTGACGGAGGACATCGCGGACGGCAGGACACCCGCCATCGCCGGTGACCCGCCGAGCCCGCTGCGCATCCCGGCCGGGTGCCGGTTCCGCACCCGCTGCCCGATAGCGCAGCCGCGCTGCGAGCACGAGGATCCGGCCCTGACCGCTGCCCCCGGTGCTGCCGAGCACCTCGCGGCCTGCCACTTCGCCTTCATCCCGGCGACCCCGGCTACCCCGGTGAACGGGGCGGGGTGGAGCGAGAACGAGCAGAATGCTTGACGGCGGAGTCGGGGCCTGAGTCAGGACCAGGTGGGGAGTTGGCGGAAGACACTGGGGAGACACGCCGCGACGTGTCCGCGAAGCGAGCAGCGCCACGCGGCGCTCGGCTGGTGGACATCGCCCAGGCGGTCGGCGTGCACGTGTCCACCGTGTCCCGGGTGCTCAACGGTGACCCGGCGCAGTCGGTCAGGCCCGAGGTCTACCGCCGGATTCTCAGCACGGCGCGCCAGCAGGGCTACCGGCCCAACGCGCTGGCCCGGGCGCTGAAGCGACGCCAGACCGGGGCCATCGCGTTCGTCATCCCGCTGCTGCGCAACCCGATCTGGGTGCGGCTCCAGCGGGGCGCCCTGCAGCGGGCCGCCGATCGCGGCTACGTGGTCATGATCATGGAGGAACCCGGCGATGACGCCAAACCGCCCGGCGCCTACCGTTACCTGGTCGAGGAGAGCCGTGCGGACGGCCTGCTGCTGGCCACCACGCTGCGGAACGCCGAACACGCTCCGGGGGTGCCCGAAGTCCCGCACGTGTACGTGAACCGCCGGGGGCCGGATCATGGCCACGACGTGGTCATGGACGAGCCCGGCGCGGTGCGGCTGTTTCTCGGTCACGTGGCGGGGGCCGGCCATCGCAGCGTGGCGCTCATCGACGGGCCGCCCGACGTGGACACCGTCTACCGCCGGGTCAGCGCGGCCCGGCGGCTCTGCGCGGCCGGCAAAATCGCGCTGACGGTCCGGCACGCCGCGATGACGGAGGACGGCGGCTGGGACGCCATGACGCGGATCCTGCGCCGGGGGCCGCGGCCCACCGCGTGCGGCGTCGGCAGCCTCAACCAGCTGTTCGGGGTCATGGCGGCGCTCCGCGCTGCCGGCGTGGGCGTGCCCGGGCAGATGTCGGTGGTGAGCTTCGACGAGGACGAATGCCTGGCCTTCCTCGAGGTCCCGGTGACCAGCGTGGCCATGCCGCTGGCCGAACTCGGCGGCGCGGCCGTGGACCAGCTGATCGCCAGGATCGAGCGGCAGCCGGCCAGTGACGTGATGATCCGCGAGCCGATGAAGCTGCTGTCCCGGCAGTCGGTAGCGCACCCGCGGCCAGGTGCCTGAGGGCCAGGGAACCGGTCGTCAGACCCGCGCCCTAGCTCGCGTCGCGGGCGGTGCGGACCACGCGGGCGTGCTCGCGCATGGTCTCGGTGCCGTCCGCGCCGGGCTGGCGGCCGAACCCGCAGTACATCGCCACGCCGAAGCCGGAGAGGTACCGCGACGCAGTGGCCCGCCTGCGGCGCAGACCCGCGACCCCGTCGATCGGCAGCACGATGCCGAGGAAGACCCGGGCGTCGCCCGGCTCCAGGTCGGCCAGCGGCCGGAAGAAGCTGCGGTCCTCGCTGCGCAGGTAGCGCGGGCCGGCCAGGTGCAGCCAGTCGACCGTTCGGCCCGAATGCGTGACCGCGAAGTTGGCCATCCGTACCAGCAGCGCCATGTCACGCGCCTCGTACATCGGCCATTCGGGGAACGTCCCGTAGCACAGGTGGTAGCCGACCAGGACCTCCTCGGGGATCAGCCGGGTCAGCCGGGTGACCGGCCCGGCGAATCGCTCCCACGCCCCTTCGCCGGTCCAGGCGAGCACGCCCTCCAGGTCCTGCGTCTCGTACGCCAGGTCCCACTGGATCGCCAGCTCGCCGGGCGGGATGGCCGCGGTCAGCCGGGTCAGCTCCCGGGCCACCAGATCCTCGAACGCCCGCCCGGCCACCGGGTAGTCCGCGGCGAAGTCGGCCTTGAACCCGTTCAGCGCGCTGGCCGGGAACGGCAGCCCGACCTGGAAGCGCAGCCCGGCCGGGATCACCCCGTCGGCGCGCAGCGCGCGGAACACCTGGTAGCCGGCTATCGCGTCGTCAATGCGCGGCCAGGAATCCCAGTACAGCCCGGAGACCCCGGGCCGGATGCCGAACACCGGGGTCTCGTACGCGTGCCGCGGGATGCCGGTCGGCGACTCGGTCTCCTGCACCACCACCACGTCCGGGTTCGGCCGGACCAGGCGCTCCCGCTCGTAGCCGACCCAGGCCGCCCGGGGGCCCGTCTCGCCGTCCGGCAGCGCGAACACCAGGCCGTCGTAGAACGCGGCGGCGTTCCGCAGCGCCGACTCGGCCGAATCCGCCGGCAGGCTCCCCACCAGCAACAGCTCACTGTCCACCCGCGGAGCCATCGCCGCCTCCTTCCCTGGTCCCGGCGAACCCGCTGAACGGGCGCCTGCCTTGCCGTACCTGCGACAGGACGATACCCGGGCGAGCGGCGCGGACGGCGATCACCCGGGTCACAATGGCCTGCGCTACGGACGCCCGCAGTTGCACCGGTCTCCACACGACCACCACACGGACACCAGACGGCCTGCACAGCGGCCCGGTTCCCTGAAGTTGCCGTGGCGGTGCCGCGGACGCGCACGTGTCCAGCCCGCCACGGTTCCGGTCACCCTCGGGTCGGCCACCGCCGTCGCCGATCCGAGGGGTGACCGGCCTTCATCCGACGGCCGGCCTGCGCTAGGGCTCGCGGCGGCCGGCCAGGGTGCGGATGCGCAGGGCCAGCTGCAGCTCGAACCGCCGGTCCGGATCGCGCAGCTGGTCGCCGAACAGCTCCTGGATCTGCCGCATCCGGTACCTGACGGTCTGCGGGTGGACATGGATCCGCTGCGCCACCTCCGCGGCGTTCTCGCCGAGCTGCAGCCAGGCCAGCAGCGTCTCGGCGATGCGATCCTGCTGGGCCGGGCGCAGCCGGGCCAGCGGGGCCAGGCGGCGGCCGCGCAGCGCTGCGGCCAGCTCCTCGTCGGCGAGGATCAGCAGCGTGGACAGGTGCTGGTCGCAGCGGACCGGGCCCGCCGCGATGGCGCCGCCGAGCCTGGCCCGGACCACGGCCGCGGTCTCGGCGGAAAACGCCGGTCCTGAGATCTCCGCTAGCTCTCGCACCCTCAATCACCGCCCGGACGCCAGCTCCGCCCCGCGACACGATCGACCCCTACGTTACCAGCAAGTAACTTCCGGTGTCACGCACGGGCGGGGCGGGTGGGGGCCTGTCACGCGGGCGTGCGGGACGGCCGTGCGGGCCGAAGGTGTCACGCGGGCGCGGGCGCGGGACGGCCGTGCGGGCCGAGCATCGCCTGCGTGGCCCGGACGGCCACCTCGGTGATGCCGCCGATGTCGCCGCCGTCCTCGACGGTGGTGGCGATCAGCTCGCGCAGGCCGCCGAGCATCATGATCATGAGCTGGCGGGACGGCGGGGCGACCCCGGCCGCGCGCAGTTCCGGGGTGTCGGTGAGCTCCCTGACCAGCACGATGAAGGCCTCGAGCCACTCGCGTTGCAGCTGGCGGGCGTCGGAGCCGAGCGAGGGGAGGTCGCGGATCCAGCTCAGCGTGAGCGCCAGGTCGGATTGCGCCACCGCGATCCACGCCTCGATGGCCTGCCGCACCTGGACGTCCCACGCCGCGCGGCGGTCGACCGCGGCCCCGATCTGCCGGACCATGGCCGCGTTGGCCTCCCGCAGCAGGTCGGTGAAGCAGGCCTGCTTGCTGGGGAAGTGCTCGTAGAACGTGCGGCGCGAGGTGCGGGCGTGGCGCACCACGTCCGCGACCGTGGCGTCGCGGTAGCCGGTCTCCCGGATGGCCGCGGCCATGCCCTCGAGCAGCCGCCGGCGGAACTCGGCGGGGGCGGTCCCCTGAACGCCGGCCTCGGCCCTCAAGGTACTGGCGGTACTGGCGGTCGTCACGCTGCGCCCTCCTCTTGCCGATCATGGTACTCTCGCGTACCGTCAATCTGGTACGCGTGCGTACCGCAGGTCGACGAGCACCGGATCGACGAGCACCGGATCGACGAGCACCGGATCGACGAGCACCGGATCGACGAGCACCGGATCGA
>Ga0070699_100003529_pt1 | contig 13828 bp, 15 predicted proteins | sample KBSK1503metaG_FD_65473 | JGI IMG/M metagenome (GOLD analysis project Ga0070699, IMG submission 65473) | Corn, switchgrass and miscanthus rhizosphere microbial communities from Kellogg Biological Station, Michigan, USA - KBS K1-50-3 metaG | ecosystem: Host-associated > Plants > Roots >...
GTTGTAAAATTGCGCCGATGCCGTCTGCACTGAAACGAGCAACAAACTTGCAACAACCGCCATTCTCATTTTCATTTTTCCATCTCCCGCTCCAGTGGACCCAGAGAGCCCCCAATCGCGTTGTGCAACAATAGCACGAATGCCGCTGGGCGGGCGCGACCATCATTCTACGCCAAGGGGCGCGTGTGGTGCGAGACAGTCGGCGGGCCGCGCCTCCACCATCTCACCGCGAGCGCCGTATCGCCTCGATAGTCGCCACTGCACAGGCGACGCCAAAGATAGCTGCGAACAAAAAGTCGCCCTGCGAGAGCGCAAGACCACAGCCGCCAGACTGCGAGCACCGATAGCCCCAACAGCTCGCGCAGCCCTGCATCCGGCGCTTTCATTTGGACGCTATTTTGATAGCGCCCCGACCCGCCAACCTTGCATTGACGGGCCGCTCGGTCACTAGCAGGACACTGCACCTACTGGCGTTGCAGAGGCTCTGGGTAATCTGCCGCTCGCTCTTGATCATGCGGCAGCCTACTGCAAACGCCGATTTGCTGGTGACGATCACAAAACATGGCCTTGACCGGACGGGTCGCCCCCGCACATAAGTTGAAATGACCCTCCTCGATTCCTCCCGAGTGTCCGGCGCCGGCTCCCAGCGGCTCGCCGAGCACGACAAGATTCTCATCGTGGATTTTGGCTCCCAAGTCACCCAACTCATCGCGCGGCGGGTGCGGGAAGAGAAAGTCTATTGCGAAATCGTGCCGTTCCAGAGGGCAGACGAAGCCTTCCGGACGATGCGCCCGAAGGGCGTCATCCTGTCCGGCGGACCGGCTTCCGTCCTCGATCAGGACGCGCCCCTTGCTCCGCCGGCGATCTATGCGGCCGGCGTGCCGATACTAGGCATCTGCTACGGCGAGCAGGCAATGGCACAGCAACTCGGCGGCAAGGTCGAAGGGGGGCACCATCGTGAGTTCGGCCGCGCTGAAGTGACGATTACCGAGGATTCGCCCCTGTTCGAAGGCGTGTGGCGCGAGGGTGAACGCTATCCGGTGTGGATGAGTCACGGCGACCGCGTGACCCACCCACCCACGGGTTTCCGCGTGGTCGGCACCTCGCCAAATGCCCCCATCGCCATGATCGCGGACGAGCAGCGCCGGTTCTACGCCACCCAATTTCATCTCGAGGTCGTGCACACGCCCCACGGCGCCGGGCTGTTACGCAACTTCGTGCGCAAGATTGCCGGCTGCAAGGGCGACTGGACTATGCGCGCCTTCAAGGCGGAAGCAATCGACAAGATCCGGGCGCAGGTCGGCAAAGGCCGGGTGATCTGCGGATTGTCAGGGGGCGTCGATTCGGCAGTCGCCGCGGTCCTGATCCACGAAGCCATCGGTGAGCAGCTTACCTGCGTTTTCGTCGACCACGGATTGCTGCGGCTCGCCGAGGCGGAGAAGGTGGTCGCGCTGTTTCGCGACAGCTACAACATCCCGCTCGTCCATGTGGCCGCGGAATCGCTCTTTCTCGACGCGCTCGCCGGCGTGACCGATCCCGAACTCAAGCGCAAGACGATCGGCCGTCTCTTCATCGATGTGTTCGAGGCCGAGGCGGAAAAGCTCGGCGGCGCGGATTTCCTGGCGCAGGGGACCCTCTATCCCGACGTGATCGAGAGCGTGTCGTTCACGGGCGGCCCTTCGGTCACGATCAAATCCCATCACAATGTCGGTGGGCTGCCTGAGCGCATGAACATGAAGCTGGTCGAGCCTCTGCGCGAGCTGTTCAAGGACGAAGTGCGTGCGCTCGGCCGCGAGCTCGGCCTGCCGCGAGCTTTCGTCGGCCGGCATCCGTTTCCTGGCCCGGGACTCGCCATCCGCTGTCCCGGCGAGATCACGCGCGAAAAACTCGACATCTTGCGGCGCGCCGACGACATCTACATCGAGGAAATCCGCCGCGCCGGGCTCTACGACGATGTTTGGCAGGCCTTCGCCGTGCTGCTGCCGGTGCGCACCGTCGGGGTCATGGGTGATTTCCGCACTTACGATTACGTCGTGGGCTTGCGGGCAGTGACCTCGACCGACGGCATGACGGCCGACTTTTATCCCTTCGACATGAAATTCATCGGGCACGTGGCCACCCGCATCGTCAACGAGGTGAAGGGTGTGAACCGCGTGGTTTACGACGTGACGTCAAAGCCGCCGGGCACGATCGAGTGGGAGTGAGGGGGAGTACTGTGGAGTAGAATAGGATAGCGCAGCGTATCAGATCGGATCGTTTGTAAACGAATGTAGTCGATAGTCGCTGGTCGATTTTGATCGCCTGGACGTCGCTACTTTCAAATCACGACCTGTCCGCACTGCGGAGCTTGCGCACCCTCCGCACAATTGTTCTGTCGCGCGGTGCATCGGCGATCCGATATTTGATGTGCTCGATGAATGCGCGCAGTTTGGGCAAAACTTGACGTCTCCCCGGATAGTACAGAAAAACCCCTGGCGCGGTGATGGCAAAGGGCGTCAGTAGCGCTTGTAACCGGCCTTCAGCAATCGGCGCTCTGGCGAGCGGACCAGGCGCCTGCGCCAGTCCGACACCTTGGATCGCCGCTCCGAGGAGGGTGGGATAGTCGTGCGCGATGAGTGTTCGAGCGACGCATGCGCAGGCAGGCGTGGCCACGCAGATCGTCGATGCGCTCCGGCCGCTTCCGCCCGCGTAGATAATCGGGGCTGCCAACGACCACAAGCGGGAACGGCGCCGTTAGCCGCACCGCGACCATGTCGGGCGCGATGAACTGGCCAAGACGGATACCGGCATCGAAGCCGCCTGCTGCCACATCCACCATCTCCTCGCTTGCGGCAATCTCCAGTTCGATTTCGGGATAGGCCTGGCAGAAAGAGGCGATCACCGGCTCGAGAATCAGCGGGACGACCGCAGGGGGAGCGGAGAGACGCAAGAGGCCAGCAGGCCGCAGCCCGAGGTCACGCGCGGCTTCGCTGGCGGCGACGAGCTCCTCGAAGGCGGGTTTCGCGCGCGAAAGGAATCGTTCGCCGGCTTCGGTCAAACCGACGCTGCGCGTTGTGCGGATGAAGAGCGCTGCGCCGACTCGCGCCTCCAATGTGCGCACAGCCTGGCTGATCGCCGACGGAGTCACCGCAAGTTCCGCGGCCGCCTTACGGAAATTGCGGTGCTGGGCAACGCTCAGGAACGCCTCTACGCCGTCGAGTGCGCCTTGCCTGACTGTGAAGTTCTGCTTCATAGCCCATCAATATTATCGCGAATAGTCGTCCGCGGGAAGCGGCCGCATATCCGATTGGCAAATCGGCACCGTCCAAGCCGTCGCCTCGGCTGATCGGAGCCGCACGCTGGGCCGACAAGTAGTTGACCTCCACACTCGCGATGATCCTGAAAGGAGCTTTCGTTATGAGCGACCAATCTCACGCCCAAACTCAAACTTCCGCCCCAACGACCACCGGTGTCTTTGCGCTGCTGAAAGCAAAGCCTGGCGTAACGCGCGAGCGAGTCATGGCCATCATGCCCGCCGAGATACGCGCGACGGTCCAACTCTATCTCGATGGGAAGATCCGCGAATGGTACTCGCGAGAAGATGGCACGGGGGGCGTTTTCTTTCTGAACACGCGAGACGTCGCGGAGGCGAAATCGATCATGGAGACTTTGCCGCTCGCTAAAGAGGACATGCTGGATCACGAGTACATTCCTGTCGGCCCGCTGATGCCGTTGCGTCTGCTGATGGGGAACCAGTCAGCCAAGCCGTAACTCGGCAGCCCCTGAACACAGTGCTGACGTGGCAAGACGAAACTGAAGCCACCAAGAGCTTTGCGGAGCTGCGCGCATCGGGGCCACCGTCTTCGCCAAATCTTTGCGTGGCAATGGGGCCGGACTTCGCGCAGCTTTCTGCAAATTTGGCACGACATCTGATGGAGGGCTGGCGCGGCAGCCCAACCAAGGTGTTCGAGGCCTTGTCAACAAATACGCGATAAGGAGATCATTACATGTTGCCCGAAACCCTCTTCCGAATACATCTCGTTTTCGGGTACGTCGCCTGGCTGCTGTGTTTCGGTGCGTACATCTGGCCAAGGCTCAAGTCGATTGACCGGGTCGAAGCGCAGCGTGCGATCGCCACCCTGCACAGCTTTCGCTTCTTCGGGCTAGTCTTCATGCTGCCGGGCGTCGCCGGCAATCTGCCTGCCGGTTTCGCCACATTCGCCGCCTACGGCGACTTCGCGACCGGCCTGCTAGCCATTCTGGCGCTTCTTACCGTCAGGATACGTCCGCTCTTTTGGCTCTTCGTCGTCGCCTTCAATCTCGTGGGCGTGGTCGACCTGATCGTCGACTATTACCACGCCACCCAGCTCGACCTTCCCGCGATTGCGGGGCAGCTCGGTGCCACCTATGCAATCCCGATCATCTACGTGCCCTTGCTGATGATCACGCATGTCGTCGCATTCTATTTGCTGCTGCGTCCTCTCGGTCGGCAAGCGACGGCGTAGGACGATGCTGCAAATACATCTGAATCAGGAGACCTGATATGTCCAATCTCGTAGTTGCCGCAGTTGCCGATACGACGGTCGATACGCGCCCGATCCCGTCTGCCGAAGCATGGTTCGCTGGTGGTGAGCGCGTCGGCTACGACCCCGGAGCGCGCGCCACTGTTGCTGCGGAAGACGCGCCGCTTAAGGTTTTCGTGAGGCGTGAGGGGGATATTGCTCATGCCGTCACCTTCCTGCCAGGATTTCCTGATGGCTCGTTCGGGTGGGCGAAGGTTCGGCCGCATTTGCCGCACGCAGCCGAGATGCCGAAGCTCTTCTTCGATTATGTCGGCATGGGCGATAGCGACAAGCCCAAGGACTATGCCTATTCCACCGCCGAACGCGCCGATCTCATCGAAGCGATCTGGCACTATCTTTCCATCCAGTCCACGACGCTCGTCGCCTTCGACTTCTCCTCGCTTGTCGTGTTGGAGTATCTGCGCCGCCGGCTTGAGCGCTTAGAGCAGTGCAAACCGGTGGGCGGGCCGGCCGTACGCGGCGTCTTCATCTTCAATGGCGGGCTCTTCACGGACGGGCACACCCACCCCTGGTACACGACGCCGATCTTGCGCCGCCTTCCCCGCCGGGCACGCCAGCGCTTGGGGCGCTCTTTCACCCTGTTCAAGATGATGGTTGGAGTGATGTGGTCCAAAGCGTATCGGGTAACCGATGCCGAGGTCCGCGAGCTCAACAACGCAATCAATCGCCACAACGGCGGGTTCTACACCGGGGCCGCCGCTGGCTTCGTCGCCGATCACCAAGCGCAAGGCGACCGGCTCGACTTCGGCCACCTCTTTACGGCCTATCGGGGTCAATTCCCGTTCCTGGTGGGCGGCAGCGACGAAGATCCATTTGAGCACCGGCAGATCGACCTCGCAAAGGAGCGACTTGGCCGGCTCGGCCTCCAGCTCGAGCGATTGCCTGGCGGTCACCTCACCACGAATGAGCAGCCGGAAGCACTAGCGGGCTTGATTGCGAAGTTCGAGCGAGGACTTGCCAAAACAGTCTCCGGTCCGACGGCGCAGTGATGCTAACCATCAGTCCACACGAGTGAGCACGTCAAGGTCAGTGGCGAGAATGTCGCGAGCGCAACGACGCGCTGGGGCTTGTATCTCTTGAGCCTCAAACGCTGTCTCGAGACCGGCAAGGACACTCCGAATCCTGAGGATACGGAGCTGATACGCTGACGCCATCTGGTGAGAACCGAAGTGCACGGCGATACACGGCAGACGCCGTAGGCAGTGCAGCGCAGGAGGTACCACGCTGTCTGGAGACATGGAAAACTGCCCCCATGTTGCCCGGCAAGCGCATGCTGCTCACTCATGGGATCCGGTGCGGGCGGATGGTGGAGGCGTCGTGCATGGAGGCTTCGGCTGACTGCTCAGGCCGGATCAGCATAGTGAGCCGCGAGCATGACGGTTTTTTCGCCGAGCGCCAGATTGAGGCTGTGCAGTTAAAGAACCTCAAGAATCGACCGATCGATGCCGATAGTGGCTGAAACCAGGTAGATTCCGAATCGGCGAAATTCTCGTTGGAATTCAAGAGCGCAAATTTCTGACGGATCGGGGAGCCGGTTCTTCATCGTTCTCAGAAAAAATTTGCGCCGAAAAATCAGCGCGTTATCTTGGCTTAGAACACTCGAGTGGGAGTGAGGGGAGTATTGTGGAGTAGGGCGGGATAGAGTGGGATACCAAAGCGAAGCGTTAGGCATCGATAGCAGTCGATAGATATTGAGCGATGCCAGGGTCAGGTCTCATAACTGAACGAAAAACTCGGATGACGATTTCGAGCCCATGCGGGGAGCTGATCAACGCGCTCTCCGAACAATCATCTGATCAATGACTGATACGGAAGGGAGTGTGTTGTGACGAAAGTGCGCGTTGCAGGCTTTTCGGTCTCGCTCGACGGTTTCGGAGCCGGGCCTGAGCAAAGTCTTGAAAATCCACTCGGCAGGCGTGGACTGGAGTTGCATCAGTGGATCTTCGGCACGCGCATGTTCCAAGCAATGACCGGAAAGGGCGGCGGTTCGGACGGCGTTGATGAGACTTACGCACATCGTTCGATGGACGGGTTCGGCGCGTTCATCCTCGGCCGTAATATGTTCGGGCCGGTCCGCGGCCCCTGGCCGGACGAGAGTTGGAAAGGCTGGTGGGGCGCCAATCCGCCTTATCACGCGCCAACCTTCGTGCTGACGCACCATCGGCGCGAGCCGATCGAGATGGACGGCGGCACCACCTTCATCTTCGTGACCGACGGTATCGAGGCGGCGTTGAATCAGGCGAAGCAAGCCGCCAATGGTCGCGACGTGAAGATCGGCGGCGGCGTCGAGACGGTGCGTCAATATCTTCGCGCCGGGTTGATCGACGAGCTGCATTTCGCCTTGTCGCCGGTCGTGCTCGGGCAAGGCGAAGCGATGTTCGCCGGTATCGACCTGCCGGCGCTCGGCTACCGCGTCACCGAACATCAGACGTCCGACCACGCCACCCACATCATTCTCAGCCGATAGGAGCTAAACACGACCGTTACGTTCTGCGAGCACCTGTTCTCCTCCTAAGTGAAGAAGGCGAAGACGGAGTCCTACGACAAGGACATGCGACGCGCCAAGGTGGATGATATAGAGTTGGAAATGGACGCCGCGACATGAAGCCCACGCTGGTTGTTGCGGGAGCTTTCGTTCTGCTTATCCTAGGTGTGTCGGTCCTCGACTTTGTTAGGAAAAGGTCGATAGCGGCATCTGTTCAGTGCCTTGGCGCCGCGTTCCTGATTGTGGTTGTCTTTGCCCACATCGCTGAGGCCCTCGGTCTATTTCCTTCGATGGGCTGGGGCCTTCCTCACAGCATGGGACACTATATCGATCTCACCAGTGCAGTCTGCGGCTTGCTGTTCTTGTCCGCCGGCTATCTCTTGCGGAGGCTTCGCAAGCATGCTGCGTAAGAGGCCATCACGGTTAGAGGGCCTCACTTAAAGCCGGTCTCAATAGGCTGCGCGACGGGATGCCGGGCTGGCGCTGTGAAGGTTGAAAATTCGACCAATTGACGGCGTTAGTCGCTGAAATCGGGGAAGTCGCGGATAGCCGCAATTTGCCTTTGAATTCGAGCGCGCAAACTTCTGACGGATCAGATGCACGGTGTTCGCCACAACCCGTCCGCATCAGCGTCAAGCAAGCGCAAATCTCTCGGTACGCATCCACAGTTTCACGATCTATCGCCGCTCTAGGAACCCTCTTCCTTCGAAGATCGCAGGCATCGCTTTCTCGATCCGCGCGGTCCGCGTCTCAGACTGCTTCGCGCCGGCGAAGTGAAACAGGTATCCCCTTTGCCGACCCGGCGTCAGCGCCTCGAACGCGCGCTTGAGCCGAGGATCGTTGCGGAACTTCTCTTTCAACTCCTCAGGCACGGGAAACTCTGGGGGCTTCGTCTCGACCTTCATTCCGGCCTTCTCGGCCGCCATGGCCTCGCGCACGTAGGCTTTGATGGTGGCCGCCGTCGTCGCAATCTCCTTGGCTCTGGTGAACTTCATCACCCGCGCTGCCTGAACCTGCCCGAGCTGCACCAGCAACTTCTTCGTGTCCTTCAGCAGCGCACCCTGAAAGAATGCCAACGCGCAATATTCTTTGAAGCCCTGAATGATGACGACGTTTTTTCCATCCATTGTGTAGCAGGGCTTTCCCCACTTGCACTGCTCTCTTAAGTCAAACCCAGACAAGATCCTTTGCAGCTCGGCAATCTCGGTCCGCCACCGCTCTCGATACGCCATCTCCATCCTGCACCTCCGTTGTTGCAAGTTGCCGTGAGGCTTGAAGCGCGGACCCAGTGATCGCATCCTAGACGGACGGGGCGGAATTTCATCCAGTTGATGATTGCCGCTAGGGCTGACGGTCTTTTTTCGATGAAGGCGATGCGAGCATTCTGCCTGAGATCCCCGCAAATCGACCAATTGATGCCGATAGTTGCTGAAACCAGCGAGTTTTCAAATCGCGGAAATTCGCGTGCGAAATCAAGAGCGGGAATTTCTGACGGATCGCGGAGACGGTTCTTTGTTGCGAACGGAAAGAATTTTCACCGCTACATCAATGCGCTACCATGCTTCAAAATGATCGAGTGGGAGTGAGGGGTGTCGGCCTCTAATAGTGCTCTTTATAGTTCAACACCTTATTGGGCCAGAGGATGATCGGTATTTGTCGTCAGTTCAGCCATCGGATCTCATAACCAATTGAATTACAAAGAGAGTTTGTACGGCTTCAGGCAGTCTCGAACTTATATCCGGCTGAGTTGAGGGTCTTTCTGACGGTCTTTTCCGAAGACATTCATTTGAGGTCGAAAAAGGACCCTCATCTGAAGCCGATACATCTGATGGTGCGGGTGAACTTCGCCTGCCGCCGAGCTCGGTGACTCTTTTCCGTAGTCTGGAACGTCCTTGGTTCAGCAGACGCGAGGGCGGGAGCAGGTCGGAGAACCTCACCCGCCCCCTCGATCAAGCGTGAAACCTAAGGAGAGACTGCGATGATACTTCTCACAGGCGCGACCGGCCTGGCAGGTTCCTTCATAGCGAACGAATTCGTGCGCGCGCGCGAACCCGTGCGGATTCTGGTGAGAGATAGGGCCAAGGCGACGGCGCTCAGCAAGGCTCCGACGGTTGAAATCACCGAGGCCGAGATGTCCAGCCGAGACGGCTTGAGCGCTGCTCTCGACGGCGTCGAGCGCGTGCTCATGATCTCGGGTCCCCGCATGGACATGGTCGAAACGCAATGCACGTTCATAGACGCGTGCAAGGTAGCCGGCGTTCGCCATGTGATCAAGTTTTCCGGTCTGGACGCTCGGTGGGACACGACGTTCCCGTTTGGTCTTATGCACAAGCAGATCGAGCAACATCTCGAAAAATCCGGCATCGCATGGACGCATCTGCGCCCGACCGGCTTCATGCAGGAATATCTGCGCGAAGCGCCGAGTATCATTCACAAGAATGCACTCTACTTGGCGCTCGGCGACGTGAGGCTCAATCCGGTCGACTTGCTCGATGTGGGCAAGGTCGGCTTTCTACTCCTGCGCGACGGCGGACATGAGGGTACGCGGCTGCCCTTGACCGGGCCGGAACCGCTGACCATGGCGGAGGTCGCAGACCGCATTTCGCGCGCAATCGGAAAGTCGGTGCGGTACGTCGCCGTGTCGCCGATCCAGCGCCGGCAGGCGTTGATCGCGCACGGTATCCCGCCGGAGATTGCCGATGCGTTGGACAGGCAAGTTGAGGAACGCCTGAAGGGCGGGCTCGAGTCGCACGTCGATCTTTCGACCCACCAGTTGTTCAACATCAAGCCGACAACATTTCTCGAGTTCGCACAGAGGAATGCCGAGGCGTTCGTGAAAGCCGGGACTTGAGACATGGAAGATCGTCGCTCGCGCGTAGCGACATGGTAGACACGTGACTCTTTTCGGCCGGCTCGAACGTCTTTGGTTCAGTGGACACGAACACGGGAGTTGACCGATGAGCCTCAGGAACAAAACCATCGTGGTGACAGGCGGCAGCCGAGGCTTGGGCCTTGGGCTCGTCGAGGCCCTGGTCGACCACGGCGCCAGGGTAACAGTCGTGGCGCACGACCAGGCCGCGCTCGCAGCCGTGAAGCAGAGGCTCGGCGTTGCCGTGATCTCGGCCGACGTCAGCGAAGTGGGGGCGGCCCAGCGCATCCTCGCAGACGTCCGTCCCGAAGTCCTGGTGCTGAATGCTGGCGCCACGCCGCACATGGAACCCCTCGATCAGGTGAGCTGGGCGCATTTCACCGCTACCTGGGAGACCGACGTCAAGGCCGGGCTCTATTGGCTGCAAGCGGCGCTCAACCTGCCGCTCAAGCCGGGAAGCCGCGTACTGGTGGGATCTAGCGGCGCGGCCGTGAACGGCTCGCCGCTCTCGGGCGGCTACGCCGGCGCCAAGCACATGCTACGGTTCATGGCGAGGTACGCGAACGGGATCGCCAAGCACAAAGGGCTGGGAATCCGTTTCCAGGCAATCTTGCCAATGCAAATCATCGGCGGGACCGGTGTCGGCGACGCGGCCTCCCGCGCTTACGCGCGGTCGATGGGACTGGAACGCGAAGCGTACTTGGCCCGGTTCGGTGCGCCGTTGCCGCCTCGCCAATTTGGTGACTATGTCGTCGCGGTGCTGGATGATCCCCAGTACGCCACCAGCGTCGCCTTCGGCCTGAAGGGCGATACGGGAATCACGGTCCTGGAGGGAGAGGCAGCTTGAGCGAACCCCCATCCTCGTTGCCCACGGCACGCCAGGCGCAGCTCCTGGCGCTCGCCGATGAGCTAAGGCCCGAGCTTCACCGCTATTGTGCACGCCTGATGGGCTCAGTGATCGATGGCGAGGATGTCGTGCAGGACACTTTCACCCGAGCCTATGTCGCCGTGGACGAGCTCCAGGATGACCCGCCGTTGCGCGCCTGGCTATTCCGAATCGCCCACAACCGCGCGCTGGACCTTCAGCGCAGCCACGCGCGATTCGCGCGGCTGAACCTATCGAGGTGGCGCACGAGGTTGCCGACCCGGAGAGTCCAGATCCTGTGGAGGTAATGATGAGACGGGAGGCAGTCGAGACCGCAGTGTCGCGGTTCGCGGAGCTTCCGACGATGCAGCGCAGCGTGGTGATCCTCAAGGATGTGCTCGACCAGTCCCTGGAGGAGATTGCCGCCATGCTCGACCTCACGGTCAACGCGGTGAAGGCCCACCTCGCGCGGGGACGGGCCCGGCTCAAGGCCATCAACGCCCAAGCGCCGGCTCAATCCGCGCCGCGCCCACCATCGCCTGCAGTAGCCCGCTATGTGGCCCTGTTCAATCGGCATGACTGGGACGGACTGCGCGCAATGCTGGCCGACGACGTAAGGCTGGTCCAATCGACGTACCCACTGCGCGCGGGCGCCGCCAACGTGGGTACGTTCTTCGGCATCTATTCGCGCGGTGCCCCGGTGCGGCTCGCTGCCGCGTGGCTCGATGGCCGCGAGGTCATTGCGGTCTTCGAGGATCCCCAGGCGGCGAAGCCCAGCTATCTGATGTGGCTGGAATGGCGGGGCGGCCTGATAAGCTTCATCCGCGACTACAAATATGTCCGCTACGTCATCAACGACGCGGAGCTGGTCCTGTCGCCAGACGCCGCGCCTCCAGGCGAGGGGACAGCCTACGGATGACGGTATTTTGCCGACGACGCAGATCGAGACTGATCGGATTAAAACGTCAAGAATCGACCGATCGGTGCCGATAGTCGCTGAAACCGAGGAAATCGCGGATCGTCGGAATTCCTTTTTGGAATCAAGAGCGCAAATTTCTGACGGATCCGCGGACGGAGTTTGAGCGTGCACGGAAAAAATGTGCCCCGCTAAATCAATGCGTTACCACGGCTCAAAATGATCGAGTGGGAGTGACGGGGAGCAGTTTGGGATAGATCAGGACACAGTGGGCTGTTATTGGCGAACTTTAGGTGCCGATAGCTCCCGATAGCTGCTCTTTTGCTCGTTCAATGTCGCGATCCAGCAGGCAGTCGATGAATGCCCGCAGCGCCCGATGCGGATTGCGCCTGTCCGAATAGTAAAGGAAGAGGCCCGGGAGCGTCGGCGACCAATCGGCAAGGACGCGCCGATCCCGCATGCCTTGCCAGTTCTTACGGTTCTTACCATGACAATGTCCGCGTCAAAAATGCTGATCCGCTATCTTGGACCAAGTGAAGCCTATTTTTGGCTTAGTAATCAGAATAGCTGGAAGCACTTCGTCGTTGCAACTCAGATTACAGGAGAAACAACGACTGCTTCCCGGCACACCGCGCTAGATGCTGTTCAGCGGCGTCATCCGCTGTTGGGAGTCTGCATCGACGCGGACGACAGCGGCGCCCCGTATTTTCGTCTCTTTCCCGAGTTGCGCATTCCACTTCAGATAGTTTCGGGAGACGCGCTGCAAGGTTGGGAAGACAAAATGGAGACGGAACTGTCGACTCCGTTCCCGGTAGAAGACGCTCTCCTTGTAAGAGCCGTATTGCTTCACGAGTCGCATAGGGCAACGATTTTACTCACAGTACATCACTCAATCGCAGACGGCCTTTCGGTCGCTCTCATCGTTCGGGACATCCTTGAAGCGCTTTCCGGAAAACCTCTGGAAGCGCTTCCCGTCCCTCAGCCCCAGGAAGACCTCTGCCCGCCGCCGACAATCCAAAGCACTGAACTTGGGTCTGAAGAACCCGAGGCGCCTGCGCCGCCCAGCGCCCCAGGAACTCCCCTAAAGAGAGATCGATCGCTTCTCCGTGTGCGGGGCCTACGTTTACCCGCTGAATTGAGTGACAGGTTGCGAGAGCGGTCGCGACGAGAGGGAACGACGGTGCATGGAGCGCTAGCCGCAGCCCTCGTGTTCGCTGGCAGAGATATTCACCGCGAATGGAGAGAGGCGCCGGTTCGTGTTGTCTCACCCGTCAATAACAGGACGATTTTGCGCCGAGGCGACGATTGCGCCTTGTCGATCATCTTTCCCGTAGGCTCGTACAATCCGAAGTCGCCCATCCAGTTTTGGGAGATTGCACGTTCGGTCCGTGATGATCTTGCGGACATGCGAACGCCGGGCGGCCTGTCGGCGGTCTTCAGGGGGTTTGATCAACTTATATCGAGCAAGCCCGGTGTGCGGGGGATCGCTCAGTTCGAATTGCAGGTGTGCGCGTGTGAAATGATGGTCTCCAACCTTGGAGTTTTGCCTTTTGAGGCGAATTTTGGCGACCTGCGTTTAGAAGCGTTGTGGGGGCCATCTGTATTCGTCGGGATCGAGGGGGAGCAAATGATCGGAGCGGCGACGGTGCATGGCGCAATTCATCTGCTTCATAGCAGCTACACTCCGATTGCGTCCCTTCTCGAAACGACAGAGCAGGTGTTGCGTGTGGCGGTGAGCTAGGTCGCCCTGCGCGGGGCTCGGCTGCCTGTAGGGTTGATGGCCGTTACGTTGCACGGCGCATGCAGTCGCGGCGGCAGTGGCGAGGGTGAGAATACGGATCGACATAGGGGGTCCTCCGGCGTCAGGGCTGAGCGTGACGCTGCCATCCTGCGGCAGCTTGCGGCACAGCGTCGTTCCGTCGGCCTTCGGCGTTGATGGGCAGCGCGGCGCCTTGCAGGCGCGATTCAGTGCGGCCGCGCGATGGGGCCGCAGATACCCAGGTCGCGAGCAAAGCGCGGGCGCTGTCCGCCATCACAAGCCATGCGCCGGCCAGCAAGAGGACATCCTTGAGCACGAGCCGTCCTGCACCCGAGAGGTAGGGAAACCCGTGCTGGGCGTCGCCAAGCGCCG
>Ga0070699_100003530_pt1 | contig 13824 bp, 13 predicted proteins | sample KBSK1503metaG_FD_65473 | JGI IMG/M metagenome (GOLD analysis project Ga0070699, IMG submission 65473) | Corn, switchgrass and miscanthus rhizosphere microbial communities from Kellogg Biological Station, Michigan, USA - KBS K1-50-3 metaG | ecosystem: Host-associated > Plants > Roots >...
TTCGACTTCCAGCGGCTGCGGACCAATACGGACGTCGCGTCCGCGCCGTTGCTGGCCGCGTCGATCTTCCTGGACATCTTGAACGTATTCCTGTTCTTCCTGCAGATCTTCGGCCAGGACGACAGGTGACCGGCGCCTGAGCAGGCGATCCCGGCCGCGGAAGCGGCGTACGAGGCATATCTGAAGGAACAGCGATGAGTGAGCAGCCCGAGTTTTTCACCTGCGGGCGGCGGAATAGTTCTGGGCCGCGCGGGCGAGGTCCGGCCGGGCGTCGAGAACGGGTTGCATCCGCCGCCACGCCTCCTCCCGCTTGGCCGGGATGTACTCGGTGGGCCAGTACCCCTCGTGCGGGCGGTAGCCCTTGAGCACCCGGCGGGCCACCGTAGCCATGTGCACCTCGTCGACGCCGTCGGCGATGCCCATGGCGGGCGCCGACGCGTACATGGCCTGGACGGGCGTGAGATCGGTGGTGCCGAGCGAGCCCAGGATGTGCAGCGCGTTGTATGACACCTCGCGCAGCACCTTGGCCATGGTGAACTTCACCGCCGCGATGTCAGTGCGGGCCTCGAGCGTCGAGGTCTGGTCGATCCTCCAGGCGGTCTCGAGCACGAACAGCCGGAGCATCTTGATCGCGGCGTAGGACTCGGCGATCTTCTCCTGCACCATCTGGTGCTCCGCGATGATCCTGCCGTGCGACTCACGGCTGAGCGCCCGCTCGCACATCATGTCGAAGGCGAGCTTGCACTGGGCGATAGTGCGCATGGCATGGTGGATGCGGCCGCCGCCGAGGCGGCGCTGGGCGAGTACCTTGGCGCCGTTTTCCGGACCGAGCAGGTGGTCGAGGGGCACCCGGACGTCCCGGTAGACGATGTGATTGTGGTTCCTCGGCTCCGGCATGATCTCGACGCCGGGGGTGGCGCGGGGCACTACGAACATGCCGTTGGTGCACATCACGAACAGCAGGTCGGCGACCCGTCCCGCCGAGGTGAACCACTTCTCGCCATTGATCACCCACTCGTCGCCGTCTTGCACGGCATGGGTCTTGAACAGGTTCGGATCACTGCCGCCCTGCGGCTCGGTCATCGAGAACGCCGAGAACATGTCCTGGTTGAGCAGCGGCTCGAGCCACCGCTTCTTCTGTTCCTCGGTGCCGTAGGCCGCGAGGATCTCCATGTTCCCTGTATCGGGCGCCGACGCGCCGAACATCGAGGGCGCGCCAGCGTAGCGGCCGATCACCTCGTTGAGCAGAGCCAGCCTAAGCTGCCCGTAGCCTGGTCCGCCCAGCTCCCGGTCGAGGAAGATCGCCCACAGGCCCTGGTCCTTGACCTCCTGCTGGAGCTCGCGGACGTACGCCTTCACCACCGGGTCTGGCCACCGCACCGCGTGGGGGAAGACGTAATCGAGCGGCTCGACCTTTTCCTGGCAGAACCGCTCGACCCAGTCGAGCTTCTCCTGGAACTGGGGGTCGGTGGAGAAATCCCACGCCATGCCCTCACTCCTTGTCGGTGACGCGATAACAGTTGCCGTGGCGGGAAAGGCCGCAAGGGTCCCGGTGGTTTCATTGTGACGGATCGAGGAACTGTGGCAAGGTCGCGCCCGGCCCCGCCGTGCACATAGAGCACGGGTAGTTAGCCATGCCGTCTCCTAGGAGATGACTGCGGCACACGTTGTGGTGTGCCCGGTTAGCCAGGAATCCTCAGCGAGGCCGTGCACCCAGCGCATCCGCCTGGCAGCCGCATCGGGGTGGTCGCCGAACTCCTGCGCCATCCGGCCGACGCAGCCACGGACGCCAAGCTGTTGCAAGGTGCGGTTGATTGCCGCGGCTACCATTTCGGCGGTTAGGGCGTCTGATGGCTGCAGTCCGGAGGCGAACAGCGCCTCGCACCATGCGTCTTTTACATTCCGCCACGTCACGGCGAGTTGTGTTGAGGTAGACATATCCCACCATCCCGGGTCGCGTTTGCTGAATGCCTAGGCGGCAAAGGCCGCCTGTTTGAGGTTGGGCAGCGCCCTGCGGAGCTCTCTGCGGGAGCTGATGCCGAGCTTGCGGAATGCCTTGTGCAGGTGGTACTCGACGGTGCGCGGGCTCAGGAACAGCTGGGCGCCGATCTCCGGGTTCGTATTCCCCTCACCGGCGAGCCGGGCGATCTGCGCTTCCTGCCCGGTGAGGTGCCTGGCCGTCTCGACCGTACGCTTGCGTGCGGTCTCGCCTGTGGCTAGCAGCTCCCGCCGGGCGCGTTCGGCGAACCCGTCGATCCCCATCGCGGTCAGCATCTCGTAAGCGGTCCGCAGCTGGTCCCGTGCGTCCACCCGGCGGTTCTGGCGGCGCAGCCACTCGCCGTAGACCAGGTGAGCGCGGGCCAGCTCCACCCGGACGCGGGTGCGGCCCAGCCGGTCGATCGCCTCCCGGTACAAGCACTCAGCCGACTGGCCGTCACTCAGCAGTGCCCGCGAGCGCGCCCGGATCCCCAGCGCCCAGTCGCTGCCCGCGGTTGTGGTTGCCGCCGACATATGCCGCATGGCATCGGCGGCGCGCTCGGGCTGCCCGGTCCGGGCGGCGGCCTCGATCAGTTCGGCCATCGACAAGGCAGCCAGGCCCAGCTCATCCGGGTATTGGCTGCTGCCCTGCTCGGCTGCTACCAGCGCCTCGTCGTATCGGCAAAGACCATTGTTGAGCACCGCGGTCACCCAGTGAGCGGCGGTCAGCCACTGTCCTTCTCCGCGCGCCACCATTTCTCTCGTGGCAGTCGCGGTCACCTGGCAGGCTTCGGCTTCGCGGCCTGTCCAGGCGGTGAGCACCATATGTCCGTAAGGTCCCACTGGGGTAGCTGTCGCCCGGCCGACTGCCGCGGCCTCTTCTGCCAGGGAGACGGCCATGGCCAGTTCGCCGGCGAGCAGCCGGATAGGCACCCCCGTGAGCAGGGCGGCCGGGAGCACAGTGAGCGCGCCGGCCTGGCGGGCGTGCTCGATTAGCCGGGTCGAAAGTGCGTACCAGCTCTCGTCGTCCCAGATATCCCTGGACATGCTGCATGCGAGCGGTAGCCACTGGAATCCCTCATCGGTCAAGGCCCCGTCGCGGAACGCCTTCAGCCCTCGCCTCAGCATGGGCGTGCCCGCGGCATTCCCTTCGGTGAGCAGCACGGCCAGCCCGTCCAGCAGCAGGTCGTTGCGCCCCGGCGGCTGCGGCGCCTGTGGTGCCGCCCGGACCGCCTCGGCGACCTCGACCAGTCCGCCGCGGACGGCCAGGCGTCCGGCCTCCAGTACCGCCCGGAACGCGTCGCGGTAGGCCTCGCGGGCTAGCCCGGCGTGGAGCGGTTCGAGGCGGCTGGCGGCCTTGAGCAGGAGCTGCGGCGCGTCGCCGCCACGGCCCGGATCGGCCGCTAGCTGGGCGCGCAGCAGTTCCGCGTGCGCGTACCCGAGCTCGTCGAGCGGCCCGGCTTCTGCGGTAGCCAGCAGCCGCAGCGCCGCGTCCGGCGCCCCGGCCTGCTGTTTGGCCTGCGCCGCGGCCAGCGCGCGCCGGGCCCGGCGCGCCCGGTCGGGCGTCAGCTCTGCGGCGCGCTCACAAAATGCGGCGGCCGCCGCGGGCACGCGCCCGGGTGGCCGAGCCCTCAAGTTCGGCGGCGACGTCCTCATCGAGCCCAGTCGCTGCGCGCGCGGTGCCAGGCGCGACGATCGGGATCGATGCCGGGGTCGGTGGCCTCGGCCAGGGCGCGGTGCGCGCTGTGGCGCTCCTGCGGTGAAGCGGCGCGGTACACCGCCGACCGGGCCAGCGGATGGCAAAACCGCACATGCCCGCCGAACTCGATCAGCCCGGCCGCGGCCGCCGGTGCCGCGGCCGTCGCCGGCACGCCCAGCCGGTCCGCTGCACGCCACACCAGCAATGGGTCGCCAGTCGGCTCAGCCGCTGCGACCAGTAGCAGCCGCCGCGTCGCCGGCGGGAGCGGCATCAGCTGCCGCAGGAAGCCTTCCTCGATCCGGCCTGGCATTGCCGTAACGCAGGGCAATCCGATTCCGCCCGCCAGCTCCTCGGGTGTCAGTCCGCGCGCCAGCTCCAGCAACGCCAGCGGGTTGCCCCGGGTCTCGGCCACGATACGATCGCGCACCTGCTCATCCAGCGGACCGGTAATGACCGACTCCAGCAGGGCCTGCGCATCACCGTCTGGCAACCCGGAGATGACGAGTTCCGCCAGCCCCGCTAGGTCCTGCCCGGCACCGGGCCTTCGCACCGCGAAGACAACCGCGACCGATTCGGTCACGAGGCGGCGGGCCACGAACGCGAGCGCCTGGGCCGAGGCCCGATCGAGCCATTGCGCATCGTCCACGACGCAGACCAGCGGCTTTGCCCTGGCCACGTCCGACAACAGGCTCAGGACCGCCAGGCCGACCGCGAAGCGATCCGGGGCGTCACCGTCCCGGAGGCCGAACGCGGTGCCCAGGGCGGCGCGCTGCGGATCTGGAAGGCACTCGATCCGGTCTAGGAACGGCGCGCATAGCTGATGCAGCCCGGCGAACGCGAGCTCCATCTCCGACTCGACGCCCGCCGCCCGTGCGATGCGGCATCCAGACGCGCGCTCCAGCAAGTATCCCAGCAACGCGGTCTTGCCGATCCCGGCCTCGCCGCGCAGGACCAGGACCCGGCTCTGACCGGCCCGCACACCCGCCAGCAACCGGTCCAGTACCTCGCGCTCGCCGCGCCGACCATGCAGCCTGCGCTCGAGCCATGTACCAGCAAGGGTGTGCGCATCCGTGCCATCGGTGGCGTGCATGCCGGCTCATCCCTTCGATCTGACGGGGATACATCCGGCATTAACGCTAGGGATCGGGGAAGCTCGTTGAATCCCGGAAGATCCTTAGTCCTGCGGGTGCGCCTGGGGATGTCGTCTCCGGAAATGACTAAGGACTTTCATGGATGCGGTGTCCGTCGGGCCGACCGTAACGTAGCCCTGGCAAAGCCACTGGTCACGGCGAGGCGGGGCAGGGGGAAGCGAGGCAACCATGACGGATGATGACCTGCGGCGCGCCGTCGCCGCCGAACTGTGCTGGGATCCGCGGGTGGACAGCGCGGCGATCGAGGTATCGGCCGCCAGCGGCATGGTCACGCTGCGCGGGACCGTGGCCAGCCTCTGGCACAAGCGGGCGGGGGGCAACGCCGCCGCCCGCGTCCGCGGGGTCAGCCGGGTCGCCAATGGACTGAGGGTGCAGATCCCGGACCGGGACCGGCGCGACGACGAGGACCTGCGCGGCGATGTGCTGGAGGCGCTGATGCTGGAGGGCTCGGTGGCGATGACCGTCGATGCGCAGGCCCGGGACGGCTTCGTCACCCTGACCGGCACGGTGGAGTGGCACTACCAGCGCGAGGCGGCCGAGTCCCGCGCCGCGAGCGTGACCGGCGTGGCTGGCATCGACAACGCCATCGCCTTGGCTCAGGTTCTCGATGCGCGTGCCGCAGGGGACGCCATCAACTGCGCGTTCCGGCGTGATGCCGTGCTGGACGCGGACCGGCTCTTGGTCGAGACCTTCTCCGGCGGGCTGGCCATCCTGTCCGGCACGGTCAGCTCGTGGGCCGCGCACGATCACGCCGTGGCCGCCGCCTGGTCCGCGGCTGGCGTCACCGACGTCGATGATCGCATAGGTGTCGAGTACTCGCCGTAGCTGGATCGCGCGGGTATCCCCGAGCAGGGCAAGCCGATCGTCAGTCCCGCCAGGTGGGTATCTGTTCGTGATCCGGGAACGTCTGGGCGAGCTGTACCCGGCTGGTGACGCCGAGCTTGCGGAAGACCTTGTGCAGGTGGTACTCGACGGTGCTGGCGCTGATGAACAGCCGGCCGGCGATCTCCCGGTTGGATAGGCGCTCGGCGGCCAGCCTGGCGATCTGTGCCTCCTGCGCCGTGAGCACCTCCGGGGCCCCGGGGCTGCGCGGTTGGGCCCGCTCGCCGGTGGCGCGCAGCTCGGCTCGGGCCCGGCCGGCGAAAGCTGCCAGCGCACCCTGCACTCGCAAGACCTCGTACCTGCCCCGCCCGGCGAACTCGCGCAGCAGCCGGGCGGCGAGCGGGCGGGCATCTGCTTCCCGCCCCTGCCGGGCCAGGGCCAACAGCTCTTGCCAGGCGTAGGGGCTCAGGATGGCCCGGTAGCCCGTCGCCTCAGTTAGCGCCCGCCCCTCCGCCAGCGTGGTCTCGGCGTCCGCGAAGCGGCCCTCTTGTACCTGGACGCTCAGCTGGATGCCGAGCGCCGTAAGCAGCGCCGCAATCGCGCCCCGGTCACGCAGCTCCGCCACCCACCGCTTCTCCATCTGGTACCGGGCCGAGTCGTCGTATAGCAAGCCGGCGGCTTGGCCCACGGCCATGAGATGCGGCAAGGCTTCGTCGGGGATCGGCTGGCCGGCTGCCAGCGGCGCGATGGCCCGGCGAAGCAGCGGGGCGCCAGCGGCGTAGCGGCGCTCGCCCACGGCCGCGAAGCCGTCCAGCAGCAGGTCGGCCAGTGTCGCCTGGGAGTCCGCCATCTTCGGCACCGAGCGGACCGCCCGCAGGAACTGCGTCATCCAGGCCTGGCCTGAGAACTGTGCCGCCACGAACGCGTCTAGCAGGGTGTCGCGGGCCAGGCGGGTCTCGGACGGCTGGAGCATCCGTGCCGCGTCGAGCAGCACCGATGTAGCCTCGGGCATCTGCCCGGCCGCGTACAAACTCAGGCCCTCGAGCCGTCTGGCCCGCGCCCGGGCCACCCCGTCCGCTAGGCGCGGTGCCGCCAGGTCAAGCAGCGCTCGCGGCGCCGCTGCCCCAGCCACCACGGCCGCGCGCCCGGTCCGCCGACCGCTCCAGCTCCGCAGCCACTTGCTCGTCCGGGCCAGCCGCCGCCTCGGCCAGGTGCCAGGCCCGCCGGTCCGGATCAACCTCCGGATCGGTGACCGCGGCCAGCGCCTGGTGCGCGCCGCGCCGCGCCGGGGCCAGGGCGGCGTAGTACGCCGCCGACCGGATCAGCGGATGGCGGAACCGCACCCGCGGCTCCCAGGACACCAGCCGCTCCACTCCCGCAGCCATGCCCGCCTCAGGATCGATCCCCAAGTTCCCGGCCGCGTTCCAGATCAGCGCGGGCTCCCCGGTCGGGTCGGCCGCCGCCAGCAGCAACAGCGTCTGCGTGCTGCCGGGAAGGGCCCGCACCCGGGACTGATACAGCTCCTCCAGACGGCCCCCGAATCGCAGCGGCCAATCCAGCGGCTCCACACCCGACAACTCGGCGGCGGTCAGCTCCGCGGCCAGCTCGACCAGCGCCAGCGGGTTACCCGCCGTGTCGGCTGCGATGCGCCAACTCACCTGCCGGTCAACCTGCGCGCCCGCCGACGTCGCCAGCAGCTCGTGCGCTGCCTCTTCTGCCAGCCCGCCGACCGTCAGCTCTGGCAGTCCCGCCAGCACCACCGCCCGTTCCTCCCCCTCCCGGGCGGCGAACACCATGCCCACGCGGTCCGCGTACAGGCGCCGGGCGACGAACCCGAGCACTTCGATCGACACCTGGTTCAGCCACTGCGCGTCATCGATCAGGCACAAGACCGGCCGCGCGGCCGCCGCGTCGGTCAGCACCGTCAGAGCCGCCATGCCGACCAGGAACCGGTCCGGCGGCGGGCCGGCCACCAGCCCGAACGCCGATCCGAGGGCCTGCCGCTGCGGCGCGGGAAGCCCCTCGAGACCGCCCAGGAACGGGACAAGCAACTGATGCAGGCCGGCGAAACCCATGTCCATCTCAGCCTCTGCACCGGCTACCCGGGCTACCTGCATGTCACCGGCCTGTCCGGCCGCCCAGTCCAGCAGCGCCGTCTTGCCGGCGCCCGCTTCACCCCGCAGCACCAGTACCCCGCTCAGCCCATCCCGGACCGCTGCCAGCACGCCCTCCAACGAGCCGGTCTCCACCGCCCGGCCCAGCAACGCGCTAATCGTTCTGCCCTCCTCCGCCCCTGGCCGGAACGAACGAAACTTCCCCCGGGCGGTCCCTTACGAGAACCCAGCCGTCCGGTGACTCCTTCAAGATAGAAGCCTCCACCCCGTCCGCTCCTCCGCCATAGGACCTGAATCGCAGCGTCAAGGAGGTTGGCTGCGAGCACGAAGCGCGGCATCACTTTCATTCTCGCAGCCGGCGCGGCGGGCGAGGCCGGTGGTGGTCGCGTCTGAAGCACGACGACCCGCAGGGGCAGATCCGCGCTCAGCTCTCCGTGGTGATCTCCGGCTGGTCCAGGAAGTTGACCAGAAAAGGAAGTGCCCGCCGGAGCGGGCCGGGATCTCCCGCTGCGGCCACGAGTTCGCCGAGATAGTCGCCATGATTTCCGGGCACGATGAGCAGGCGGGCGTTCGGGATACGGGAGGCTAGGAGCACCGCGTGTTCGGTGCGGATCACATCGCGGTCGGCCGCCACGACGAGCGTCGGTGCGGTGATCGAGGCGACCAGGGAGTCGGGCCAGTCGGCAAAACCGGTGAGCATGAGCTCTCGATCGAGGTGAAACATGCGCTCCGCATGTGCGGGATCGCCGCTGATCGCAAGGTCTGCCTCGCGGTAGGGCTCGGGGAGATCGGCGTAGGTCGCCCCCGCCAGGCCGTCCCAGAATCCGTCAACCATGCCGTCGCGGCGGAACGGCGCAGATGCGACGATGAGCCGGCGAACCGCACGCGGATGCCGGATGGCCAACTGCATCCCGACCTGACCGCCGTTGCTGAACCCGAGCGCATCGACCGGTGCAACGGAGAGTTCTTCCAGCAGTGCGGCCACGCCGTCTGCGGAACCCTCAAATGACGCGGCCTGGTCACCAGATCCCGTGCGTCCGTGTCCCTGCAACTCGACGGCCAGCATGCGCCGTGAGCTTTCGAGAGCCGGGATGAGACGGCCCCAGTTGGACTCGATCGTCGAACCACCGCCGTGCAAGAGCAGGAGGAGAGGCCCCGAACTGGGCGACTTACCGTGCCATTCGAAGTAGAGCGGGAGTTTGGCCGAGGAGTATCCGTGCTCGTCTCTCACGATCAGGAGCTTAGTGACTGAGACAGCGAGCCGGCACCGTGCTGAGCCGCGTCGTGCGGCGCGCTGGCGGGCCTCGCTCGCTGCACGTTCAGCCCGGGCCTGCTGACACAAGCCCGGGTTGAACGTCCTGGGCTACGGGCTTCCTCCCCGGCGGCTGATCAGCTCATCTTTGGTAATGCCGTACTGGGCGAGAAAGCGTTCCGCGCGGTTGTACTCCACCGGGTCCGGTAGCGCCCGGAGCGCCTCCTCGGCCAGGTCCGGCAGCGCCACCATCCGCAGTATGTCAACCACGTGTTGTCGTGTGACCTGCATCGTTCATCAGCCTTCCGTCTCGGTGCGTCGGTGCCGGCCTGAGCCGTCTTCCAGGGCCTCGACCGCACCGAGAAGGTTGTGGAGGCCGACTTCGTAGCGCTGCGCATCCGCCGGATCGAACAGCCACTCGTCGACTGGTACGCGGACGGCCTCCTCCTCCGGCAGGCTGGTCTCGGCCAGCATCAGCTCTGTACTGACGTTGAGTTCGAGTTCGTGCAGGAAGGCGTGGCCGCCGATTGGTGTGCTCATCTTGTTTCTCCAGGCGTGACTTGGGCGGGCGGGTCAGGTAGAGACTTCCTCAGGCTGGTACGGGTGGGGGTTGCCGACTTGGTGGTGGACCGGCTGAGCCAGTCCGCGAAGCGGGTCGCGCCTATGCGGGGGTTGCCGCCGGGGATGAGGGCGCGCTCATCGTTGACTTCCAGGCCGTAGTAGGGCGCGCGCGCATCGGTCACCACGTGCCGCGGATCGTGGGTTGCGCGCAGGAAGCGCCGGACGAGTTCGTCCAGCCGGAACCGTTCGGGGCCGGCCAGCTCGACGGTGCCGTTGACCGGCGCGCCCTCGGCGATATCGGCCAGGGCGGCGGCAACGTCAACGGCCGCTTCGGGCTGGAAGAGGATGGGCGGCAGCGAAACCGTCCCGTCGTGGGTGCCGGAATCGGCGATGCGACCGATGAACTCGAAGAACTGCGTCGCGCGCAGGATCGTGCAGGGGATGGCCGCGGCCTTGAGTGCTTCCTCCTGGGCGAGCTTGGCGCGGAAGTAACCGCTGCCTTGCAGCCGGTCGGTGCCGACGACCGACAGCGCCACGTGGTGGCCTATCCCGGCGGCGGTTTCCGCGGCGAGGATGTTGCGCGCCGAGGTCCGGAAGAAGTCCATCACCGCCGCGTCATCCCAGTCGGGCGCGTTCGACACGTCGACCACGACATGGGCGCCCGCGAGCGCTTCCGCCAGTCCCTGGCCGGTGATGATGTCCACGCCCGTGGCTGGCGATGCCGCCAGCGGGTCGTGGCCGTCCGCACGCAGTTTCTCGACGAGTTTCGACCCGATCAGGCCGGTGCCGCCGATTACCACGATCTTCATCTGGTTTCCTTTCTTCCCGACTCGGATCGCGCCGGGCCGGTGTGCTGCACGCCGTGACTCCCGCAGCTCCGTTTCGGATGGGTTACCAGGCAGCGTCCCTCCCGCGGCACGGCGCTCGCATCCGTCGAAGTCCCCAGGACCGATCCCCAGCCGGAGCCCGCCGTCCCCCGGGGGGTGCCGTCCGGCGGTGGGCGTCCGGTCACACCAGGCGGTGCCGAGATGACTGGGCGCGCGGCGCCGATGGCTGCGCCGGCGTCCCTAGGGGACCCGCTAGGGATTCCTACGGAGGCGATCCCCGGTAGGCGAGCGCGACAGTGGTGCCATCGGCCAGGAGGACGCCATAGCCACCTGCGCCGAGCAATAGCTGACCACACCCGGGAAAGGAACGGCTCATGTCACTCAGTCAGCCCGTAATCGTCCTTGTGCACGGCGCCTGGGCGGATGCCTCGAGCTGGAGCAGCGTCATCAGCGAGCTGCAGCGTCGCGGCTTCACCGTGTACGCGCCGCCCAATCCACTGCGCGGCCTGCCGCAGGACTCGGCCTATCTGCACCAGTTCCTGACCCAGAATGCGGCACTCCAAGGGCAGCCGGTCGTTCTGGTCGCGCACTCCTACGGCGGGGCGGTCATCACCAACGCCGCGGTCGGTGCCGCCGGGGTCAGGGCCCTGGTGTACGTGGACGCCTTCATTCCCGACGAGGGCGATACCATCGGCGGCCTCGCCAGTGCGGAGCCCGGATCCTGCCTTGGCAACCAGGCCTTCAACCCCGTGCCCTACACCGGCGCACCGTCCGGTGATATCGACCTCTACATCAAGCCGGACCTGGTCCCCGGGTGCTTCGCCACCGGCCTGCCCGCCAGCCAGGCCGCGGTCATCGCAGCCAGCCAGCGGCCGCTCACGGCCAGCGCGTTCACCGAGCCGTCCGGGCCCCCGGCGTGGAAGACCATCCCGTCCTGGGCTGTGATCGGGACGGCGGACCAGGTCATCCCGCCCGCGGAGCTGACGTTCATGGCCAAGCGCGCGGGCGCGCACATCACCGACATCAACGCCGGGCACCTGTCCCTCATCTCCGAGCCGTCGGTCGTGACCAACGTCATCCTCGAGGCGGTCCAGGCCACCGGATGACTCGCGAGCCGGCCTGGTGTCCCGCGAATCCGGCGCCGGATTCGCCGGACACTGGTCGGCTCACCCGGCACTGAAGCCTCGGCATAGCGGGCCACGGGTCTGCATGCCCTGCGCGAACAGGGCGAGTCCCTGGTTAGTTCTTGGCTGGTAGGGCGGGGGCGAAAAAGTCGCTGAGCAGCTGGGTGACGCGCTCGGCTTCGTCGTGGTGCACCCAGTGCGAGGCGTCGGGCAGGCGCTCGACGCGGTCCAGGCCGGGCACGTCGTCGTGGTCGGGCTCGGCGAGTTCGGGGCCGAGGTAGCGATCGCCTTCCCCCCAGATGACCAGGGTGGGCGCCTTGATCGGGCGAAGCGCCGCTTCGGCCTTCTTCGGCGACTGCCGCACCGAGGACCGGTAGTAGTTGATCATCCCGGTGGCCGCGCCGGGCTGTGACCACGCCTCGACATAGCGTTCAGTCTCCTCCGGCGTGTAAGCCGGGCTGGCGTCACGCAGGAAGTGCCGGAAGAAGTGCCAGTGGTTGGCGTGCACGACGGTTTCGGGCAGGTCCGGGAGGTCGAAGAAGAAGAAGTACCAGGACTTGCGGAGCTGGCCCGGGTGGTGCAGTCCCTGCGACAGCTTCCGCGGGTGGGCCGCGTTGAGGATCGCCAGCCGGTCCACGACCTCGGGATGGCTCATCGCGGTGGCCCAGGCCACGGATCCGCCCCAGTCATGACCGACCAGCAGCGCGGATTGGGCGCCGCGTTCGTGGATGAGGTCGCGGATGTCGGCGGTGAGCTGGTCGATGTCGTAGGCGTGGACGCCGTCCGGCTTCGATGACAGGTTGTAACCTCGCATGTCGGGCGCGACGACGCGGAATCCGGCCGCCGCGAGCGGTTCGATCTGCAGCCGCCAGCCGTACCAGAACTCGGGGAAGCCGTGCAGCAGCACGATCAGCGGCCCCTCGCCGGCTTCCATGTAATGCAGTCGCTGGTCGCCGATCTCGGCGTAGCCCTCACGAAGTTCGCCACTTGTGCGGTCATCGGTTGTGCTCATTGCCGCCTCCCTGGGGTTGTGTTAGGGATGACGCTACGCTCCCAACCGCCGCACCGAGCCAGTGGAAACGCTGGTAGCATCACTGGTCCGCGCCGTCCCAGCCCTGGCGAGGTCCCGTGTACGCCGCGTGATGGCACCCGTTCGGCGGTCCAAAAGTCCATAACGCACAACGGAGGCGGAGCACCGGACGCGGTCCACGCCCAACCTGGGCCCGCCACCTGGCGGGCACGCCATTTGTCCACCCGAGCGAGTGCTCATGGTGTTGACATTTGCTCAGAATGAGTTATGACAGTCCTTGGCAGCCGGATGTCCCGGCCCCGAGGACGCTGGCTGTCCGCAGGCGACTGCACAAGACGACCGGCCGGGCCGATCCGGCCTATTCAGGAGAGCCTATGGCTACCGCTGCATCCGCCGTTCCCGGTGGCTCCGTGGACCTGGCGCTGGAGGGCTGCACGGTCATCGTGACCGGGGCGGGCAGCGGGATCGGCGCCGCCACCGCGCGCCTGCTCGGCGCGGCGGGCGCCTCGGTGGTGCTGGTCGGCAGGCAGGAGACCCCGCTCCGGCAGAGCGCCGGCGCGGTCGAGCAGGCCGGTGGCCACGCTGTCCCGGTACCGGCCGACCTGGCCGATCGCACCAGTCCGGCCCGCATCATCGCCGCGGCGCTGGCCGCGTTCGGCCGGATCGACGGCCTAGTCAACAACGCGGCCATGTGCCAGCACCGGCCGCTGCCCGAGTGGGAGGCCAACGGATTCGACGAGCAGGTCGCGACGAATGTCCGGGCGCCCTACTTCCTCATCCAGGCCGCGCTGCCGGCCCTGCGGGAGTCTGCGGTCAAGTCGGTGGTCAACATCAGCTCTTCCTCGGGCACCTTGCGGCTGTCCGGCCAGTCCGTGTACGGCATGACCAAGTGCGCCCTGGACTACCTGACCCAGTCGCTGGCCGGGGAGCTGGCCCCGGCCGGCATCAGGGTCAACTGCATCGCGCCCGGCCCGATCGATACGCCGATCCACGCCACCTGGGCCGACGATCTCGATGAGGCCTACCGATGGCTGAAGAGCCAGGTGCCGCTCGGTCGGATCGGCGATCCGACCGAGGTCGCGCGCTGGATCGCCCTGCTGCTGAGCCCGGTGTCGTCGTTCATCACCGGGGCGGTGCTCCCGCTAGACGGGGGCCAGGTGATACCGCATGCCTGAGAGCAGGCCAGGCAGCACGGGACGCTGGAGCTCGGAGGAACTCATGCTCCGCGCGGCCTGGTACTACTACAAGGACGAACTGACCCAGGACG
>Ga0070699_100003531_pt1 | contig 13822 bp, 11 predicted proteins | sample KBSK1503metaG_FD_65473 | JGI IMG/M metagenome (GOLD analysis project Ga0070699, IMG submission 65473) | Corn, switchgrass and miscanthus rhizosphere microbial communities from Kellogg Biological Station, Michigan, USA - KBS K1-50-3 metaG | ecosystem: Host-associated > Plants > Roots >...
TGGTGATGGAGACCTATACGGCCGCCGATCTCTCCGCCGAGCGCAACGAGCCGGTCGACCTGCCGCTGTCGAACGCCGCGCTCTCCGCGGTCGCCGAAATGGTAGGAGGCAAGCGATGAGACGGGAGGCGAAAGGCGTCGGGCTCGCCATCATCGGCGCCGGCCGGGTCGGACTGTTTCGCGGCGAAGTCGCAGCGCGCCATCCAGCCGTGCAATGGATCGGCATCGCCGAGAAGAACCATAACCGCGGCTTGCATGTCGCTGAAAAGATCGGCGCCGACTTCGTCACCCAGGATCTTCGCGAGCTGCTCAAGCGCCCGGAGGTCACCTGCGCCATCATCGCCACCGACGAGCATCTCCATGTCGATCCGATCATGGCCGCGGTCGAGCGCGGCGTGCCGATGCTGATCGAGAAGCCGCTTGCGACCGATCTCGGTGAATCGGCGCGCGTGCTCGAGGCGATCACCGCCGCCAGGCTCGACGCGGTCGTGGGCTATACCCAGCGTTTCCGCCGCAAATGGCTCGCGGCCAAGGAGAAGGTGCGCACCGGCGCGCTCGGTGACGTGACGCTGGTGACCTCGCGCGCCTTCATGAACAGACTCGTCGCTATTGACAATTACAAGCGCACCGACGATCCGAAGGCGATTTCGCCGATGGTGATTTCGGGGACCCATGCGCTCGACATCGTGATGTGGTGCATGGAGGCGAAGACCCCGGTCGAATGCTACGCGCGCTCGATCGACAAGGTCCTGGGACCCGCCTACCAGGGCATCGACGCCACCGCCGGCATGATCATGTTCTCCGACGGCAGCGTCTATCACCTCAACATTTCCTGGGCGCTGCCGGTGACCTGGCCGGGCGCCGTTTACAGCCTCGAGATCGGCATCACCGGCACCGAGGGCGTGCTCACCATCGACGACACCCATCGCGACATGGTGCTCGCGGTGTCGGCGCCGCAGAACGAAGGCTATGCGCCGGATGAGCGCCGGCTGGTCGATTTCATGGGCAGCTATCCGCCCGGCGACATGGCGCTCGGCGAACTGCGGGGGCCGATGCGGGATGAAACCGAGTCCTGGCTCAACCGGATCGCGCTCGGCCTGCCGACGCAGGCCGCCACCGCCGCCGAGGCGCACAACCGCCTGATGCTGACCAAGGCACTCGATTTGTCGGCCAAGCGCAAGCAACCGGTGAAGCTGCCGCTCGGGCCCGGCGAGGAGCGCGCGGCCGCATAGTGTCCCGGCCGCAACCCGCCACGCTTGACTCGAAGATTGAAGGCATTCCATGACCAGATCGATCATCGCCGCTCTCCTCCTCGCTCTTGTCGATCCGGCGTGTGATGCGCGCGCGGAAACCGCCGATGCGTCGAAAGGGGCCTATGCACCGGGCCTCGCCGAGATCATGATCATGACGCAGATCCGGCACGCCAAGCTCTGGCTCGCCGGCGACTTGCGTAACTGGGATCTGGCGGACTATCAGATCGACGAGTTGAAGGAAGGGTTGAAGGACGTGGTGAAGTACTTTCCGAGCTATAAGGACATCCCGGTCGGGCAGATGATCGAAGCCACCATCGTGGCGCCCATCGGCGAGGTCGAAAGCGCGATCAAGGCGCGCGACCGCGCCCAGTTCATCGCCGCCTACGACAAGCTGACCGCCGCCTGCAACACCTGCCATCAGAGCGCCAACCGACCGTTCATCGTGATTCAGCGGCCGACGGCCTCGGAGTTTCCCAACCAGTCGTTCGCTCCGAAGCGGCCATGAGCCGCGGCGCGGCGATCGCGGCGGGAGAGCGAGCCGTGAAGAGATTGCTGCCGCCATCGTGGATCGTCCTGTGCGCGCTCGCCGCCGCGCCGGCGGCGGCCCAGCAGGAGGACGTCGCCGCCTTCTTCAAGGGCAAGACGCTGCGGCTCGTGGTCGGTATCGGCGTCGGCTCGGGTTACGACATCAATGCGCGGCTGCTGGCGCGCCACCTGGCCGCGCATATCCCAGGCCAACCGACCATCATCGTGCAGAATCAACCAGGCGCCGGCAGCCTCACCATGACCAACGCGCTCTACCACACCGGCCCGTTCGACGGCACGGTGATGGGCGCCTCCTTCAACGGCATGCCGACCACGCCGCTGTTGCAGCCGGGCGGTGTGCGCTTCGATCCGGTGAAGTTCAATTGGCTCGGCAGCACCAATCGCGAGACGCAGGCCATGTACGTGTGGCACACCGCGCCCGCGCAGGTCCTCGAGGATATCAGGAGCAAGGAGATCGTGATGGGCGCGCAAGCGCCCGGCTCGACCCAGTTCGATTATCCGGTGCTCGCCAACAACCTGTTCGGATTCAAATTCAAGGTCGTTACCGGCTACGAGAGCACGCCCAAAATCCATCTGGCGATGGAGAGCGGCGAGGTTCACGGCACCATCGCCAACTGGTCGACGCTCAAGGCCATCAATACGAATTGGATCACGGACAAGAAAATCCGCATTCTCGCGCAGTGGGCGCTGCACAAGAGCCCCGAGCTCGACGACTCCCGCTGTTCTTGGATCTTGCCAAGAGCGAAGCCGAGCGCGCCGCGCTGCGGCTGATGCTGGCGCGCCTGGAGTACGGCCGTCCGTTCTTTCTTCCGCCGAATGTGCCGGCGGCGCGCGTCGAGGCGCTGCGGCGCGCGTTCGATGCCACGATGAAGGATCCGGCCTATCTCGCCGAGGCCGACAAGCTCAAGATCGACGTCGAGCCGCTCTCCGGCGAGCAGGTCACCGCACTGATCGCGCAGGTGTCCCGCACGCCCGCCGACACCGTCGCCCGCGTCCGCGCGGCGCTGGAGAACAGGTAACGCCGACGTCCGCTGACGCATGCGAGGGCTGCGGCAGCCAAAACGGACTCCCGTCCATCCCACTTTCCGCTATAACCGTGCTCCCCGCATAAAGCCCTCCCCGAATTTGGAACCCGACATGGATTCACAGACCGTTGAACGCCGCGCGCAGCACCAGCCGCGCTTGGAGGATGATCCGTTGGTGCGCGGCCTTGGACGCTATGCGGCCGATGCGCCGATGTCCGGCCAGACCCAAGCCTATTTCGTGCGGTCCCCGCACGCCTTCGCCGATATCCCTTCGATCGACACGACCGCGGCCAAGGCCGCGCCCGGCGTGCTCTGCGTGCTCACGGCCGCCGACATGGAGGGGATCGGCAACGTGTCCCAGCATCCGCCGCTCGCCGGCCGGGGCGGCCAGAAGCTCATCGTTCCGCAGCGCCCCGCACTCGCCGGCAAGACCGTGCGGCACGTGGGCGAGGCGGTCGCCGTGGTCGTTGCCGAGACGCTGACCGCCGCGCAGGACGCCGCCGAGCTCGTCACCGTCGACTACCAGGAGCGCACGCCGGCGATCGACCTGCGCGAGGCCATCCGCGAGGGCGCGCCGCAAGTCTGGCCGGAGGCTCCCGGCAACATCGCGGTGGACTGGCCCGGATTGGCGGCGGATCCCGACGCCAATGCGAGCGAGGTCGATCGCATCATCGCATCCGCCCCGCACGTGGCGCGCGTTGCCCTCGTGCATCAAAGGATCATGGTGCAATCGATGGAGCCGCGGGGGGCAACCGCAAGCTACGATCCGGCGAACGAGAGCTACTACCTGCGCTGCTGCTCGCAAAGCGCGCGCGCGTTGCGCGACGGGCTTGCTCCCATCCTGGGCGTCCCCAACCAGCGCCTGCGGGTCGTCACCGAGGACGTCGGCGGCGCGTTCGGGTTGAAGACCGGGCCGTATCCGGAATACCTCGCGATCCTGGTCGCGGCGCGCAAGATCGGCCGCCCCCTACACTGGATGTCGAACCGCGCCGAGGCATTCCTCAGCGACAATCACGCGCGCGATGCATTCAGCGACGTCGAGCTTGCGCTCGACGAACGGGGGAAATTCTTGGCGCTGCGCGTGCGTCACCTCGGAAACATGGGCGCCTATATCGGCGCCGTCGGCGCCAACATCCAGACCGTCAACCTCACGCGCTGCCTGCCCGGCATGTACGACATCCCGCGCATCGACATGGGCGTGCGCTGCGTGTTCACCAACACCACGCCGACCGCGCCCTACCGCGGGGCCGGACGGCCGGAGGCGAACTTCATCCTCGAGCGCGTCATCGACGAGGCCGCGCGCGTGACCGGCATCGACCCGGTGAAGCTGCGCCGGCGCAACCTCATCAAGCCGTCGGCGATGCCCTACAAGACCGCCGTCGGCACGACCATCGACAGCGGCGAGTTCGCGACCGTGCTCGACAAGGCGCTGGCGCTCGCCGACTACGACGGCTTCAAGCCGCGCCGGCGCGCGGCGGCCAAAGGCGGCAAATACCGCGGTCTCGGCATTTCCTGCATGCTGGAGCATGCCGGCGGCGTTCCGCTCGAAGGCACCGCGCTGAGCTTTCCCGGCGGCGACACGTTGGTGCTCGGCCTCAACGTGCAATCGACCGGCCAGGGCCACGCCAGCGTGTTCAATCCCTTGTTGGCGGAGCGGCTCGGCATCAAGACCGAGCAGATTGAGCATCGCCACGGCGACTCGGCGATGGAGGTCGCGGGCTATGCCTCGGTCGGCTCGCGTTCCGCCATGACCGTGAGCCACGCGCTGATCAAGACCGTCGAGGCGATGCTGGCGAAAGGCAGGACGATTGCCGCAACCGTGCTGGAAGCGGCGGATACCGACATCGAATACCGCGACGGACACTTCAGCGTCGTTGGAACCGATCGCGCAATCTCGCTGTTCGATCTGGCGGCGCGCGCCAAGGAGATGAAAAAACGCGGCGAAATTGCCGAAGACCTCGACACCAAGACCAACGCGGAGACGCCGCTCACGTTTCCCAACGGCTGCCACATCGCCGAGGTCGAGATCGATCCGACGACCGGCGCGCTTGCGCTCGTCGGCTATGCCGCGGTCGACGATTGCGGCAAGGCGCTCAATCCCATGATCGTCGAGGGCCAGACCCATGGCGCCATCGCGCAAGGCCTCGGCCAAGCCATGATGGAGAAGGCGGTATTCGACGTATCAGGCGGGCAGCTGATTACCGGCTCGTTCATGGACTACGCCATGCCGCGCGCCGACGACCTGCCCGTGTTCAAGGATGCGATCCACGCGGTGCCGGCGAAAACCAATCCGCTCGGCGTCAAGGGCGCGGGCGAAGCCGGTACCACCGCCGCGATCGCCGCGCTCATGAACGCGGTCGCCGACGCCATTCCCGGCGGCGCCGGCGCACATCTCGACATGCCGGCAACGGCGGAAAAGATTTGGCAGGTGTGCCGGCAGGCGCAGCAGAAGTAAAGCAGCAGAAATAAAGAAGAAATAACGCTGTCATCGCCGGGCTTGACCCGGCGATCCATCATCCTTGCGAAGAAGATGGATGCGCGGGTCAAGCCCGCGCATGACGCCGCAGGCGCGATTGCGCCTACCCCTGCGAGATGAACTTGGTGTTGAGGTAGGCGCCGAGCCCCTCGATGCCCCCTTCGCTGCCGTGGCCGGATTCCTTCACCCCGCCGAACGGCGTCTCCGGCGTCGAGACGGTAACCGAGTTGACCCCCACCATCCCGGACTCGATCGCGTCGCCGATCGCGGCCGCGGTCGCGTTCGAACTCGTGAACGCATAGGCCGCCAGCCCATAGGGTAGCGAGTTCGCGCGCTCCACCACCTCGTCGAAGGTCTTGAAGGTGACGATCGGCGCGATCGGCCCGAACGGCTCCTGCGTCATCACCTTGGAATCGTCGGGGACGTCGGTCACGATCGTGGGCTCGTAGAAAAAGCCCTGGTTGCTGTGGCGCTTGCCGCCGGTGACGACGTTGCCGCCGCGCGACCTGGCGTCCGCCACGAAGCTCTCCATGGCGTCGATGCGGCGCGCGTTCGCCACCGGCCCCATGGTGACGCCCTTTTCGAGCCCGTCGCCGAGCTTGATGGCTTTGGCATAGTCGGAAAAGCGCGCGAGGAACTTCTTGTAGGCATCTTCCTGCACGTAGAAGCGCGTGGGCGAGATGCAGACCTGGCCGGCGTTGCGGTACTTGAACGCGGCGATGGTGTCGGCCGCCTTCTCCGCATCGGCGTCGGCGAACACCACCACCGGCGAATGGCCGCCGAGCTCCATGGTGGTGCGCTTCATGCCTTTGGCCGCGAGCGCCGCGAGGTGCTTGCCGACCGGGATCGAGCCGGTGAAGGATATTTTTCGCACCGCGTCCTTCGCCAGCAGGTGCTCGGAGACCTCCGCGGGCACGCCGAACACCAGGTTGAGCACGCCCGCGGGCAGTCCCGCGTCGGCAAAGCAGCGCACCGTCTCGATGCAGGCGCCCGGCGTCTCCTCCGAGGCCTTGAGAATGAGCGAGCAGCCGGCCGCCAGCGCTCCTCCGATCTTGCGCGCGGGCGTGAGCACGGGAAAGTTCCACGGCGTGAAGGCGGCGACGACGCCGACCGGCTCCGACACCACCAGCTGACGCGTGCCCTTGACGCGCCCGGGCACGATACGGCCGTAGCTGCGGCGGCCCTCCTCCGCGTACCAGTCGATGATGTCGGCCGACGTGATCACCTCGGCGCGCGCCTCGGCGTAGACCTTGCCCTGCTCCTGCACGAGGACCTTCGAGATCGCGTCGTGCCGCTCGCGTATGAGGTCGGCAGCCTTGCGCATGATCTTGGCGCGGTCGTAGGCCGAGGTTGCCCGCCACAGCGCGAAGCCTCTCTTCGCGGCTTCCAGCGCTTCGTCGAGATCGGCCTTGCTGGCATGGGGCAAGTACGCCAGCGGCTTCTCGGTCGCCGGATTGAGCACGTCCTCGCCCTTGCGGCCGCCGCCGTTCACCCACTTGCCGTCGATGTAGAGCGCGAGATCGGTATACATGGGGCTCCTCGTTGTTCGCGTGATTGCCGCGATATGCGTGAAGAAGGCATTAGCATCTTTCGGGGTTGGATTCACCCCTCCCCGCGTCTGCGCTGTCATTCCGGCCAAGCAAAGCGAGCGCCCGACCTCAGTAGTAGATCGCGTTATTTTTGTTGCGCACCTTGTGGCGGTGTTTGCGGGATGCCCGCCTTCGCAGACGCGACAGTCGAAAGATGGAACTCACCCCAAAAACGTCCCGCCGTTCACCTGGATGTTCTGCCCGGTGATGAAGCTCGCGTCGGGACCGCAGAGGAAGCGCACGGCGGCGGCGATGTCGGAGGGCTCGCCGCGCCGGCCGACCAGCGCGTGCACGAGCGAGTGATGCTGCGGCAGCGGCTGCCCCGCCGGGCGCGGCGCCGCCATCAGGCCCGGCGTCACCGTGTTCACTCGGATCTTGTCGGGGGCGAACTCGTGCGCCAGCGCGCGGGTAAACCCGATGAGCCCGGCCTTGGCGGTCACCACGTGCGGGCGCCGCGCGGCGCCCGTATGCGCGGAGAGGCCGCCGATGTTCACGATCACGCCCGCGCCGCTCTGCTTGAGATGAGGCAGACAGGCTTTGACGCAGTTGAACGCGCCGTCGAGGATCACGCCGGTGACCGCGCGCCAGTCAGCAAGCGTCATCGTCTCGAGCGCCTGCTCCGCGCGCACCGCGGCGTTGTTGACGAGAATATCGATGCGACCGAAGCGGGAGGCCGCGGCGGCGACCATGGTCCTAACCGCGTCCACGTCGGCGACGTCGGCGGTGACGGCGAGCGCCTTGCCGCCGCCGCGCCCGATCTCGGCGGCGACAGCCTCCGCCTCCTGCAAGTTCGAGCGCGCATTAATAACGACGGCCGCGCCGCCGTCCGCAAGCGCGAGCGCGATGGCGCGCCCGATGTTGCGCCCGGCGCCGGTGACGATCGCGACGCGGCCTGAGAGCTCTTGGGTCATTGCATCGGGTCCTCAAATGAATGTGCTTGCGGTGCTGGGCGCGGTAGAGAGGGCAAGCGAGGCGTGCCCACGCGTCTTTCTCTCGATCGCACGCGTGCCGCGTGGGCATGGTGCATGCGCCGTCGTCGACGAAGCAACGGCGCGCGCCGCGCCTTTGCCCGCTCTACCGCCACGCTCGTTTATGGCTCACCCGCGCAGCAACGAAAGGTCGATCCTCCCATCAAACAGCCTGCGCATCAGCGCGAGCGCGGACTGCGTCCGCGCCGCATCCCACCCGCCGTGATGCGCATTGAGCACGAACTTCTCCTCGATGTCGCCGCGCGTGAGCGGCTCGTGAGCGCCGCCGCGCATATGCGGCTGGCGCTCCTCGACCACGCGGCCGTCGGCGAGCACCGCGCGGATGTGGCCGGTGAAATTGTTGGGATAAGGATTGTGCGGGTCGATCTGGTAGCGCACTTTCGAGGCGAGCGCGAGCACGCGCGTCTCCTTCACCGCGTCGTCGGTGAAGGCGTCGAGCCCGACATTGCCGCGCACGAAGCCGGCCGCGATGCAATAGGGGGTGGAAAATTTTCCGGCATAGCCGTTGGCCGGGCGCTGCTTGGTGGCGAGCGGCTCCCACAGGCGATGCACCGTGCCCTCGCCGACCTCGCAGACGAACTCCTTGATCTCCTCCGCCTTTATGCCGCTGGCAGCGAGCCGCCGCGCGCAGTCGATGTAGGGGTGCGTCATCGTCCCGCAGGGATAAGGTTTGAACGCGAGCGTCGGCGTCACCCAGCGTGCGCCGAAATCGCCGGTCAGAGCATCGTAGTCGCCGGTGGTGGTGCGGGCGAAGCCGTGGAACAGGCCATGCACGCCTTCGAATACGGTGCGCGGCCCGAGGAAACCTGCGCGGGCGAGCCGCGCCGCGCGCAGGCCGGATTGCGCCGCCCAGCCCGGATGCAGGCGCTTGGTCCAGGCACCCTCCGCGAGATATTCGATGATACCGCCAGCCATGGAACCGACGATGCCGAGCGCGTCGACAAGCTGGCGCGGAGTGAGCTTGAGCGCAGCTCCGACGGCGGCCGCCGCCGCCATGGCGCCGAGCACGGCGGTGGGATGGAAGCCGGCCCTGTGCACCGCCTTGGGCGCAACGACGCTGAGCCGGCAGATCACCTCGACGCCGACCGCGATGCCGAGCAGCGCCGAGGGCCCGTCGGGATGGTAGCGCTCGCAGGCTGCGAGCACCGCCGGCACGATAACGGCACCAGCATGCACCGGACCGCCCTCGAAGGTGTCGTCAAAATCCTCGCCATGCGCGGCGGTGCCGTTGACGAAGGCGGCGCCCGCCGCGCTCATGCCGCGCCCGTGGCCGATCGCGCTGCACGGCCCCTCCTCGTCCCAGCCCTCCAGCGCCGCCTTGACATAGTCCTCCTTGCGCGCGGTGAGGCAGAGGCCGACGACGTCCGTGAGCAGATCCTCGCATTTGCGCCGCACCGGCGCAGGCAGCCGCGGCGGCTCGAGCGCCGCGATCTTGCGCGCCAGGATCTCGGCGACGGAGGCTTTTGGCAGCGAACCGTCCATGGATCAGGCGTTGCGCAGGCGAGCGTCGCCGAAGCCGGGAATGCGATTGACCGCGATGACGACTGCGAAGGTGATGGCGAGCATGATCAGGCCGAGCACCGAGATCGCGCCGAGGTCACCCGACTCATTGAGGTCGAAGATGAGCACCGAGATCACCTTGGTCTCCGAGGTGAACAGCATGATGGCGGCCGACAATTCGCGGATGACGCCGACGAAGATGAAGCACCAGGTCGCGATCACGCTCGTTCGCAAGAGCGGTGCGGTGATGTCGCGCAACGTGCGCAGGCGGGTCGAGCCGAGGACGCGGCTGGCGTCCTCGAGATCGGTGTGCACCGAACGGAACGCCGATTGCAGCTGCTGGTAGGCGGCGGGCAACGCGATGGTCACGAAGGCGAGCAACAGGATCCACAGCGTGCCGTAAAGCACGAGCGGCGGCCGCGCGTAGCTCAAGAACAAGCCGACGCCCAGCACGATGCCGGGGATGGCGACCGGCGCGGTCGCGAGAAAGCCGAGCGTGCGATAACCTCTGATAGCGCGGCGCGTCGTGACGTAGGCGATCACCAGCGCCAGGATCGTACCAATCGTGGCCGAGGCGACGCCGAGCAACAAGGTGTTCTTCACAGCAAGCTGGGTTGCTGACAATTCGAAGAACACGAAGTGGATGTTGTGCAGGGTGAAATTATCGAACGTCACGAACGAAGTGGCGACTCGCGAGAACGTGGCATTGAGCAGCGCGCCATAGGGCAAAAACACCGGGCACATGACAACGAGGAAGACGAAGGCGAGCGCCGCCCATTTGAACGCGCCGAGCCTGATCAGTCTCGGATCGCCTTGCTTGCCGCCCACGACCGAATACCCGCGGCGGCCGAGGATGAGATGCTCGGCGCGCAGCAACGCCACGGTGAGGACGAGGAGCGGCACCGAAGCCGCCGCCGCAAGCTCGGGCTTGGGGGGATAATTGAACAGGCTCCAGATTTTGGTGGTCATGGTGTGGAAGCCGGCAGGGATCGCAAGAATTGCCGGCGATCCGAACAGCGTCATCGCCTGCAGGAAGGCGACAAGCGCGCCGGCAAGCAGCGCGGGCAATGCCAGCGGTATCGTGATGCGCCGCGCCGTCGTCCAGGTGCGGCCGCCGAGGATCGAGGAGGCGTCCTCGAGATCGCCGGGAATGCGATCGAGCGCGTTCGCAATCAGCACAAAGACGTAGGGGAAGGTGTAGCAGGAGATGACGAAGATCAGGCCCGCGAGCGAATAGATGTCGAAGAGGTGCTCGTCCTGGGGGGCGCCGGTCACCGCCCGGTAGATCTTGTTGAGCAGGCCGCTATTGGGCGCCGCCAGCAGCTCCCAGGCGATGGCGCCGAGGAAGGGCGGCGTCACGAAAGACGCCGTGACGAGCGCCCGCACCGTGCGGCGCAGCGGCATATCCGTGCGCGCGACCAGCCAGCCCATGGACGCGCCGAAAGCGCAGCAGATGACGCTCGAGCTCGTCGCCAGGATCACCGTCGTCGTCAGCGGATCGACGAAAACGGGATCGGTGACCAGGGTCCCGAAGTTATTGAGTGTGAAGGCGCCGGTGCGGTCGACGAGGCTGTAATAGATCAGCCACGACATCGGCAGGATGATCAGCACGCACAACAGTGCGGCGAACAGGACCAGGATCGGCCACGAGAGATCGAGCTTGTGCTTTCGGGGGACGCCCAGCGCGGGCAATGCAATGGTCATTCATGAAGCCCCAAACGCGGTGCGCTCCCTCTCCCCGCTTGCGGGGAGAGGGTCGGGGTGAGGGGGAGTCTCCGAATGCTCAGCTTGCAGAGAGTCCCCCTCAGCCTCTGGCTCGACCACGACACAAAACATGTCCCCGGGCGCTGATCGTAACTTTCAAATTTCAACAAAGCCACATCACACCTTGAAGATCTGGGCGTAGCGCGCCTTGATCTCCTCGCTCGTCTTGTCGACGCCCTCGGGGTCCTCTTGCATCAACTTGATGTCGGAGAACTTCCGAACGCCGGGCTTTTCCACCGTCTGTCGATGCGGCGAATATTGGCGGGCCCAATCGACCAGAATCTGCTGAGCCTCGCGCGAGTGCATCCAATTCTGGAACAGGCGCGCGGCGTTCGGATTGGGAGCCGCCTTGAACACCGCGCTCGGCGCGGCCGCAACCGGCGTCCCCTCCTCCGGATAGACGATCTCGACCGGCTGGCCTTCCTCCTTGTAGCGAATGACGAGATAGCCCGCGCCGTCGACCATGACCGCGCGTTCGCCGAGCGCGATCTTCTTGGGCGTGTCGGTTGCCGACTGGACCTGCAGCACCCGCTGCTTGGCGAGCTTCTCGAAATACTCCCAGCCGAGCTCGCGCGCGGTCTGGAAGGTCGCGTTCATGATCGTGCCGCTGTAGGCCGGATGCGCCTTGACCAGCTTTCCCGCCCATTTCGGATCGAGCAGGTCATTGAAGCTCTTCGGCGCCTCCTCCTTCTTCACTAGGTTTGTGTTGTAGGCGAGCGGAGAGATCAGGATCCGCGTCGTGATTTGCAGCCCATCCGGATCGTAGTATTTCGGATCGAAATGCTTCGTGACCTCCTCCGGCATGTACGGCGCCAGCCAGCCGTTGCGCTTCCACGCAATGCAGTGCGCCAGGTCCGCCGTGTTGACCACGTCGACCGCATGGATGTTGGCGCCGTACTCCTGGGCGATACGGGTGAAGATGCGCTCGGCGCCGGAGCGCTCGACCCGGACAGAGATGCCGGGGAATTTCTCCTCAAATGCCTTGCCCAGTTGCTGCGCGAACGCCAGATCCATCGCGGTGTAGAAGGAGAGCTTGCCTTCTTTCCTGGCCGCCTCGACCAGTGCCGGCGTGATCGGCTCGGCAGCCGTCGCGCGCGCTTGCGCTCGCGCTGGCCGCGTCAGCTTGCCCGCATGGGAAGCGAGGGTGCCAGCGGCGACCGCCGTGAGCAGCTCGCGCCGGGAAAATCGAATCCTGCGCATTATTCCTCCCAGTCGATCTTAGGCGCGGCGGCTCACACCCCGAACAGTTTGCTGTAGCGCGCCTTGATCTCCTCGCTCATCTTCTCGACGCCGGCTGCGTCCTCCTTCATGGTCTTGATATCGCGGAACGCCTTGCGGCCGGCCTTCTCCTTGACCAAGGGGTGCATCGACCGCAATGCGCCGAAATCGACGATCAATTGCTGGCATTCGGGCGTAAAGCAATAGCATTGGAACAATCGCGCCGCGTTCGGGTTGGGCGCGTTCTTGAAGATCCCATTTGGACCGACGACGAGCGGAATGCCTTCCGTCGGATAGACGATTTCAACCGGCCCGCCGCTTTCCTTGATCTGAAGCGCGTTGTATTCGCCGCCGTCCGCCATGATCGCACGTTCGCCGAGCGCCAGCTTCTTGGGCGGATCGGTTGCGGACTGCACCTGCATGACCTTCTGCTTGGCGAGCTTCTCCAAATACTCCCAGCCGAGCTCGCGCACGATCTGGAAGGTCGCGGTCAGGATGGTCCCGCTGTAGCCCGGATGTGCCTTGACGATCTTGCCAGTCCACTTCGGATCGAGGAGATCGGCGAAGCTCGTCGGTGCCTCCTCGCGCTTGACGAGGTTGGTGTTGTAGGCGACCGCGCTCAAGCTCACGCGGAAGCTTGCGAACATTCCGTCGGGATCTCTGTGGTCCGCGGGATAGTGCCTGGCGACGTCCGCGGGCACGAAGGGAGCCAGAAGACCGTCCCGCTTCCACACGATGAAATGGGCGGCGTCCGACGAATTGACCACGTCGACACCGTAGATGCGGCTCGCGTATTCCTGGCCGATGCGCTGGAACACGCGCTCGGCGCCGGTGCGCTCGACGCGCACGGCGATGCCGGGAAACGTGGCTTCGAAAGACCTCGCGATCTTCTCGGCCAGCGGCAGGTCGATCGAGGTGTAGTAGTGGACCTTTCCTTCCTTCCTCGCCGCTTCGATCAGGCCCGGCGTGATCGCGGTCGGGTCCGGGGCTGCGCCGCGCGAAGGTGAGGCAAATAGGCCGGCCGCCGCGACGGTCGACGCCTTGAGGACGTCGCGCCTGGAGAATCGACGCTCGGTCATTGCTTCCTCCTGCTCCGGTCGGGCCATCTCGGGGCGTCATTTCCGCGTGGGTGCGGTATCGACGCTGTTGCAGGGCGGCGCGAAGTGCCTTCCATCCTCAGGGGTGATTGCTCAATCGCGTGGCCACACCCGCGACCATGAGCGTTACACCCCGAACAGTTTGCTGTAACGCGTCTTGATCTCTTCGCTCGACTTTTCCACCGCCGCGGGATCGTCCTTCATTTTCTTGATCTCGCCAAACGGCTTTCGGCCCGGCTTCTCCTTGGTCAGCGGATGCAACGAACGCAAGCCCGCGAAATCGATCGAGAGCTGCTGCGCCTCCGGCGAGAAGCAGAAGCTCTGGAACAACCGGGCGGCATTCGGATTGGGCGCGTTCTTGAACAG
>Ga0070699_100003534_pt1 | contig 13816 bp, 10 predicted proteins | sample KBSK1503metaG_FD_65473 | JGI IMG/M metagenome (GOLD analysis project Ga0070699, IMG submission 65473) | Corn, switchgrass and miscanthus rhizosphere microbial communities from Kellogg Biological Station, Michigan, USA - KBS K1-50-3 metaG | ecosystem: Host-associated > Plants > Roots >...
CGAAAAGATATGCGGAAGAAAAACCAAAAAGATTTAAGTCAAACAATAAAAATCCCCGGTGGTTTTGACGTGGGAAGAGTCCATCTCCATGTTCTTTCCTCCATTTTCCATTTGAACAAGAGATTACCTAGAACGAGAGTGCTTGTCAATAGTGGTTTGAGAGCGCTGACACATGTTTATTCCTCCTCAAACCCGTACCCTTCAAACCGCAGCGTCCGGCAATTCTCCTCTACCGTCCTGCGTGTCGATTCTGGTGTGCCACCCGGCAGCGTCGCCTGGATCTCCAGCGTCACCTGCACGTTTGCGCCGTAGAGCGTTGTCAGGTGCTTGACCACCTCTTCCATGATCTTTCCGGCATCGAGCGCCATCATGCGCGGGTTGATCTTGACCGAGCCGTAGAAGCGGTGATACTGTGGCTCACCTGCCGTCGTGGGCGCGACTTGCCCCGGCGCATCCGAGGGAGACGACGCAACCGGTATGGGAGTGGTACTCGCTGGCTCCAGGATCGCTGCTCCTCCGCGCTCGCTTACTGCTTGATTGGGTTTGGCCGGGGCATCGGCATAGGTCATGGTTGTCATCGCCTGGACGGGTGCCGGAGTTGGTGATACTGCCGCCGCATCTGCCGCGAATTGCGCCGCCGCGACCTCCGGCTTGACCAGCACGCTGGAGGCGTTGAGCATTGCCTGCACCTGCTGGCCTGCCGCGAGGCCGAGGTAGCGCTGGCGGGCTTCATCCCAGCTATCGGCGTAGGCGAAGGTGTCTTGCTGCCAGTGCATATCTGCTACACCGCTGCGTATGGCGTCGAGCAGCACATCGGTGTTTTTTAAGCGCGGCAGGTAGACGTAGCGTGCGAAATAGTCGGCCAGGTCTTTGACGCTGACGTGGTTGCCGCGCCAGAGGGGAATGCGGTCCATCTCGCCGCGCAGGAGCGTTCCGGCGTACTGCGTAATCAGCATATCTTCGCTTCTCAGCCGCCGGCCGGCGTTGGCGGTGAGCGTACTCTGTGGCTGCGGCTGCAGCTTGAGTTCCTGCAATTCGTCGGGCTGTTTGGGATTGGGTTGCTCAGGCGCGAGCAGCCAGACATAGGTTTCGGGAATGCGCGCCTCGACGGTCTTGTTGGCCTCATCAAGCTTGGTGCGCGCCTGGTTGCGTTGAAACTCGTCCAGGTTTAACTGGCCTTTCTCCTCGTCAATCGATTTCCAGGCCAGGTACTGGCGCATCCCCTGCTTGAGGTCTTCCAGGCGATGGCGGTCCGCGGCGAGGAAGACGAGGGTGTTGCGATAGCTGCGGGGAGCGTTGCCGCGCTGGTTCAGGATATCGGTGGCGGCTTGCCTGGCCTTGCTCTGTGCGTCATGCAGGGCGTGGATAGACTGCGGCTTGAGGATGACCAGGCGCGCCGAGAGGTCGTCGTCGGCGATATCTGCGCTCGATGCCGGGCAGACATGCACCCTGGCGAAGTCGCCGCGATTGCTCTGCTCGACTTTGAGTCGCTTCTCGATCTCTTCCAGCACGGTGTCTTCGTCCAGCTGCGCGGCTCGATCTTGTGCCAGGCGCGTCACGGTTGGCTGGGTGGCATACCAGTAGCGTTGTCCATCCAGGTAGAGATGCGTGGATTGATCCGACAGGCGGCGCAGGGCATCGCCAAAGATGGCGATGTTTTCTCCGGGTTGTAGGCATCCCAGTTTGACCTGGCTCTCAGGTAAGCCCCGGTTCGGGCTGCCTGGATGAGGAGCCGAACCCAGGTAAATCGTGCGGGCCACGCGCCGGCAGGCCGAGAAGCGGCCCAGGTTAGCGTTCTCGCTGTCGATACGCAGCGGCAGCGAACGCGGGCCATCGACATCCTGTTCAATCACGGGCCGCCAGTTATCTTCCAAGTAGTGCATCAGTTCGTCCTGCACGCCTGGCGCGTGCATTGGTACATTGGCGGGCAGGATCAGCAGGCTGTTATCCTGGCCTTCCCACAGGGCATGGACAACGGCGGCCATCAGGCGCAGGACGCCGCGCGTGCGCTGGAACTTTTCGATGCTGGACCAGTCGGTGTAGAGCCGGTCAAAGAGTTCGGGGTGAATGGGATAGGCACTGCGCATGCGCCGCTCATAGTCGGCTTCGCGGCATGCTGAGGGAAACTCCTGGGGCTGGCCGCGGTACATCTCCACAAAGGCGCGGGCCACGGCATCCCGCGCGACAAAGAGGGCAGGATCGGTGATGTGCTGGAAGAGTCGCCGCCGCACAATCTCAAAGCCCTCTTCGGTATCGGCAGGTCGCCAGGGGGATTCTACGCGACCAAAGATGTTTTTGAGTCGCACAGCTGCTTCGCGCCCGCCTTCGCCGCCCGTCTCGGTATCGGAGGCGGGAATGGTGGCAACCACCTGCGTCTGGGGCGCTGCTTTGGCCGCCTCGGTCAGCGCCTGGGCAAAGCTCAGGTTGGCATCAAACGAGCCGCCGGGCAGGCCGGAGACATTGTAGAGCTGGCGCGCGTAGACCACCCACTCGTCGATGAGGATGAGGCAGGGAGCCGCCGCCGTGAAGAGTTCGCGCAGGATTTCGGAGCCGGGGCTGACGCCCTGCCTGTCTGCCTCGGCTACCATCGCGAAGCCGTCTGTGCCTAAGAGTTGCCAGGCCAGTTCGCCCCACAGCGTGTTGATGACGCAACCATCGGGCTTGACACGCGGCTGTCCCGGAGAGAGCTCATAGCCGACCAGCACGGCGCGCTGGGCCTGTGGAGGGCGCGCGACCCCGGAGGCCTGCAAGACCGGCTCGATCCCTACAAGGTCAGAAATGGGGGCGCCGGAGAAGAGGTGATAGAGGGCCAGCAGCGAGTGCGTTTTGCCGCCGCCAAAGTTGGTTTGCAGATCAACGATGGGATCGCCGCCGGTGCCGCTCAGGCGCTGCAGGGCGCCGGCTAGCAGCCTGCGCAGCCCATGTGTGAGGAAGGTGCGCTGGAAGAAGTCGCGCGGGACGCGGTACTCATCGGAGCCAGCGCCGCGATGCACCTGGCCCAGGTCGGCGGCGAATTCGGCGAGGAGGTAGCGGCCAGAAGTGACATCGGGCTGGGGCGTCATGACTTCGCGCCAGGGACGCAGGCCCATGCTTGGTTTGCCTTCGATGGGGGCAACAGCGACCTTGCGCGTCTCATTGCGCACCTGTTCCTCGAAGCGCAGGCGCAGCAGTTCGTGCTTCTGCCGCTCCACTTCAGCGGCAGGCTCGGCTGCTGAAACCGCTGTGAGCAGGCGCTGGATGCTGTCCAGGGCGCGGTAGGCGTCATCGGTGCTGAATGCTTGCTGGTGCGCCCACTTATTGCGCGTCTCGCGCAATTCGCTCACGAATGAGCGCTCGGCATGCCCCAGCGCGTTCTTAAAGACCAGGTTCCACTGATCCCACATGACCATGAGGAGTACCTGCGTATCCCCTGATAACTCACCGTCGCGTGCTGATGATAGGTGATACTCGCGTAGGTTTGCAGCCGCTTCCTGAAGCCAACGGGTTCCGTAGACGGCTTGCATCTCGCGCTCGACGAAAGGTTGCAATCCCTTATTCAAGAGTTCTAGCGCCTTGCCGACGCGCTCGTGGTTGCTCTGTGCCATGATATTGCCCCCCTTATTCTAACTCTCTGTATACGGCTTTCATTGACTTTTGCCGGAGAACATAGCCCGTGCGTACTCTCTGCTCGGAACTTTACCTAACCTGACAAGGCGAGCCTCAATTGCTCCGACCGTGCGTTGATGCCTGTTAGCTAATTCCTTGATTGACATCCCTTGATCGAATGCTTCTTTCAATTGCTCATCCTCAGCCTGTTCCCATGATTTCCCTGCATTTGCAGGATCGGGAGCTGCTTTCTGAGTAGTCTCCTTCATTCCTTCCAATGCTATGATTGCCTGAAACAATGCCCGAACAGTTTGTGGCTGCTGATATGGACTACGATCTGGCAATATCTCTCCGGTGTATGGGTCCATTCCATCAGCCAATTGTTTAAGGATTTTAAGGCTTTCCGACTTGTCCATGAGTTCCCCATTGAAGATTTTTTATTCCAGCGCCTATCGACGCGCTCGTGGTTGCTCTGTGCCATGATATAACCTCATCCTTTTTGTGAAGGACTGCCATTCTATTTTCATTGTGAGTTAGCAATGTCGTCGGAAGATGTTTTACGTGGAATGAGCCTTCCTGTATTCTTATCAATTATCAAACGTTTTCGTGTTCCCTGATAACTTTCTAATGAGACTGTTCTAGCCAAAAATAGAGCATATTCTATGGCTTCTACGATCTGGCGCTTCTTCCCATATCCTCGCTTAAAACGATGCTGCATTGCATAGTTGATTAAACGTACTCCCCAATTCGGATCTTTTTTGAGATGAGTAAGCTGGGGAAAAGCTCCTTTGGCTCTGTTTATCAGGTCTGTACTGTTTTTTGCCTTTTCAATAGAGGAATGAAGTCTCCGACGGTCTTCTTCATCGCCATGATTTTCTACATTTTCTGTTGCTATATCCCAAAGTACCTCTTCAAGTTCGGACAGGTCAAAGTTTTCAAATTCGAAGTCTTTATCCTTTTCAGTTATGAAAAAAGCACCGCATATTTCATCGTCTTCAGCCGCTTTTCTAACTGCGGAGGCAAAATCTGACCTATCGCCATCGATTGAGACAAAGCTGAAGATATGCATGGACATATCTGAGCGTAAGCTGTCTCGAAAGCTCAGGCCTCTTCCAGCTTTTTGCGCAACATGAGCGCGTAAATTGATAATCTCAATATCGGTAACTTCGAGTTCCTTGAAATAGGCATCTAATGCGCCCCATTCCGTATCACCCTCAACATACCAGCGAAGGCGCAGGCTGTACACCAACCCTTGTTGTCTTAAAAACTCTTGTGCAATCAGGCGATTCCCATCGAGCAATCGATTTGATCCGTACAGGTTCCTTTTGATTTCCTTTGGAAATTCTCCGATACCGCGCTCATCTTCTTCTGGTAGGGTGGTCTCAAAGGCTTCTTCAGTTGCCCACCGAATAACTTCGGCTAGACAACGTAGATGCATAGCCCCTCCAAGTCTCCCCTCCAGCTTCAGACGCACATCTGCGCTCCCTAGCCGCAAAATGGTATGTACAACTGAATTAGGATCGAGTCTGCGTACTGTGCTACAGACTTCACGATGAGTTTCCTTGAGTTGCTCGATAGCAATGTTCTTATAACATTCCTCCACATCTTGCCGATGGCTATTGATGTGTTCTCGTAGTGTCTCGAAGTTCATAGGGGGCCTTGTTGACCAATAATGAAAAATACTGCTGTAGAAACAAGGCTCTGCCAGGATTGCTAAAGCGGCAACATCATTCCACTTTTGGAGTTCTTCCTTAAAGCTGTCGGAGTTAGCCCAGGATTGAAAGGATGAGATATCCGGTACAGTATAAGACAGGAGAGGAAATCGTACCCTTTGGACAAGGCGGAATCTTGCAAGCTCCTCTTCAAGATGCGCAAGCACGTAAAATCGAAATGGGTGAAAAAAGAGGTAGATGTCTGGCGGGAATGGTTCCAATTTCGCTATTGCATCTTCCCAGGTACCGGTATAGGAAGGGATTTGACGATTGTCCGAGTAAACAAACTCCTCATTTTCATCTATACCCTGCTCGATCAAACCCGGATATTGGATTTTTCGAGAGCATACAACCATGTCGGCCTGCAAAAATCCTAATTGCCATAGGTGAGGAATGTCTTTTTTCTCAAAGAACAACAAGCCATGCTTCTGGCTAAATTCGGCTAATTTATCGACACTCAGAAAATGCATCTGCCATATGTGATGCCTCTGGGTTACCAATGGTCCAAACAACGTATTATTTAATAATCGTGAAGAAGATGAAGAAGCCTCTGGACTGTACAATTTGTTAGCTCCCTGTGTATTCGCGCTAATGCGTAATAAATAATCTCCTACTTATCCCTCCAATGTAAGAGGCTCATACTGCACTATCCTAAAACGTCGCTCCCCACAGACTCCCATCAGCCGCCTCCCTATGCGCCAACCGGCTGATCTCCGACCACGAAGTCACCAGGCTATTGTATGCAAGGGCTTCCTGCGCCCAGCCTTTGCGTTCGCAGACCGTGTACAACCTGTATGCCAGGTCTCTTGCAACTTCGGCCTGGGCGCTTGCCTTGCGCAAAATATCACCCGCGCCGCTATCGCCTTTTCCATCGAGCAGTTCATGGATCATGCGCTGCATCACCTCCCAGACCGTCAGGCGACTGGCTTTGGGGTCCCACTTCGTTGCCAGTTCCTCACGTTTGAGCAGGCGCACCTTGCCTGCCCTGGCCTCCAGCAGCCCGGCATCAACCAGGGTCTGCACGGAGGTATTCTTGGCCTTCGAGAGCGTCTCCGCGATGCCGTATTCCGCCGCATTCATGGCGTACTGCTCGAACCAGGCGACGGCCCAGCGCGCCTCCGCGTCGTACTCGCCCTCCTGCTCTGCCAGCGCTTCGTCGAGCGCGCGATTAATCAATTGCAGGGCAGTACGCACCCGCAATGGTGTCCCATCCGACTCGACGACCTTGCTGTAGCGCGAATAGATCGCCATGCCCGGGCCGATGCTGGCCTGGGCCAGATCCACCGGCGCAATGCTGCCACGTTGCAAATTCTTGAGTGCTGCCGGCAATTCTGCACGCAGCGCGTTCAGGAACTGGCGGCGCGAGGCTATCGGCGCATCCACCGGGCGCGGGCGGCAGACGATTACTATGGAAGAAGCTAGAGCCGCTATATATTTTTTCAAGTTACCTATGAGTTCCGTTCGAATTGGCCATGTACCTGTAATGGTATAGCCAGCTTTAATAAGGCCTTCGAGCATTGTTTCCCATCCAGTTGAGGAGATAAAATCTTTGTCATCGTTTTCATTATCATCTGCAGGCTCCGTCTCTGCTTGTTTAAATGCGTAGTATACCGTCAAAGGATATTCAGGATTTTGGATTTCACGTATTCGAGTGAAAGCCTGATTTAGCCCATCTTCAAAAAAATGCTGGGCCTTATTTTTATCACCATCAAATCGATAAGGCGTTGCAACCAATTCTTGAGCCTTAGGAACTAACATGGTACCAAAAAGCTCGGAGTAGACGTTACTAAGAGAACGACGTAGCCAGATGTAGAAGTAATCTGACAGGTCAGCGTAGCCGATATTATCATAGTAAGGCGGGTCGGTAGATACTAATAGTCGCTTTATACCATTAACAAAAGTTGTAGCATCGCGTTGTATAGCTTCGCCGGTTATACTGCTAAGATTTGTTTCGATAACATGAGTAGTATGCAGATAGTAGAACTGCGATTTGCAAGCTTACTCACATTCATGCCTAGATATATTGCCACCGCGTCGGCATAGGCATTTGCCTGTACACCACCATCTTCAAGTGATACCTCATCTAAAAGTAAGCCAGCCTCGTGCGCATCAGTCAATACCTTCTCTCTTGCTTCCTGCACAAGATCACTGAAAGTGGTCAGAGCTAAGAGTTGCCTAGATGTGAAAAGATCCCCAAAGGTACGCATACCGTAGTTTGGAGTCTTAAAATCGCGTGGATTGTTTGGAAGAGTGGCTTCAGGTTTCCATATGGGTTTTGCTTGCGTAGCAGCAATTATATGCTCTTCATTTGGAGGAATATATACACGCCCACCTTGACCCTCAGCTACGATTGCCATAAGTTGTGCATCCATTCGCCCGGCCTTGCCCTCATTGCGAATGTAATCGAATGGTACAGGCATGCCACAGACGATACATTTTGCTCCCTGTCGATTCACCGTACCATCCTGCGCCTTATCCTTACCCGTTTCGACAGTAAAATGAATGGATGGTGTTGTAGAGGAATGGTCTACCTGTGGCTCAATCCATGCTTCTTTACCTTTTTTCTTAGAGAGATAAAAGGAGCGAACCAGAGGCATCTTTGCTTCGCAGGCCGGATTGGGACACGTCACCGTTCTTGCCCAGAGCCATGCAATCACCGTCGCCTCACTCTCGCCATATTCTTTCGGCAATGTCACTTTGGGATAGAGATGTCCAATACGTTTTTCGGCCTCGTCGCGCATCCACCTTCCGTAGTAGCGGATATCGTCAGCGAGGCCACGTACGCCCCTCCAATCGGTGCCCAAGAGCGATTGACGTGCCTCCGGATTGACGGGTGGTCGCCCCGCAAACTTCGGCGGGATTTCAATCAGGGCTTTGTTAATCAGAACAGCCACCGGGTTCAAGTCGCTGGCATGTGCTTCTAAGCCGAGGCGCTGCGCTTCAAGCGGAATCGAGCCGCCGCCAGCAAAGGGGTCAAACATTTTTTCTAACGTTCCAAGTTTTACTTGACCCCGTTTCCCCTTTTCAACACAGAAACGTACGATATGATCCATCTCGTGGCGCTGAAAGTGGATGGAATCGACGGCGAGCCTGCGCCATTTGGGCTCATTGTCACCGGAGATGCTGCCTCCCGTGCGGCTCTGCAAGTATGCCACACCTGTCAAGGCCAAGACGAGCGCGCCCCTACCACTCCCCGGCACCACCTGCGCGGCCTTGACATGGCGTGGCCTTGGGAAGTCAACCCGCACCGGGAGTCGGGGACGCGGTTCGGGCTGCGGCAGACGTTGGAGAGGCGAGAGGGGCGACTCGCGTTCGGCAGAAAGGTTGCGCGGGGACCGCTTGGGCGACTCCGTTGGGGAGGGTTCCCCCACCTCCCAGCCTCGTGTCGTTCTTACGTGGGAGATGATCCGCTCACGGTGCCGATAATTGCGGCGCCTTCACGAAGTGGTCGGGGAGGATTAGTGGCTCGCGCAGGCCATTCGGGTACTCGTAGGTCAGGCTCTGGCGGTCGAAGCGGGCGTCCGTCGCGTGAATGATGCGGTGGTGGTTCGGGCAGATCACCACGATGTTCCCGCTGATATCCGGACCGCCCCGCGCCAGGTACTGCACGTGGTGGGTCTCGGAGTAGGCGACGCCGTACTCGGGGTAAAAGTCCTTGCCGCAGATCTGGCAGCGGTTCTCATAGTACGACTTGAGACTGTCCGCGAGGTACTGGTTGCGCACGAACTCCTCGACGCTGACCATCCTCCTGGGGACCGCGTGCAGGACCGCGATGCGGTCGTGGTTGTAGATCGCTGAAAGCGTGAGCTCCTGGCCGAACCTTTGCGCGACCTGGGAGGCGGGAACGTACTGCAGCGTCGGTTTCGGCACTTCGGCGAGGGACCACTGGATGTAGGGCAGGATGAGCCGCTCGTCGCGTGGCTCGATGTAGCGTGGGTTGGTCTGTCCGTCGTAATCCATCGAGAGGTCGAGCGCCTCCAGGCTGAACGGGATGGTCGGGACCGTCGCCGAACCGTAGACGATCCAGGGCCAGGTGCGGTTTTCCCTCGGCCAGTGCAGGCGGCTGATCGTCCCATCATAGTCAGGCTCGATGTGATCGAAGACCAGCGCGAAATCGATGCGGCTGCGCAGTTTTCCCAGCCGGGCCGCCTCCGTCTTAACGAGCTGGAGCAGGAGGAGCTCGCTCGGCTGCAGTTCCGGATTCTGCGGTTTGAAGCTCAAGGCAAACATAGACTTCTGGATGCACTCGTCAATCTGTGCTGGTCGCACGTTTAGTCGTCGCATTACGTGAACTCTCCTTCGGTGATGGAAATATGACGGGTTCCGGGCTGAGCGGCGGATTTGTCCCCTCGGAGCTGTCTTGCGGGCGTGGTTGCACCACCTCGCGCGGTGCCCAGGTGTACGCAAATGCCTGCTGGTCGTCCCAGCCCATCCAGTGCAGAACGCCGGCACCAACGCGGTCGGCGAACATCACTCCGGCTGTTTTCCGCAGCGCGTTGGGATTGCAGGCCGCACCCAGAACGCGCAGCGAAGCCTGCTGGACCACTTTCCAGATGAAGGTATGGCTGACAACGGTATTGTGGCGAACCGCGCCCGGGGTGACAAATAGATACCGGTTTTTCGAGTTTCCAACCATTTGCTGGCGCTGGCGTTCAAAGCGCGTGAGGAGGGGCTTCAGCCAGGGAGCGGCTGTGGCGGGAAAGTCCAGGCGCACGTCGGGGCGCCCGGGCGAGCGATCGCCGCGCGTGGGCGCAGGCTTTGGTACAATAACATAATAGGCCTCGGCCAACGTTGGCGCTGCGAGGTCTGGACGCAGCGCGAGAACAGTCGGAAGCGCTGCATGCCGCAGCTCCCAGACGGAGAGCGCGTGGAAGATGATGAGATAGAGTGCAACTGCCCCGACAGGGTCTGCGTCGGGGGAAGCGATGTAGGCGATGAGTTGCTTGATCACTTCGGGCGGGTAGTGCCGAATGGTCGGCTCGGGGGCGGATGTCTTGCGCTGTACGGGGTTGACGATCACCATCCGATTGATCTTGAGCCAGTCAAAAAAGACAAGCAGCTTTCCCCGGTGAATGCGTACCGTGTTCTGCGAGTAGCGCTTCTGCTTCGCCAACGAGCCGATAGCTCCGCAATGATCGCACAGCCGGGGGGCCTTGCGGGAGTGAGGGTCGAAGGCCATCGCTTCATGGCACACCGAGCACTGCCACTGCCAGTACAACGCCAGCAGGTAATCGCTCAGCAGCGACGCTTGCACTTCCTCTGGTGCATGTATGCCGCGCTGTTCGCACCACTGCCAGAAAACCGCAAGAGATTCCAGGTGATCGCGTATATTGCTGGGAGCCGTTTGTCGCTCCTCCAGCCAGTTGGCATAGCGCTGCAAGAGCGTTTGCATTCGCACCGGAGCCTTGTTGATCGGCAAGAGCGCATTGCGCCTGGCAATGTAGGTTTCCCAGCTCTCCAGTTCCCCCCTGGCTACCAGCAGATGCGCCACCTCGAGGAGGCAGGCCCGTACGTGCTTCGGGTTGGTGCGATTTGTTGGGCCGAGTGGGGGGAGCAATCGCTCGAGCGCATCCCAGGTGAGGGGTTCAGGGATCTGCTGCCCCTGTAAGAAACGCCCAAATGCGCGGAACTTCAGGTTCGTTTTCCGGGTCACCGCTTCCCAATCGATGGTCGTGGTGAGCAGGTCAAACAACGCTTTGCTGTACGGGTAAGGTGTCGTGAAGCCACCTACGTAGCTTCGCAGGGCTTTGGGCGCGAGGCCCTCCTTGTAGCACTGCTTGCAGAGGCGCTCAGCCTTCACCTGATACACCTTGAGCCGGTTGCATCTCGAGCAGATCCCTCGTCCGTTGTGCTCCTCTCTCCAGCAGGCCGGGCAAATCGCACGACCGAACAGTACTGAAGAGCGCATCTCACCGCAGACACAGCACGTGACCTTGACCTGCCTGTCCTTGCTGCGCGCATGCTGGCGTGCATATGTGGTGCATTCCTTGCACAACTGCTGCTCCTGGTTGTAGATCGCCCCGGTGCGTGAACAGCGCGTGCATGCCGCCACCGGGCGAGCCATCACGGGGGTGCAGCGCGGGCACAAGCCGCTCTGCTCATCGACGTAGTGTTTCACGTGACCACAGCGAACACAGCGAGCGCTCGGCGCCTTTCGAAGGCAGGTCCGGCAAATGTCACGACCTCTCAGCTCGGCCCGGCGCTGGCGACCACAGACCTCGCACATGACCTGGCGGGACTGATATGCTCGAGGACTCAAGAGCCTTCTCCTTCAAGAGCTCTCACCTGCTCTGCCACCCTCAATTTCTGCTCACGTGACAGGCGCTTGAGCTCACGTTCTGCGCGCAATGCCTCTCCTTTGCTGTTGAACGTCCAGGTCGCCACGAGAGAGACGGGTCGATGGGATCGGGTGTACCGCCCTCCCTTTCCAGCATTGTGCAGAGCAATGCGTCGCTCGACATTGATGGTGTACCCGGTGTAGAGCGTCCCATTAGCGCAGCAGACCATGTAGACGTAGTGTGCTTGCGGATGAGGTACGTGCTTCAAACTCCCCTCCTAGTGCTTTTGCCCCTTGCCCCGCCGCTGACCTTTCTTGGTCTCGGTGTACCGATGAGGATCAGGGAAGATGCTGTCCTGGTTTTTCGTTTGCTCTTTGGGCCCGTACAGCCGCACGGGCGCATCACCAGCGACCTTCCGCTGTTTCTGCTGCTCATTCGCGCTGTCGGGCAGTACCTCGCAGAAGTCACTGAGCTTGCAGTTCAGCGCATTGCACAGCGCTTGAATGGTCTGAAGCCGCAACGCGTTGGGTTTCCCGTTGATCAGCGCGGAGACGGCTTGCAGTGAGAGCTGCACGCCTGCTTTCTCGGCGAGCAGGGCCTGCAACTCGGAAGGCCGGTAGACATCGCGCTCAACTGCCAGCCACTTCTTCAGATTCCACATAATAGGCATTACCCTGCTCCTCGCATGTCGGTAGCCTCGGCTACCATCGTTCCGACAATGTCCTCGATGGCCTGGTCGTAGTACGCCCGGGAGTGCTTCACGTAGCGATGGAGCGTGCTCGGGTTGAGGTGACCCATCATATCCATCAGGACCCACGGGCGATCGGGATGCTGCTCCATGAAGTTGGTGGCAAACGACTTGCGCAGGCTATGCCAGCTTAGTTTTGGAGGCATTTCGAGACCTGTCTTTCTCGCTTCTTCCGTGATCACGTGCAGGTTGTGCCACATCGCCTTGTAGCTGATGCGCTCTCCGCTTTCCGTGAGGAAGAGCGCCGCATTGGACATGGCAGCGGGGAAGTGCGGGCGGATGTGGTCTTCATAGACACGCACGGTATCCTGCGCGAACGGGGTGAAGACCGTCTTGCGCACCCGTTTCCCTGACCCTTTTGTGCCCTTGCCGTGCCGGGTCTGGATGCAATTGTGCTCGTAAAAGAGGTCCCGATGGGGGCCGAGGGCATCCAGGTGGCGGATCTCATCGGCGCGCAGGCCGCTCTCGCCAGCGACGACGATCATGGTGTAGTCGCGCGAGGCCGGGAGCCTCTTCTGATTGTGGCCGATGTACTCCAGGCGCACGAAGTCGTAGAAGCGGAGCAGCTGCTCACCCGTGAGGACGAAGCCCTCCTCTTCCTGATCGAGGACGTGTACCGGATAGTCGTATTCGAGCACGGGCTGCTCGATGCGGCCATATGTGGAGACGATGGGCTGGACCTGGGTACCAGGGATGTACGGGTACTCAAGGACGTACTGAAAGAGGCGGCGCAGGGACCCCAGATAGCCCTGCACTGTGCGCGGCTTGAGCCCCGCATCGACAAGGCCCTTGCTGAACGCCACGATACGCTGCCGCCCTTGCGCGGGCTCCATAGCCTCCCAGAGGAGCAGTTGCCTCTCCCCGTCGGGATGATCGTCGTCTTGCAGCACGAAACTCTCAAACCAGCCCGTCAGAAAGCGGCGCTCGGACTCGATGGTGCGGTCGCTGTGATTGCGGGTAACGTGTGTATCCAGGTACCCCTGCAGGATGGTGTGGTGATCGGCGAGCATCTGAGAAAAAGGCACTGCGGGCGAGGCAACCCCGAGGTTCTGAACGAGAGCGAACTGCGGACGACTCATATCGCACCTTCTTTCAAGTTTAACCGACCTTACTTCTGTATATATTACATTATTCAAGTTAAACTTGTCAAGTGGATGCCAGGAGTAGTATCTCGAGCGCGAAATGTATCGCATGTTTCCTCCTGGAAGAGGGGGAAAAGGGTGGATTTTGCCAGTACACGTGGGGGCTTACCACCGTTGGCTTCGAGGATGTCTTTACGTGCCTGCTCGAGCACCCCGTTGGGGATATCCCAGCTACAGAGCTTGCGCATACGGGCCATGTAGGTTTCTCGCTCCTTGGCGTCGGTAGGTGCCGGGACAAGTGCACCATAGACAGCGGCGCGTGCTGCGACAATTGGCCGCCGTGCCCACCAGAGATGCAGGGTGGAGATGTTGCCGTGGCGCAGGCTTTTTTCACGCGAGGCTTCGGCGCTG
>Ga0070699_100003535_pt1 | contig 13815 bp, 14 predicted proteins | sample KBSK1503metaG_FD_65473 | JGI IMG/M metagenome (GOLD analysis project Ga0070699, IMG submission 65473) | Corn, switchgrass and miscanthus rhizosphere microbial communities from Kellogg Biological Station, Michigan, USA - KBS K1-50-3 metaG | ecosystem: Host-associated > Plants > Roots >...
ACAGCTCATCTGGTAACCAGGTATGCACTGGTAACTTAGTATCCGACGATTCGGCTTTGCCTAAAAAGGTCGCCGGATCGCCCGTTTGCCCAAAAACTCAACATCTTGCCCAAAAACCCCTAAACCGTGATTAACACCGAGCCAGCATTACCGGGAGACGATTTGATCCGTGAGCAGTCAAGATTAGTGGCGCGTGGTGTGCGCCTACTGGCACTGGTCGGCCAGTGCTCCGCTGACCCAGTGACAATGTTGGAAGTGGCAACGCGGCTTGAGACGATTACCAACGAGAACGTAGTCCCTTTTGTGTTAGACGAACGTAATGGAACCGCAGAGTACGGCTATGCAGCTACCGAGTGGGTGCTTGATCTGTTTCGGTGGGCTATGACTGAGGATCTTCCCTCTCTACAGCGTAACCGCATAGTAGGACTACTGTGCGGCTACGGCGCAGAGGCTATTAGATTGTTTGAGGAGCGTCAGGCCGGTAGACTGTTTCAATCTCCTAATGAGTCGGCCTCACCAGAGTCCAATTGACGGCTTCGTGACAGCCGGAGCACGGCGGGAAACGCTCTCCCTTGCTGAGCGCGATTTCCTTAGAGCAACGGCAGCCTCCCCGATAGATCCCTGATGTTTCGCATGTTCCGCCAGTATGTGGCATTTCGTTAATTCTCCTTTCGGGGGCATATTACACCCGGCAAGTGATAGGTGCAATAATGTTGCACACATGAAACGTTTTATCTTGACTCTCTCGACTTGGGGCGCTAAAATCCCGTTATAAAGCAGCGGAAATTAGCGCATACGAACATTAGGAGACAGTAGTATGCGGAACGAGCAGATCGATCTACTCGCCCTCTGTCGCATCAAGGGCGTTAGCTGGTATCTCATAGCCCGCGAGGCCAAACGGCCTGGCGGCATCGAACGCCTGATCCAAGGCGAATTCACCGAACACACAACGGAGACCATCGCAGCACGGGGAGCCATCCGAGCTATTGCGAAGCACTTTGACGAGCTACGCGCAGAGGCCCGCAACGAATTAGAATCCGCCGCCGCCGAAGGCATCTCAGTCACAACGGTTCTTGATGACGACTACCCGCTAAACCTTCGCATCATCTACAACCTGCCGCCGTTTCTCTTTTACCTTGGGAAGCTAGACGCGGAACTGGACGCCCTGTCAGTAGCGGTAGTCGGGACACGTGAGGCGACGGATGAAGGATTGAAACACGCTGCACGGATGGCCCGCATGTTGTCTGAGCGCGGGATAACCGTGCTGTCCGGCCTTGCCAAAGGAATTGATACTCAGGCGCACAAGGCGACTCTCGACGCAGGCGGCCGCACGGTCAGCGTGTTAGGTTCGGGACTGCGCCAAATCTATCCAAAAGAAAATCGCGGACTCGCCGAACGCATCGCGCTAACGGGTGCGCTTGTGTCTCAGTTCTGGCTAAACGATCCGCCAAAGACCTATTCCTTCCCGCGCCGGAATATCACGATGTCCGGCATGGGACAGGGAACGGTTGTAATTGAAGCGTCAAAGACATCGGGAGCCAAGATGCAGGCGAGACTGGCCCAGGAGCACGGGAAAAAAGTATTTCTGGTCAGCCGTCTCGTTACTCAACAGAAGTGGGCGCAGGATTACTTGAAGCGTCCCCGCGTTAAGGAAGTGAACAAAGTTGACGACATTATTACGGAATTAGATTCCGTCGAACGCATTAAGCAGCGAACGCATGTAGCTGAGCAATTAAGCCTGAGCCTGTGACATGCTTGACCTATCGTCGCTCAATACGCAGCCGCCCGGCTTCGGGCGATGCGCCGATTGTTCCTACCGGGAATCAGCGCCACCCGCGCTCTGCTTTAGTTGTGCGCGTCAAAGCATGGAAAATGTTTCCAAGCATCGCTGCGAACGATGCGATCTCCCGATTGAACCGGGCGAGCTGTGCGGAAATCCGCTCTGCAATTCGTTGTCGGTCATTCGCCAGTTCGATTGTAACTACGCGATAGCGATCAAGTCGGGCTATTTGGATCGCGCAATTAAACGATACAAGTTTGAGGACAAAAAGCACTGGGCCACGATCTTTGCCCGTGTGCTTGTCGGATTCTTTGAAGAAGAATCGGAGATATTCGACACCTTTGATCTAATTGTTGCCAGTCCGACGTTCATTAGCCGCAACCCGCTCGACCGATCCTGGGATCATACTCGCCTTGTCATTGAGACAGCCTATACGGAGAGCCGTGGCCGCTGGCCGTTTGATGTTGGCTACCCGAAGCCAGCGATCATCAAGACACGCCGCACTCCATCGATGACGAACAAGAGATGGAAAGAGCGTCAGGCAATAGCGCACGGCGAGTTAAGAGCGTCGCTGGCAATTCCTGACAGACGTAGGACTGAGGGCAAATCGATTCTTGTTTACGACGATGTTTTCACGGACGGACATACTCTGAGCGAAGTGGCCCGCTGCTTGAAAGAGAACGGCGGCGCGGCTGATGTCTGCGGGGTGACGCTGGCGCGGCAGCCATTCAGAGGGAAGGCTACCGCTTCTTAGCCTTTGCATCTCTGCGGGGTTTGTTCCAGTAGGGACTCTTGCAGTGTGGGCAGAACTTGGGTTCGTCTTTCGTTTTTGGGGGCCACTCGTGTTCGCATCGCTCGCATAGCCAGTACCAGACAATCTTTTTAACCTTAGCCATGCGCCGCATCTTAGCCCCGATAATATATTATGTCAAGTAACATATTTCGCTTGACAGGGGTGTATTATCCGGGATAATATAGACAGCATAGAACAAAGGCCCGATGGCGCTAACCACCGAGCCTCTTTTGAAAACCAAACGCGATTGCTCGCATCGGTCATCAAGCAAAGCCATTGTGAGCCAGTCGCCTAACGAAAGGCAAGGAAACAATGGACAGACAACTTGAACGCGAAGAAAGAGAACAACGTGGATTACTGATAGCCGCTACTGCCAAACTGGAAAAGGCCGGAGATGGCCGCTGGTTTGTTCCTTCACAATCACGGCGAGCGGGAGACAGCAACACTGGCTATTACACCGTAAAGCCCGACCCGACCAAACCAGATTGCACTTGTCCCGACTATCAGTATCGACAGGAACGATGCAAACATATCTTCGCTGTCGAATACACGATCAAGCATGAGGAAACAGAGACTGGCGAGACGGTCGTCACTGAAACCCTCAAGGTCACAAAGAAGACCTACAAGCAAGAGTGGCCCGCCTATAACAAAGCCCAGACCGTCGAAAAGGATCAGTTTCAAACGCTCTTGCATGAACTCTGCAAGGGTATCGGCGAACCGTCACAGAAAACGGGACGCCCGCGCTTGCCGCTTGAAGACATGATCTTCGCGGCGACGTTTAAGGTTTACTCGACTGTTTCCGGTCGGCGGTTTATGAGTGACTTGCGCGATGCTCACGCTAAGGGCCATATCTCAAAACTGCCCTGCTACAACTCGATTTTCAATTACTTTGAAGATGAAATGTTGACGCCCTACCTCAAGATGCTGATTGAGGAAAGCAGCTTGCCGATGCAAGCGATTGAATCATCTTTCGCGGTGGACTCGTCAGGCTTCTCAACTTCCCGTTTTGTTCAATGGGTCCAGGCGAAACATCACGATCCGAAACTGCTTGAGCAGCGCGATTGGGTTAAGGTTCACCTAATGTGCGGTGTGAAAACGAATGTCGTTACCGCCGTCGAAATCACTGATCGCTTTGCGAATGATTGTCCGCAGTTCAAGGGGCTGGTAGAAGCGACTGGACAAAACTTCGCAATGGCCGAAGTCTCCGCAGATAAGGCTTACTTATCTATCGACAATTTGCAGACCGTGGTTGATCACAACGCGATGCCGTATATCCCGTTCAAGTCGAACAGTGATCCGGCGAAGAAAAGCAAAAACACGATCTGGCGGCGTATGTATTTCTATTTTGCCTACAACCAAGATCGGTTCATGCAGTGCTACCACAAACGGTCAAACGTCGAAACGACGTTCAGCATGATCAAGGCAAAGTTTGGCGACTCCCTCCGCAGCAAGACTAAAACCGCACAGGTCAATGAGGCCCTCTGCAAGATACTCGCCCATAACATCTGCTGCCTGATCCAGAGCATGTTTGAACTGGAAATTAAGCCGGAGTTTTGGTCCGAGATGGCGTAATCGCACTTGCGAAAGTGTTTCATCGATGATACACTGGATTCCAGAGTAAGCCACTTGCCCGCCCCGGCCCGATACCTGTAATCGACGATACGTATTGCGAGGGATAGGCATTTCTAGTCATACGTGTGTTGTGACATGCCTGTATCAAGAACTAGGTATGAGTAAGCATACGTAGTGCTCGCAATAGCTGTTTCCAAGTATGGGTATACTCTACAATAGGCATGGTGCATCATAGGTATACTTGGAGCTACCGCAATCGTGATATACGTATGGCGTGATAAGGGTACGTCTAGCGGAGTTGCTAAAGGAGCGGAAGAAAAGCCGTTATTGGCTGGGTCAGAAGACGGGACTCACTCCGCAGACGATCACAAAATTGTTTCGGGGCAATAGTGGCAAGATTGAATTTGAGACCTTAAATAGAATTTGCAAAGCACTAAATTGCCAGACATCTGACGTAATAAGTTTTGAGGATGAGGAGCAAAATAAAGGGCCAAAATAAATCAAGAGTTAACAGCAAATTTCTTTGACAAGAAGCGAATCTGTCCATAGATTTACGGCCCCAAACCTAAATCGAGGTAATCGAATTTGCAAACCGAAGAACCACACCTTCTTCAGAGCATTATCGGTCGAGACGGGGAACTCGTCTTAGGCTTAGTCGGCGCGGTCGGAACGGAGTTAGACAAGATCGTGGCAGACTTAATTGGCCGATTGAAACTATTTAATTATGACGCTTGTGAAGTGCATGTTTCAGATCAGATTATTCCCCAGACCGAGAAACCAGACCAAGAAACGGAGTATCAACGAATCACTCGTGGAATGAACGATGGCGACGCCGCCCGAAAGAACTCAGGTGACAATGCCATACTTGCACTGGGCGCTGCATCTTGGATTTCGTTGCAACGAACCCTGGATGATCGAGGTCAGCCGGAACGCAGCCCACGCAAGGCTTATATCATCCGCTCTTTGAAACATCCGGCTGAGGTAGGAGCTCTCCGTCAAATCTACCCGCTCGATTTTTATCTCATCGGTGTGCATTCCGATAAGGACCGTAGGCGCGCGTTTTTTATTGGCCAGCACAACATGAAAGAGAAAGAGGCTGATGAATTGATTGCCCGCGATGAGAATGAAAATTTACCTTACGGCCAGCGCGTTACGGATACTTTTCATCTCTCGGATTTCTTTGTCCGTTTAGAGTCGGATGATGACGAGGTAAGACACAACCTTTGGCGGTTTTTAGATGTTCTGTTTGGAGATCCTTATAAGACGCCAACATTTGATGAGTACGCGATGTTTCTGGCTTTCGTTAGTTCCATGCGCTCCTCATCAATGGCCCGACAGGTTGGTGCTGTCGTCACTAAAAATAACGAAATCTTGGCTACCGGAGCGAATGATTGTCCGCAGTTCGGAGGTGGTCTTTATTGGCCTCAATACAATCCCGCCACCAAAGACATTGAAGACAAAGAAGGCGGGCGAGATCACACACTCGGGAAGGACGCGAATAAAGCCGAGCAAAAAGAAATAATTGATGAAATCGTCGAAGCAGTCAAAGGAATTGACGAAATCGCACTTCGCAAAGTGCTAAGAGATAGCCGAATAAGCGACTTGACTGAATTCGGGCGAGAAGTTCACGCCGAAATGGAAGCCTTACTAGCTTGTGCTCGGAATCGCACAAGCAGCCGTGATGGCGCATTGTATACCACTACGTTTCCTTGCCATAACTGCGCAAAACACATCATTGGGGCGGGTATCAAACGCGTCGTCTACATCGAGCCCTATCAGAAGAGTAAAGCCCCAGAGTTTCATAAGGACGCAATGATGGTTGGGTTTTCTGATAAGGACAAGCGGGAAAACTTAGTTCAGTTTGAACCTTTCGTCGGGTTCGGTCCCAGACATTTCCTCGATTTCTTTTCTGTACAACTAGGTTCTGGTTATCCCTTGAGACGAAGAACTAAGGGCGACATAACCGTCGTCAACTGGAAACGTGACACTGCACAACTTCGATTGCAGATGATCCCAATCTCATACATCGATTATGAGTTAGCCGCAAGCAAGAGGTTCAAAGCATTCACCCAAAAGGGGGCCGAAGAAAATGGAAAATAAAACACGAGAAACTTCCGACGCTCAGCAAAAAGCATTCAGGGATCATTTGCAGAGAGCAAGTGAGATAGTTGATGGCTGGCCTGACTGGAAAAAGGCGGTAATTGGTCAGGGCTCAAGTGAGAAAGCGCCAAGCGATGCCACCCCGACTCCTGAATGCGAAAAACAAAATAACGATCGAGGAGGGAATGGTAAAGGCTAACTAGGAAATTGAACCCACCCGGCCATCTCACGCGGGCGTCGCGGCCCTCTCTCTTCAGTGCTGTCTGAATTTGTCTAAAAATCAGATCATTTCGGAAGGCTCACTTTATCATCAATCAAAATATCCGTAGAGACTCCCGCGATTCTGGCGTACTTCAGTAAGACAAAAAGCGGCGAGACTTTCGCCCCGCCGCCTTGCCTCAGATTGGGGCCACCCGGAATCTGAGGACTATCCAGCCTGAATAGGATCAATCCTAAACCCGCCGTCAAGTAACGATTTTTATCAAGCGCCGCTATCGTTCTTGCAAGCCCTCGTAAATCGTTTGGATATGACCTGTAAATGCGCAGAAACTTCTTGCGTTCGCACTGGACTAAGGGTTTAATCTCCCGCGCTAGGCACACTTCGACTGGAACCGCCAAAGGCACGGTCTTACAGGGGCCGATAATTGCCCGACTTACGGCAGGCTTTGGATCACAGTCAGCACGATCACCGCGATTGTGGTACTCGGTGCGGGCGCTTGCGGCGCTTCAGGCCCAGTGCCAATGATGCCCGCAAATGCGGATGCACTGAGCGCAAGCGTCAACACTACGGCAATGCTGAGTTGTCGAAGTTTTCTCATGGTTTTCTCCTAAAAGTGAGTTAAGGGACGCGGCATCTTAACACTCGCCGCAAAGCTTTATTACAAGCAAACAGAAAGGTCGCTCTCACATGCACTTAGCGAATGAACTCCTACGCGAACTCGACATTCCCGGCCTATCGCCGAATGAACGCGCCCACCTTCGCTGCCGGATCGCCAAACAACTAGAACAGGCCGGTGACTATGACGCCGCAAGCGAAGCGATGGCGGAGTTATGGGAGGGTGTCGGAGCGCGTCCCAATCTTGAGGGCCTGGACGATGAAAAGAAGGCCGAAGTGCTCTTGCGTGTCGGCTCGCTCACAGGATGGATCGGGAGCGCGAGCCAGATCGAAGGCTCGCAGGAAATGGCGAAGGACTTGATTAGTGAAAGTCTCAGAAGCTTTGACCGGCTAGGCCAGAGAAGCGGCGCAGGCGAAGCGCGCACTAGTCTCGCGCTGTGTTACTGGCGCATTGGTGCATTTGATGAAGCTCGCGTGAACCTAGACATGGCGCTGTCTGAACTCAACGAAAGCGATGTCGAACAAAGAACGATAGCGTTCATCTGGAAGGCCGAGGTCGAAAGGGCGTCCCAACGACTTAATGAAGCTTTGCTTATTTACCGCCAAACTATTCCTTTGATTGACAAGGTGAATGATCACTCCCTCGCAGCGCATTTCCATAACGGCGTTGCCAGTACATTGAATCAGCTTAGTTCGATTGAGAATCGCCCGGACTATGTAGACCGCGCCTTGATCGAATACACGGCGGCAAGTTTCCATTTTGAACACGCAGGTCATGAACGCTATCAGGGTTGCGTTGAAAACAACATTGGTTATCTGCTTGGCACCATCGGAAGGTTTGAAGATGCACACGAACATCTTGACCGCGCTCAGATGCTAATGACGCGGCTCAAGGACAATGTTCACTTGGCCCAGGTTGACGAAACTCGCGCACGAGTCTTACTCGCTGAAGGGCGAACCGTCGAAGCGGAAAAGACCGCGCGGTCTGCGGTCTTGAGACTCGAAAAGGGTGACGAGTTTTCACTACTCACTGAGGCTCTGACAACGCATGGGATCGCGTTGGCCCGTCTGAATCATTCAGAGCAAGCACGGGCGACTTTAGATCGCGCAATCAGTGTTGCAGAGCAAGCCGGAGATTTTCAAAGCGCGGGAGTCGCCGCGTTATCGATAATCGAATTACTAGGCACTCATCTGTCCTACGAGGGAGTCTTTGCTACGATTGATCGTGTTGGCGTCTTGCTGGAAACGACGCGGGACATCACGATCCTGAGACGTTTGACTAAGGCTTTCCAGTCACTTTTCTTGGCTCATGCCCCACCCGCAACGCCTGACTGGACTAACTTCTCTCTTAGAGAAGCCGTGCTGAGATACGAGTCTCACTTAATCAAACTGGCTTTGCTTCAGAGTGAGGGATCGGTGACTAAAGCAGCCCGATTGCTTGGCTTTAATCATCACCAAAGCCTGGTCGGTTTAATCAGCGGCAGACACAGAGAACTCCTCACAGTACGCTCCGCAGTTCGCAAGCGGCGGCAACACCTGATGCCTCATCCGAAGCGTAAGAAAAAGCAGCAGCCAAACTGAGGAAAGATTGCATCGCGCCTTGCGCGGTGATATAAGCCGTTTCGTTCCTCGCAAGAATTCCTAAACCCCGGAGACTCACAACCATGAAAAGGCTATTACTTCTTTCGCTCTTAATTTCGCTTGCTTCTGTCGCAGCCTATGGCCAGACGTGCGATCAAAGTCTAATGGCCCACGTGTACCATCCGAACAGACTGGTCGTTGCTAAAGGCTGTATCACGGTCACTGGCACGGTTAAGTCAAAGACGCCCGAAGGGGATGGTGACATTCACATTCGCCTTCAGCTAGACCCCGGACAGGGGACGGGCTTGATCAATCAGGTAAATAATACTTCTCAGCACGGCTTCTTAGTCTTTGAACCGCTCTGTCAAAAGAAACCAACTCAAGCAAGTGCGAAGACAGCCTGCAAAAACTTCAAACAGAACATCACGATCCCGAAGGTAGGAGATCGGGTGCGAATAACCGGAATGCACATGCTCGACAATGACCACGGCTGGCTTGAGATTCACCCGGTTACGGACATTACGATCCTTCCGTAAGGGTGAACGGATAGGCTGGCGAGTCCAAGAGGGCGCTCCGACTAAGCCAGCCGGAAGGGGCGGCGCACGGGTGAGAGCGTCGCCCCTTTTTTTCCTTCTGGACGCCAGTTCGGTCGTCTGCGGCGACGCCGGGCAGTGGCCCGAATAATGGCAGATTCGGGTGTAGAAATGTCACTTTTTAGGGATATTCGCAATTTTGATAGCAGTTACAAGTAAATGGTGTTGACACAACGATAGAACTGGAGTAAAAGTTCGGGGCGTTAGGGCCACAATAATTCAAGGGGGCGCGCTAGGGCGCGCCTTTATTATTGCTGCCCAAATCGCAGACGTGGTAGCCTTTGGTGGCGGGGTTTATTTAGACCCCGATCTTGCCACACCGAAGGGTCGATACCCTTCGAGCCTCCATTCTTTAACTAAGGCTACCTAAGCACCCGACCGTTAGGAAACAGGGTGCAATTAGGCTTATTATTAAGTTGATCCCCTAAGGACCAATTTCGTCATGCTGTACAGAGTGGACGAGCCCGCCCGTCGGGCAGCGCATCTGGACTAGGGCTCAGTGTCGCCAACGAAAGGTTTCCGCATGTCAGCTAACTCACCAGCTCAACACCCACAACGCGTCATCCTCGAAGGCATTCCCGAAGTTCAAGTCAAGGGCGTTCCGCATGTTTGGCAAATGGCCGCAGCTCTTATTATTGCGACCGTCACAATCATTACTACTCTAGCCGGTATGGGAAAATGGTATCTTGATAAGACCGTAGAAACTCTAAACAGGAGTGCGGAGAGTAGAGATCTGAAGCTTAATGCCGATCTGAACAAGATGGTGAATCCCGTCGCTCAACACCAAATTCAGTTCAAAATGATCCTAGGCTCAATTGTCGCCAACGCCAAGGAGCTGACCGAGGATCAGAAAAAACTTTACAGCGATCTTCTAAAGGACATAACCTATCAGGATGTTAAGAGTTTGCTTGATGGAATACCGCAGAATAAAGAACGAAGATCCTTGAATGCACTTATCAGAGACCAGCAGGTCGAGCAAACTAATAAGCTCACTGGACTCGTTTGGAATGACGGCAAGAGTCCGGTGCAAATCCGTTTCATTAAGAAAAAGAATCCTACGTTGGATTTAAGCAAGATTGATCTGTACAGTGATCCGCCGAGCCCCTGTAGTTCGAAAGTTATCCAATTGAACAATGGTTCCACGGCAGCGGCAACGGTTCAGGTTTGCGACGCGCATCTTGATCAAAGGTTGGAATTGATCGTAATCAGAGACTTAGAATAGAGGCTCCGGTCTTTAGTTCTAACCCGGAAGCGGTGGGACTGTGGTCCCGCCGCTTTTGTTTTGCGCGGGCGTTAGATCAGTGATATAAGCCTCTCGTCCTCGCGTTCTCAATGTTCTAAACCTAAAGGAGTCTCATGCCATGTCAACGCCCATGGGCAAACCGAGCAACCTAGCGAATAATGTAGTTAACTTACCCACACCTGATAACGTTGATAAAGTTGGAGTCTTCACTACGGCGCAGTCATTAGTGACATTCTCTGGCGCAACAGCAGCCGTAACCACTATTTGGAAGGTTTTGGGTAGAGTAAGCGACCGTTTTGGCCCTACCCATAATGTCGTGCCTATCGTTCTCGCGCTGCTCATCGGCATCATTATCTTCTTAATGAGCGTAACCAAGGGTGAAGGCTGGAAAGCTACCCTGACTGGACTGGCTATCGCGCTGATCAACTCCTTTACGATAGCGGCGGCAGCCTTAGGTATTGGCGGCCCGTGACTCGTGCAGTTGGGTAGGGGCACCCGACCAGCGGCGGGGTTCTCAGCCTCGCCGCTTTTGTATTGTCAGTTTGTCGGCTTGGTGATATAAGCCTGCCGTTCTACGACCTTCCCTCGCACCGGAGGCTCCCGCGATGAAAAGAGTCTTTCTTCTCGCGCTTTCAATTGCCTTACTATCAATCGCGATCTTAGCTCAGACGCCTAGTCCGTCAATATCGCCCATTGCCAATCCGGCTAACAATCGAACTAGCCCCACACCGTCACCGAGCCCGACAGCAGAAAGCAAGCCCGAAGTCACGGTTATCAAATGGGGCGGCGAAAACGGACTTCAAATAACTACTTCTAGTAGCAGGGTTCTTGCAATATTGGGTGCAATTGTTCTCCTTGGCTTCATAGGATATCTAGTTCTCAGATGGAGACTGCGTCAACACGCATGGAGTCCATGGTTGCTGTATGGCAGCATCGTAATCGGTATCGGCACAATCCTCCTCGTTCTCGTAATCTTATTTCTTCTTGGGATCATGTGGGGGCGAAGCAGTGCTCGTTCAGAAGTGCAACAGTACATTGATGCTAACCGGCTCACGATTGCTCAGGAGCAGATATCTCGACCCATCGCTACTCCTGCGCCGACCCCGGCTGCGACGCCAGCGATTACCGCGAATCCCACGCATGACAATGAAAGCTCAAGCACGGCTCCCACACCAATCTATGCACATCCGGCGGGGTTCGTCTTGCTTATTGGGCCAGAGCTTATCGTTTTAACATTCATAATCTTGTGGTGGTTCAGAGGGTTCGGTTTTCGTTTTCACTTTCGAGAACACTTTGAGGAGGTCTATCATCGACTGAACAATATTGAATCTGAACTGAGCAATCGAAGTCACAGAGTTCCATACGACCTCAACGACACCTTGACGAAACTTCAATCGGAAATACGGGATCTCAGAGTAAGAGTACCCCATGACCTAAAAGACATTTTGGCCAACTTGAAAGGCCCGCCTGCCTCACCGCCTGAATAGCGTTTTACGTCTGCCCAAAAAGTCCCCCGCCTGCCCAAGAAGTCTGCCCAAGAAGTCACTTTTTAGGCAAAGCCCGACGATTCGATTCAGCTTTGCCCTAAAACCCCCATGCCGGGGTGGGCTTATGGGTCAGGCAAGAGATTTATGGGTCAGCTCGGTTCACGGCTTTGCGCCAACGAGAAGGCCCACGGTATCAGGTCGTAAGTCTTTGTTTACTTCGGCGGGAGCCGTAAAGCCGACCCTTTCAAGTGCCTTTTGCAAGACCACCGCTCGCACAGGCACAGCCTTGCTACTTTGGACAATAATAAAGAGTCCGGTAGGGGTTTTCCTTGACGGGCCGAACGCAACCATATCCAGCGGGCCGCTCACTTTCCAGCCGCCTTCTCTCAAAGCCTCAGCAATTTGCGCCGCGAATTCACAAGAGTCTTTGTTGCCGTTTAAGCACGTAATATCAATACTCCCTTTCTCATTGGCCCTGAATAGGTCGATCAATAAAGCCCGCTGTTCGGAGGTAAACTGTCGCGGTGCTGTTCGCACTTGCAGTTCAATTAACTTTGTTTCTGCTATAGCTGTTCGTTCCTGCTGCCTTGCTAAGTCAGTTTCTACTCGCTGTTGTGCGGCCTTCGCGTCTGCTGCTGCTTTTTGCAAACCAGCCACATCTTTTTTTGCGTCTGTGGCTGCGGTTTCGAGCGTTACAACTTGGCCGCGCAGAGTAAGGTTATCGCTCTCTAGTTTCCGTGCTCGCTCGTTCGCCTTTCCTGCTTTTTCGTTGGCGACACCAGCATCTTTAAGTGCATCTGCTGCGCCGCGCTTGGCTTCTTCTATTCGCGCATTAGCATCTGCCGTAACGGCATCCTGGTATTTGTTATTTGCCTTCCAGAGCAGCCAAGCAAGCGATGCCGCAATTAGCGCAGCTACGACTCCAAAGACGACTGAAGCGATAAAAATCCTTCTCTGTGCGCTGTCGGCCAGTTCAATAGAGGATTGGATTGTTGCCATAGCGTTAATTACCTTTGTGGTCGGTATCACGATCATTGCCATTCTCGCGCTCGTAACACGATTCAAAATATCAAGACGCATACAGGAGCGGGAGCGAAAGAAGGCTGAGGGTCACACGCCCTCGGCCCAAAACGTCGGTTCGATGCCGAGTTCGTAAATGCTTTGTATCACGCAACACAGGTTATGCGCCAACACTTTGCAGAGGGCTTCGTTGATTTGGGCGGTAGTGGTCTTGCTTCTCAGGCGGTCGCCAAACTTGGCTTTGATCATCGAGAAGGTAGATTCGACGTTCGACCGTTTGTGATAGGACGCCATGAAGTGAGATTGATTGAACGAATACCAGTGAAACATTCTTTTCCAAATCTCAGAATGCCGCGCCTTTCCCGTTATGCTATTCGACTTGAACGGGATAAACGGCATCGCGTGATTGTCCACGACTGTTTGCAGATTGTCACTCGACAGATAGGCTTTGTCGGCGCTCACTTGACTCATGGCGAAGTTGCGAGCGGTAGTCTTAACGAGTCCGGCGAATTGCGGACAGTCGTTGGCGTGCGCGTCGGTAATTTCAATGCTGGTGACGATGTTGGTTTTGACGCCGCACATCAGATGCACCTTGATCCACTCGTGGCGCTCCATCAGTTTAGGATCGGTGTATTTGGCTTTTGTCCACTGAACGAAGCGGCAAGTAGTGAATCCCCAATAATCGGCAATCAAGTTCAGAAATGAGGCCCGTCAACGCAACTCTAGACAGTACTATTTGTGCCACGCGCTTATACGTGGAGTGACCGGACTCAAAGAGCAGACGGCGGCGATCAAGAATAAGAAGTTAAGG
>Ga0070699_100003536_pt1 | contig 13815 bp, 16 predicted proteins | sample KBSK1503metaG_FD_65473 | JGI IMG/M metagenome (GOLD analysis project Ga0070699, IMG submission 65473) | Corn, switchgrass and miscanthus rhizosphere microbial communities from Kellogg Biological Station, Michigan, USA - KBS K1-50-3 metaG | ecosystem: Host-associated > Plants > Roots >...
AAACCTGCCAGGAGAGAAGATGAACAAAGCCGATCTAATTGACCGAATTGCATCCAGTTGCCATATCAGCAAAGCCCAGGCATCCACCGCGATTGATACCAGCGTGGACAGCATTACTTCTGCCTTGAGAAAAGGAGATCGGGTGGCGTTGATTGGTTTTGGCACGTTCTCGGTCTCGCAGAGAAAAGCCCGCAATGGACGTAATCCGCAGACGGGCGCCACCATCAAGATCGCTGCCCGGAAAGTAGCAAAATTTTCCGCTGGCGCCGACCTAAAGAAAGCGGTAAACCGCAAGTAGGGTACAAATTCTAGCGTTGGCAACGGCAGGGGGTCGGCCCTGCCGTTTTTCATTGGGCAATAAAGGGTTGAGGTTTGCTGAATCCGGCACGGGTCTTATAGAATCTAATGATTCGCGTCAAGATCTGGAGACCCATGAAGGCAGCTATTCATCCCGCATATCACGAAATACGGGTGCAGTGCGCGTGTGGACATGGTTTCACCACGCGCTCCACCCACAAGGGCGATATCCACGTAGAAATCTGCTCCAATTGCCACCCCTTCTTTACCGGCAAGCAGAAGTTGCTGGATACCGCTGGCCGCGTGGAGCGTTTCCGCCGCAAATACGCGAAGAAGGAAACGGAAAAGAAGTAAGTTTCACAAAGGGATTTTTGAGTTGAAAGCCTCGGTTGGAGGCTTTTCTCTTTTCCGGGTTCATTTGCTTCGGAGACTCACTCCTTAGATTCCTGCGGACTACACCGGCCAAGCTGGATAGAATAAGGCTGTGCGCAAGTATTGGGACAATCCGGGCAAGGCCGCGGGCGAGGGCGCCCGCACTACACGAGGCGGTAGCGCTGTGCCTGCGCGGGTGCGGATTGGAGGTGTGGAGATCGCTCCGGCTACGGTTCTCGCTCCCATGGCCGGCGTCACTGACACCGTCTTCCGGCGCTTCATTCGCAATCTCGGCGGCTGCGGCCTGATCATGACCGAGTTCACCTCAGCCGACGGCGTCCTTCGCGCCAAGGATAAGAAAGCGCAACGCTACCTGCATTTTTACGAAGATGAGCATCCCATCTCGGCGCAGCTTTTCGGCAGCGATCCCCAGGTGATGGCCGAAGCCTCCCGCATGGTTGAAGGTCTCGGCTTTGACCTGGTTGACCTGAATCTCGGATGTCCGGCCAAGAAAGTCGTGAAGTGCAACGGAGGTTCCGGCTTATTGCGCGACTTGCCTGCGATCCGGCGGATTTTCGAGGCAGTGCGCGCCGCCGTAAAGATTCCTTTTACCGTGAAGTTCCGCGCTGGATGGGACGAACAGGAGATCGTCTGCGTGGAGCTGGCGAAGATGGCCGAGGATTGCGGCCTGTGTGCCGTGGCGCTCCACGCTCGCACCCGTGAACAAGGCTACAGCGGCCAGGCGCGATGGGACTGGATCGCCTCGGTAAAGCAGGCAGTGAAGATTCCAGTAATCGGCAATGGCGACATCCGCTCACCCGAGGACGCTTGCGCCATAGTGAGTCAAACCGGCTGCGATGCGGTGATGATCGGGCGGACGGCACCATCGAATCCGTGGATCTTCCGGCAGATCGCTGAATACGCGGCGACCGGAAATTATGAGGAACCCGCCGAGAATGACCGGTACCAGATGATCCGCACCTATTTCCAGATGTTGATCAAAGAAGAAATGCTCGGTGCCGAAGGCAAGATGAAGCAATTCGCCTCCTGGTTCACACACGGTGTGCCCGGCGGGGCAGGGTTGCGCAAAGCAATCTACGAATCGAAGAGTGCACCGGAGATCCTGTCCCGCGTAGAAGAGTTCTTCGAGGCAAGATTGTCTGTCGCGCGCGGCCTCCAATTGCAAACGGACGGTGTTATCCCGGTAGCTTGAGGCTCCAAATTGTCCGGTCGGACTGACCCTTCTCAGAGAAACAAAGAGCTAGCTCGCACGTGGACTAGTTCTTTGAATCCCTGTTAGATGTATATACATCTATTATTCCTATGAACGATACTTTTCGTGGAATCCCGGACCTGGTTTGCATGTGCGCGACTGTTCGCCGGGCGTCGCGGGCCCTCACTCAGTTGTACGACGAGACTCTCCGCCCTCTGGGTCTGCGAGCCACCCAATTCACCATCCTGCAAGCGTTATCTCGAACCGGAGAGCTGTCCCAAGGTGACCTGGGACAAATTCTTGCCATGGATAGCACGACTCTCACACGCACGCTGCGAATCATGCGCCGGGAGGGGTGGATCGCAGAGCGCCGTGGCGAGGACCGGCGAGAACGCTTACTTCGTCTAGCCAAAGATGGCCGCTATCAATTTAACCGCGCCCTCCCTTACTGGGAAAAGGCGCAAGCCCGGCTGGGGCGTGAACTGGGAGAGAAGCGCTGGCACAATCTTCTGACGTTTACCGACGAAGTTACGGCCCTGGCCACGAAACGAGGAGAATCATGAACAACCCAATTTATAGAAGAGTTACCGCCTGCCTCATCGCCGTATGGTTCGTCTTTGCACTCTCGGCTTCGGCTCTACATGTATTCAAAACTGATCTTCTGCCGGTCGCGCTTGGCCTTGCGGTGACGATACCAATCGTCGCATTTCTATTGTGGTTTGCGACATCCGCGGCGTTTCGGCAGTTCGCATTGTCATTAAACCCGCGGACGTTGACCTTCGTGCAGTCCTGGAGGATTGCTGGATTCACGTTCCTGGTCCTCTATGCTGCCGGAATCCTGCCCGGCGTTTTCGCATTGCCCGCGGGCGGTGGCGACATCGCCATCGGAGCAACCGCGCCCCTGATCGCTGTCAAGCTCGCCAACTTCAACCACAGGAGAGGCTTTATCTTCTGGCAAATCCTGGGGATTTCCGATTTGGTGATGGCGGTTACCCTGGGGACGATTGCAAGGCTCATCAGCCCCGACGGAGTGGGAACTGGAGTAATGACTGTGCTGCCTCTAAGCCTAATCCCGACATTCGCGGTGCCACTACTCATCATGCTGCACGTCATCTGCATTGCCCAGGCCAGACAATGGACAGAGCGACAATACTCGCACGTTGGGGAGCAATTATCCTCTTCGGCATAGGCAGAGCCACGGCCCCGGTAGCCTGCCCCCGTCCCGGATCGCGGGCGGGTCTCAGGCGCTGGTTTCCGGTTCTTTGGTGTTAGTTCTCGGTTTTCGTGTTTTTCCGTAGAATATGTGATTGCGTGCAATTGCGCGGCAGATCTTCTATGAGTAATCCCCTACCAGAAAAGAAAATCTATGTGACATTGAGCGGACTGCCGCTTTCGTTTCGTTTGGAATGGCCATTTCGGAAATCGACTTCAGGAGCGGATTTTTGGTTCCTGCATGCGGACATTCGGCTGGAGAACTCGGAAGGATTGCATGCGCCGGTGGCGGTAAATTTGTCGGCCACGGTGCGGGAGGTGATTCCGTCGCTCGAACCGAAAGACCTCGAGGGGCCGGTGATCAATGCGCTGCGCAAAGAGGTGGACCGCAGACAACTGGAGTTTGTCAGGTCAGGCAAGCTGGTGCCGGTTCAATTTTCCAGCCGGCATTATGACTTCAAACGTAATCAGTGGGTGTTTGGAAAGGCAAGCGATGAAGACATGGCGCGGCTCTTGGCGCGCAAAATCTACTGGCAGACGCGGTTGGTAGGTGAAACGGTTTGGGTAGGCGATCCGGCGGAAGCGCTTTATGTCCAGACATCCACGGCGCATGTCCTGGAGGTAGCCAGGAAACTGCAAGCAGAGGGACTAATTAACCTGAACGGCGAATTGGCAACGGCCAATCCCGGGTTAATGCAGCGGGCGAAGGAGTTCGCAACCGACATGCGGGCCGCGCTGGAGGAGTTGGAGAAGAAACACGCGTTTGAAAGAGGGTAAAAGAGATTTACGATTGCCGAATTACGATTTTCGATTGAAAACCTGCACTACTCACGTTTCATAGTATCGATCAGCTCAAACAATTTGCTGCGATCGACGACCTCGACAAACGGCTTGCCTTGTGTTTTATTGCTGACCACGTAGATAGTCGGGGTGTGCTGGATGCCGACGGCCACGCCTAGATTCTTGTCGGCGGAAATCTTCGCTGCTAGTTCACCTTTGGGATCAACCACAAATGGCAAGTCTAGTTTGTGATCCGCAGCAAACTTTTCAGCAAAACTGCGGAGGTTCGTCGGAGTGATCTCAGGTTGGTGCTCGAATATGTAGTCGCGGAATTCGTTGCCGACTTTCCGGGAAGTTTTATCGAAATAGCGGGCGATGACGGCTGCGTCCAACGACCAGCTGTGGAATGGAAGAGGAAAGTCGTGACGGACAATGGGGATATTGTAGGTTTTGCTGGCCTCTTCCAGAAGAGGCGCGGCACGGCGGCAGTCGGGACACTGCAGATCTTCAAAAACTACGATCGCGACCTGAGCTCCCTTGGGAGGCTTGAGGACAGAATTTGCGGTCTGGGCTAAACCGGCGGCTGCCGCAAAAAGCAATACAAGAATGGCTGCTTTTTTGATCATAAGCATGTTAGTTAGATGCGCGAAACGTGAGTTTCCACTGTCCTGATCTACCCCAATGGTAACAGCCTGAGCTGGTGACGCTCCAGCGCCAGCAGCTTTTCCTTGATAGGCAAGCCTCCTCCGTATCCCGTAAGTTTTCCATTGCTCCCGATCACGCGATGGCAGGGGATAACGATGGGAATGGGATTTGATCCGTTAGCCAAGCCCACTGCCCGGGAGGCTTTGGGGTTGCCAATACGCCGGGCCAATTCGCCGTAGGAAATAGTTTGGCCATAAGGGATATCACACAGGCGCCGCCAGACTTCCATCTGAAACTGGGTGCCCTCGGGCGCCAGCGGAAGATTGAAATTTTCCAGTTCTCCTGCGAAATAGGCTTGGAGCTGGCGCATGGTTTCCGTCAATGGAGCGGCATCCTCGCGCCATGCCGGATCTGAACGTTGTGGTTGAGCTTCACTGGTGAAGATGATGTGGCGAAGTCCGGCGTCATCACCGGCAATTAGGAGCAATCCTAATGGACTTGCGATTTGTGTGTAGCAAACGCTCATGATGATTTAGTCGTGAGCTGGCTTGGCATCATTCGGTTCACATCGTCGTGCGAGGGGGTATTCTCCAGTGAACGGTAGGTGCCAGTAGTTTTCAACTCCTCCGCTATCCGTCCCAGTAAACCTAATGTGGCGCGCATGATACTCGAGCCCAGGCTGACGCGAGCTACGCCCAATCGCTGCAATTCTGAGATAGAGGGAGATCCGGGACCGGCAAGAATGTTCAACGGGAAGTCTAAGTCCTTTACCAGGCGGCCAATGGTTGCCGCATCCCGCACGCTGGGAAGAAACACGCAATCTGCGCCAGCATCTCGAAAGGCAGTGAGGCGTCGCAATGCTTGGTCATATCGTTTTTCCGCGGGACCGACTTGCAGCAGGTAAACGTCGGTGCGTGCGTTAAGCACGATCGGAACACCCGTTTTACGCTTTGCTTCATTAATGGCGGCAATTTTTTCCAGTTGCAATGGCAACTCCACGAGCGGCTGATTGGCCTCTCCGCTTGCATCCTCAAGATTCATTCCAGCCCCCCCTGACTCAATTACGGCCAGCGCGGTTTGAGCCGCGTCTTCCGGGCGAGCTCCGTAACCGGCTTCCACGTCCGCGGTAACCGGAACTTTTGTCGCGGCAGCGATCCGCGAAACGGCTTGAAGCATTTCGTCACGTGAGATGCGTTGCCCGTCCGGATACCCCCTAGTGAATGCAATTCCGGCGCTGGTGGTGGCGATCGCGCCAAATCCGGCTTCCTCGAAGATGCGGGCGCTGGCCACGTCCCAAGCGTTGGGAAGCAACAGAATTCGCTTGCCTCGATGCATGGCACGAAAGGCTTCGGCAGTGGATTTTTGCTTTTGCTTGTCGGACATTTTGGTCTCTGCCAGCTTAACGGGCGGTCTTCAATTGTGCCTTCATTTTGTCTAGAAATTTTGAAACGCTCACTGTCGCGCGATTCACGGTGCCTCGTCCGATCTCCTGCACGTCATCGCGGGCGGTTACTTGAAGTGTATAGAAACGGCCGTCGAATGACTCCAGCACTGCCTCGGCAAGGATGTGAACTCCGACTCCACTGGCGGCGCGATGCTCAATGTTGATGGCCGTGCCCACGGTGATTTCGCCCGGGTTGCAATAAGGCTGAAGCGCCAGAAATGCCGCGGTTTCCATCAAGCGAATCATGTCAGGCGTGGAATATACCGGTGGCAATTCGGAATGATAGGCGCTTAGCGTGTGCTTGAATTCGACGGTCTGTTCGGCCGTAGCGCGGGCACCGATGGGCATAGCTTTCGGCATGTCTATCCATCTGAAAATAGCGTGAGCCGGTGATTTGGAATCCACCGGCTCATCCGCGTTTTAATCTCAAAAACCTAGGCTGCGCGTGCCGTGCGGCGGCGGTCGATTCCATCCAGGGCTTGCCACAGAGCTATCGCAGTGCGCTCTCCCGCAAGCAAGGCCTTGTCTGCGAGATTGGGTTCCGTCTCAAGACACTTGGCCAATTGGTGACGCCAGATCTTCGAATGATGGATGTCCGCAGTTGCGTGCAGCGTGAAATAGCCGCACGCCTTCTCGTTGGCACCGTACATTTCGCGCAGGCCGCGGGATTTCTCTTGCGCGACCCGCGGAACTTGGGATTCATACGCGTAGAAGGAAGTCAAAGCTTCGGCTGGAGTGCGCCTCCGTGCCGTCTCGTGAAAAAAATCTATTAGATCGTTCACTTCTGCCACGGGCTGATGGCCAGCCATGTTGCGATCGGCTCCCATGCCTTCCACGAAGTCCAGCCATAGATCGGAGTGCCGCACCGAAGGCTGACCTGAGAAGCCTTCCATGCCATTCTCGTCAGCCATGTTGGCCATCACCGCGCTACGCAACTCACCCTCTTCTAGTCGAGCGCAGAGTTCTTCGAGATAAGCCGGAAAAGCCTCAACGTGATGGTAGTAGTCGCGCGCGTAGTCCCGAAGATCTTCCCGAGTCAGTTCACCCGCAGCCCAGGCTTTATAGAAAGGATGGCAAAGCAGATCGTATTTGGCGATTCGCGCGTCCAGTTGATCGAAGAATTCCACAGTAGTCATGATTGCCGTTTCCTCCGTCGCCAATCAATATACGAGTGCAGGCAGGCCATGACAACCGGAGCTTTAGCTTTTTTCAAACGATTCCGAGAAAAAGAAAGATGGAGACAGTGGCTAAGAATTGAAGTCCAACAGAATGGTGAGATATTAGATTTACTAGCCACTAGCCACTAGCCACTTGCCACTAGCCATTGCCTTATGCTGCCGGCATCCTCGGGGGGCCAGCATGGAGTGCGGAAGCCTGCTCGCCCGGAACTTGAACGATATTATTGCGCACCGCGTAGAGGACGAGTTCGCTCAAGCAATGCAAACCTAGCTTGCGCATCAGATTGCTGCGATGAGTCTCGGCTGTCTTCACACTTACACCGAGGGTGACTGCCACCTCTTTAGTACTTTTACCTTCCGCCAACAATTGCACGATCTCCCGCTCGCGAGCCGTCAGGTCGGGTAAGATAGACGTTCTTTGCGACGGCATCTTGCCGGTGTTCAAGAATCCATTTAAAACGATCTGTCCGATTCGGGAGTTGAAGTAAGTTCTATTCTGCTGCAAGGCTTCGATGGCGACGATCAGGTCCTTGGCTCCGTCCGACTTCAGGATGTAAGCCTTGGCTCCAGCTCTCAAAGCTTCCTGGATCACTTGCTCGGAGTCTGTGATGCTCAGGATCGCTATCTTCTGATGGGAATTATTGTGCAGAATCTGGCGAGCAGCTTCGAGTCCGTTCAGAGCCGGCATACCGATATCCAGAATCACGATGTCGGGCTGGAGGTGGTTAACCTTCTCCACGGCTTCGCGGCCATCCGCAGCTTCACCGCAGATTTCCCATCCGTGATGAGCCGTGAGCAGAGCACAGATACCGCGACGCACAACTTCATGATCATCCGCCACAAAAATACGGAGCGCCATAAATCACCTCACACGGCCAGCGAACCGGTGCGCAGAATCTTTCTGGTCGTCGTAATCGGATGGCGATGCGCTGGGAGCTTGTCGGGGATATGCCGCATCCCGGTTATAACGAATTGGTTAAATTGTACATCCGGTTGTCAAGCCTCGTCGGTTCGCCTAAGAACATTGCAACTAGCCACCAACAAGTATGACTAAGGCGCTCGCTAAATCCTTTCGTGCCAGGCTCGAACGCCTTAAGTCGAGGCTTAACTGGGTGGTCATTCACGTCCCTCTGGATGTTCCCAGGATCTGGCGAACCAGAGAGAGGTTGAAGGTGAAAGGCGAGATCAACGGTTTTCCGTTTCGCAGCTCTCTCTTCCCCACGGGTAAGGGCCGGCACATGATGTTGATAAATAAGCAGATGCAGAAAGGCGGCAAAGTCACCACCGGCTCGGTGGCTCAGTTCCGGCTGGAGCCCGATACCGAACCACGCATTGTGATAATTCCCGCCGAACTGAAGCGTGCCCTTGCCGGGGACCGCCAACTCCGCCGATGGTTCGAGCGGCTGAACTATTCCACGCGCAAAGAAATCAGCGTTTGGATCACTCAAGTGAAAAGTGCCGAAGCCCGCGAGCGTCGCGCCCAGCAAATCGCGGAACGCTTACTCGCCACCATGGAAGCTGAACGCGAACTGCCACCTATTCTTCAAGTCACATTCGCGCGTAATTCCCTCGCTCGCGAAGGCTGGGAGCGTATGTCGCTTTCGCGCAGGCGAATGCACCTGTTCGGCATCTTTTATTATCGCAGTCCCGAAGCCCGCGCCCGCCGTCTGGCCAAGGCAGTTCAGGACGCAGAGGGATTGGCTGAAAGGGGCAGGCGTTGAAGAATCGCCGGAGTTGAAAGTCCCTACCGTGGAGTGGGCGGGGGGTGCGTGACGCTTTCGCATCGCGGAAGAGCGGCGCTTTAGCGCCGCGTTAAGCGGCTTTCGCGGCCCTGAAAGGCCGGCCCTTCCACAGTGGCGTAAACAATAGAACCGGGGCCGTTCTAACTGGCGTAAACAGTAGAACGAGCCTTACCTACTTTGTAGCTGTGAACGCTACTTTTTTTCGCGCCGTGGTCAACTCCGGACGTTCTTCTCCCACTGAAATCCGAATTAATTCCTGGAAGTATCGGCTGGCGACGCTGGGATTGCCGCTCGCCTCCGCCGCCCTGGCTGCACCATACAACGCATTGAACCGTTTAGGTGCGATCTTCAAAGCCGATTCGTAGGCCGCCAGTGCTTCTGCGGGACGTTTCGCGGACAACAAAAGCTCTGCCAGCATTTCACGTGCCGGAATGACCGCACCCGGAGTGACCGCATCTTTATCCATGCTTTCTTCCAGTTCTGCAGCCGAGCGCATCATGGTTAATCCATCTTCGTGCTTGCCACTCTGTTCTCGAATCCAGGCAGCTACTTCTCTCCGCTGCACTTCCACCTGGTTCGACCAGTACATATTGTTTTGCCTGGCGATGGTGTCTCGTAGCGTAGCCAGTGTCTTCTCGGCCTGTGTCGCCGGCTCGAGATTGTTGGAACGTGCGCTGCCTATTCCGATCGCCATCCACGTAATCGCCTGTGCCCAAAGTGTGCCTTCCGTTGGCGCTGGCAGTTCACTCGCCTGCTTCCATTGAGCGAGTTCCATGATGTAGCGCGCCGGAACGGCGGCGATCGCGTAGTTTCCCGTAAGAGTTAACCCTGGAAGCGGCGGAAGGGATTTCATCTCGTCCAGCACCGCTTTCGCATTCTTCACCTGCCCGCTTTGGAGATAGGCGTATTCCAGATAATCCAAGGCGTGAAGCCGCTGATCGCGGGCTTCTCCATTCTTGGAAGCGTTTTCCGCCTGCGAGGCCAGACTGGCAGAGCGCCTATTGGAATCGATCGATTCTTCCCACGAGCCGACACGCGTGAAGATGTGTGAAGGCATGTGATTGGCATGGGCTGAAGCGGGCGCGATCTTGGCGTAAGCTCGGGCGGCGTCCAGTGCTCTTTCGGCAAGCACTGGATTGTCGTAGCAGTGAATCAGGTAGTGCGCAACTCCGGGATGATGCGGCTGTTTCTGAAAGATGGGTTGAAGGATTTCGCCGCACTGGCGTTGATGACTGAAAGTCTTGTCGGTCTTGGGAGCCGTGAAGTCCAGAGCGATTGCATGGAAGATGGCCGCTTCACTGTCATCCGGATAAACCGCTTGGAGAGCGCCCATCTGCTGCTCGTAAACCTCAGCGTGAGCGTATTCGTCCTTTCCGTCCTGCCGATAAATTTCTCCCAAGGCATCGATGTAACCCTTTTCGCGGGCAGTGGTCTTGGGATTAGCGCTCGCCATATCGTGTGCTCTGCTCCATGCCTCCCGCCCGGCCGCCATGTCGCCGTTATGCCACAGACCGTGGTAATGAGACATGGCCACGCCCCACTGCGCCATCGCACACACCGGATCTTGCTGAGCGATAGCGTCGAAGGCCTGACGTGAATCCTCGTACTGGAACGAGTGCAGCATGGCGACCGCGCGATTGAAACTGGCCTCCGTAGTTGTCGCGCACGAAGTCGCAAAGTGGACGGACCCAATCTCCTCTTCGGTCAAAGCGTGGTGATGCCCTTCATCGCACCAGGCCAGTGAGACGAACAGACTCAATGAAAGAAACAAACATGCTGTCAATCGCATAAAGTTCTCCCTCGCAGATGTTTTCAGGGGCTCTCGGCCAGGGTGTACTCGAAATCGTAAGAATGTTTTCCGTCAGTGATAGTGATCATCATCTTACCTGCAAGACCCTTCAGCTGATCGCTTCCAGAGTCCGTTACCACAGTGATCGTGAGTTGCGGCGCGCCCCGTGTCATGGTTCCGCTATGCTGGAGTGTGAAGCTGCCGCTGCGCCCAAGCAGCGTTCCACTCACCCGCTCAATCGCCACGTAAGCGCCCGAGCCTTTGACGCTGGTGCTGGCACTCAACATCTCGCCCGTGCTGCTACCTTCGAGATTGCCATGAAACTGTTTGTCGATCGACATCCTACCCAGGCTGGCGTCGGCTTTCTCGTCTACTGCCTGCGGGCTCAGCTTGACATCAAAGGTTCCAGTGGCACGAGTCATCACAACTTCCTTCAAGACTTGAAATGGGCAACAGCTGCTGGCAGATGCTCTAGAGAGTCAATTCACTGAGTGTACATCGGCAGGATTGAGTAAGGTCAATGAACAGCCTGAATACTGGTAGCAGCCGAGAATGCCGCGGCGTAATAGACGTGCATGTCCACCAAAGGAGAATGGAATTTGAAACGTGGCGGACTTCAGCGCGGTCCCAGCGGATTTTAGCTTTTCTGATCCGCTGATGAATTTCACATCTTCGATTCTTAAGAACGAACTCTTAGGGTCCGGCGCAAAAACCACAAACACTTCCGCACTCTCAGTTCCTGGCGTCAGCCGTGTCAGTTTGATTGTACGCAAACGGTTCACCTCGGTTGAGGCTTCGGTGTCGCTACGCAGATTAACGGGTGCGCTACCGGGGAACAGATGCTGAAGCCTGGCGCGGGTCTTCTCCATTTCTTCTGGTTCCCGGTTTGCCTGCTGTGGGAAACGATACAGCGCGAGCCGGTACATACGGGCTGCGGCTTGCTTTTTATGCTGACGTTCGTAGAGCTGTCCGAGATGGTCTGCCTCGGCCCAGTCTTGCGAGAGCTCCCACGCGGACTTCAGGTATTTCTCGGCCTGGTCGAGATTGCCCATTCGGAAGTGTACCCAACCCAGGGTATCCCAGAATGCAGCCAAGCTACTGGTGTGCGCCAAGTCTTCGATCCCCAATTCCGAGAGCTTGAGCTTCTGGGAAGCTTCCTCCTCTTGCCCAACCGCTTTTTCAGCATATTCAAGTGCAATCGGTAATTTCTTGTTCCCATCAGCCAGTTCGTATCCTACGTTGTTGAACATCCAAGGTGAGGGATCTAGCTCGATGGCTTTCTGGTATGCAGCCAGAGCCTTGTCCTCTTCACCAGCCCGCAGAAAAGCGGAGCCAAGCTGCACCTCAAGACCCGCGAATTGAGGACTTAGTTTCACTGCGGTTTCCAGTGCCGATGCTGCCTCCCCGTAGCGTTTCAAGCCGAACAAAGAGATGCCCAAGCCCGCCGGCCCGCCGCTATCATTGGGCGCAATCTTGATCAGTTCCTGCCACACTGGAATGGCCTCATCGAACTTTCGCAGGCCGACAAGCGCAAATCCAAGTGCCTTGTGGCTCAGCGCTTCTTGCGGATCAACATTGACTGCCTTGCGGTAGGCCTGCAACGCCTGTTCGGGCTGCCGCGCGAACATGTATATCTCCCCGAGCCACAGCCACGCGCGGGTAAATTTGGGATCAATCTCCACGGCGCGCTTGAGAGAGGTTATTTCGGCTTGTAAATCATGCCTCTCGTATCCATTTCGCGCTTCATCGTAAGCCCGGACAGCCTCAGGGTTATCGCTGTAAGGCAAGTTCCATATTCCATCCTGGTAGGACGTTGGCGACGACTTGCCGGAAGACAGCGCGATATAGAGATTGTGATCGTTCTCCACGACCTTGCTGAATTTCTTGTAGAGCTCGTACTTACTTACCGGTACCTCTCGAAGCTTCACCAGAAAGGCACGCTGGGTCAGCAACATACCGTCCTTGATCGCGTAGGTGGCGTGGTACTCGGCAAAGTCCTCCTTTAGGTCGACATTTTTGGGGAGTTCCGGGCTGTAACCCTTGGGAAGTTCCACATGCGATTCAAGATGCACGTCGGCGGGCGAGCCCAACCAGATCGGGAATGAGGGTTTTCCATCTTTTTCCTGAACCGGCGGCAACATGATGGGAGGGAGCGGCGAGCTGATTCGCCGGTCAGACCAGTCGGGATAGTCCTTGCGCGTGTAGGTGTAGGCAAAGTGAAAGGCCTCATCGATTTTTTCCGGCGACCCGGCAGTCACATCACTCACATCACCGGCAAAACCCGAAAGGTAGGAGATCTGCTGGATCAGATCCTTCCATTTGGGCAGTGGCACGCGTCGAAATGCAATACGAAGAGCGACTTCGTTATCGTCACCCTGGACACTCCGCGCAATTTTTCCTTGCAGCGTGCCGGTGTCGCTCAACTTTGCATCAATCCGGAACACTTGCGATGGCTTCAGAGGCGGATCGGCTGGCGTCATGATCAAGGTCGGCAACTTGTCCTCAGCCATCACTAGCGCCTGTTTGTCGCGCAAGCCGCTGGAAAGATACGCGAAAGGTGCAACTTCCGGCGTGGTATCCAGCCAAATGAAATGATCTCCTTGTGCTACCACGCTGATTACGTGATCAAATTGCGCTGGGGATGGCACATCCACATCAATTTCATGGGTGGATGCGATCAAGGCGGGGTAGGCCTTGAGGCCCACTGCACCAAGCAGGGAAGCGAATAATGTGTGTTTATCTTTGCAGTCTCCATACTGATTGTTGAGTACGTCCGCTGCGGAATGAGGCTGATAACGGCCAATCCCGAAAGCTATTCCGATATAGCGGAATTGGGTGCTGACATAGCTATAAATAGCGTGAAGTCTTGCTGCATCGTCCGCTGAACCTTTTGTCAGCTCTGCTGCCTTGGTGCGAATCTCCGCTGTGGGTTTTACGCGTTCCCCTTGCAGGCTCGTGTACCAGCCACCGACTTCTTCCCAGCTTTGAAAGCTAGAGAGCTGGATCTCCGGTGCAGGAAGCTTGCCGCGCGCCGCTTGATACTGGGTTTGCTCCTGGTCTTTCTTTTCCTCCTCCGTCGATTTTGCTTCGAGATGGGAACTAGTCCAGGTAAAGAACCTGCTGGCACTGTCTTCAGTGAGAAC
>Ga0070699_100003537_pt1 | contig 13814 bp, 12 predicted proteins | sample KBSK1503metaG_FD_65473 | JGI IMG/M metagenome (GOLD analysis project Ga0070699, IMG submission 65473) | Corn, switchgrass and miscanthus rhizosphere microbial communities from Kellogg Biological Station, Michigan, USA - KBS K1-50-3 metaG | ecosystem: Host-associated > Plants > Roots >...
CGCGCGACCGGAGCTTTGGGAATCCGGTATCAGTGGCCAGCTACTGAGACCTGAGGACGGCGCCAGATCGCAAAATTTGAACTCAAAACTGGCTCCGGAGCACGGATTCGAACCGTGAACCTTGCGGTTAACAGCCTTACCGGCTGCGTCCCCGACCATCCCTGTGGGTCCCTCCTCGTCTCTTGTCGAATACGGCTGGCCTGCCTGCGATCCCCGATCATCCCCGTCCATCCCTGACCGAGCCCGCGAATTCGCTATCAATCCGCTATCAGTTGGACCTTATGCCGGGCCGAACCGTATAGTCTGATGTAACAGCATCTTTGGGGAGTCGGAGACAGCCCGTTCCATCCGCCGCTACCGAGCCGGTGGTCCAGCCAGGCCGCCCAGCCAGAGTTGGTGCACCTCCTCACCAACCACGCCATCTTGGCTGCCGACCTCTTCGTGGTCCAGACCTGGCTGGCTGAAGTACCTGCGCCTTTTGATTGCGATGTAGGCCAGCGGAGCAAGGAGATGCTGATTTCGTGTTCTCGCGCCCCGTCGGCCTCGATCTCTGAGCGGCGGTACTTCTATTTCGCCCGAGCCCTTAGGGTGACGCCGAATCGGTCACGCCCCGGACCTCTGACACCCGCTGTCGCAATCTGTCGACTATCCGGTTGAATGCCGCAGGGCGATGACTCATGACGATCCGCCTCAGCGGGGAGTCCTCCTCAGCACGCTGCGCAATGACCTCGATCAACGCCTCGAGCAGCCCGCTATCTACTTCCCCTGCACGCTCCGACAATACCTCGACGAGAAAATCCCGGACGTCGGCGTCATTGATGATTCGAAAGACTTGGTCGTTATTCACGTATGCGGACACGATCGCGTTGAGCTGGGGAGCGGTGAAATCGGCCGCGGCCTTGAGCGCAGCGATGGCCCGGTGCGTCTCCACGAAGGTCCGCGATGAAGCCAACTCATCGATCACCAAGTCCTTCTCAAGCTCGCTTGAGAGCTTGATATCTGGGAAGTGCTCGCCCAGAAACGAGGAAAGGCGCTGATAGAAGTGGACCTCACCCCGCTTCCCCTCACGCCACTCGCTCTGGAGATATGAGTTGAACGGGATCGACTGTATTGGTGAGGCCCAATCTGTGTCCTCGGCCACCATGTAGAGGTCGCCAGTGATGTCAGCGCTCAGTAGGGCCTCCCAGTTGATCGCGTCCCCAAGCGATTCACGCTTGTCTTGCTTGCCTGGCGGGTTCCCGCGGCGGTACCGCACGTCCGCGCGGTGAAGGATTTCGGCAGTTATCTCGAGAACCGTTGCGACATTGAACAGCTCTTCGGTCGTCTTGTCTGCGCCGAATTCGCGGGACTGCGCGCCTGCTTGGACCTTTTCCATGAGCGACCGCCTGGCCTTTTCATAGTCATCCAGATGGCTCCGCAGCTGGCCATACTCCGGGAAGTCCTGGCAGAGCCTTGGAAACTGAGTAGGAAGTTTGGCGTTCTCAAACTGCCGCAGTGCCTCCGCCACCTTTCCGTCACGGTTCCGGCGGAACTCGTGGATGACCTGATCGGGCAGTAGCAGTTTCACCTTCTGACCCTTCACTAGCACCGTCAGCTGGCGCAGGGCCTCGAGGTCGTCGCTGCTGAAGTGAAAGAAGGAAAGGAAGACGTTGGTGTCCAGAAACAGGAGCTGGCTCATCCCTCAATCCCTGCTTCAGCGTATCACTGGGGGTCAAGAACGGAATCTTCGAACGGAGGCACATCAGTAATCAGCAGCTCTGCTACAGGTTGTCGACAAGACTGGCCCATTGGACCGGGAGCCCCCTGACAAGTCGCTTCGGGTTGGGATCTCGAACACCTCGACGGTGCGGAGCATGGTCAACGACTGCGTGAGCGGATCTTGGACCTGATCAACCTGGGGTCAACGAAGAACCGCATGCCCCGCTGCACGACCGCGTAGCCTCGCTCCGTGAGCATCTCGACTGTGGGACCAACGACTTCACCATTGGAGCACACGACCAGCTCGCAGCCTGGATACAGCCCTCCGGGACCATGCTGCCGGCTCAACCTTGCATTCATCTGGCCAGCCGCTCGGGCAGCTGCACGGTTACCGTAGACGGCCTCAGCTTCGTCGGCATAGGTCACGAGGGTGTTCTGAATGTGGAGCCCGTCCAAGTACTTCTTCGCTCGTTCGGCCGAACTCGGAGGCATTCTCCCTGCCATGTTCGGATCGTACACTCAGCGCCGATCCCGCTCAACGGTCCGTGCCTGGTCACCATCGAGAGCGCCATCGATCTGCGCCACCGCCCGTGGGTGTCCAGATATTGGACCCCGAGCCCTCGCACCGAGGGTGCCACCGAGTACTGACGCCCCTGGATCCATCGGCGCTAAAGGCGACACTGCTGGCACCTGAGGCAGAAAAGGAGTCCCCGGAGCATGGCGATGCGGGCTGCGGACTCCAAGTTCCCCACCCAGTGCTTTCACAGGGAACTCATGGATATCCTACCGTTGTGGGGACCATTCACCGAGCCGTCCTGAACGGCTTCCTCACCCACCCATCCATCGATTCGCCACATCCTGGATCCCTTCCTGCACGGCTTCTCTGTGACACATGCGGAACGGGTTGCTACCGGCTTCGCCGGCGAGGCGGTCTACGTTTTCTACCTCAAGCCTGATGCTGCAATGGTCCAACTCTTGGGACTGGAGCGCGAGATGCCGGCTGTCTACGCTCCCTTCGCGGAGTTCCAGGTTCGAACTATCGAAGTACACGACGAGATGCTCGCCAAGAAGCGTTCGCGGCTGGATCCGTTGGGCAGTGTAATTATCTCTGACGCAGCCAACATGAACAGCAGGATGAGCGTGTCGTCAGTGTTGTCAGTCCTCGCTGTCGCCGGCATCGCAGATTGCGCTCACCTTGCGGGCGGTCGGCGGATACGATGACGGCCTGTCGGCGGCGGGCGCCAGCCATTGGTCGGGCAGTATCCACCATGGATCGGTGTCGGAGTCCCCAGTTCCTCCTGGTAGGTGTGGAGCTGGTCGAAGGCTTCCTCGGCCCGCGCAGCAGGCGGTGAAGGCCAGACGCCATCGTAGGCCTGGACATCGACGCCTCCGCCCAGGCCGGCGCCGAGATCATCGACGGCACCTCCACAACCCCCGTGGTCACCATCGCCCTCGACGCCCGCGACCAGACCCTGGCCAGGGTCGGCGAGCCCGTCGACGTCCAGCTGCCCTCGGGCCAGGACGTCAAGGGCACTATCACCGCCGTCGGCACCGTGGCCACCACCTCTGGCCAGGGCTCCTCCCAGACCACCACCATCCCGGTCACCGTCACCCTGGCCGACAACGGCGCCGCCGACAAGCTGGACGGCGCCTCGGTCACCGTCAACCTCAACAGCGAGACCCACACCAACGTGCTCACCGTCCCCATCGCCGCCCTGCTCGCGGTGCCCGGCGGCGGCTACGCCGTCGAGACCGCCGCCCACACCCACCGCCGCATCCCGGTCCAGACCGGCATCTTCTCCAGCAGCCAGGTCGAGGTCTCCGGCCAGGGCCTCTACGAGGGCCTGAAGGTGGAGTCCCCCTCGCTGTGAGCGCCGTACCCGACCTCATCGCTCTGCACGCGACCTCCGTCCTGCAGCTGGTGGACGTGGTCAAGCGCTACCCCGGCGATCCCCCGGTCGAGGCGCTGCGCGGCGTCAGCCTCAGCATCCAAGAGGGCGAGATGCTCGCCATCATGGGCCGCTCCGGCTCCGGCAAGTCCACTCTGCTCCACGTCATGGGCACCCTGGATACCGCCGACGAGGGCGCCGTCCGGGTCGCCGGCTACGACACCTCCACCCTGAGCGACCGCCAGCTCTCGGCGCTCCGCGCCCGCCACGTCGGCTTCGTCTTCCAGCAGTTCTTCCTGCTCGACGGCATGACCGCCCTCGACAACGTCGCCGAGGGCCTGCTCTACACCGGCCGGCCCCTGCGCGAGCGCCGCGCTGCCGCCCGCCTGGCCCTGGAGCGGGTGGGCCTAGGGCACCGGCTGAAGCACCGGCCGGCCCAGCTCTCGGGCGGCGAGCGCCAGCGGGTGGCCATCGCCCGCGCGGTCGTCCACCAGCCGACCATCGTCCTGGCCGACGAGCCCACCGGCAACCTGGACTCCGCCTCCGGCGCCGCCATCCTGGACCTGCTCCGCGACCTCCACTCCGATGGCGCCACCATCGCCGTCGTCACCCACGACGGCGCCGTCGCCGCCGCCATGCCCCGCCGCGTCGAGATCGAGGACGGGCGGGTCGTCCGCGACACGAGGGCAGTTCGATGATCGCCCGTCGTGAACTGGCCCCCAGCCGCGTCCGCCCGGGCGAGCTGGTGCGCCTGGGCTCCGTCGGCCTGCGCACCCGCCGGTTGCGCGCCCTGCTCTCCGCGCTCGGCATCGCCATCGGCATCGCCGCCATGGTCGCCGTCCTCGGCGTCTCCGCCTCCTCCCGCCAGAACCTCGTCAACGAGCTCAACCAGCTCGGCACCAACATGCTCACCGTCTCCCCTGGCCAGAACTTCTCCGGCCAGACCGCCACCTTGCCCGGCACCGCCGCCGTCACCATCGGCCACCTGCCCTCCGTCCAGGCCGTCTCCTCCACCGGCACCATCCAGAACGCCACCGTCCGCCGCACCGACCGGATCCCCCTCTACAACACCTCCGGCCTCACCGTCCGCTGGTCCGACACCAGCCTGCTCCGCACCCTCAAGGGCTCCGTCTACCTCGGCCAGTGGCTGAACGCCGCCAACGTCCGCTACCCCGCCGTGGTCCTGGGCTCGGTCGCCGCCCAGCGCCTGGGTGTCGTGGACCTCGACCAGGCCACCGAGGTCTACATCGAGGGACGCTGGTTCACCGTGGTCGGGGTCCTCAACTCCCTGCCCCTGGACCCCGAGATCGACCGCTCCGCCCTCATCGGCCTGCCCGTGGCCCAGGCCCAGTTCCATGCCAGCGACGCCCCCGACCTGGTTTACGTGCGCGCCAACCCCAACGATGTGGTGGAGACCCAAGACCTGCTGCCGCGCGCGACCAACCCCCAGCACCCCGAGCAGGTCAACGTCAGCCAGCCCTCCGCCGCGCTGACCGCCAAGGCCGAGGCCCAGAGCGCCTTCACCTCACTCTTCCTCGGCCTCGGCGCCGTCGCCCTCCTCGTCGCGGGCGTGGGCATCGCCAACGTCATGGTCATCTCCGTGCTCGAGCGCCGCTCCGAGATCGGCCTTCGCCGCGCCCTAGGCGCCACCCGGGCCCTGGTCGCGGTGCAGTTCCTGGCCGAGTCCCTGCTCCTCTCCCTGCTCGGCGGCCTGGGCGGGGTTGCTCTCGGCGCTGCGGCAACGGCTGGCTACGCGCTGGTGCAAGGCATTCCGTTCGTGGTGCCGGCGGTGGCCGTCGGCGGAGGGGTGGGCGCGGCTCTGGGTGTCGGCGCCATCGCCGGCCTCTATCCCGCCAGCCGCGCCGCTCGCCTCGCCCCCACCCAGGCCCTGCGCACCGTGTGATGTGCACGGCCGCCTCAGAAGTTCCAAGGCAGCGAAGGTGGCCGGCGCCGGCGAGCGCACCGTCAGGATGCGCCCGCCGCCTGCCGGCTCCGGCTTCGAGGCCCACGGCCTTCCCTCCTGATCTTCAATTGCTTTTGCGTCCAGCGTTGGCTGCGGCGGGTCACCCCCGAGCCTGCCCACCTACTGCCGCGTGCCGTAACCAGCCGATGGGCGCAACCTGCTGAGTCGCTCGCCATCCTCCTGCCGGCGTCCAAGAGCTTCGTAACAGCAGCCGCCCGAAACCTAAACAATGCTGCCTTCCCGCTCGCTCACACGCCCAGGACCACCTGCAGGCTCCCGAGGTACTGACGAAGCCCATTTGCGCGCAGTAGGTGCCATCGGCGCTCGACCTCGTGGAGTTCGCTCACATGCCCAGGACCACCTGCAGGCTCCCGAGGTACTGACGAAGCCCATTTGCGCGCAGTAGGTGCCATCGGCGCTCGACCTCGTGGAGTGGTTCGTCCAGCCCTCCCGAAAGGTGCAAGGCGCGCTCTTCGCGGAGGGCGGCTTCCACCTCCGGCCGCAGGCGAACGCCCATTTCGCGTTGCAGCTGCTCCACCGTCTCCACGCTACAGGGCGTTTGTCCGATCCAGGTGAGCGGGCGCTCCTGCTCTTGGTGGTCGAGGCCATCGTCGGGCACGTCGTCGTACAGCTGGGCGTAGTAGCTGAAGCCGCCAGGGTCGTAGCCGTACTCCCAGTGGTAGTCCGTCGTCAGCCCGTTTGGGCCGCGCGCGTCTGCGCCGGGATCCGGCTCTTCGCCCAGGTTCAGCGTTCCTCGCAGCTCGTAGCGGCTCATGTTTCGCAATTGGATGTTGCCACGTCAACCGCCGCTGTCACGCGGGCTGGTCCCTGGGGAGAGCGGGCGCAGTCTCGCCGAGAAGATTGCGAAGGATGTCAGCCCACGAGTTGACGATCTCGAGCTTCGCGCGAATTCGCAAGTATGGGTCCGCGCCCGGCTTTCCGGTGGCCTCGAGTGCACATAGGGCCTCGGTCAGGTGCCGGATCACCGGCTCCCAGACCTGGGCCCGTGCTGGGCCGGCTGCCCCCTCGGAGGCCTCCTCGAGCCCTGCCAGCTCGCCGTAGGTCGGCGAGCGCCAAGTCACAGTGGCGGTGCCTCGCAACATGGGCGGGAAGAGAAATGTCATCAGGTCAGCGTATCCGCGCCGGTCTAGGACCTGTCCGGGGGTGGGCGCGTATTGGATGAGCTGCCGGCCGAGCAGCTCGTGGAGTCGGGGGAGCCATCGGTCCCACCACTCGTCGTCACTCAGCAGCGCCGGCAGAGGCCACTCCCAACGAGGGCTGCTCCCATCGATCACTGACGTCGAGGAGGAGTTGGGGCTCGGTTTGCACTTCGTGTGCTGCGCGCGGAGTATCGAGAGCCGGCGGTTGAGCTCTTCGATGTGGCGCCGGGCTTCGGCGAGCTCTTCGGATTCCGGCTCGTGCTCTTGCAGGCCGCTTACCGCAAGCTCGAGCGCGTCCTCCAGAAGACTCGCTGCAACGGTGGCTGGCCGCTGCCGCAATCCGGACGCGTAGGCCGCGAGGCGGTCCGCAAATTCCGTTCTCACGGTCAGGTGGTAGCGCTTGGTCTGCGTCGCTCTTCGGGGCCTGGCCATCAGCTCGGGTCGACACCCGGCGCGGATCGCTCAGCCTGCAGCTCCGCCGTTCGGCTGGACTCTGGCCTTCGTTGTTCATAAGCCAGCTCGCGCGCTTGCGCGGCCTGGCGGTCCAGGTGGCGATGCTCCTGCGCCGCAAGTGCATCGCGGATTCGTTGAGCCTCCCCCTCGGCCTCGCGCGCCAAGCCCGGCCGCAGGAACGGCACCACCAGGTGCGATTCCGCCGCCACCGACACGGCGCGCACGAGGCTAGGCGAGGACCAGGGCTCACGAGCCACGACGTAGGCGCGCTGAAGCGCCTCTGGCTTCACCCGATGCGCATTCTCGCGGGCGATCCCGCCTGAGGCGAGCCAGCGCTCGCGCCGCTCCCGCCGGGCTGCATAACCGTCTCGTGCTTGCACGATGAGCGGTTCAGCGAGGGCGTGGTGGTCCGGTGTCGGGGCGTCGGGACTGGCCGCCCTTGACTGGCTTGCCGGATGAACCTGGACGACGGCGTCTCGCACACGTTGCTCTAGCTCTTTATCCGACACCACGATTGCGGCCTGACGATCGCTCCCCCACTTGCGGGCTGCCAGCTCGGCCGGATCTTCAGCCTGAAGCAGGCGGCCAGCAACTGCGTAGAGCGCCAACGCGCTCGGAGTATCCATGTCGTGCAGCCGGGCGCGAGCCACTGACTCGATGGCCTGGTGCGCCGGCAATGGCTCAACCGGGTGCTCCGCTTCCAGCTCGGGCCTGGCCTGTTCCTGCTCGGTCCACTGCGCTCGACCGGCTGCTTCCTGACGATCGCGAGACCAGCTGCGCTCCCACGTTAGAGCAGTGCGCCGCTCCCGCAGTCGGTGGCGCTCGCTGGCGTCCGATTCTCGACGCTCTTCGACATCCTGTCGTGCGGCGTCCCAGGTAGGCCCGGCTTGCACCTTCCGATCGCCCAGCGCCTCCTTGGTCGAGCTGCGCTGCACGCGTCTGGCGATCTGGCGGATCGTAACCGCCTCGACCTTCTCCCGGCGTGCTCGGGCCGTAGCGATCCCCGCGGATACGTCTTCCACCCAGGTTGCCCCGGCAGGCAGCTTGGTCAGGGGCAGCTGGCGGAGATCAACACCGGTCACGGCCTCAACATCGGCTGTGAGGGCATGGACGCGAGCACCAGACCTGGCGCGAGAACCCATCACGTACAGCTCATTGCGCCGTGTATGGCTGTGGATGGCCAGATCGGCATCCTCCGCAGTGATGCCCTGGGCCTTCACGACATGGCGTGCGTATCCCAGCTCGACAGGTGCGTCAGTGCCGACATCCAGGCGTCGCACCGCTATCGGCTCGTCCAACTCCAGCTCGATGTGGCGGGACGCTGGGTCCACGCGCATCACGCGAGCTCGGGTGCCGTTCTCGACGCGCCGGACATGTGGCAGCGCCGGTCGATATATCTCGCAGAACAGCACGCGATCACCGGTTCGCAGCTCTCGGCCGTTATCAAGATGGACAACAGCTGGCCCAAGCTCACCGGCTTCAAGGCGCTTGGCTTGAGCCAGGGCGTTCAACCGGTCGCGCTCCTGGTTGGAGGTATCGACAACCATCAGGCCGTCCCGATCGCCGGCCCACCACGTCTCGACCATGCCAGCCAGCAGTTCGGGGCGCGTCTCGTAAAGATGCAGCCGCCCGTCGTCCCGGATCCAGGTCAGCGCGCGCTCGGCTCGGCCATCGCGGAGGTCCTTCCAAGCCTCCGACTCCCGCTCCGTATGCGGTCGCTGCACGAGGCGCAGCTCGGCAGCTTGCTCGGCCTCTTGCGCTCGCCGGTGGATGATGGTCCAGAGACCGCCGGGACCGACTGGCGAAAGCTGCCTGTCGTCCCCAATTTGCACCAAGGTTGCCTCTCTGCTGGCGACTGCTTCGAGGAGGCCAGCGTAGCGCTTGTGGTCGACCATGCTGGCTTCATCTACGAGCACGACGTCTTGTAAGCCGAGCTTGAGGTGCCCCGTCTCCAGCCGGTGCGTCAGCCTGTCGATCGTCATCGAGTCGTCGGCGTCGGCGTCGGCAGCGGCTTGCTGCGCGGTGCGGCCCGGGACAGCAGCAGTAATTACCCGCCGGCCCTGGCTATGCCAGAGGGCCGCCATGACCTTGCTTGCGTACCCCTTACCCGTCCCGGCCGGACCCGTGATCGAGACAAGGTGGTGACCGCTAACCGCGAGCCGTACGGCCGCCGCCTGGTGTTCATCTAAAGGGCCACCATCTTTCGCCCTCCGTTCGAGCTCTTCTTCCAGCAGTCCGTCAGCGAGTGGTGAACCCGGCGGTGCCGCGAGCAATTTCTCCGCTGCTCGGCGGGCTCGCTGCTCGTACGCCACAACCTCCAAGGTGGTGACCTGATCGTCGGTTGTGACGAGCAAGTCGCCATCTCGAACCATGTGTCCCACCACTCGCTCGGCGGTTCGAGGGTCCAGCAGACCGACGGCCAGCTGCTGCGCCAGCCTGTCCATCTCAGCGATCGGCACGAAGGCATGGTCGCGACAGATGTACTCCAGCATCAGCCGCCTGAACTCGGCCGCTTCGGGACCATCCGGCCTGGGCTTAGGCACACCTGACGCACGGCGCGCATCCGCATCGGCGATCACAGAATCCACACCTTGCCTATCGAAGGCGTGCTCAGCGGCCTCCAGCTGCCATTCGACGCGCAACTCGGGTGCGCTGAGCTTCGCCTTCTGACCTCGTTGGGCGGACACGAACGCATCCCAGCCGGGCCCGACCGGTTCGCGGCCCGTGGCCTTGAGGTACCGCTCCTTCAGGTCCTCGATCTCGGCCGATCGCCGGCTCATGGCCTGGATGAGGCTCGGCGGAACACCCTTGATTTCCCAGGCGACGCGGGGACGGCCCTTTGAGCGCTCTTCCAACCGCAGTTCTAGCTTGAACCCGCGCTGCTGAAGCTCCGACGCCAGGTAACCCGATGCTTCGGCTTCGAGCTCCGCCTGGTATTTCAGGACGGCGAAGGAGTCGATCGCCCTCAGCTCGCCCGTCGGCGTCACAGCGCCGATGAGGAGGTTGTGAACGTGCAGCTGCGGATCCGGCACCTTCCTGTCGTTCGCCGTCAGTCGGGCCGTGGTGTGCATGACCTGAGCCGCGACGTACTCCTTCGCGATCCCGCGGTGGACGTCGTTCGGGCCTGGGCCGTACCGCTCGCGGACCAGCCTCTGCTCGTCCAGCATCCGCCCGATAGCCACGTCGACCGCCGCACCCACGAGTACCTCCAGCTCGAACCTCAGCCTGTTGTCTCCCAGTGCCCAGAGGATGCTGACCGACTTGGGTGCTGGGCTCACCGTTACGTCAAGTCCCCCGACCATGGTCCCGTCGGGACCCGCTCGGCGGATAACATGGCCGGTCACCGGGTCTACCCCCTCGATCAGGTCGCGCAGCTTGGATCGTGAGACCTTCTCCCCCAGCGCGAAGAGGGTGGTCGCCTGGGGCGTCGCCAGCCAGTTCATCGGCGCCGTGCCGTCCTCGCTGTAGTAGTCCCCAGCGGATTGCGGGTCGGCCAGGTAGCTCACCACGTCCTTCCCGGATAGCGCGCCCGGGCCCACCTTGAGCTTCTTAACGCTCACCGCCATACCTCCTTTTCCCGGCAGGGCCGCGTTTGTTAGCACCTTGTGCGTAGGGTCTGGAGCTGTCCCGGTCCATCGATCGCGTTTTCAGGACCGCTCCTGTGAGCTCTGCCCCAGAGCCCAGGTGTACAGGGGGTCACGCATGAGCATGAACCCGGAATCGGATCTCCTTCGAGGAGATGCAGCGCATGGGCCACAGCGATGTTGGCACCGAGCACCTGCTCCTGGGCTCCGGCTCGACCCTCGAACAGGCTAAGCGATCGGGGGTTTTGGCACTTGCTGCCAGTGACGCCCCCCATCGGTGGTCCGGAACAGCTCCCATCGCCCGTTCGGGATGCTCCTGTCCGCGGGCACGCCTTCGCACCAAGACACGCGCGCACTGACCGGCGTCAGCGCCCGGCATGCCCATCCCCCGGGCAGCCCGCTGCGCCTTTGCCATGTCCGCCCGGAGTCGCCGGTCGTCAATATGGCGGTCTGGGTGGCAAGCCAGCCGTTTCGCCCTTCGGTGAACCCGGGCAGGTCAAAGAAGTCCCGAAGTGGCAGCGTGCTCGTCGGTCCGGGGTGCCCGGGATCGACAAACGCAGGAACTTCTACCGGGTCCTTCCAGCTAGCGCCTCCGTCCATGGTCACGAACACCCAGCCGCGCGGCAGTTGGGCGCCCGGCAGTGGAAATTCGGCGACTTCGAGCGTGCCATGGCCGTCAGGGGACGTGACGATCTGACCGGTGAACCTGGTGGTGCCGGCGAGCCATCCGCCGGGTGGGGCAGGGAGCGCCGTCTCCAGCCACTGCCCGCCCCCGTCGTGCGTGACGTAGAGGCCCCCGGAGCCGTCCGGCCGTGCGGCCCCCAGCCAACCGTGTAGTGCGTCAACGAATGTGAGCGTCCCCGTGAAGCTCGCCTCGCTGATACCACCGCTTGCCCGGTGTTGGGCGTCTACCCTCAGCAGCTCCACCCAGTGCTGCCCGCCGTCGATGGTCCGGTACAGCGTCAGGTACTCACCTCCGGATTGCGTCCCGGTTCCGCTCACGAGCCAGCCATGCTGGGGGTCAACGAAGAAGGTCTCGATTGCGTTCTGATCCGGCAGGGCCGGCAGGTCACGCCAGTGCGTGCCACCGTCGTCCGTGCGGTAGATCTGCATTGGACCGGTTTCAAACGGAACCGGGCGGGCCGCTATCACACCGCGCAGGCTGTCGAAGAACCTGAGGAACGTGAAGAACCCTACGAACGAAAACTGTCGCTGCCAATGATGGCCACCGTCCATCGTGTGGTAGAGCGTCACCTCGTCCCTCCCGATCGGGTGAGGTTCGCAGCACGACCCATCCGGTGTTCGCAGCACGACCCATCCAGTGTTCGCGGAGAGCCAGTACATCGGCCCTGGATTGACAGATGGTTCGGTGCTCGGCGCGACCGACGCTGCCCTAGGCGCGGAGTTACTGGTCGACTTGAGGTAGACCACGCCAACTGCGACGACGGCGACCACCGCTGCAGCGATCAGGGCCACGGCGCGTAAGGCTCGGCTGGTCCGCTCGGGCTCGTCCACGGACCCTCAGAGAGTAACGCCCGACCAGGTGCACGTAGACGAGTTGCCGGGCCGGTGCCTAGCATGGCACCCCGTGTCGGACCCGATTGTTGACGAGGCGATGGTCCAGTGGGCCAGCGACGAGGCGTCGCACCGGCTTGAGCCGCTCGCCGAACGTTGGCGTCACGTCCGAGGAGTAGCCACCAGAGCTCGCCAGGTGGCGCCAATCCTCGACCCTGAGGAGGGCCGCTGCCTGGTCGCTGCCGCCTACCTACATGACATCGGGTGGGCACCGGCATTGGTCGATACCGGATTTCACCCCATCGATGGTGCTAGCTACCCACGTTTCGTACAAACACGAGTTCGCTTGAGAGTAGGCGAAGAGCCCCCCTACCTCTAGGATCGGGAGTGTCCAAGCCCGCCGATCCTGACGAAGGAGGGCCCCTTCGATGTCCAGTCTCGCATGCGTCGCCGCAGAGGTCAACGAGAGCACCAGCTCCGCGTTCCTGATCGCCTTCCAGCAGCATGCCGCAGCCATGGGGTTCTTCAAGCCGATCGCCGATCACTTACGAGTGAAGATGAAGGAGGTTCGCTACAGCGTCCTCCAGAAGGGTCAGACCCTGGTGGCCTCGATCCTGCTCGGCTGCCCGTACACCAGCAGCATCAACCACCGCCTGGTGCCCGACCAGGTATCCGCCCAGGAGTGGGGCATGGAGCGCTCTCCCGATCAGTCCCAGATCAACCTCTTCCTCAACCGGATGACGGCCGAGAATGTGGTCCAGCTGGAGCAGGCGCACCAAGAGCTCTTGCAGTCGCACTCGCTGCTTCGCTCAGCACCGCGGGTTGTCGTCGACTTCGATCAGACCGGACTGCGAGTGACCGCTTGCTCTCATGCGGCCCCTCGCCAGCCTGGCCAGCACGACGGGGTCCTGGTTGCCCCTGACGATCTCCCAAAGCATCTCCCGGCAGGAGACTCCCTTGATCGCCGAGGCCACCGAGTCGACAACTGGCGAGGTACCCAATCAGACTGGGCCCTTTTCCATTCGTCGCTTCCCGAACCCGCCGTGCTGGTTTCCCAGCAACGGGCTCTCCAGTGATCGTCCGCAAAGACGCGGTGCCAATCACCACGCTGCGGATGACGTCCAGCACTGTTTTGGCTTTCTGCATTACGCATGCCTCCCGTGGCCGGACATCTCGATCACCTTTGCCCCTTCGCCCTGTGGCCGGCTCTCCCGACCTCCCTGGTGGGACGTCACCCCCACGACTACTATGGGCACTCCGTCACCCCCACGACTACTATGGGCACTCCGTCACCGTAGGGCTCGCGCCCCACAGGCGATCCCGCGTTCGTCTTCGTAGTACGTATCGAGCGCGAGGTCGGCCGCCCACTCATCTCCTTGACCGTCCTCGCTGGACGGCGATCCGTGCCACGGAGGTTGCCCCGGCCTCGGGTTCGTGCCGAGACATGGTCGGGCATCGGTTCCAGGCGTCGTTCCGATGGGTGATCACTTGCACCGGCTGGAGATTGGGCTGCAGGCAATCCAGCTTTGGCCATATCGCACGGGTCTTGCGG
>Ga0070699_100003538_pt1 | contig 13811 bp, 11 predicted proteins | sample KBSK1503metaG_FD_65473 | JGI IMG/M metagenome (GOLD analysis project Ga0070699, IMG submission 65473) | Corn, switchgrass and miscanthus rhizosphere microbial communities from Kellogg Biological Station, Michigan, USA - KBS K1-50-3 metaG | ecosystem: Host-associated > Plants > Roots >...
CGGCTGGTCCACCTTGACGGTCACCTTCTTCATCGTCGTCTTGTTCTGCTCCTCGAACGTCTCGGAGTACTCCGCATCGAGCTGCCACCGGGAGCCGTCCCGGCCTTGCTCTTGCAGGTGGACCTGCTTCAGCCGGTAGTCGGCGTTCGTCGTGGCCGACTCGGTGGGAAGTTTCCGGGGCCCCCGCGCGCGGTGAACGAGCACACCCACCACCACGGATAGGAATACCACGACCAGCGTCAGGATAATGAAGGGTGCCTTCCGCATAGCAATCTCCGTGCCACGCTAGCACAGGACCTAGAGGCGAGGCAATGGAAGAAGCGGCCTAGCGAGCGGTCAGCGTGGTGGCCAAGCCCGGCGGGCCTTTAGCAGCATCTCCACCGCCTCCCGCACCGCCCCGTCGCCGCCCCGGCGGCGGGCTATCCAGTCCGCCGCGCGCTTCACTTCGGCGACCGCGTTGGCGGGAGCGAGCGCGAGCCCGGCGCGCGCCATGGCGGCCAGATCCGGGAGGTCGTCCCCCATCACCGCCACCTCGGCGGCCCGTAGGCCGAGCCGCTCGCAGAGCGTGGTCAGCGCGCTCCCCTTGTCGACCACACCCTGGTGCACCTCGGAGACGCCGAGCTCGGTCATGCGGCGGGTCACTGCGGCGGACGCGCGCGAGGAGAGCACCGCGATCTGCAGGCCCACCTTGCGCGCGGCCACCACGGCCAGGCCGTCGTGGACGTGGAAGCGCTTGGTCTCCTCGCCGGAGGCGCCGTAGACGAGCCCTCCGTCGGTCAGCACGCCGTCGACGTCGAGGACGAGGAGGCGGATGCGCGCGGCGCGGGGAGCGGCGGTCACACGATCTTGGCGAGCAGGATGTCGTGCAGGCGGATCACTCCGGCCGGGCGGCCCGCCGCGTCGGTGATCACGAGGCTCGTGATCCGCCCCTCCATGAGCGCGAGCGCGCGGGTGGCGAGCTCCTCGGCTCCGATCACCTTCGGGTCGCGGGTCATGCACTCGCCCGCGCGCCGCTCCAGCAGGGTGCTCCCGTGAGCGAGCTGCTGGCGGCGCAGGTCGCCGTCGGTGAGGACGCCCACCAGCCGGCCCCGCTCGTCCACCACCGTGGTGATGCCGAACCCCTTGCCGGTCATCTCCTCGATGGCTTCCTTCATCGTCGCCTGGTCGGAGACCACCGGGACCGCGGGGCCGGTGTGCATGAGGTCGTCCACCTTGAAGAGCGACTTCCAGCCGAGGCTGCCGCGCGGGTGCAGGGCCGCGTAGTCCTCCGGGCGCAGGCCGCGCAGGTCGAGCAGCGCCATCGCGAGGGCGTCACCCATCGCGAGCGCGGCGGTCGTGCTCGAAGTCGGGGCGAGGTTCATCGGGCACGCCTCCTCCGCCACCCCCACGTCGATCACGATGTCGGCCTGGCGCGCCAGCGTGGAGGCGGGCGCCCCGGTGAGCAGCAGGAGCGGGATGCCCAGGCGCTTGAGCGCGGGCAGCAGGGCGAGCACCTCGTCGGTCTCGCCGAAATTGGAGAGCGCCACCACCACGTCCTCGCGCGCCACCATCCCGAGGTCGCCGTGCACGCCCTCGGCGGGGTGGAGGAAGTAGGCCGGCGTGCCGGTGCTCGCGAGCGTCGCCGCGATCTTGCGGCCGATGAGGCCCGACTTGCCCATCCCGGTGACGATCACCCGCCCGCGGCAGCGGTGGAGCGCGGCCACCGCGTCGACGAAGCGGTCGTCGACCCGCGCGCAGAGGGCGAGCACGCTCTCGCCCTCGAGGCGCAGCACCCGCTCGCCGAGCTCCCGGACGCGGGCGCGATCCATCAAGCTCGCCCCGGACCGGCCGCGATCGCGCGGATCTCGTCGAGCAGCCGCGGCAGGTCGTCGAGCCGCAGCATGTTGGGCCCGTCCGAGAGCGGCCGACCGTCGTCGAGGGTGCGGTCCGGATCCTCGTGGATCTCCATGAAGAGCCCGTCCACCCCCACCGCCACCGCGGCGCGGGCGAGGGCCTGCACGTACTGGCGCTCACCGCCCGAGCGGTCCCCCTGCCCGCCCGGCAGCTGCACCGAGTGGGTCGCGTCGAAGATCACCGGGTAGCCGAAGCTCCGCATGATCGGCAGGCCGCGGAAGTCGACCACCAAATTGTTGTAGCCGAAGCTCGTGCCCCGCTCGGTCAGCAGCAGATCCTCGCTGCCGGACGCGCGCACCTTCTCGACCACGTTGGCCATGTCGCGCGGGGCCAGGAACTGCCCCTTCTTCACGTTGACCGGACGGCCGCTCCGCGCGCAGGCCGCGATGAGATCGGTCTGCCGGCAGAGGAACGCGGGCACCTGCAGCACGTCGAGCACGGCGGCAGCGGGCGCCACCTCCGAGACGTCGTGCACGTCCGACAGCACCGCGAGCCCGGTCTCGTCCTTCACCTTCTTCAAAATTCGCAGCCCCTCGACCAGCCCGGGTCCCCGATAGCCGTGGAGCGAGGAGCGGTTGGCCTTGTCGTACGACGACTTGTAGATGAACGGCACCCCCGCCGCCGCGGTCGCCCGCTGCAGCCGCTCGGCCATCATCAGCGCGTGCTTCTCGTTCTCGATGGCGCACGGCCCCCCGATGAGGGCCAGGGGCGCGCCCCCGCCGACGGTCACCGCCCCGATGGAGACCGCGCGCGTCCCGCTCACGCGGCCCCCTGGTGGTCGAGCGCGGCCTTGATGAAGGCGGCGAAGAGCGGGTGCGGCTCCCAGGGCCGGGAGCGGAACTCGGGATGGAACTGCCCGGCCACGAACCACGGGTGATCGGGCAGCTCGATGATCTCGACGAGCTGCTTCTCGGCCCAGATGCCGGAGATGCGGAGGCCGTTCTTCTCGAGCCGGCCGAGGTAGTCGTTGTTGACCTCGTAGCGGTGCCGGTGGCGCTCCTCGATGAGCCCCTGCCCGTACGCCCGCGAGGCGACGGTGCCCTCGCTCAGCAACACCGGGTAGAGCCCAAGCCGCATGGTGCCGCCCTTGTCCTGGATGTGGCGCTGCTCGGGCAGGAGGTCGATCACGTTGTGGGGCGGGGTCGGATTGAACTCGGTGGAGTTGGCCCCCTCGAGGCCGCACACGTGCCGCGCGTACTCGATGACCGCGCACTGCATGCCGAGGCAGATCCCGAAGTAGGGCACCCGCTGCTCGCGCGCGTAGCGGATCGCCTGGATCTTCCCCTCGATGCCGCGGTCCCCGAAGCCCCCCGGCACCAGGATTCCGTCGAGACCGGCCACGTGGCCGGCGAGCCCCTCGCGCTCGATGCGCTCCGCGTCGACCCACACCACCTCGACCGCGGCCTCGTGGGCGATGCCGCCGTGGGAGAGCGCCTCGTAGAGGCTCTTGTAGGCGTCCTTCACCTCGATGTACTTGCCCACCACCCCGATGCGGCAGCGCCGGCGGGGCGCCTTCACCCGGCGCACGATCTCCTCCCAGCGGGAGAGATCGATCGGCCGCGCGGGCAGCCCGAGCAGCTTCACGATGGACTCGTCGAGCCCCTGGTCGTGGAATGCGAGCGGCACCTCGTAGATCGTGTCCACGTCCCGGGCCGCGATCACCGCCTCCTCCTCCACGTCGCAGAACAGCGCGATCTTGGACTTGGTGGAGGGCGTGAGCGGATGGTCCTTGGCGGTCCGGCACAGGAGCACGTCGGGCTGGATACCGATGGCCCGCAGCTCCTTGACCGAGTGCTGGGTCGCCTTGGTCTTGAGCTCCTGCGCGGCCTGGATGAACGGCACCAGGGTGAGGTGCACGTAGATGACGTTGTCCTTGCCCACGTCCTTCTTGAACTGGCGCACCGCCTCGAGGAAGGGCAGGCCCTCGATGTCGCCCACGGTGCCCCCGATCTCGATGATCACCACGTCCACCCCCGCGGCCACCTTCCGCACCGCGGCCTTGATCTGGTCGGTGATGTGGGGGATGACCTGGACGGTGCGGCCGAGGTAGTCGCCGCGGCGCTCCTTCTCGATCACGGTCCCGTAGACCTTGCCGGTGGTGATGTTGTTGTCCCGGGTCATGCGCGACGAGGTGAAGCGCTCGTAGTGGCCGAGGTCGAGGTCGGTCTCGCCCCCGTCGTCGGTGACGTAGACCTCGCCGTGCTGGTACGGACTCATGGTCCCCGCATCCACGTTGATGTAGGGGTCCATCTTCTGGAGCGTGACCCGGAAGCCGCGCGCCTCGAGCAGGGATCCGATCGACGCCGCCGCGAGCCCCTTGCCCAGCGAGGACACCACGCCGCCCGTCACGAAGATGAATCTGGTCGTCACCTCACGCCTCCTTTCCCGATGTGAGCCATTCTTTCACGAGTTCCCGCTCCTCGGCCACCGAGCCCGCCGCGCCGTCGAGGCGCCGCCGCCGCAGCATGGCGAGCGCCCGGCCCACCTGCGGGCCGCGCGGCACCCCGAGGGCGAGGAGGTCGCCGCCCCCGAGCCGCGGGTGCACCCCGCGCCCCTGCGCCAGATACCACTGGATCCGCCGTCGGGCGCGCGGCGTCCCGCGGAGCCAGGCCGAGAGCGCGGCGGTGAGCGGCCCGGGACGGAGCGCTTCGTCCACCGCGCTCGGGCGGAGCCGCGGCGTGGCCAGGCGACGGGCGAGCGGACCGGCCAGGACCCTCGCCTCGAGATTGGCCCGCGGCTCACCGGTGAGCGCCAGGCGATCGAGGCAGCGGGCGATCGCGGGCGCGGGCGTGTCGGCGAGGAGCGCCAGCATGAAGAGCTCGGCCGGATCGACCGCCACCCCGGCTCCCTTCGCCCAGCGCGCGAGGCGCTCGGCATCGGCAAGCCGACCGATCCTGACTTTGCTTACGCCAAATAGGATTACGGCCCGCCATCTCACGAGATGCTCGAATGCTTGTCGGGCGCGCGGCTCGGCGGCGACCAGCTCGAGCTCGCGCCAGAGCCGCTGGCCGGAGAGGGCCAGGTACGACCGCCGGGTCACCGCGAGCCCCAGCGCGGCGCGGGTCGCCCCGTCGGGCCGCAGGCCGAGCCGGGCGGCGTAGCGGGCGGCGCGGAAGATCCGGGTGGGATCCTCGACGAAGGCGAGCGGGCGGAGCACGCGGAGGCGGCGCGCGCGGGCGTCGCGCTGCCCGCCCAGCGGGTCGACGAGGCGGCCGAAGCGATCCGGGGCCAGGGCCATCGCCATCGCGTTGACCGAGAAGTCCCGCCGGCGAAGATCCTCGAGGAGGCCGGCGGACGACACGTCCGGGAGCGCGCCGGCCGCCGCATAGCGCTCCCGACGGGCGGAGGCCACGTCCACGCGCCCGAGCGTGGCGCCGGCCGCGCCCGCGGGCGCACGGCCGCCCTCGATCGATGCGGTGCCGAATCCCGCGTGCACGAGCACCGTCCCGCCCGTCTCTTCGGCGAGGCGCCGCGCGAAGGCGACGCCGTCCCCTTCCACGACCAGGTCCACGTCGGGCGCGTCGCCCCCCAGCACCAGGTCCCGCACGAGACCGCCCACCGCATGGACCGGCGCGCCCATCCCCTCGCCGATCTTCCCGGCGGAGCGGAGGAGCCACCCGCGCGCCTCCCCCTGCCGGTCGGCGGCCCGCTCGAGCCGCGACAGCAGCGACGACTCGGGCGGCGCGAGCTCGACCACCTCCCCGTCCACCGCGCCGACGATCCACCCCGCGCGGCGCAGGAGGACCAGCGAGGCGCCCGCCAGCAGGCTACGGCGCGCTGCGGTCTCGGAGGCGTCCGCGGGTAGCATCGGCAGCGCGCGCCACGACACCTCGCGGACCGGGCGCGTCCCGAGGCCCCACTCCAACGCGCGCGCCAGCTCGGCGACCCGCACCGCCTGGCCGGGTCCGGTGATCACGACCCGCGCGTCGGCGGCCCGCGCACGGTGGAGCGCGTGCGCCACGCGCGTCGCGCCCGGGCACGCCAGCACGCGCGCGTCGGCCAGCGCGATGGCCCCCGGCTCCACCTGCGGGTACACGTGTCCGGCCCTCGCCACTGTCAGCCCGCCGCCCGCCGCGGCGCCGTGCGCCGGGCGCGCGGGTGGAACTTGCGGTACATGTCGTGGACCACGCTCGACGGCAGGTGCGTGTAGATCTGGGTGGTCGAGATGTCGACGTGTCCCAGCATCGCCTGCACCGAGCGCAGGTCCGCGCCGCGCTCGAGCAGATGGCTCGCGAACGAGTGGCGCAGGGTGTGCGGCGACACCACCGTCCGGATCCCGGCCCGGCGCGCGGTGCGCCGGATCAACCCCCAGAGCGCCTGGCGCGACAGGCCGTTGCCCGATCGGTTGAGGAAGAGCGGCGCGCCCTCGCGTCGCACTCGCTTCGGCCGCGCGGTCCCCAGGTAGCGTCGCACTCGCTTCGGCCGCGCGGTCCCCAGGTAGCGTCGCACCCAGGCCAGCGCCTGCGCGCCCGCGGGCACGAGCCGCTGGCGGTTACCCTTGCCGGTGACGATCACGTAGCCGGCCGCGAAGTTCACGTCCTCGACCCGGAGCCCGAGCGCCTCCGAGGCCCGCAGCCCGCAGGCGTAGAGCAGCTCGAGCAGCGCGCGGTCACGCAACCCGTCGGGCCGCCCGGGGTCGGGCGCCTCCACGAGCGCCGCCGCGTCCTCGACCGAGAGCGTCCGCGGCAGCCGGCGCGCCGGCCGCGGGCTGTCGAGGTGCTCGGTCGGATCGCGGGTGATCTTCCGCTCGTCGAGCAGGAAGCGGTAGAGGCCGCGCACCGCCGAGAGGTGCCGCGCCACGCTACGGCCTCCGAGCCCGCGCCGCCGCAGCGCGCCCAGGTAGCGAGAGAGATCGGTGACGCTCACCGCGTCGAGGCCGCGTCGCTCCTGGGCGAGGAAGCGCGCGAACCCGGCGAGATCGCGCCGGTACGCGAGGAGCGTGTTCTGAGCGGCGCCCCGCTCCACCTGGAGGCTCGAGAGATAGTCGGCGATCAGCGAGGCGGCGGCACCGGGGAGCGCGGGCGACGCGGCGACCGGAGTCGGTGCGGACACGGCTCCCACCACCCTGCGGTCCGCGGACGCGCCCGGTCGCTGAGCCACCCGGTCACATCCGAAGCGGGAGCCTGAAAAAACGACGGCCCCGGTGTCGGCCGATTCGTCCTACCCAGGCCATCACCGAGGCGTCCCCTGCGTACTCCAGGAGCATGAGGGAGTCTATCATCCGCCCGCCGCGGGTGGCAAGGTGCCGCGGCGGCCCCGCAGCATGCCGTAGAGCCCGCGCACCTCGGTCGACCCCACGAGCGCGGCACCGGCGCCGTAGACCACCACGCCGCCCACCAGCGCGGCCAGCGTCCAGGCGAGACCCTGGTGGGTCGGGGCGGGCACGCCGGGCACCAGCCCGCTCATCCCCGCGCACCACAGGGCGAGCAGCGTGGAGGCCGCGAGGGTGCGGGCGAACGAGCGCCACAGCTCGGGGCCGAGCGGTGCGCGGAAGCGGCGGCGCAGCAGCCAGCAGAGGCCCACCACGTTGACGTAAGAGGAGAGCGAGGAGGCGAGCGCGAGCCCGGTGTGGCGCAGCGGCCACATCAGGAGCAGGGCCAGCACCACGTTCACCGCCACCGAGACGAACCCCACCAGCACCGGAGTGCGCGTGTCGCCGAGCGCGTAGAAGGTCTGCGCCGCGATCCGGGTCGCGGAGAACGCGGGCAGGCCCACCGCGTAGCCGGTCAGGGCCTGCGCGGTGAGGATCGCGTCGGCCGCGTTGAACTCGCCGCGCTGGAAGAGCAGCCGCACGATCGGCCCGCCCAGGAGCGAGAGGCCCACCGCGGCCGGGACCGCCACGAAGGCGGCCATGCGTAGCGCGAACTCGAGGGTGGCGCGCAGGCCCGCCATCTGGCCGCGCGTGGCCTGGGCCGACATGCTGGGCAGCGCCGCGGTCGCGAGCGCGATGCCGAAGACGCCGAGCGGGAACTCCATGACCCGGTCCGCGTAGTAGAGATACGAGACGGTGCCCGCGGGCAGGAGCGAGGCGAGCAGGGTGTTGACCACCACCGTGATCTGCACCGCCGCGAGCGCGAACACCGCGGGCCAGAGCCGGTGGGCGATCTGGGCCACCGCGGGATGGCGCCACTCCGCCGACGGGGTAAGCGGCACCCCGAGCCGCCGCAGCTCCGGGAGCTGCACCAGCAGCTGGCCCACGCCGCCGACCAGGACACCCACCGCGAGCGCCATGACCGGGGGGTCGAGGCGCGAGGCGAGCCCGAGCACCGCCACGATCATGGCCACGTTGACGACCGCGGGACCGATGGCGGCGGTGAAGAAGCGGTGATGGGCGTTGAGCGCGCCCATCGCGAGCGCGGCCAGCCCCACCAGCACCAGGTACGGGAACATCACGCGGGTCAGGGTCACCGCCAGGTCGAAGAGCGCGGTGTCGGCGCGCCAGCCCGGCGCCATCAGCGCGACCACATGGCGCGACAGCAGAATGCCCAGCACCGAGACCAGGCAGAGCACCACGATGGCCGCGCCGGTCGCGGCGCGCGCCAGGCGGCCGAACGCGCTCGGTCCGCCCCGGGTCAAGGTCTCGGTGAAGACCGGGATCACCGCGGTGGAGAGCGCGCCTTCCCCCAGGAGTCGCCTCAGGAGGTTCGGGATGCGGAAGGCCACCAGGAAGGCGTCGGTGACCGGCCCCGCGCCGAAGACCTGGGCGACCACCATGTCCCGCAGGTAGCCGAGGACGCGGCTCGCCAGGGTGGCCGCCCCGATGGCGCCCACCGCGCCGACCACCCCACGCTGGACCTGCTCGTGGCCGTGGGAGGCGTCGCTCATCGGGGGGACATGCTCCTTGACACTCGCGGGGCCCGACGGTAGGCTCGTGTGTCGCTCCGGTTCGAAAGGAGATACGCCGTGGCCAATACCCCTTCCGCGAGGAAGCGGATCAAGCAGAACGAGAAGCGCCGGCTGCGCAACCGCGCGGTCCGCAGCGCGGTGCGCTCGAGCATCAAGGGCGCCCGCGAGGCCCTCGCCGGCAAGAGCGCCGAGTCCGCCACCGCGGTCCACGACGCCATCCGCGCGATCGACCGCGCGGTGACCCAGGGGGTCATCCACCGCAACACCGCCGCCCGCCGCAAGTCCGCGCTCGCCCGCAAGCTCAACGCCCCGGCTTGACCGACCGCGGCGCGCGCCGATCGGCGAGGTCGCGCAGCGCCCCGACGGCGGCGTCCCGGATGATCTCCCCGCCCCGCTCCCCGTAGAGGCTGCCGCAGGAGACGTAGCTCGGGGTCTGGAAGTGCTGGGGTGCGACGAAGTACCCCTGGTAGCCGTTGGCGACCCCCGCCACGAAGGTGTGCGCGAAGCGCCCGCGCCCTGCGGTCTTGACCTCGAGGCCGAGCTGGGTGTCGAGCTCGCCCGGGATGGCCACCCACGCGGTGCCTCCCACCGCCACCGCCACGATGTCGGCGGTGGCGGGCAGGGCCGAGCGGAGGCCCAGGCGGGTGCCGCGCGGAATCCACCGGCCCAGGCAATTGCGCAGCTCGAGCCCGGGCGTGGGCAGGGCCGCGGCCTCGGCGCCGGTGACGAGGCGCTGGTCGGAGTCGGCGGGGACGCGCGGCCAGAGCGCGAGCACCGCGGCGGACAGGAGCTTGCCGGTCGAGGCCACCCCGTCCCACCCGCGCTGGCGCGGGCTCACGTCGCCCACCGCGCCGTTGACGTAGAGCGCGGGCGCCCCGATCTGCTCCTCGATGCGCGCGCTCGCGTCCCCCATCACGTCGCCGGAGAGCTTGAAGTTCTCCCGCCCGAGCATGGTGCCGTGGATGGCGTAGTTCCACACCACCGCGATGGGCCGGCGGTCGGTGCCCAGGACCTTGAGCACGCCGAGCTCCGGATCGAGCGGGCCGTGGACGCGGCTGTCGGTGATGCCGGTCACCTCCCCGCGCCCGGTCCCCACCGTGGCCGGGCGCTTGCGGCGCTCGGCCTGGCGGGCCGCCTCCTCCATCGCGGAGAAGATGCGCCCGCGCACCCGCGGCGACTCGCGGTCGAGCGCGAGGATGCCGAAGAGATCGGAGCGCGCGAAGGCCCCCGGACCGGAGTGGGTGTGCGAGGCGGCCGCGATCATCGCGGCGTAGCGCAACCCGAGCTGATCGAGGCGCGCGCGCAGGTCCGCGAGCAGGGTGGGATCGATCCCGACCAGGTCGAGCGAGAGCCAGAGCACCCGCACGCTCCCCGCCTCGAGCACGAGCGCGCGGACCTTGATCGGATCGTGCTCCCCGGTGGCGGGCCGAAACCAGAAGGTGTCGGGATACCGGCCGATCAAATCGGGCAGCCACGCGCGCCGCGGGAAGCCGCCGTAGCCGCCCAGCGGCGTGTCGTCCGGGAGGCTCACCGTCACGCTCGTCGCGCCCGCGAGCAGGCGCGGCGCCGGCGCGGCCAGGGCGGGCGCGACGGCCGACCCGAGGAGCACCGCCGCGGCCGCGAGCGCGCGCGGGGCGCGCGTCATCAGACCGCGCACAGATCGGCGACGAGGAGGGACAGCTCGGGGCGGGCCGCGCCCCCCAGCTTGAGGCGCCGCTCGACGTCCCAGCAGCGCAGGACCTGCCGGGCCGCCGCCGCGGGAGAAACGTTCCGCGCGCGCTCCAGCAGGGCCGCCGCCGCGGCGGGCGGACGGCGCAGGCTGCGCGCGATCTCCTCGGCGGGACGGCCGGCCCGCAGCGCGCCCGCGGCCTGCCAGGTCGCGCGCGCCTCGCGGGCCAGCATGCCCAGCACCGCGAGCGGCTCCTCCCCCGCGTTGAGGAGCGACTCGAGCAGGGCCAGCGCGCTGCCGGTGTCGCGCGCGATGAGGGCACGGGTCAGGTCGAAGACGTGGCGCAGCCGGTGCTCGCCCACCACCGCCCGCACCTCGGCCACCCCGACGCGGCGGTTGTCGGGCCCCCCCGCGAGCGCCGCCTTCTCGACCTCGCCCACGAGCTGGGTGAGGTCGTCCCCGGAGAGCTCCACCAGCAGGGCCGCCGCGTCCTCGCGCAGCTCGTACCCCTGCCCCTGCGCGTGCGTGCGGAGCCAGCCGGCGAGCGCGCGGCCCGCGAGGGCCGGAGCCGCCACCACCGCGGCCGCGGGCACCGCGCGGAGCAGCCAGTGGCCGCCCTCGAGCAGGGAGTCGGCGACGAGGACCAGCACGGTGGACGGGTTCGGCGCCTTCGCGTAGGCGGCGAGGGGCTCGCCCGCCTTGGCGCTCAGGCCGTCGACCGCGCGCGCGATCACGAGGCGGCGGTCGCCGAGCCACGGCAGCATGAGGGCCGACTGCACCATTAGGTCCGCGCCCGCCGTCCGCGCGTCGAACGCCTCCCGCACCAGCGACAGCTCGGTCTGCCCGGGAAAGAGCGCGCGGGTCAGCCGGCCGAGAGCGTCGTCGAGGAGGAAGGGCTCGGGCCCGTGCAGCAGGGTGACCGGCGGCACCCGCGAGGCGTCGGCCGCCTTGACGAATCCCGCGTAGTCCACCTAGAAGCGGTCCAGCGCCAGGTTGACCACCTTCCGCCCGATCTCGGCGGCGGCCCGGGACACCGCGCCGCGCCCGCCCGCGATCGTGTCGGACACCGCCCCCTGGACCTGGAAGTCCGAGGTCGCGGACAGGCCCTCTTGCGGCCACAGCGGGGCGCTCTTCCGCACGTCGCGGAACTCCACGTTCAGCACCCCCTGGAGCCGGTAGGCGCCCACGTTGGCGTTCTGGTCGAACGCGAGGCCGTCGAGGCTGTAGGACACCACCTCGCCCTGCAGGATCGCGTCGGCCTCGTCGATCGGGACCACCTTCACCCGCCCACCGCTCGAGAACGCGTTGACCACCCCGGAGGTGATCGCGCTGTCGACGCCGGGCTCGAGGGTGCGGTTCTTGAAGATCGGCACCGCCACCGTCCTGATGTGGTCGGGCAGGCTGCCGCGGGTGCTGTAGCCGCAGCCGGCGAGGACGAGGGCCACGAGGACGAGCCCGAGCGCGCGGCCGGTCGGGCTCCGCTCAGCCACGGGTCACGATGTTCACGAGGCGGCCCGGCACCACCACCACCTTCGCGATGTGGCGCCCGTCGAGCCACGGGCGCACCTTGTCGTCGGCCAGGGCCTGCTCCCGGACCTCCGCCTCCTGCGCGCCCACCAGCGCGGTGAGGCGGCTCCGCACGCGCCCGTCCACCTGCACCACGATCTCGACCTCGTCGCGGGCCAGCGCGGCGGGGTCCGGCTCCGGCCACCGCTGCTTGAACAGGCTCTCGGAGTGGCCGAGGGCGGCCCACAGCTCCTCGGTGATGTGGGGCGAGACCGGACCGAGCAGCAGGAGTGTGGCCTCGACCGCCTCGCGCAGCAGCGGGGAGCGCTCCTCGCGGGGCATCCCGTCGAGCGAGGTGCGCTCGAACTCGTGGAGCGCGTTGACCAGCTCCATCACCGCGCTGATCGCGGTGTTGAAGTGGAAGTCGTGCTCGATGTCGTGGGTCACCTTGCGAATGGTCTCGTGGATCACCCGGCGAAAGGCGCGCCCCGCGTCGGACCCGGGGCCGCGCGGCGCCCGGGAGGCCGTCTTCAACTCGGAAAGGTTCGCGTGCACGAAGCGCCACACCCGGTTCAGGAAGCGCGAGGCGCCCTCCACCCCGCGGTCGTTCCAGTCGAGGTCCTTCTCCGGCGGCGCCGCGAAGAGGGAGAAGAGGCGCGCGGTGTCGGCCCCGAAGCGGCGGATCAGCTCGTCGGGATCGACCACGTTGCCCTTCGACTTCGACATCTTGGCCCCGTCCTTGATGACCATGCCCTGGGAGAGCAGCGCGTGGAACGGCTCGTCGATCTTGAGCATGCCGAGGTCGCGGAGCACCTTGGTGTAGAAGCGCGCGTAGAGCAGGTGGAGCACCGCGTGCTCGATGCCGCCGATGTACTGGTCGACCGGCATCCAGTAGGCCGCCGCGCCCGGCTCGAACATCCCCCGGTCGTAGGTCGGAGAGCAGTAGCGGAGGAAGTACCAGGACGACTCCACGAAAGTGTCCATGGTGTCGGTGTCGCGCCGCGCCTTGCCTCCGCACCTGGGACAGGTGGTGTTCACGAAGCCGGCCACCTCGGCGAGCGGCGAGCCGCCCTTGCCGCTGATCTGCACGTCGCGCGGCAGCACCACCGGGAGATTCTCCTCGCGCTCCGGCACCATGCCGTCCTTCTCACAGTAGAGCACCGGGATCGGCGCGCCCCAGTAGCGCTGGCGGCTGATGCCCCAGTCGCGCAGGCGGAAGTTGACCTTGCCCTGCCCGATCCCCTGGGCCACCAGCCAGTCGATCGCCTTGCGCTTGGCCTCCTCGATAGAGAGCCCGTCGAGGAAGCCCGAGTTGATCTTCACCCCGTCGCCGGTATACGCCTGATCGTCGACCCAGCCGTCGGGTCGCTTCACGGTGGGGACGATCGGCAGGTCGTGCGCCTTGGCGAAGTCCCAGTCGCGCTGGTCCTCGCCCGGCACCGCCATGATCGCTCCGGTGCCGTAACCCATCAGCACGTAGTCGGCGAGGAAGAGCGGGATCTCCTGGCGGTTGAACGGGTTCACCGCGCGGGCTTGTAGCCGCAGGCCCCGCTTCGGCCGGTCGGTGGCGAGCCGCTCGATCTCCGACTCGCGCGCCACCTCGGCGCGGAACGCGTCGACCGCCCGCCGCTCCTCCGGATCCGCCATCAGCGTGTCGACCAGCGGATGCTCGGGCGCCAGCACCGCGTAGGTCATGCCGAACGAGGTGTCGGGTCGCGTGGTGTAGATCGGGATCGTGACCCCGGGCCGCCCCGCCACCGGCAGCGCCAGCTCGGCCCCCTCGCTGCGGCCGATCCAGTTGCGCTGCATGGTCAGCACGCGCTCCGGCCAGCCCGGGAGGCGGTCGCACCAGTCGAGCAGCTCCTGGGCGTAGTCGGTGATCTTGAAGAACCAGCCG
>Ga0070699_100003541_pt1 | contig 13803 bp, 16 predicted proteins | sample KBSK1503metaG_FD_65473 | JGI IMG/M metagenome (GOLD analysis project Ga0070699, IMG submission 65473) | Corn, switchgrass and miscanthus rhizosphere microbial communities from Kellogg Biological Station, Michigan, USA - KBS K1-50-3 metaG | ecosystem: Host-associated > Plants > Roots >...
TGGGCAATACACCTACGCCATTACGTTCTGAAGAAGTGGCGCAGATCGTCAAGCGTATGGAAGCCGAAGCGCCGACTGTTAAGGTCACATTCAAAGTTGGTGAACGCGTTCGCATTGTCGATGGCCCATTCAATGATTTTCGCGGCGTGGTTTCAGAAATCGATATGGAACGTACCAAGGTCCGTGTGATGGTGTCGTTCTTTGGGCGCGAAACACCAGTTGAATTGGACTTTTTGCAGGTCGAAAAATCTTAGGTTAAGAAAAATTATTTAGTCAGTAACAGACTCCGGCTTGGATGAAGCGCAAGCAAAGTCGTGGTCTGATACAAGTGGGAGGGCGTCCCGTATAAATCGCCCGCTAAAACCACACCTGTTCCTGCGTCGCAGGTGCAGGCAAAGGAGTAAAAATGGCAAAGAAGTTTAAGGCAATTGTTCGTCTCCAGCTTGAAGCTGGAAAAGCCAACCCGGCACCCCCCGTGGGCCCTGCATTGGCGGGTCATGGTATCAACATCATGGCTTTTTGTAAGGAGTACAACGCTCGTACGTCGAACCGTCCGGGTGAAGTACTGCCAGCTGAAATCACTGTGTATACCGATGGGTCTTTTACATTTGTGTTGAAGACTTCGCCGGCGGCAGTGATGTTGAGAAAGGCTGCGAAGGTCGAGAAGGGTTCTGGCGTGCCAAATAAGGAAAAAGTTGGCAGAGTGACCCGTGCGCAAATTAAAGAGATCGCTGAAGCAAAGATGAAGGACTTGAATGCGATTGATTTGGATGGCGCGATGAAACAGATTGAAGGCACCGCCCGTTCGATGGGCATTACGGTGACTGATTAATTTTGTGGGAGGAGCGTCTGAAGCGCTCCGCTTGTACCACGGAGGTAAAAATGGCTAAACACGGAAAGAAATATAAAGCCGCTCTGGCTAAGGTGGATTTGGAAAAGGAATATTTGGTGCGCGAGGCAGTTGCGCTCGCCAAGGAAACCACCACAACGAAGTTCGACTCAACTGTTGAAGTTCATATTCGCACCGCACTTGATCCACGTCAATCTGATCAGCAGGTGCGCGATGTAGTTGTTCTGCCGCATGGTTTAGGTAAGACTGTGCGCGTGTTAGTATTTGCACAAGGTGAAGGTGCTACCGCGGCTCGCTCTGCTGGCGCTGACATGGTGGCGGATGACGACGAAACATTGAAGAAGATCGAAGGCGGCGCATTAGATTTTGATGTGGCAATTGCCACACCCGACGCGATGGGTAAGGTTGGTCGTTTGGGTCGCGTACTTGGTCCACGTGGACTCATGCCGAACCCAAAGGCTGGTACGGTTGTGAACGCAAGTGATCTACCGCGTGCGATTAAGGAAGCGAAGGCAGGACGTGTTGAGTTTCGCCTGGATAAAACTGCCAACATTCATGTTTCGGTTGGCAAGGTTTCATTCAGTGCTGATCAGTTGTATGATAATTTTGGTGCTCTAATGAACGCGGTTCATAAGGCGCGTCCATCAGGCGCAAAGGGTGACTACATTAAACGTATCACCCTGACTACTACGATGGGTCCTGGTATCAAAGTGAATGCCAGCGACACGCTCAAACTTGAGGTAATCGAGTAAAATTACTCGTAAATAACCTGTTAGCCACTTCGCCTATGAAGGCAGGTGTGGCGCTAAGGCGCTACTTAATTTCCTGCTCAGGTGAGGACGAAAAGCAATCATCCCCTCCTTTGGGGTTTGCTAAAGTCTTTGCCTGTAAAGTGGCAAAGACTTTTTTATGAAAGGAGGTGAATCCTTTGGCAGTTTCAAAAGAACGTAAAGAAGAAGTAATGGCAATGTACGCTGACTGGATGAAGAAAAGCCAGGCTGTGATCCTTGTGGAATATACTGGTGCCAAAATGAAAGCGCTGGATGGTATCCGTGCCAAGATTCGTGAGGCGGGTGGAGAGTTCCATGTTGTAAAGAATACATTGGCTCGCCGCGCGTTTGCGGAAAACGGTATGACATTTCCCGAAGACTATCTTGTGAAGAGTACGGCTGTATCTTTTGCCTTCACAGACCCTGCATCAACAGCTAAAGCTTTGACGGAAGCCACAAAAGGCCTCGATATGATCAAGGTCAAGGGCGGTTTCATGGCTGGGCAGACTCTTAGCTCAGCTCAGGTGAAAGCGCTCGCCGATATGCCCCCGCTGCCGGTTGTTCGTGCGCAATTGTTGGGCGTATTGCAGGCTCCAGCCGGCAAACTCGTCCGCACGATTGCTGAGCCCGCGCGTGGTTTGGCGGCCGTCATCAAGGCCTTCACAGAGAAGGCCCCTGCTGCAGCGTAATCAGCTTGAATTATTGCGCACTTAAAATAAAATTCATCTCGTACATTAGGAGTACAAACAATGTCTGAAAAGCTCGAAAAACTCGTGGAAGAACTTTCCACACTGTCCGTCCTTGAGGCGGCCGATTTGGTCAAGAAATTGGAAGAGAAGTGGGGTGTCTCTGCCGCTGCGCCTATGGCTGTTGCCGCCGCTGCCGGTCCTGCTGCCGCTGCTGAACCGGTCGAAGAGAAGACTGAGTTCGATGTGGTGATCAAGGATGCTGGTGCCAAGAAGATTGACGTTATCAAAGTGATTCGCCAGTTGACCCAGCTGGGTCTCGGTGAAGCCAAGACCATGGCTGAAACCGCCGGCGCCAAAGTCCTCTCGGGTGTTGGTAAGGAAGCTGCCAACGATGCCAAGAAGAAGCTGGAAGAAGCTGGCGCTTCGGTCGCTCTCGCGTAAGTTTTTCTTTCCACAAAATAAAAAGACGGCTCATTTGAGCCGTCTTTTTATTTCCATTTTCTTTATGCTGCCAGAGGCATTTTGCGAATGACCATCACCACTTTACCGTTGATTTCCGGTTGATCGGATTTCTTCAGGAGGATGGGTTTCATGGTGGGGTTGGCGGGCTGGAGACGATAGCCGCTCTTTTCCTTGAAAAAATATTTCAAGGTATATTCATCGTTCACGCGGACGGCCACCATTTCACCGTTGCGCGCTTCCTGGGCAGGCTTCATCACAACGATATCGCCATCGTTGATCATGGCATCGATCATTGAGTCTCCCTTTACTTCCAGGGCGTATAAATCATTGCCCTTTTCTTTGCTGGGGAGGAGACTGCGGGCAATCTCAATAGCGTGAAATTCTTTATCGTTCATGTAATCCACGCCCGGTTCCGGTACAAGCATCAGCGGACCAGCAGCGATTGGACCAAGAATCGGCACACGCAACATATCGCTGATAACCTGAATAACCTCACTGACTTTGTCCGTTAAACGGAGCCCACGCGAAACACGAGTATCGCGTTCGAGGTAGCCCATCTTCTTGAGTTGGTCCAGATAGTAATTGACCACAGAGGTGGAAGAGATCTTGACTTTCTCACCAATCTCACGAATGGATGGTGGACGACCATTGTCATTCTGGTAGTTCGTCATAAATTCCAGAACTTTGATATGTTTCTCGGTCAGACCTTTACTTTTACGTACCATCATCATCATTTATGCCTCCTGCCCGAAAATATGGGCAACGTGAGCATTCTTCGCTCATTTGTGCTATAAATGATACTCGAACGCCTGTTCTGTGTCAAGACCTTGTAGGCAGTATTTTGTTACACCCAGGTTCGATTGCGCATCCAAACAAACATGCCAACTGGGAATAACAACATAACACTTACCGTGGCAATAAAAACCTGGCGCGTTGTCCACCCTACAAGGCCAGCCACGGGTTCGAAGAAGTTCATGCCGAAAAACCCGGTGATAAATGTGATAGGCATAAACAGTGTGGTTATGATGGTAAGAGTTTTCATCACGTCGTTCATGCGATTATTAACTACGGAAAGATAAGTATCCAGCGCGCCGCTGGTGAGATCGCGCAAGCTTTCGTTTAAGTCATGTAAGCGGACTAGGTGGTCATAAATATCGCGGAAAAAGATTCGGTCCTTGGGGTCAATAACCTTGTAATCGTCACGTGCCAGTTTGTTCATCACTTCGCGTTGGGGGAGCAGGATTCGCCTCATCGCTTGTAAAAGGCGCTTTAGGTCAAACAACCGTTCGAGAGTCTTAGGCGTGGGCCGGTCAAAAACTTCATCTTCGATCTGGTCAATGGCGGTGTCTATTTTTTCCACAGTAGGCATATAGCTTGCCACAATGTTATCTGCAATTTTATAGAGAACATGATCTGCACCCTCCTGCAAGGTCCGGGGATCACGGTCACAGGAGACCCAGGTGTCTTGAATGGCTGGTATAGGGAAATCGTGAAGGGTGATAATATAATTTGCACCCAGAAAAATATCCAGTTCGTCCATTTCTGTTTCCCAGTGGCTGGTATTTTTATGAACATCCATATAACTAAGCACGATGTATAAATAATCTCCCCAATCATCCAGCTTGGGAACGTGAATTTCCTGTAAGGCATCGTCAATTGCCAGTGGGTGAAAACCAAAGCCTTGCAGGATGGGGAGGCAGGTTTCGGCTGGTTCGTTTTCAAAATCCACCCAAAGCGTTCCACGACGATCACGTACCAATTTGTGAAATTCATCAAACGAAATTTCTTTGCGTATAGGTTTGCCTGGTAGGAAGTATATTGATCGGATCATAGTTTCTCCGGATTTATGAAAGATTTTATAACTGGATTTCAAATATATTAAGTATTGATTTCGAATTATTGAATAACACTTGACAAATTATAAAAAATAATTATAATGTTGTTACGAAAAGCAATTTTAGAGTTCTGAAAATTGATTTTGCAGTAAATTTTCCTAAATATTTTGGAGGCTCCTATGTATGCCACACCAACTCGATGTCCGGTATGTAAATCTGAATTAGAAATTACACGTCTACACTGTTCGTCTTGTGATACATCCATCGAAGGCCGTTTTTCAGGTGGACCCATTGCGCATCTTACTGCCGAGCACCTTGATTTTATCGTAACCTTTGTGCGGTGCGAGGGCAAGATCAATCGCATGGAACAGGAACTTGACCTTTCGTACCCAACCATTCGTAACCGCCTGCATGAAGTGATTCGGGCGTTGGGCTATGAACCCGGCAAGGATGAGCCGATTGAAGTGAACGCGGAAAAACGGAATACGGTGCTTGAAGATTTGGAAGCCGGAAAAATCTCAGCCGATGAGGCCATGCGCATGTTGCGTGGCGAGGAGTAATAAGCTATGTCAAAATCTGTATTTGTGGGTAACAACCCTAAAATCAAGTTGGACAAAGTTGGCGGCGATCTTAGCATAGTAGGCTGGGATGGCGCCGATTTACTCATCAAATCGGATGAGGACGAGACCCGCTTCGAACACACCGAAGACGCTGTTTCAGTTTCCTCAAGCAGTGACCTCTCCTTACGCGTTCCCAAGGGCGCGGCGTTCCAGATCGTATCCATTGCAGGTGATGCTTCCATTCGCGGTGTATTAGGAGGTATTGAGATACAGGAGCTCCACGGTGATCTTTCTGCGCGTGACATAGGATCGCTCTCCATTGATACAATCAATGGAGACCTCAGCCTGAAGAGCGCGAAAGGAAATTTATTTGTCAAAAGCGTGCAAGGTGACGTGTCTGTCCGCGATGTGGATGGCAATGTGACCCTTGAATCAGTTGCCAATGATCTTGCCTTGCGTGGTGCGCGTGGCAATATTAAAGTCAATGTGGGTGAGGATGTTGTAGTCTATCTTGAGCCAAAAGCAGATGGCGCTTATGCAGTAAATGCTGGCGATGATATTCTGCTTGTGTTGCCAAAGAACGCCAATGCGACTGTCTCGATGCAGGGTGATGAGATCAATATTGACTGGCCTGGCATCGAAGAAGATGAAGATGCCACGGAGCGCGTGGTAGTGGTGGGTGATGGATCTGCCAAGATCAGTTTGAGCGCGGGTGGCGATGTTCGCTTGACGAATCGGGCTGATGCTGGCGAGTCGGCGGATGAATTTGGAAATTTTGCCGGAATGAATTTTGATTGGTCCGGTTTTGGGGAACGCATCTCACGCCAGGTTGAGCAGTCTGCTGCACGAGCAACAAAACGTGCTGAGGAAGCTGCCCGTCGTGCAGAGCGGATGGCAGAACGGCATGCCCGTGCTGGTCACCCCAAACGCGGATTTGTGGTGGGCCGCTGGAATTGGGATCCTCAAGGTGGCCCCAGGCCACCAGCACCCCCTGAACCTCCCTCTGAGCCTGTTGTGGAAGAGGAACGTATGGCGATTTTGAAAATGCTGGCAGAGAAGAAAATCACTGCCCAGCAGGCTGAGGAATTGCTCAATGCTTTGGAAGGAGGTAGGTAATGTCTGCTGAAGAACGTAAGAAGATTCTGCAGATGGTGGCAGAGGGGAAGATCTCTGCCGAGGAAGCCTCCAAATTAATGCGCGCTCTGGAAGATGATGCAGATGAAGTTCCAGAGTCGGAGGAGGCTGAGATCGAGGTGATTGAAACCCGATCAAATTCAGGCTACGAAAGCGATGCGTCGAGCGGCTCGAGACGAACCGAAGTGCCAGAGTTCGATCAGGTCAAGGCGCGCGCGCGTCGGTTTGCTCTGATCCCATTGTGGGCTGGAGTCTTTATCACGGTGTTTAGTGCCTGGGCTATTTATGCCATCCAACAGAATGTTGGAGTTAATTTTTGGTTTTATTGCATGACTCTGCCGTTATTGCTGGGTGTGTTATTGATTACTCTTGGTGCAGGCGGACGTACCTCACGTTGGATCTACGTGGATGTGGATCGACGCGACGCCAAACCCGGTGATGGACCCAGGCATATCACACTTGGCTTTCCTATCCCGTTTGGTTTTGTGGCGTGGTTTTTTGAAAATTTTGGTCACAACATTCAGGGCATGAACAAGAGCAAAGTGGAAGGCATCATGGAAATGATGAGAGCCACCCGCGATTCCAAGGAACCTTTGATGATCAATGTGGATGACGATGATGCGCACGTGCAGTTATATATCGGATAATGCAATTATTACTTATTGCGTGAAGCAGTGCAAAAACGGAGGTTGTCATGGCAACAGTTGAAGAACGAATGAAGATCCTGAAGATGATCGAGGAAGGCAAACTCAGCGCCGAAGAGGGGACGAAACTACTCGCGGCACTGAACGTGAAGCGACCTCCTTTACCGCGCGCACCAGGTATGCCGGGCGGAGCCAAGTGGTTAAGAATCCGCGTGACCGATACCCGTACCGGACGCTCCAAGGCTTCGGTACAGATTCCACTGGCTTTGGTGGATGCTGGCTTGAAGATTGGCGCACATTTCGCACCAGAAGTGGAAGGTGTGGATATGACCAATGTGATGGAAGCCCTGCGCGCCGGCATGACCGGCAAGATCATTGATGTGACGGATGAGGAGGACGGCGAACACGTTGAAATTTACGTGGAGTAGCCGGTTGTAAGACTTGCTATTGCCGAGGGCAATGAGCATTTGTTAGGCAATATTAAAGAAGTGTGAACCATGTTTGCGATGTTTTGTTCAGCCTTTTACCGTATGATGCGATAAAATTCCATACATCATGATTGGGACCCTGAAGCTAGTAAAGACTTCAGGGTCTTTTGTGTGGAAGGATCAGTCTTTGATTGAGCAATTCCAGTGAAAGTACCCTCGCTGGAGGGATGTTTGCCTTTGAGAGCTATGTTATTTTCTGCGGGTTAAATACCCGCCTGAATTGAGGAGATTAAATGACTAATGCTGCTAACCGTCCCACCGGAATGTTTGCTTTTACTGTTATCTGGCTTGGACAAATCATCTCGGTGCTGGCCAGTTCGATGAGTCAGTTTGCTTTGACGATTTATATGTACCAAAAAACAGAAAGCGCCACCGCCCTGGGATTGATGCAGGTGTTTTACTTTGTGCCCTTTCTGTTGATTTCACCCATGGCGGGTGTGATGGTGGATCGGAATAACCGCAAGTTAATGATGATGATCAGTGATCTGGGTGCTGGGCTTGCCACTTTAGGGATTCTAACAGTGGTGTACTTTGATGTTTGGCAGTTCTGGCATATGTACCTGGCTTCCATCATCTATGGACTCGGTACCGCTTTTCAATGGCCTGCCTATTCCGCGGCAATTTCAACTATGATTCCCAAGGAGCAATTGGGTCGCGCCAATGGCATGATGTCTTTGATGGAAGCAGGACCTGGTGTCCTTGCACCTCTCATGGCTGGCGCCCTGTTGCCGTTCATTCAACTCACTGGGATTTTAGTTATCGATGTGGTCACATTTGTCTTGGCAGTCGGCGCGTTGTTGATGGTGCATGTGCCACAACCTGAACAGACCCAGGAAGGGAAGCAAGCCAGTGGCGGAATCTTGAAAGAGGCGACGTATGGCTTTAAATATATTTTCGAGCGTCCAAGCCTGTTGGGACTGCAACTGGTCTTTTTTGTAGGAAATCTTTTTGCAGGCATTGGCTTTACGGTCTTTGCGCCCATGATCCTTGCGCGTTCGGGCAACGACAGTTTGATGTTTGGAACAGTTCAAACAGCAGGAGCAATTGCCGGCGTAGTGGGAGGCGTGATCATGTCTGCCTGGGGAGGTTTCAAACGCCGGGTCCATGGCGTTTTGTTTGGCTGGGTTCTGACTGGCATTGGGATGTCCATCATTGGGCTAGCGGGAGGCTTACCAGTTTGGCTCATAGGCGTTGCGTTGGCCTCCATTGTGGGGGCTCTGGTGAATGGATCGAACCAAGCGATTTGGCAATCAAAAGTTGCTCCGGATTTGCAAGGCCGCGTCTTTGCCAGCCGACGCCTGATCGCGTGGATTACCAACCCTATCTCCCCGATAATTGGTGGCACCCTCGCAGACTTTGTCCTCGAACCCGCGGCGCGTGCTGGGACGGGTTTGCCAGCTGCGTTTGCCTGGTTGGTGGGGACAGGCCCTGGAGCCGGTATGGGACTCTTGGTTGTGTTCTGTGGATTGATTTCCGCGCTGGTTGGTTTGACCGGGTACTTTGTGCCTTATATTTATAACGCTGAAAAAATTCTACCTGATCATGATGCACTGGCAAAGGCAGAGCCCGCTTAGGATTCGATTTTTTGAAATGCGATTACAAGAAACCAACCCCAGAGATGGGGTTGTCTTCTTATATGGGCTGTGTTACCCTTTCTGGATACTTCCATGGTTGGTGAATTAAATTCGCAGCGTCCCAATGGCATGAAAGGTCTTTTTATCATCTGGCTGGGTCAGATGGTATCGGGCATTGCCACAGCCACGGCATTTTATTCCCTGCCTTTCTGGATCTCAGAAAAGACAGGTGGCAGTGGCACTGCATTAGCAGCCTGGGAATCTTTCTTTTTTGCGGCATATCTCTGTTTTGTGCTGTTTGCGCTGTTCTTCATTGATCGTTATCCCCGCAAGACCATGATGTTGGTGTACGACTTTTTGTTGCTTTCAGCTACAGCGATTCTGCTGGTGCTGGAAACCTCGGGGTCATTGAAGGTTTGGCATATTTATCTGAATGCGATAGTTCAAGGGGTGGGATATGCATTTCGCCTGCCTACTTATTCATCCGTAATTACCATTCTGGTTCCGCGCAGGGAATATGTGCGCGCAAATGGAATGCTCTCGCTATTGTATGATACGCCAGAGATATTTGGTCCGTGGCTTGCCGCTTTATTTTTCCCGGTACTTGGTCTGAAGGGGACTTTGGCAATTAACCTGCTCTCCTTTGTGATTTCAATTGGCGCTTTGTTATTTGTGGATATTCCTCTAACGCCCAACACAGACGAAGGAGATATATCACATACCGGGCTGTTCAAGGAAGCCATGTATGGAATCAAGTATATTATGAGGCGCCCAGGCCTGCTTGGTGTTCAACTCATCTTTTTCTTTGGCAACATCTTTTCTGGCATTGCCCTCTCTGTAACTGCACTCTATACCATGATCGCCTTGCGAACAGGTGGCAATGTTGAACTTGCAGGGTCTATCCAATCTGCGGGTGCGTGGGCAGCGGCTGTAGCAGCATTGGCATTAAGCATCTTTGGAGGGCTGAAACGCCCAGTGCGCGCGATTTTATTAGGCTGGATTCTTTCCAGTCTATTCGGCCTGACGTTGCTGGGTATCGGTCAGGTTTTGCTGATCTGGGTCATTGCTAAGGTGATCGATTCGCTCTTCAACCCGGTTGTGGATGTTGCGGTCAATAAATTCATACAGCTGAAAGTTCCACCTGATATTCAAGGACGTGTATTTGCAGCCAGCGACTTTATTACGCAGGTACCGTTCCTGTTCACTCCATTATTGGCTGGTTATTTTGGCGATAAATTCTTTGAACCTGCCATGCGAGAAGGTGGGACTCTAGTGAACACATTTAGCTGGCTGGTAGGAACAGGTCCTGGCGCGGGTTATGGTCTCATGATCTTCCTGTGTGGCATCGGTGGGACATTGGTTGGACTCTGGGGTTACTTATCGCCATCGATTCGAAATGCGGATCAAATCATGCCAGATATTGTTCTGCCACCGCCTGTGGGATTGGTGAGGCGTGACCCAACTCTTCCAGCCGGGAAAAAATCACCTCAGGGTGCGAAGCCAAGGGAAATGAAGAGGCCGGCACGGGAGACTGTAAAAGTTCCCCGTGAGACGCCCTCGCGGAATCGCAGGAAAACAAAAAAATGAGCCAATACTGTTCACAGCATTGGCTCATTCAGTTAAATCATAGTGGTTAAGGAATACTCGGGACAGACATACCTTGAGGATAGATCAAATAGACCGTTCCACCAGATTTTGTCAGCCAGAGTGGTTCAAACTCCGAGCGCAAATAGGTCCGCGTCACATCAGCGTCTGTGGAGGCAGCCGGGTCATTGACAATGGGATTGCCTGAAGCGTCAAACCCTACCAACACAAGCAAATGCCCATTCGTGGAAGAAACCGACGCGTTAGTCAAATCCTTTTTGCCCCAGGCAATAGACATGACCACCGGAACGCCCGCCGCAATAAACTCCTCTGCTCGCTCGAGGCTGGTGAAACGCGCAACATACGCTTCATAACCTTGGGTGGCGGCATAGGCTGTGTTGAAGGGCCAGTTGCCATGACCATCATAGACCCAGTCATACACGCCATCCACGGCTGCACGTACGCGCGGTTCACAAGCACCACTGTCACTATTCCAATGTCCCAACACCATGGAAGTGGAAGTGGGACTGCACCACACTTCACCACCATCGGGATATACCATTTGTGAGCATTCAGGAATAGTAATGGACTGATTCCAAAGCGCTGGGTTGCCAGCTGATGCGGTGGCAGATTTGGGAGCCGATACCGAGTAAGCTACTGAAGCATTCCTTACTTTTGCAATTGCGCCGTTTGTGCTGAAAAGGCGTATTTTAATTTGGAAAGCATCGGCTCCTGTTTTTTTGTTTTGTGAAACGAATGTGTCGGTATAAACTGTCCCATCTGCGTCTCCCTGTCCATTGACAGAGTGACGAGCAACAGTGGTCTCATCTGAGGCCCAAATGCCCAGGCTATACCACTTGCTCCAGACTGTATCATGCCGGGCTTTGAACTGCACCTCAACCCATGAGCCGACAGGAGTTACTGCATTCCATGATGCAATGGCTTCCTTATAACTGAAAGCAGTAGTGGTGATGACTGGGCTTGTGGTTTCGCCGACTAAGAAAGAACCGCCATTATAGTAATTCCTCCCGTTATAGGCTCCCGGCGCATATGGGTCAGTGCCCGTCAAAGCAGTGGATTGTTGAAATTCCAATTCACCACTGGTATTGATCTGCACTCCATTCAATGACCAGCCTGTAAAGCCTCCATCTGCTGCACGCCAGCGCACGAACCCAGTTTGATAACTGCTCACTCTCACTTCGCCTCCTTGTGCCGCCACTGCCGGAACCATTGTAGCGATCATCAACAAAATCAACACGAGCCGTGCCGAACCAAAAAGTTTTCGATTCACCGTACACTCTCCTCTTATGTAGATGTTTCTTGCATGGGAAGATGAGCGATAATATCTATGACTAAAGGACCTCCTTACTCAATTTGGGATAAAGGCACGTATTGAAACACTGCATGCGCCAAATCGCCTCTCTCCCAGCCGGAACTTGATTCAGTTGCAAAACTTTTTCTTCACGGATGATTTTCACTGTATGCATTCTCTCTACGATTGTATCTTTCTGCGTGGAATTGATAAGGCAAACTGTAACTTATTCATTTTGTTTTCGAGTAAATTACGGCTCCGGCCAAGGAATTTCAATCGGCCCGCCATAACCATGCTTTTCCTGCACAAAGACGTTTCCATGAGATGGGATGCTACAGCCAGCTTCATCATTTTCCACAACGATAAAGGGAGAATTTGTACCAAGTGTTTCGAAGAGAATTTGGCCGCCTTCGCAGCGCCACACTTCGACAATGTATTGGTGCATGAATTCATCTTCATACTTCCCTGGGCTAATCGGTACAGGTTCCCAGGTAATTTCGATACGGTTGTCTTTACGCGTGGCATTGGCCCAACTCGGGCCGGGATAATACGGCGATACCGGAAGTTTAGCAATACCCGGATAAACAATCGGTAGAGCCCTGGGCTCGCCTGCAATTTCAAGGAACTCCGCTTTTACCCAACATTTGGTTGTACCATCCACCCGAACCCAATTATTGGCGTCCGTGCGGCCAACTAATTTGATATTGGCGTCCTGGTTTAAAGCATACAGGTAAAGATATTCCGCTCCCGGTCCGTAACGACAGCTTAATTTTCCAGCAGTCACTTTTGCCTTCAAACTTTCCACGGTAGGAAAAGGTGTTTCTATTGGAGTTTCAGTGGGGGTAGGCGTATCTGTAGGAAGAAGGGTAGAAGTAAGTGTAGATGTAAAAGTGGATGCTGGTGTAAAGGTATCAGTGGGCGGGAAGTTTGTGGATGTTGAAGCAGGCGTGGGTGAGGAAGAAGCGGGTGTTTGTCCGGGATTGCTTATTCCACACGCGGCTATGATCAAAGTCAAAAATATAAGGAGAATGTAGGTTGAAGATTTCATGCGCTGATTGTACTAAAACCCACCTAAAAAAGAATGACCTTTAAGTAGTTCACCCCGGCCTGAGGGGGGCAGGTCGGGGTGAACTGTGTCTAGTTTAGCATGTATATTTTAAAAATGCAACCCTGTTATCTTAAAATTTTTACCCCCCAAAGGGTCTAGATATTAATAGAGTCAGATTAAGATTGATTTTCCAACAATTTGACAGCTTCCTGTTTCATATGAGCCAACACACCCGTAAACCCAGTGATGCGTTGTTGCGAGACAGCCTCTTGAAGATTCATGGGGAGGAAGAAATCAGCTGGCACACTGATAATTTCTTCAGGTGTGGAACCATCGAGTCCATTGGCAAGTATGGAAGCCAGCCCGCGCACAGTAGGGGATTGCGGTGGAATATCGAGATAAAAATGCACTCCACCATCAGGTTGCTTTTCAGCAAAAAGGAAAACCGGCGTCATACACTCAGGCACAGGTTCCATGCTATCGCGTTTATCTTTGAGCCAATCTGGCAAAGATGGAAATGATTCGGCATACGCGATCAGAGTTTCCAGTTTTTCTTCGCGTGTCATAGTGGAGAAATCATCTACGATTTCTTGCAGTTTGGGAGGTACGGGCATGTGGTTTTAGGGAAGGGGCGGGGTTATCCCGCCCCTATTAAATTGATTTCTCAATCGGCGCGTCGACGAGATTACCCCATTCGGTCCAGGAACCATCGTAGTTCTTGACGCTGGGATAGCCCAGAAGGTATTTCAATACAAACCAGGTAAGGGACGAACGCTCACCGATGCGGCAGTAGGCAATCACTTCGCCATCAGGTTTAATGCTTTTGCCTTCATACAAGGCACGTAATTCTTCC
>Ga0070699_100003542_pt1 | contig 13795 bp, 10 predicted proteins | sample KBSK1503metaG_FD_65473 | JGI IMG/M metagenome (GOLD analysis project Ga0070699, IMG submission 65473) | Corn, switchgrass and miscanthus rhizosphere microbial communities from Kellogg Biological Station, Michigan, USA - KBS K1-50-3 metaG | ecosystem: Host-associated > Plants > Roots >...
GATGACCACCCGATGTGGCGCGACGCGGTGGCGCGGGACCTGACCGAAGCCGGATACGAGGTCGTCGCGACGGTGGCCGACGGTGCGCAGGCGCTGCGCGTGGCCGGCCCGGCCCGGCCGGATGTCGTCGTGCTCGACCTGCAGCTGCCGGACATGTCGGGGGTCGAGGTGACGCGCGGGCTGCGCGCGGCCCATCCCGCGGTGCGCGTGCTGGTCCTGTCCGCGAGCGGCGAGCAGCAGGACGTGCTGGACGCGGTGAAGGCGGGCGCGGTCGGCTACCTGCTGAAGTCCGCGGCCCGGCCGGAATTCCTCGACGCGGTGCGGCGCACGGCGGGCGGCGACGCGGTGTTCACCCCCGGGCTGGCCGCGCTCGTGCTCGGCGAGTTCCGGCGGCTGGCCGCCGCGCCCGGCGCGGACACCGCGGACACGCCGCGGCTGACCGAGCGGGAGACCGAGGTCCTGCGCATGGTGGCCACCGGCCTGTCCTACAAGCAGATCGCCGCCCGGCTCGTGCTGTCCCACCGCACCGTGCAGAACCACGTCCAGAACACGCTGGGCAAGCTGCAGCTGCACAACCGGGTCGAGCTGGTCAGGTACGCCATCGAGCACGGCCTGGCGGGTGAGCCTGAGCCGTAGCTCTGCTGGCTCGCGGGGACGCCCCGATACAAGCTACTCATGAGTAGCTACGGCGTCTTAGTTGAGTACGAGCGCCGATGCGGCGCGCGCCGCCGGCCCCGAGGCTGAGGTCATCGGACTCTAGCTCGGGAGATGCCATGACTGGACTTCAAGCTGATACTGAATCAAGGCTGCCGCTGGTGGCAGAGGCGCTCGGCTACGCCGGCGGCGTGCTGGCCATCGCGGCCGGGACTTACATGGCCAGGGACCTCTGGCCGAGTCTGTCGACCGGCGCGGTACTCGCGTTCGCCGCCGTCGCGTGGGTGGTCCTCGGCGCGGGCGGCGCGGCGGTGCGTACGACGGCCGACCCCGCCTTCAGACGCCTGCGCAGCGTCCTGTGGCTGCTGTCCACGGTGAGCCTGGCGGCGTTCACGGGCACGCTCGCGGACCAGGTCGGGAAGTTCGGCCCGAATAGCACCACCCTGGTCACGGCGGCGGCATCCGCCGCGTACGGAGCGGCGTTGTGGTGGCGGACGCGTGCCGTGCTCCAGCACCTGGCGGTATTCGCCAGCGTGGCCGTCCTCGTCGGCACCGCCGTCGGCCGGCTGGATCCGCACGCCGGAGCATGGGGGCCGGGCCTGGGGATCTGGGCCCTGTCCGCGCTGTGGGGCGTGGCGGTGATGCGCGGTTACCTCCCGCCGGTCGTGACCGGGTACATAGCCGCCGGGATCGGCCTGCTGGCCGGCGCCCAGCTCACCATGCAGGTCGCGGCCGGTCACGTGCTCGCCCTAGCCACGATGGCGGGCCTGCTCGCGGCCGGGGTGCGGCTGCGCCAGCCCTGGCTGGTCGCGCTGGGCGCCTTTGGTGTCTTGCTGGTGACACCGCAGATCACGGCCCGGTACCTGCCCATGTCGGCCGCGGCGCCGCTGGCGATCCTCGCGGTGGGCGTGGCCTTGGTCGGTTCCGCGGTCTGGCTGGCCAGGCACCGGGCCAGTTCCCGGTGAGCGCCCGGCCGTGGGTTAGAGCGCGCTGACGATCTCGGCCAGCGCGGGCAGGCTGCTCTCGCTGGCGACCAGGTAGGAAAGGCCGAAGCGCGCGCGGCGGGCGATCAGGTCGTCCCGGATCTGAGCCGGGCTGCCGATGAAGGTCGTCGGCATCTCCCACACGGTCTCCGGGTCGATGCCGGTCCAGCCACGCCGCCGGATCAGGTCCTCGGTGCTGGCGCGCCGGGTGTCCGTGACGACGAAGGTCCCGAAGGCGTTGATCTCCAGGCTGGGGAACCGGTCGCCGGCCGCCTCGCGGAGCACGGCGAGCTTAGCGTCGAACGCCGCGGGCAGCCGGTCGGCGGGATTGTCGTCGTCGTCCTGCGAGCTCCTGATCGGCGCGGGCAGCAACCCCACCACGTCGGCATGACGGGCGGCCAGCCGCAGCATGCGCGGTCCGCCCGCGCCGATCAGCAGCGGCGGGCTGCTGCGCGGCACGGGGAGCACGTCGAGGTCCAGGCCTTCCACCTGGTACCAGGGGCCGGAGTGGTGCACCGGGGTGCCGGCCAGCAGGCCCCTGATGATGGTCAGCGACTCCTCCAGCCGGCCAATGCGCTGACCCGCCGGGTCGAACCCGATTCCGGCGGCGTCGTATTCGGGCTGATACCAGCCTGCGCCGAGGCCCAGCTCGAACCTTCCCCCGGACACGAGGTGCAGGCTGGCGGCCTCGTGCGCCACGATCGCCGGATGACGGAAGTCGTTGGAGAGCACCATCGTGCCCACCCGGAGGCGGGTGGTCACCGCGGACGCGGCGGCCAGGGCGGTGAACGGCGCCAGCTGCTGACCGAACGCCCCCGCCGAGAAGTGATCCCGGATCAGCAGCACGTCGATCCCGGTGTCCTCGATCCGGCGCGCGTAGTCCAGCCACGCCCGCCCGTCCGGCACCGACTCGCTGACCACGCCGAATCGCAGCTCTGTCATGGCATCCTCCCGTGTGGTCAACCACGGTATGGGAAACCGGAGCCGCGGGCGGCCGGCCGGCCGGCGTCAAGTCCGGAACGCGCGCATGGCGCTCCCGCGCTTCGCACGGGCAGCGGCCCGGTCAAGCTCCGGGGAGGGGATGGCGACCACCGGGCAGCTGGCGTGGGCCAGGCAGTACCGGCCGACCTGGCCGTGCCGGAGGCGCCCGAACGTGCCGCGGCGACCGCCCCCGACGACCAGCGTGTCACCGTCCCGGCTGGCCGTGCCGACCAGGACCGGGCCCGCGTTCCCGCGCACGACCAGCGGCTCGGCCGGGACGTCCTGGGGGAGCCCGCCGAACGCCGAGTCCAGGGCGCGCCACAGCCGCTGCCAGGCGTCGTCCTGCCACTGGAGAACCAGCGGGTCCGAGGGGAACTGCCAGGCTGCGAACTCGGAGCCGGAGGGCATCCAGGCGTGGACGAGCATCAGGGCAGCGTTATAGGCGCGGGCCAGGTCGGCAGCGTAACGCAGCGCAGGCAGGTTGCCCGGGCGGTCGCTGACGCCCACGACGATCCTGCGGGTGCGGGGCATGGCCGACCTCCTTCCGCCGGCGGGCCTGCCTGGCCGGCGCTGACGCCAAGCCAACCCCGGGCCTGTGGACGGCAGATGCCGCCGATGTGGTGGCCAGATGAAGATCGGCGACCGAAGGCGCGGCTCTTGTTACCGGAATAGGGCAATTCGCCGCGTTCGGCCGGCGGGAAGCGCTGTCAGCCGGTATAACCAGCGGAGGTGGACGCGGACGCGTCCTGACGACTCCTAGTCGGACGAGACCTGAAGCGGAAGGAGGAACTGGGCGTGAGACCTGGTCACCCCTGGTTCTCGGGAAACGCAGCGGCCCTGACCGCCGTGACCGCGCTCGGTCTGAGCGTCCTGGCCGCCTGCACCAGCGCGAGCAACTCGGGCAGCACCCCCACCTCGACGAGTCAGCCCACGGGCCCGATCACCATCGGAGCATCGCTGTCCCTGACCGGAGACTTCTCGGCCGACGGCCAGGCCTTCAAGCGAGGGTACGAGTTGTGGGCCAAGGACGTGAACGCGCACGGCGGCATCCTCGGCCGCCAGGTCAAGCTGACCATCATCAACGACGGGAGCTTGCCGAACCAGGTGGTCACGAACTACCAGACGCTATTCGGCGCGGACCATGTCCAGCTGGCCTTCGGGCCGTTCTCCTCGCTGCTCACTAGCCCGGCGTCGTCGGTGGCGGCGCGGTTCGGCATGGCGCTGGTGGAAGGGGCAGGCGGCGCGCCGTCGGTCTTCGACACGCCGTCCAACCAGGCTGACCACAACGTGTTCGACGTGAGCCTGCCGATCGCGGACGTGATGGTGCCGTTCGTGAAGTGGATCGCCTCGCTGCCGTCCAGCCAGCGGCCCAAGACCGCGGCCTACCCCATGGCGGAGGATCCCTTCGCCGACCCGCCGGTCCAGCTCGCCCAGACCGAACTGCAGGGACTCGGCGTCCGGACGGTGTACTCGAAGGTCTTCCCCTCAGAGGTCACGGCGTACAAGGGCCCGGCCGACCAGGTGGCCGCGACCGGTGCGGATCTCGTCGTGCTCGGGTCCACCGACGTGCCGACCGTCGGCGCCTTCATGCAGGCGTTCAAGCAGCAGCACTACACGCCCAAGATGTTCATCGCGGCCGCCGGGCCGGACCAGGGCGACGCGTTCACCTCCGCGGTCGGCGCCGGCAACGCGGACGGGATGATGGTGCCGAACGGCTGGTACCCCGGGTACCCCAACACGACGAGCCGGCAGATGGTCAGGGAATACGTGGCCCAGTACGGCGGCACCGCGTCCGGCGTCAACGCCGACGTGGCCGAGGCCTATTCGGTGGGTCAGGTGATGGCCCAGGCGGTCACCGCCACCGGCGGCACGGACAACGCCAAGATCATCAGCTACCTGCACAGCGGCGTGGCGCTGACCAGCGTGCAGGGCACGGTGAAGTTCGACGCGCTAGGAGAGAACGGGGCCGCGGCGGCCTTCGTCTTCCAGTGGCAGAAGGGCAACTACCGGCAGGTCCTGCCGTCTGGCACGACGGGTTCGGTGTCGATCGCCGCCACGAAGCCACCCTGGACCGGCTGAGTGCGCGCTGGGGCGCGGCCCGCCGGGATGGCAGCGGGCCCGCCCCTGGCCACCAGCCATGCCTTATTAATAGTCTCCGGTGGCGAATCCGGATGGGCCGGGTTGCCGGGTATCGTCCGATCTTCAGCGCAGTATCGATCGACCCGGTGTGACCATTCTCGACGCGAATACCGGCCCGGAGACAAAGATAGCCAGATCGTGAATTCTTTCCGTGCGATCCCGGAATGACAGGTCCGGCGACCACCAGTGAAAAATCACCCTTATGCCAGGTCCGGGCGTCGCCTGGGTGTGACACTGGCCTATTTGCGCGCTCCGTGGCGACGAACTCGAATTTCCCGGCACCGACCGTCTCCGGCGAAGTAAGGAACACCCGGCCCGTTCCTGGCGCGCCGCCCCGGAACCTCAAGGTTGTATCGTTTGCACCGAACTCGCTGACGACCGCGGCAATGGGAGCCTGCCGGACTCGGCCCGCGCCCAGGCCGCCGCTCGCCGGACCCACCGGAATACCCTTCACGATTCTCTCCGCCATTGAAGGGAATCCGGCAGCCAGGGCCTTCGCGCAGGCGAGAGGGCCGGCCGGGGACGGCTGAGGCCAGCCGGGGGTGATACGGGCCGGCACCGGGGCCTGCCGGCCACCGGCCGGCAGTCCGCACGCTGTGACGTGGCCGACACGGCCCGAATCCGCGACCGCCCGCCCAGGCCAGGTCCCATTTCCGGCCGGGGCCACTAAGATCATCAACCCACCGGATATTTTGTCCCGCACCGGACTAAAGTGGCGTAGCCCGATATCCGTGTCGCCGGAGGCCATTGGTCTGGAGGACCAGTCGCGCTGGCAGGACAGCTATTGAACACCGGTTTGAACAGAGCGTCGCCAGCGAGGACATCACAATGGGAAGCCATGGGGTAGCGGGCGCCAGACCGCGCGCCAGTAAGACCAGCCAGCACACCGGGGAACCGGCCGCCTCTCCCCCGAGGAGCCCGCGGGCGCTCACGCTGCGGGACTGGCCGGTCTCCTGGCGGCTGATCGCGGTGATCGTGCTGGCGCTCGTCATGGGCCTGGTCTTCGGCGGCCTGCGGGTGGCCGCGGCGGCCGGAAGCGCGGCCCAGTTCGGCCGGGTGACGCAGCTCGCCAACCTCGGACGGCAGGTCACCAACCTGGTGCAGGCTCTGGAAAACGAGCGCGACGAGACGACCGGGGTCATCTCCGGCGGCAACGTCGATAATCTCGCGCCCTGGTACCACGCGACAGACGCGGAGGCTGCCAGCGTCCGGGCGCTGGCCGCCGGCGTCGGCGGTTCGTTCCCGGCGAACATCCAGGCCAGCGCGGCCACCGTGGTGTCAGTGATCAATAACCTCGGGGAGCTGCGCAAAACGGCCCAGGCCAGCCAGGACGCGCTGGCGGTGATCGCCAACTACGCGGCGCCCATCAGCGACATGATCACCCTGAACGACCAGATCGCGCAGGGGACCTCTGACGCCAGCCTCGCCAACGACGTCCGGACGCTCAACTCGCTTTCCCTGGCGAAGGACGAGGCCGCCCAGCAGCGCGCGATCTTCTTCCACACGTTTACCCAGCAGTTCTTCGGTGACGGCGAGCAGCAGGCGCTGACCACCGCGCTGTCCGAGGAACTCAACGACAAGGCGTCGTTCGAAACGACGGCCACGCCCGCGGAACAGAATTCCTTCAAGACCACGGTGGCCGGGCCGGGGGTGAACCTGGCCGAAGGCATCGAAGATTTCATCCTCACCGACGGCGACCCGCTCCACATCACGCAAATAAACGGCATCAACGTGAAGCAGGCGCCAGCGCGCTGGTACTCGGCGATGTCCGACCAGATCGACAAGATGCAGACGGTCGAGCAGGGGATAGCCAGGTCCATCGTCGCGCGCAGCCAGTCGCTGCAGGGCGGGGCGGAATGGTCGGCGCTGCTCAACGCCATCCTGACCGCGCTCATCCTGATCCTCGTGCTGATCGCGACGATCGCCGTGGCCAGGTCCCTGGTCCGGCCGCTGCGCAGGCTGCGGGAGGGCGCGCTCGACATCGCCACGGTGCAGCTTCCGGAGCGGGTCCGGCGGCTCGGCGAGGATGCGGATCCGGCCGCTAGCCTGACCGTAGCGCCGATCGACGTGCTGTCCGCCGACGAGATCGGCCAGGTCGCCCGGGCGTTCGACCAGGTACACGCGGAGGCGGTGCGGCTGGCAGGCAACGAGGCGATGCTGCGCAGCAACTTCAACGCGATGTTCGTCAACCTGTCCCGGCGCAGCCAGTCGCTGATCGAGCGGCTGGCGCGCATGATCGACTCCCTCGAGCAGAACGAGGCCGATCCCGACCGGCTGTCCAACCTCTTCTCAATGGACCACCTGGTCACCAGGATGCGGCGGAACTCCGAGAACCTGCTCCTGCTGGCCGGGCACGAGACCGCGCGCAAGTGGAGCGCGCCGGTGCCGCTCGCCGATGTGGCCCGGGCCGCGACATCCGAGATCGAGCAGTACAGCAGGGTGGCGATGAAGATCCAGCCGGGGATCTCGATCACCGGCCCGGCGGTATCGGACGTCGTGCACCTGCTGGCCGAGATCATCGAGAACGCCACGATCTTCTCCTCCAGGGACACCCCGGTACACATCTCGGGCCAGGAAATACCCAGCGGAGGCGTGCTGATCGAGGTCAGCGACAGCGGCGTCGGCGTCCCCGAGGCCCGGCTGACGGATATGAACCTGCGGCTGGACAACCCGCCGGTCATCGACGTCTCGGTATCCCGGCACATGGGCCTGTTCGCGGTGGCCCGGCTGGCCGAGCGGCACGGGGTGCGGGTCCGGCTGCGAGCCAGGTCCCCGCGCGGCCTGACCGCCCTGGTGTGGCTGCCGGACGGCGTCATCGACCGCGGAGCATCTACGTCGGGATGGTCCGGAGGCCGGCTCGGACGGCCAGCGGCCGGCGCAGTCCGTACCTCCGGCAGTCATGGCATCGGCGCGCACGCCGCTCCGGACGGCCTGCCGGCAGGCGGCCTGCCAGCGAACGGCCTGCCGGCAGGCGGCCAGCCGACGAACGGCTGGCAGGGCGCCACCGCACCCATCCCGGCCACGACGCCGACGCCGACCACGCCGACCACGCCGACCGGGCCGACTCCGGTCCTGCCGACTAGGCCGGCGCCGGCGCCGGCGCCGGCCGCGGCCGCCCCGCGTGAGCCCGCGCAGGCCGCCGACTCGGCGGTGTCGGACTGGTTCCGCAGCCGACGGTCCCCCGCCGCCGGCAACGGCGCACCGGCGGCGGCGGCCCCGCCCGCGGGCGACGGCTGGCGGGCCGGGACAGACGGATGGGCCGCGGGCAAGCACGCCGCCCAGATCGTGGCCGAACCGGTCCGCGGCGACCAAACGGCCGCCGGGCTGCCGGTGCGGGTCCCGCGGGCGAACCTCATCCCCGGATCCGCGGGCGGCCACCGGGCCGGCAGCGGGGTTACCAGCCGTCCGCCGGACGGCCGGCCTTCCGACAGCCGCCCGGCGGACGGTCGCCCAGGAGACAGTCGCGGAGCGCAGGCGGCTCCCGCCGCGCGGGCGCCGCGATCGCCTGAGCTGGCCCGCAGCCGGCTCAGTGGCTTCCAGCGCGGAACCCGCCGCGCCAAGGGCCAGACACCCCGTGCAGGAGAGGGAGCCGATCGTTGAGCTACGCATACCGCCAGGACCTGAACTGGCTCGTCACCGACTTCACCGCCCGGGTGGCCGATGTCGCGCACGCGGTCGTGGTGTCCGCGGACGGCGTGCCGCTGGCGTTGTCGGAATACATCCCTCACCAGTTCGCCGAGCAGCTCGCGGCCATCACCTCCGGGCTGACCAGCCTGATGGTGGGCGCCGCGCGGATCTTCGAGGCGGGCTACCCGACTCAGGCCCTGGTGGAGATGGAGCGCGGGCTGATGTTCGTGATGGCGATCAGCGACGGGTCGAGCCTGGCCGTGCTGGCCGCCCCGGACTGCGACACGGATCTGGTGGCCTACGAGATGTCCTTGCTGGTCGAGGCGGTCGGGGACGTGCTGACGCCGGCTGCCCGCGCCCAGGGGTTAAGCCAGGCCAGCTAGGGCCGTGTCCGCAGCGGGCCCCGGTCAGGTATTCGGCGCCTTCGGCGCCTCTTACAAGCCGACATAGGCCGCGAGGTGCTCGCCGGTGAGGGTGGAGCGGGCGGCGACGAGATCGGCGGGTGTGCCCTCGAAGACGATCCGGCCGCCGTCGTGGCCGGCGCCGGGGCCGAGGTCGATGATCCAGTCGGCGCGCGCCATGATCGCCTGGTGGTGCTCGATGACGATCACCGACTTGCCGGAGTCGACGAGCCGGTCGAGCAGTCCTAGCAGCTGCTCGACGTCGGCGAGGTGGAGGCCGGTCGTCGGCTCGTCGAGGATGTAGACGCCGCCCTTCTCGGCCATGTGGGTGGCCAGCTTGAGCCGCTGCCGCTCGCCGCCGGACAGCGTCGTGAGCGGCTGGCCGATGCTGAGGTAGCCGAGCCCGACGTCGGCGAGCCGGCCGAGGATGGCGTGCGCGGCCGGCGTGCGCGCCTCGCCCGCGCCGAAGAACTCCCCGGCCTCGGTCACCGACATCGCGAGCACCTCGCTGATGTCGCGGCCGCCAAGGTGGTAGTCCAGCACCGATGCCTCGAACCGCTTCCCCTCGCACTCTTCGCAGGTGGTGGCCACGCCGGCCATCATCGCCAGGTCGGTGTAGATGACGCCGACGCCGTTGCAGTTGGGACAGGCACCCTCGGAGTTGGCGCTGAATAGCGCCGGCTTCACGCCGTTGGCCTTGGCGAAGGCCTTACGGATCGGGTCGAGCAGCCCGGAGTACGTCGCCGGGTTGCTCCGTCGCGAGCCGCGGATCGCGCCCTGGTCCATCGACACCACACCCACGCCAGCGGGGATCGACGCGTGCACAAGCGAGCTCTTGCCGGAGCCGGCGACGCCGGTGACGACGACAAGCACCCCAAGCGGGATGTCGGCGTCGACGTCGCGCAGGTTGTGCACTGTCGCGCCGCGGATCTCCAGCGTGCCGGCGGGCGTCCGCACCGCGTCCTTGACGGCGGCCCGGTCGTCGAGATGGCGGCCGGTGACGGTGCCGCTGGCCCGCAGCCCCTCGACGATGCCCTCGAAGCAGACGGTGCCGCCCGCCGTACCGGCGCCGGGGCCGAGGTCGACGACGTGGTCGGCGATCGCGATCGTCTCCGGCTCGTGCTCCACGACGAGCACCGTGTTGCCCTTGTCCCGCAGCCGCAGCAGCAGGTCGTTCATCCGCTGGATGTCGTGGGGGTGCAGGCCCGTGGTGGGCTCGTCGAAGACGTAGGTGACGTCGGTGAGCGAGGAGCCGAGGTGGCGGATCATCTTGACGCGCTGCGCCTCGCCGCCGGAGAGCGTGCCGGACGGACGGTCGAGGCTGAGATAGCCGAGCCCGATCTCGACGAACGAGTCGAGGGTCTGCCCCAGCGCCGCCAGCAGCGGCGCCACGGACGGTTCGTCCAGCCCGCGCACCCACCCGGCGAGGTCGCTGATCTGCATCGCACAGGCGTCGGCGATGCTGGTGCCGCCGATCCGCGACGACCGGGCGGCCTCGCTGAGCCGGGTGCCGCCACACTCGGGACAGGTCGTGAAGGTGACCGCCCGGTCCACGAACGCCCGGACGTGCGGCTGCATCGACTCCCGGTCCTTGGCGAGGAACGATTTCTGGATTCTCGGGATCAGGCCCTCATAGGTCATGTTGATGCCCGCGATCTTCATCCGGACCGGCTCGTGGTGCAGGAAGTCGTGCAGCTCTTTCTTGGTGTACTTGCGGATCGGCTTGTCCGGATCGTAGAAGCCCGACTCGGCGTAGAGCCGGGAGTTCCAGCCGCCGCCGGTGTAGCCAGGAACGGTGATCGCGCCCTCAGCGAGCGACTTGGACTCGTCGAAGAGCTGGGTCAGGTCGATGTCGGAGACCGTGCCCCGGCCCTCGCAGCTCGGGCACATGCCGCCGGTGCGGGTGAAGTTCACTCTCACGGCCTTGCCTTCACCGCGCTCGACAGTGATCGCACCGCTCGCCCGGACCGAGGGGACGTTGAAGGAGAACGCGTTGGGCGAGCCGATGTGCGGCTGCCCGAGCCGGCTGAACAGGATGCGCAGCATCGCGTTGGCGTCGGTGGCGGTGCCGACCGTGGAGCGGGCGTCGGCACCTATCCGCTGCTGGTCGACGATGATCGCGGTCGTGAGCCCTTCGAGTACGTCGACCTCGGGCCGCGCCAGCGTCGGCATGAAGCCCTGCACGAAAGCGCTGTAAGTCTCGTTGATCAGCCGCTGCGACTCCGCGGCGATCGTGCCGAACACCAGCGAGCTCTTGCCGGAGCCGGAGACGCCGGTGAACACCGTCAGCCGGCGCTTCGGGATCTCGACGCTGACGTCCTTGAGGTTGTTCACGCGCGCACCGTGCACGCGGATCAGATCGTAGCCGCCGCCAACGTGCAGCGCAGGCGGCTGCGTGTCCGTCCTCGTGGCCATGCTCATCGTGTCTCCATCGGTTAGGCGGGGCCGCACCAGGCCGCGGGCGGGATCGGCACTCACGGGTCCTGAAGCAGCCCGAGGACGTTACCATCGGGGTCGGTGACGGTGGCCACCAGGCGGCCGCCACCGACGTCGTGCGCGGGCTCCTTCACGGTGGCACCCGCGGCGGTAACCTCGGCCAGCTTCGCCTCGATGTCCGGCACGTGCCAGTAAGCCACTGGTGCGGTCATGCCCCGCGATCCACCGCCCGGCACTAGCCCGATTTGCTGGCCCGCGGCCTCGAAGCCGACATAGTAGGACTCGTCGGACTGCGGCTGTACCCCGAGCAGGGCGGCGTACACCTTCTTGGCCGCCGCCAGGTCGGTAACGGGATGCAGCACGGTCTTGATTCCCTGGGTGGAAGAGCCGGTCATGGTCACTCCTGAAGTCGTGGGTCTGGTCGGGGCGTCGTGCGGGAGGACGGCCGCGTGAATGGTGATGTCCATGGCGGCCAGGCTAGCTGCGGCTCCGTGACCCGCGCTTCTCCATTCCTGATCGGTCTGGTTACCTGTGCCTGAGCACCGAGTTCGGCGTCTCGCACCGCTGAGACGTGGCGGTTCCGGTGAGTCTGGCACGGAGGCTGCCATGTGCTGGGCGGGTGGCTGCGACATTCATACCAGGGCGCGGAGTCCCGCGCGCACTTCGGCGACGAACTCGCCGGGAGCCTCGTAGGCGGCGAAATGGCCACCCCGCTCAGGCGTGCCGTAGTACCGCAGGTCGGTGTAACGGGTCCGCGCCCAGCGCTCGGACACGGCGACGTTGTCCGCTGGAAAGCGAGAGTACGCACTCGGCGCGGGCACTTCATCGAAGCTCCCCACACTCGACGCGAGCGAATGCCAGTACAGGCGGGCCGAGGAGGCCGCCGCCGCGTTCAGCCAGTAGACCATCACGTTGTCGAGCAGCTCGTCCTTGGTGAAGGAGCTCTCAACGTCCTCGCCGCAGTCCGACCACGTCTTGAACTTCTCCACGATCCACGCGAGCTGACCGACCGCGGAGTCGGTCAGGCCGTAACCGACCGTCTGCGGCTTGGTGGCCTGCTCGATCGCGTAGCCGCCCTCGGCCTCGCTGGAGTGCTGGAGGCGCGCGAGGTACCGCTGCTCCTCCTCGCCCGGCCCGCCGAGCTCCATCAGCTTCGCCGGGTCGGCGAGCGCCCAGTTGAAGTGGATCCCGATCAGCTTCGCGGGATCGGCCAGCCGCCCGATGGCCGAACTGACAAGAGCTCCCCAGTCGCCGCCCTGTGCGACCCAGCGCTCATGGCCGAGCCGGTCCATCAGCTCGCTCCACGCCTGCGCGATCTTCTCGACGCTCCAGCCGGTCACGGTCGGCTTGCCGCTCCACCCGTGGCCTGGCAGCGACGGGATCACGAGCTCGAGCGCGTCGGACGCCTCCCCGCCGTGGCCGACCGGATCCACGAGCGGATCGATCACCTTGATGAACTCGATGACCGATCCCGGCCAGCCGTGAGTCATGATGCACGGCGTCGCGCCTTCCACTGGCGAACGGACGTGCAGGAGGTGGATGTCGACCCCGTCGATTGTCGTCATGAACTGCTCGTAGCGGTTCAGCCGATCGGCGACGCGCTGCATGTCGTAGGATTTTCCCCAATACTCGGCGAGCTCCTGGACATACGCCAGCGGGATCCCCATCGACCAGTCGCCGACGGGCTCCTTCTCCGGCCATCGCGTTCGCGCTAGCCGCTCGCGGAGGTCATCGATCGCCGCGCCGCTGATCTCGACGCGGAATGGACGGAGCTCAGTTATGTCGCTCCCTGTTGGCTGTTGTGTTCGCGTGGCGTTACTCACGTCATCTCCTTCAGTTGGTTCGCGGATGTTGTAGCGCGGCCCATTCGACAGGGCTCGCGCGCGCTGCCTCCGATCCCCAACCGGCGCTATTCACGCACTAGTTGCATCGTTGGCGCGTGTGCCGGGTTTGGAAGATCGGCCATCCAACTTCGGTTCGCCACAGGGAGTCGTCTTGGGTTTCGGAGGGGCCGACGAGGTAGTACTCGCGAATAGGCCCGTCGACCGCAAGCGCATGCTGGGTCACGTAGGCGGCGAGGACACCGTAAGTTCGGTCGATGTCGGTGTGGGGACCGGGGTGGACGATCGTCGCCAGTTCTGCTGGCGGGATCACGGTGGCGCTGACGCGTCCAATCGGCTGGGGCACCGGATCGCATGGAAGGAAGATCGTGGCTCGTCCCCGGTCCTCGGTGAATAGCTCTGTCGCGAAGATGCCGCCGGCGGGCCCGGCCGGGTTGATGTCCTGTGCGGACAGCGTGGCGGCCAGCTCGCCGATGGCTCCGCGATACCAGGCCAGGGCGTCGGCCTTGTCAACGATGTCGGTGATGACAGCGGCGTGCGTGGCGATGAGATGCCGGTGATCGATGGGGAGACTGGCCTGGGGGTGATCCAGCAGCTCTCGCAGGGACGTGACCGCTTCGTGGGTCCGAGCCAGGCTTGACTCCAGACGGGCCAGATGGTTTGCGATCACCCGGTTGCGGGTCTCGACGTCGGGAGCCTGAAGCACGATCTGGATGTCTTCGAGTGGCATATC